>WBZL01004403.1_pt1 | contig 12214 bp, 19 predicted proteins | sample 5204291 | NCBI WGS metagenome assembly WBZL01 (sample SAMN12344345, study PRJNA552823) | activated sludge metagenome | biome: Activated sludge suspended growth; feature: Nitrification reactor; material: Wastewater; isolation source: activated sludge from nitrification reactor of wastewater...
TGCGATGTAGCGACGAATGGTCTGATCGCTGACATCTAGTAAGCGAGCGGCTTCTCCTGTTGTCACGGTCTCCATGATCCTCCGTTCCTGTTGGGTGTGTTGTGTTCGTTGAAATACTAGCACACCTTGACACGGCCTGTCAATCCCCAATCTCCGCCAATTTGCCACCAATCCGGCGCGGGAATCGGGCGAGACATTACGATTACGCTAATAGAACAATTGTGCTTTACGATGTTCAATGATTAAACGTAAGGCTATTGAACGTCGAACAGATGTGCGGTATACTGGGACGAGGTGATGGCCGTAGATCGTGAATTTCCAGCATTGCGGCGCCGGCTCCGCTGGCTGCAAGCGGAGATCGGAACCATCGAGCGAGGCATCGAGCCGGGCGGTGGGGTAGCGTCCGCAGGCGCGTCCACGATCTACATTCTCGAGCAACTCAATGAAGAAATGAGCGAAATCGACCTAATCCTGCGCTGGCACCAACGCGTCACCAACGGCGCGTTGAGTAGAATGCAATGGATGCTCGTCGGCATCTCTCTGGCCGTCAGCAGTGCGCTGTTGATCATGCTGGTTTTGGAGAGGTGGCTTCCATGATGCTCGACGAGTGGATTCGTGCGTTCTGTTATTTCCTCATGTTCCCCGCGTTCATTTACTTTGGTCTGATCTCGTACAACCGGCGCCACATCACGGTGGCGCTCACCTATTTCGGCCTCGGTGGTTTCTTCCTGTTGCTGCTCGTGGGGCTCGTGACCGGGCACTATTATCACCCCATTCCGGCGCTCCTCCAGCTCAACACGGGCATTGTCGTCGTTCTGTGTGCGGTGGTCACGTGGCGCGCAACGTCGATCATGGTGGCGGCGCTGCTGTCTGATGGCGTATGCGTTGCATTGCAGGAGGTTGAACATGAGTAGCGATCCGTTGGCTCTTCCTGAGCCTGTCGAACAATCTGCAAAGGCGCCGACCATTTACCTGGTCGTCGTGGTGGCGCTTGCCCTGCTGGGCGTGCTGACCGTGCTGGGCGGCATCGTCCTGGCCTGGGGCGACAAGGCGCTGCCGGAGAGCGTCATCGTGCTGGGCTCGGTGGCCGTGGGTGCGCTGGCCGGCATGGTGGCGCCGACGTCGAGATAACGCCAGCCTGCACGGTTGCGGGGCCGTGCAGCATTCTCCTTCTCTACTGTGTGGGCTGTGGTCGGGGCGTCACTATGGCGCCTCGGCCATGGCCAGGGAGTCCACATGGATCAAACGCCCGATTGGGTGTCAATGGTCAATACCAACCTATTCGACCACGAAACGAGGTTGAACGTGATTGAGACCATCCTGAACAAGACGGTCGACTTCGACGACTGCGAGTATGCCATGCCGGGTGATTCGCTGCGCCAAGTGCAGCAGTACGACATTCGCACGGCGCCGGAACGGCAGGCGGCGCGGCTGGACAATCACGACCAGCGGCTGCGTGCTATCGAGCACCGTCTGCTGTTGATTGAGGTTGAGTTGCGGGATCTGTGCGATGCCATCAAGAGCGCCAGTCGCCTGTAGACGGCCGGGCTGCGGTGGCGTGGTCGTCGGCGGCATCTGCTCGCGGTGCGGCGTGCTGAAGCGGGCACGGGACATTGACGTGGACAGAGAGCGAGGAGGCGCACGCGTGCGCGGGTATGATGCGCGTTGGGAACGGGTGCGCATGATGCACTTGCGGGCCGAGCCGCTGTGCAGACGCTGCGCTTCGCTGGGCTACACCACGCCGGCCACGCTCGTCGACCACATTCTGCCCATTGCCGACGGTGGCGCGGTGCTCGATGAAGACAACTTGCAGAGCCTGTGTATTCGTTGTCACGGCATAAAAACAGCGGAGGATCTGCGCAAGCGGCGAGGCCGGGAGGGGGCGTCGCAATCTCTGGCGCCGTAGAAAGCCGGACCGGCGGCGGGGCTTTGCGCGCAAAAACACAAGTTTTGGACCAAAAGTGCGAAGGCCGGGAGTAGTGCATCATGGGCAGTAGGGGACCAGTGGCGAAGCGGGCGAAGACGGTGCGCACGGCTGGCGGCCGGCGCTTGCGTCAGTTGCCCGACGACGCTGACGCCATCTTTCGGCGGCTGGCCAGGGACATCGCAGATCTGGAGGCGGGCGACGTGGCGCTGCTGGAGGACACGGCGCGGTGGGCGGCGGTGGCGAAGCATGCCTATGCCGGGCTGGGCCTGGCGAAGCCGGCGGAAGACCGGACGCCCAACGAGGGGTTGACGGTGCCCGACACGGCCCACGGCGACGGGACGGAGATGCGGAAGAATCCGCTGTTGATCGTGCTGCGGACGGCCAGCGAGCAGATACGGGCGAACGCGCAGCAGCTCGGGGCGTCGCCGATGGCGCGGGCACGGCTGCCGGAGAAGGAGGCCGAGCAGTTGTCACTGGCTGACATTCTCTTTGCTGACGTGGACGCCATGAAACATGGATGAGCTATTTCGACGAACGGGCAGCGACGGTAGCAGAACGGTTTTTCGACCGCATGTTGGTCCACATCGAGGGGCCGATGGCGGGGCGGCCGTTTGTGCTGGAGCCGTGGCAGCGCAGCATTGTGCGGGAGGTGTTTGGGCGCAAGCGTGGCGACGGGCTGCGGCAGTACCGGAAGCTGTACCTGGAAGTTCCGAGGGGCAACGGGAAGTCGACGTTTGCGGCGGGGCTGGCGCTGTACCTGCTGGCGGTGGATGGGGAGCGTTCGGCCAAGGTGTACTCCGCAGCGGCGGACCGGGCGCAGGCGGGGATTGTGTTCGAGACGGCAGAGAAGATGGTGGGCGCCTCGCCGTTCCTGGCCAAGCATATCCGGGCGTATCGCAACAAGACGATGGAATACTCGGGGAGCGGCAGCAAATACATCGTGCTGTCGTCGGATGCGTACACCAAGCATGGGCTCAACCCTTCGGGGATTGTGTTCGACGAGCTGCATGCGCAGCCCAACCGGGAACTGTACGACGTACTCAACACGGCGATGGGCAAGCGGTCGCAACCGCTGTTGGTGATGATCACGACGGCGGGGTACGACCGGAACTCGATTTGTTGGGAACAACACGAGTACGCGCGGCGGGTGGCGGCCGGGGAGATCGAGGACCCGACGTATCTGGCGGCGATCTTTGCGGCGGAGGTGGAGGACGATTGGACCCGGCCCGCCACGTGGCGCAAGGCCAACCCGAACTATGGCGTCAGCGTGCGCGAGGAGTTTTTGCGGCAGGAGTGCCGGGTGGCGCTGGAGTCGCCAGCGTACCAGAACACCTTCCGGCGGCTCTATCTCAACCAGTGGACGGCGCAGGAGAATCGGTGGATCGATATGGGAGCCTGGGATGCGTGCGGGCAGGCGCTGCCGGATCTGACGGGGCGGCCGTGCTTTGGCGGGCTCGACCTGGCGTCGACGACGGACATCGCGGCGCTGGTGCTGGCGTTTCCTCCAGGGGCGAGGGGCGAGGGGCGAGGGGCGGAAGAGGAGCCCATCTACCTGATGCCGTTTTTCTGGATTCCGGCGGAGGCGATGGTGGAGCGGGAGCGGCGGGACCGGGTGCCTTACTCGACATGGGTGCGGCAGGGGCTCGTCGAGGCCACGCCGGGCAATGTGATCGACTACGGGTACATTCGGCGGCGCATCAATGAGTTGGCCGAGCGGTATGAGATCCGGGAGATTGCGTTTGACCGCTGGAATGCGACGCAGCTCTCCATCGAGTTGCAGGGCGACGGGGTGAATATGGTGGAGATGGGGCAGGGGTTTGCGTCGATGTCGGCCCCGTCGAAGGAGTTGTTAAGATTGATTCTCGCTGGCGGGGTGGCGCATGGGGCGAATCCGGTGCTGCGGTGGATGGCTGACAATGTGTCAGCCCGGCAGGACCCGGCGGGCAATGTGAAGCCGGACAAGTCGAAGAGTACGAACCGCATCGACGGGATTGTGGCGGCCATTATGGCGATTGGGCGGGCGAGTGTGGCGGACCCGAACGGGGGGCGGAGTGTGTATGAGGAGCGGGAGATGCGGGTTTTGTGATGCGTAATGCGTGATCGTGATGCGTGATGCGTGAGTTGGTTGAGCTGGTTGGCGCGGTGGCGGTGATCGTGGTGATGCTTGGGTGTATCGTCGGTATTAGTTGGTTGGAGGGGTGAGAAATTGTCAATGGGCAATGGTCAACGGTCAATTGTCAATGGGGTGCGGTGATGGCAGTATCGGGCGGGGCGACTACGGCTTATGTGTGCCAGGTGCATGGCTACGAGTTGACGGTGCAGCCGACGACGCGGCTGCGGTCGGAGTGTGCGACGGTTGACCATGCGTTGCAGGAGTTGGCGAAGGGCGAGCGGTGCGTGGTGGCGGGGAGTGATATGGCGGCGCTGCGGGATCGGCTGCGGCGGGCTGGGGTGCAGTAGCGGAGGGCGATGTGCTGGACATGACACCTACGGAACGAGTCGGGCGGATTACGTGGATCCTGGCGCAAGGTGGGCAGGTGACGGTGCGGCACGTGGCCGAGGCGCTGGAGATGACGCCACGCGGGGCGAGGTATTTGCTGGAGCGGTTGAGCACGGTTGTGCCGCTGGTGGATGATGGCGGGGTTTGGCGGGTGATGGACCCATATGAGCACGACGATCCGCACGCAATCAGGCATGCGTTGGCACGGATGGATCAGCGGATGATCGACAGCGGAGATGGTCAATAGTCAACGGTCAATTGTCAATTGTCAATGCCCGGCCATGGCGGCCGGGCTTTTTGATTGGCTATTTGGCGGGGGGGAGGCCGCCCACGGTGGCGGCGTAGCGGGTGGTTTCCTGGCGGGTGGATTGGAGGGCGGTGGCGCATTGGTTGCGCATGGCGATGATGACGGGCATGGCGAAGGCGCTGGATGCCTGGTCGGTGGCGGCTAGTTTGGCAGCGTAGGTGAGGGCAAAGGAGCATTCTCCGGCGGCGTAGGTGGCGGCGCTGTGCAGGGGCAGCAGGGCGGGCGGTGGCTCCAGCTTGGCCAGGGCGGCGCCTGCTTCCTCGATGGCCTCGGCGGCTTCGGTGACGGCTGCGGCGTCGGCGTCGCCGTAGGCTGACCAGCCCGCGGCGAATGCCTCTTCGGCAGCGGCGATGTGGGGGCTGGCTTGCTGCCAGTAGGCGAGGGCGGCAGCAGGCCAGCGCGGGGCGAAGGCGGCGGCGGGGAGGGTGAGGGCTAGGGTGAGGGCGAGAAAGAGCGGTTTCATGGGTGGTCCTTTCGGTAGTTGGTGGCGGGTGGTCGTTTCTATTGTCAAACGTCAAGCGTCAAACGTCAAGCGTCAAACGTCACTGCTCGGCTGCGTGCCGGGCTTTTTGTTTTTCCGAACTCGCCCCTCGCCCCTCGCCCCTGCTAGGAATCGGGCTTTCCCTGGAGGCTGGTAGGCTGGGGGCATGACGACTTTGGGGGTTGAGGAGCTGATTGCGCTGGTGGGGCTGATGCTGGTCGGGGTGGCGGCGTTCGCTATTTCGGGCTGGTGGGGTCTGCTGGGCTTTGTGGGTGGGCTGATGATGGCCGGGGCGCTGGTGCTGGCCTGGCTGCGAGGCAATAGAGGGCGCTGATTATGGGGTTTTTGCAGAGCATGCTGACCGGGGGCGAGGGGCGAGGGGCGAGCGACAAGCGGTCGTTTGATGCTGCTTTCCTGGGCGCCGTGCGCGGCGGGTCGGTTTCGCCCAGCCAGGCCGAACGCATGGCGATGGTCTATGCGTGCGTGCGGGTGCTGGCGGAGTCGGTGGCGATGCTGCCGCTGGTGCTCTATGAGCAGTTGCCGAACGGCGGCCGGGAGCGGGCGATCTCGCATCCGCTCTATACGCTGTTGAAGGACTTGCCGAATCCGGAGATAACCAGCGTCGAGCTGCGCATGGCGATGATGCGGCATCTGGCGCTCTATGGGAATGCGTACGCGCAGAAGGTGCGCAACGGCTCCGGGCGGTTGCTGGAGTTGTGGCCGTTGCGGCCTGAACAGATGGAGATCAAGCGGGCGCCGGATGGGTCGCTGGTGTACGAGTACACGCTGGAGGACGGAAAGAAGCAGTTTTTCCGGGCCGACGAGATCATGCACGTGCGCGGCATCTCGACGGATGGGGTGACGGGGTTGTCGCCGATTCAGACGGCAAAGCGGGAGTTCCTGGCGAGTGATGCCCGGAGCGAGTATGCAGCGGCGTTCTATGAGAACGGGGCGCGGCCGGGCGGGGTGCTGAAGCATCCGGGGCGGTTGAGCGACACGGCATACGGCCGGATTCGGGCGGCGTGGGAGAACCGGCACCAGGGGCCGGGGAATGCCAACCGCATCGCCATTCTGGAGGAGGGTATGGACTTCTCCGATGTGGCGATTCCGCAGAGCGATCAGCAGTTCATCGAGCAGGAGAAGTTGAGCGCCTCGCGCATTGCGGCGATCTTCCGGGTTCCGGCGCACATGGTCAACGACCTGGAGCGGGCGACTTTCTCGAACATTGAGGAGATGGGGCAGGAGTTCGTCGACTATACGCTGACGCCGTGGTTCGTGGTGTGGGAGCAGGCGATCAGCCGGGACCTGCTGAAGCCGAACGAACGGCCCCGGTACTATGCCAAGCATGTGGCGCAGGCGCTGCTGCGTGGCAATGCCTCCAGCCGGTCGCAGTTCTATTCCAACGGGCTGCAATGGGGCTATTTGTCGATCAACGATGTGCGAGGGCTGGAGGATTTGAATCCAGTTGAGGATGGGGACACGTATTTCGTGCCGATGAATATGGTGCCACTGGAAGTCGCCGTCAATGGTCAATTGTCAATGGGCAACGGTCAATTGTCAACGGAAGAGGCGCCGGCGGATGGGCAGCGGAGTGTGGAGCATCCGGTCGGGTGTACTTGTGGGCAGCATCAGCGGGGCAAAAGCGAAATTATTTCGCATTTGACACGGGCGGAGGATGGGCAGGAGTCGCTGCGGGTGAATCGGGTGGAGATGGCTCGGGCGCAGTTGCCGATTCTGGAGGAGATTGCCGGGCGGCTGGTGCGGCGTGAGACGAAGGATGTGCGCCGGCAGCTCGAAAAGAGCATGAAGAACCGGGGCGTCGACGAGTTCCGGGCGTGGCTCGACGAGTTTTACGGCTCGTTCGATGGGGTTGTGATCGACTTCTTCCGGGCGGCGATGTTGAGCTATGCACGGCAGGCGATGCTGGCGGCGGCCACGGAGTTGGGCGAGAAGCCGAAGGGCTTGACGCAGGGGCTGCGTGAGTTCGTCAACGGCTATCTGGAGGCCATGGGCGCACAGTGGGCACGGTCGAGCCGGTTGCAGATTGAGGCGCTGCTGGATGAGGCGGCCACGGCGGGCACTGACCCGGCGGAGGCGGTGACGCAGCGGCTGGACGGCTGGGAAGAGACACGGCCGGGCAAGTTTGGCGATTCGCAGGCGTTCGAGGCGCTCAATGCGTTTGTGATTGCGTCGTATGGCAGCTACAGCATCACGGAGATTCGCTGGCTGGCGTCGGGCGAGTCGTGCCCATACTGCCAGAGCCTTAGCGGGCGTGTGGTGGGGATCGAAAAGTGGTTCGTGGAGGCGGGGTCGAGCATCGACGGCGGGGGGGACCTGCCGCCCATGCTGGTGCGGCGGAACACGCGGCACGGGCCGATCCATCGAGGGTGTGACTGTATCACGGTTGCGGTCAGATGAGGGGCGAGGGGCGAGGGGCGAATTATGGAACGCAGGTTCTTTGATGTAGAGGTGCGGGCGGAGGGCGAGGCGGCGCCGAAGATTGCCGGGTATGCGGCGGTGTTCGGGCAGCCGTCGGTGCTGCTGTATGGGCAGTTCCGCGAGGTGATCGAGCGGGGGGCCTTTGCGGGCGATCTGGCGGGCGATGTGCGGGCGCTGTGGAACCACGACACGAATATGCCGCTGGGACGCACGAAGGCGGGCACGCTGGCGCTCGAAGAGGATGCGCACGGGCTGCGGGTGGAGATTGACCCGCCGGCGACGCAGTGGGGACGGGATGCGGTGGAGAGTATCCGGCGCGGCGATGTGGATCAGATGTCCTTCGGGTTCGATGTGGTCGAGGATGAGTGGGACCAGCACGACGACGGGACGCTGGTGCGCACGCTGCGCAAGGTGAAGTTATACGAGGTGAGCCCGGTGGTTTTCCCGGCTTACCCACAAACGGCGGTATCGGTGCGCGGCGGCGACGCTGCGTTGGGCGATATGCCAGCGATTCCCGAACGGTTCAGGGGAGCCGATGAGGGGGACGCTGCCGAGCATGCGCAGAGGCGCACGGCGACGAGGCGGCGACGGCTGGCGATGTTGACGTTGAAACGATGACAAGATGACAAGATGACCGGGTGACGGTCAGGAGGGGTTTGTGAACAAGCTAGAAGAACTGCGCCAGAAGCGTGCGAGCCTGTTGGGCGAGATGCGCACATTGGCCGATGGCGAGATGGACGACGAGGGCGTGCAGGCATTCGATGCCAAGCAGGCCGAAGTGGACGAGCTCGACAAGCAGATCGAACGGCTGGAGAAGCTGGAAGAGCAGGAGCGCAGCGTCGAGGCGCCGACCACGCGTGCGGTGAAGCCGTCGCCGGTGATTGCGGCCAAGAACCGCGGCGACAACGAGATGCGCCTCTGGGAGCGGTGGCTGCGCACGGGTGATGAGGCCATTGCGCGCGAGATGCGTGCCAGCAATGACACCGACATGAACATCGGCACGGCAGCCGACGGCGGCTATGCGGTGCCGACCGGGCACTACAATCAGATCATCGCCCGACGTGATGAGGCGGCGCTGCCGATGCAGGTGGGCGTGATGCGCATCACGGGCAAGGGCACGACGATCAATGTGCCGGTGGACAACGAGGCCGACGGCGAGTTCGTGGCGACGACTGAGGCCAACGCATTCGACCGCGACGCACCGGCCATCAACCAGGTGGCGCTGACGAAGCTGATGTACACCAAGCAGATCCAGCTCTCTTACCAGCTTCTGCAGGATGAGGACAGCAACCTGCTGACCTTCATCAGCGACTTTGTGGGGCGTGGCCTGGCCAAGACGTATAACAGCCTGTTCATCACCGAGGCGCTGGCCAACGGGACGGCGAGCCTGACCTTCGACAGTGCCACTACCATCGCCGCCGCAGAGATTCCCGAGCTGTACTACAAGCAGCAGGCGGAGTATGCGGACGGCAGCGTGTGGATTATGAACCGCACGACCGAGGGTATTGTGCGCGGGCTGACGGGCAATCCGTTCCTGTTCGTGGACAACCCGGCGGGCTCGATGCGGCCAGAGATCTGGGGCAAGCCGGTGTACAACACGGCCAAGATGTCGGCGGCGGCGGCTTCGGTGAAGTCGGTGCTCTTCGGCAACTTCCGCTACATGGGCATGTACGAGGATCCGGGTCTGACGTTCATGCGTGATCCGTACTCGCTGGCCTATCTCGGCCTGGTGCGGCTGCTCTACTACTTCCGTCTCGACTTCGGTGTGTTGCAGGCCGAGGCGATCCACTACGGCACGCATCCGACGGCGTAAGAGTAGCGACGGGCGGCAGCAAGTTTACGAATTGACTGCCGTCGTGGGGACATCTCTGCACGGCGAGGCGGAGTACATATACATGAGGACGGGTTATAACTGTTTGGGGTCTGGTGGTTGTGCCGTTCCGGCGTCTCGTGCGCTCCAGACTATTGCGAGGATATGATGCGACTGTTGGTCTATACGCCGACCTTTGAGGACGGGCCATTGGCGGCGTGCAGTGATTCTATAAAGGGCCAGCAGTATGGGGGGCCATGGGAGTGGGTCGTCGACGATGACGATCCATTCCCTGCTCCTGATCACCGGAACGTGCTGGCGAAGTACCAGCGGGCGCAGCGGATGGCGCTCGAGGGCGGGTATGATGCGCTGGTGACGGTTGAGCACGATATGACGCTGCCGGCGGATGCGTTGCAGAAGATGGTGGATGCGCAGAAGTCGGTCGTGTATGGGGTGTACGTGCTGCGCCATGGGTCGCTGGTGCTCAATGCGTGGCGGCTGGAGGGGCGCAAGAACCTGGGCCAGAGCATCAGCATGTTCCCGGATGAGTTGGAACGGGCGAAGGAGCGGGCGGACCTGTGGCCGGTGAGCGGCTGCGGGTGGGGCTGCACGCTGATCCGCCGCGATGTGCTGGAGCGGATTCCGTTCCACGATGGCGGGGGGATGAACCACGCGGGCGATCTGGTCTTTGCGGTGGATTGCCTGCGGGCGGGGATCGAGGCGTGGGCGCACTTTGGGGTGCTGTGCGGGCATGTAGAGGATGGGGTGGAGCTGCGGCCGTTCATCGGGCTGGGCGCCATTACGAAGGTAAAGGCGGCGCAGACGTTCAACGGGCTGATGATGGGCTCCACGATGCACTTTGCTGAGGGCGAGATCTACCATGTGCCGGGGCGGGCGGCTGCCGAGTGGGAGCGGGCCGGGCTGGTGATGGTGTTGGAGGATATTGCGCAATGAGATACGTAGCCTTGGCGGCGATCAATGCGCCGGTCGACGGGCAGGTGGTGCGGCTGGTGGTGGGCCAGGAGTTCGAGGCGCTGACGGCGCCGGTGGACCTGCTGCGGGCGGGCTATGTGCGGCCGGTGGAGGTGCGCACGGCGGAAGATGTGGCGGCGGTGGAGAGGGAGACGGCGGTGGCGGCGAAGAGGCGGAAGAAGTAGCAAATTGCTGATGGGTGAATTGCTGATTGCTGATTGCTGATTGCTGATGAGGAGCCCTAGCGGCATGGCGTTTTTGGAAGTGGTGACGAGGGCGTTCCGGCGGCCGGCGGGGTTGGAGCGGAACCGGGCGAGCCTGGCGGCGCAGAGCGATCCGGATTACGTGCAGACGGTGCTGGTGGATGAGATCGGCATCGGGGTCGAGGCGGCGAATGCACGGCTGGCGGATGTGGAGCCGGTGGGCGCTTATGTGTGGGTGCTGGATGATGACGACTGGTGCGTGGACGAGCGGCTGATCGAGCGGTTGAAGAGCATCGCCGAGAGCATGCGAGAGGCGCCGGCGGCGTTTGTGGTGCGCATGGATCATCGGGAATTGGGGATTTTGCCCGATGTGGGGCGCTGGTGGGGGCACGTGCCGCCAGAGGGCGCCATCGGCGCGTCGGCGCTGATTGTGCGGGCGGATGTGTGGCGGCAGTACCGGGAGTGGTGGCGGACGGGTCGCTATGCGAGCGATCACGATTACATTGCGGCGGTGCTGCGCGGCGAGGACCATGTGGTGTGGCTCGATTGGGTCGTGTCGGCAATTAGCAGGCGCTCGATTGGGGCGCCGGAGGTGGTCTGATGATCCTACAGGTGAGGACGTACACGGCGCCGACGGAGGAGCCGGTCAGTTTGGCGGAGATGAAGCTGCACCTGCGCGTCGACCATAGCGACGAGGATGCGCTGATCGCCGGGCTGATTACAGCAGCACGGGAGCAGTGCGAGATCGAGGCCCGGCGCACCTTCTGCACGGCGACGCTGGAGCAGCGGTGGGAGCGGTGGCCGTGGGCTGGCGGCTTTGCGCTGCATCGAGGGCCGGTGCAGAGCATCACGTCGATCACGTACACGGATGAGGACGGGAACACGGGGACGGTGACGGCCTCCGATTATCTGCTCTACACGGAGACGGACCCGGCCACGGTCGTGCTGAAGCCGGATGCGGAGTGGCCGGTGGTCGATCTGATGCCGGGGGCCAGCATTGCCGTCCGGTACGTGGCGGGGTATGGGGCGGCGGCGGCGGTTCCGCAGCGGTATAAGCAGGCGATCAAGCTGATGGCGGCGAACTGGTATGAGAACCGGGAGCCGGTGGTCGTCGGCACGATTGTGACGCAGATCCCCATGGCGGTGCGGGCGCTGCTGGACACCGACCGGGGGGGGTACTTCTAATGCGTGGCGGGCTGATCCGGCGGCGGTTGACGATTCAGCGGGCAACGAGCACGGCCAACAGCCTGGGCGAGCCGGTGGAGAGTTGGACGACGCTGTATAGTGCGTGGGGCTCGGTGGATGCCATTTCGGCGCAGGAGCGGTTTGCCAGCGGCAGCCAGCAGGAGCTGGCGACGGTGACGCATCGCATCCGGCTGCGCTATCGCGACGACAAGACGATCAAGCCGACGGATCGGGTATCGTTTGATTCCAAAGTGTTCGACATCGAATCGGCGGTTGATCCGGACGGGCGGCGGCGGGAGTTGCTGTTATTGTGCCGGGAGCTGGTGGATTTGTAGGAGGGGCGAGGGGCGAGGGGCGAGGGGCGAGGGGCGAGGGGCGAGGGGCGAGTGA
>WBZL01004404.1_pt1 | contig 12214 bp, 9 predicted proteins | sample 5204291 | NCBI WGS metagenome assembly WBZL01 (sample SAMN12344345, study PRJNA552823) | activated sludge metagenome | biome: Activated sludge suspended growth; feature: Nitrification reactor; material: Wastewater; isolation source: activated sludge from nitrification reactor of wastewater treatment...
TCGGTGGGACCGCGCAGGAAGTAGAGCGACGGGACGATCTTGGCCTTCACGTCACCGGGGCTCGTCCACTTCCCCCACTTCACCCGCACCTTGTACTGGCCCACGTAGACCGAGAACCCGCCGCCCGACCTGCCGATGTTGGCGGTGAGGGCGGCGCACAGGGCGAAGGCCCGACCGGTGAGGTCGCCGTGGTACCAGTGGTTGGACCCGGCCCCCATGAGGATGGCGGCCGGGTCGGCGGTGGCGTAGGCCCGGGCCACCTTCCGCACCAGCTCGGGGTCCAGGCCGGTGATCTCGGCGGTGAGCTCGGGGGTGAAGCCCTCCAGCTCGGCGGTCACGTGGACGAAGCCGGGCGACACCTCCACGGTGGTGTCGTCGGCCAGGGTCACGGGGTGGGAGCCGTCGAGGGCGGCGTCGATCCCGTCGGGCAGGCCCAGCCGGTCGATGGGGATCACCACGGCGGTCGAGGTGGTCTGGTCCCACACCACGTAGCGCCGGGCCGTCGGATCGGCGGCGTCGATCCCTGCGTCGAGGTCGGACGCCAGCAGGCGCTTGCCGGTGTCGGCCCGCACCAACAGCGGCGCGTCGGTGTAGGTGCGCATGAAGTCCAGGTCGGCCAAGCCCTCTTCCACGATGGTGGCGGCCAGGGCCAGTGCGAAGGCGGCGTCGGTGCCGGCCTTGATGTTCAACCAGTTGTCGGCCTTGGTGGCCGTGGACGAGTAGACGGGGTCGACCACGATGAGCCGGGCACCGGCGGCCACCGCGTCGAACACGAAGTGGGCGTCGGGGATCCGGGTCTCCAACAGGTTGGCCCCCACCACCAGCAGGAACTCGGCGTTGGCCCAGTCCTTGGACTCGTGCTCGGCGTTCTGCACCCCGAAGGTGATGGGCATGCCCATGGGGAGGTCGCCGTTGAAGTCGAAGCTGGTGCCGTGGGTGAGGCCGAGCAGGGCCGCCGCCCGGTAGTTGGCCCCCTTGTGCACGTAGCCCGAGCCGGGCACCTGGCCGAACACGTGGATGGCGTCCCATCCGTACCGCTCCCCGATGGCCTTGAACCCCTCGGCCACCTTGTCGAGCGCCTCATCCCAGGTGGCCTCGCGGAACTGGCCCGAGCCCCGCTCCCCGGTGCGGATGAGCGGCGTGGTGATGCGGTCCTCGCCGTAGATGAGCTGGTGGTAGGAGAGGCCCTTCATGCAGCCCCGGGGGCTGTACTCGGGCTCGGGGTAGTCGGCGGCCTGTTGGATCTTCACGATCCGCTCGTTGCGCACGAACGCCAGTTGGCCGCACGACCCGGTGCAGTTCGGCGAACAGGTGGTGCGCACGATCCGGTCCACGCCCAGGCTGTCGTCGGTGGGGCCGGCGTCGACCACGCCGGGGACCACGGCCCCGGCCGCGGTGGCCGCCACACCCACGGCGCCACCGGTCAGGAAGCCTCGTCGCGAGACGGTCACGTCAGATCACCTTCCGCGAGGCCGGGCAGGCCGGGTCGAGCATGGCGTGGTCGTCGGACCCGCACTGGGCGCACCGGGTGGCGCTGGTGCCGCGTCCGGTGGGCCGGAGGAACGGGACCGCGCCGATCAGCGCGCCCGCCGTCCGGGTGGCCAGGGCGGCCAACGGGGCGGTGGCGATGGCGGTGAGCACGGTCCGGCGTCGCACCGGGTCGGCCGCCGGTGGACGGTCGGGGTGGGACGTCGTCACGGTCGCGCCTCCGCGTGGTGGGGTTCCGGCTGCAGGCCGGGGATCCCGTCGAGGGGTCCTGGAGCCAGCGAACCAGCCAGCCTCCGCCGCAGCCAGGGCCGGAAGTCCCAGGTCCGGATACCGGCAGCGGCGCGGTGGGGCGGTCGGTCGTACCGTGGGGCGTCGGCGACCGAGAGCGGCTACGCCGAGTTTGCCGGGACGAGGGTGCATGGGACGACGACAGGACGAATTCGCCGAGCACGAGCGACAGCTCGCCGAACTGGACGCGGTGCGTCCGTTCCTGGACCTGGCCCGAGAGATCAAGGACCAGGTCGATCGCGCGTCCACCGACGACAGCGCCGACGCGGCCGCGCTCGTGGCCGCGGTCGAGGCCGTCCCGAGCCGCGAGCGGCAACGCATCGGTCAGGCGACCTTCGACCGGCTGTCGCCCGAGGCGCAATGGGCGGTGCTCGAGCGGGTCTACGGCGACGACGAGATCCGCGAGTACCTGGCGGCCGAGCACGCAGCCCGCGTGGAGCAGGTGCGGCGCACGGCGGACCGACGCACCGCGGCGCGGGCCGCGCGGGCGGCGGGCCGGCTGGACCTCGCCGCGCTGCCCGAGACCGAGGAGCTGACGCTGGGCCTCTACGTTCCCGACAGCGTGCGCGTGGCCATCGCCCGGGGCCGTGCTGCGGCCGGGTGCGCCCGTGAGCTCGTGCTGCGAACCACTGCGGAACCGGGGGTGCTGCGCGTCGTCCAAGATCTCTACGACCCCCAACGCGGGTTCTTCGTCACCGCCGAGTACGACAAGGCGACGTGGGCGACCGAGCGGCTCGACGGCCACAGCCGCGTTCGCGTCGGAGCGCTCGATCCGCAAGGCGGGGTGCTCGAACCGTTCCTGTACCCAGGGGGACGGGTCGATGTGGAGAGCGCGGGGCGGGTTCGCGAGGGGCGCCTCCACCTCGGGTTCGCCGTCCTGGGCGACGAGGACCTGTTCTCGGCCACCGCCTGAGCACCGGCGGTACGCTCGCCTGGCGGTCGCGTTCCACGTCCGCTCGGAAGGGCAGCTCGACACCCATGCAGATCACCGCGATCGTGTCATTCGTCATCCTCGGGACGCTGGTGGTCGTGGCGCTGGCTGCGCTTCGCAGCTTCCACTCCATCGGCCCAGCCGAGGTCGGCCTCGTCAACAAGCGGCTGGGCAAGAAGCTGCTGGACGACCAGCTCATCGCCCTCAACGGCGAGGCGGGCTACCAGGCCGACCTGCTGATGCCCGGACTGCGCTTCAAGCTGTGGCCGCTCTTCCAGGTCAAGCCGTACCCGTGGGTCCAGGTCGCGCCGGACCACATCGGCCTGGTCATCGCCCAGGTCGGCGAGGCCGTCCCCACCGGGGCCAAGTCGGCCGTCTACAAGGATGTGTTCGGGAGCTTCTCCGACCTCCGCGGCTTCCTGGCCCAGGGTGGCCAGCGTGGCGTCCAACGACCGGTGCTGCCGCCGGGAACCACCGCACCGATCCACCCCGTCGGGTTCGTCGTCATCACGAGCGACCAGGTCTTCGGCAAGGCCCTGTCCAACTCGACGCTCGCCGCCGTGGGTCAGGTCGAGCCCCAGGCCCTGTGGGTCACCCACATCACCCCCCAGGGGGACACCGACGTCGTCGGGGTCGTCACCACCCTCGAGGGTCCGCCGTCGGGCGACATCGCCAGCCGCATCGGCGGCTTCTCGGACGTGACCGACATGGAGGCGGCCGGCACCGGGTCGGCGGTCCAGATCATCCAGGCCGTCCTCCGGGCCAAGAACGTGTTCCACGACAACTACCAGAACTACCAGGCGTTCCTGGATGCAGGGGGCAGCATCGGCCTCCAGCACGATCCACTCCTCTACGGGTCGTACCTGTTGAACCCGTTCCTGGTGAAGGTGGAGCTGCGCGAGATGCTCGTGGTGCGCCAGGGCGAGGTCGCGGTCATCAAGTCCTACGTCGGTCTGCCCACCGAGGACACCTCCGGCGAGGAGTTCAAGTTCGGGTCCATCGTCAAGCCCGGCCACCAGGGCATCTGGTCCGAACCCCTCCGAACCGGCAAGTACACCCTGAACCCGCGCATCTACGAGGCGGAGATCGTCCCCACGTCGATCCTGACCCTCAACTGGTCCCACGCCACCAGCGACGCCCACAGCCTGGACGAGCACCTGGCCCCCATCGAGGCCAAGAGCCGGGAGGCCTTCAACTTCAGCATCGACCTCCAGGTGCAGATCCACGTGCCCGACACCCGCGCCCCCAAGGTGATCTCGATGGTGGGCACCATGCAGAACCTGGTCAACGAGGTCCTGCAGTCCGCAGTGGGCAACTACTTCCGCAACAAGCTGCAAACCCTCGGAGCCACCGAGTTCATCGAGAAGCGCGACGAGGTCCAGCACGCCGCCGAGGGGTACATCCAGCAGTACCTCTCCCGCTACGAGGTCGAGACCCGAGGGGTCTACATCCAAGACGTCATCTTCCCGGCCGACCTGGTGGAGGTGCTCACCAGCCGAGAGATCGCCGCCCAGGAGCGGGCCACCTTCGCCCAGCAGCGCGCCGCCCAGGAGGCGCGCGTCAGCCTCGAGCAGCAGCGGGGCGTGGCCGACATGCAGGGCGAGCTGGCCCAGGCCAACGTGTCGATCGACATCGAGAAGTCCCGCGCCGAGGCCGCCCGGGCCCGCGCCGAGGGCGAGTCGTCGGTGATCACGCTCGTCGGCGCTGCCGATGCCACCCGGACACGCGATCTCGGCCAGGCGCAGGCCGCCGCCGAAGAAGCACTGGGCCTGGCCCGGGCCAAGGGCTTCGAGGCCCAGACCCGCGCCATCGGATCCGACCAGACCGCCATGGTCGCGGCGTTGCGCGAGGTCGGCGCCGGCCACGTGAAGATCGTTCCCGACATCCAGGTGGGAGCCGATGGGGGCGGGGTCATGGGCGGGCTGGCAGCGCTGCTCATGCGCTCGTTGTCCACCGACCCCAAGTCGGCACCCGAGCCGGTCCTCGCGTCAGCCGACGAGCCCGGCGATGGCGTCGAATCGGCCACCCCGGACGCGCCGGCCGAGCCCGGCGACTAGCGCCTCGGGCCACGCGCCCGGGCCTCGACGCGACGAGGGCCGGACCCATCGGTCCGGCCCGCCGTGGCGGAGAGGGTGGGATTCGAACCCACGGTGAGTTTCCCCACACACGCTTTCCAAGCGTGCCGATTCGGCCGCTCTCGCACCCCTCCGGGGCATTGCACCGCTCGCACTCGCAGGAGGCGGCCAGGCGATCTGCGGCACACCTCAGACACCGCTGAGAGCTGCTGCCTTCCGGCCCTGACTCGGTTCACGGGCTGTGGTTGCACAGGGCCCGGCCGCCACCTGCGGGTGCGAACGGATCACCACGATACCCCGCGCCACCGGGGTCGAGTCCACTGGGCTGATCTGCGAGCCGGGCGGGCAACGGCCCGGCCCGGGCTCGGTAGGGTGACGGGCGATGGCCTACCAGTCGCTCTACCGCCGCTATCGACCCCGCCGGTTCAGCGACGTGCGCGGCCAGGAGCAGGTGGTCCGGGCCCTCCGCAACGCCGTGCGAGACGACCGCGTGGGCCACGCCTACCTGTTCAGCGGACCCCGGGGAACGGGCAAGACCTCCACCGCCCGCATCCTGGCCAAGGCCCTCAACTGCGAGCACCTCATCGACGGCGAGCCGTGCGGCACCTGCGACAGCTGCCTGGCCATCGACGCCGGCACCTCCTACGACGTGCAGGAGCTCGACGCCGCCTCCAACAACGGCGTGGAGAACGTGCGCGAGCTGGTGGGCCGGGCCAACCTGGGTTCGCCCGGGCGCACCAAGGTGTACATCCTCGACGAGGTCCACATGCTCACGGCCGCCGCCTCGGCCGCGCTGCTCAAGACCCTGGAGGAGCCGCCCGACCACGTGGTGTTCGTGCTGGCCACCACCGACCCCCACAAGGTGCTGGCCACCATTCGCAGCCGCACCCAGCACTACGAGTTCCACCTGCTCACGGCCGACGAACTGGCCGAGCACGTGGCCTGGGTCATCCACGACGCCGGCCTGGAGCTCGACGCCGACGTCATCGACCCGGTGGTGCGCGCCGGGGCCGGGTCGGCGCGGGACACGCTCTCCGCCCTGGACCGGGTGGCTGCCGCGGGTGGCGTGGTCGACGACGCCGCGTCGGCCGTCGACCTGGTCGACGCCATCGCCGCATCCGACGCCGGCCGAGCCCTGGTGGCCGTGGCCGACGCCCTCGGTTCGGGCCGCGACGCCCGGGTGCTGGGCGAAGAGGTCCTGGCCCGCCTGCGAGACGTCTTCCTGCTCCGCATGGGCGCGGGAACCGATCACCTGCCGGCCGGTGATCTGGCCCGGGTGCAGGTCTGGGCCGATCAACTGGGCGACCGGGCCACCACCCGGGCCCTGGAGGCCATCGGCGACGCCCTGTTGGAGATGCGCCAGGCCCCGGACCCCCGCATCCCCCTCGAGGTGGCGGTGGTCAAGCTCTCCCGCACCGACGGCGACGTGTCGGTGGGGGCCCTGGAGGCCCGCATCGCCCGGCTCGAGGCCACCGTCGCCACGCTGTCGGCCGGCGGCATCGTGCCCATCTCCGCCGCCGCCCCGGCCCCGGCCCCGGCCCCGGTGTCGGCCCCACCCGCCGCGCCCACCCCCGCGGCGGCACCAGCCGCCGGGTCCGCCGCGGCGTCCTCTGCGTCTCCCGCACCCACGACACCCGCCACCACGTCCCCCACCCCGACCTCGCCTGCTGCCGGTCGGGCCGGGGGTCGGCCGGCCGATGCCGCCCGGGCCGAACTGGCTGCCAAGCGGGCCGAGAAGGGGGCGGGGCCCGGCGCCCGTTCCAGCGGGTCCCGCCCGGCCCCCGTGGCGGCTGCGCCTCCGCCGCCTCCGCCGTCCCCGCCGTCCCCGCCCACCGACGGCGCGGCGCGCAGCGAACCGGCGGCCGCCGAGCCCAGCCCGGCACCGTCACCCCCTGCGCCCCCCGCCCCCGCCCCCGCCACGGCTGCGGCTTCCGCCCCCGACGAACCCCAGGCCCCCGTCCCCGTCCCCGCCGCCGTCGCCGGTGGCCTCAGCGTGGCGCGCCTCGCCGAGCTGTGGCAGGACATCCCCGGGCTGTCGGGGCTCACCAAGGGCATGTTCGCCGCCGGCACCGTCGTGTCGGTGGCGGGCGAGCAGGTCGTGGTGAGCGTGCCCAACGAGGTCCACCGCCAGAAGTGCGAGCAGAAGAAGGCCGACGTGGAGGCCGCCCTGGCCGCCGCGCTGGGCTCACCGGTGCGACTGTCGCTGGTCGCCGACGCCGGCGCTCCTGCCCCCCCGCGCGGATCGGCCGCGTCGGAGCCGGCCGCACCCGTCGACGAGTTCGAGGAGTTGGGCGGGGCCGACGTGCACGACCTGCCCGACGCCCCCGATGCCTCGGTGGGTGGGCTCGACGCCCTCACCGAGGCCTTCCCCGGCTCCACGTTCGTCGACGGAGCCTGAGCCACCGCTCCCGTCCCACCCCCTCGACCACGGCCCACCCCGGAGGTTCCCATGTCCGATCCAGATGCTCTTCCGCCCGATGAGGTGATCGACGCCGCCGACGACGACCTCGTCGACATCGACGGTGCCCCCACCGACCCGCTGAGCGCCGTCCTCGGCAGCGGCGGGTTCGACTTCGGTGCGCTGTTGGAACAGGCCTCGGCGATGCAGGCCCACATGGTCGAGGCCCAGCAGCAGGCGGCCGACACCTTGTTGGAGGGGGTGGCCGGCGGCGGGGTGGTCCGGGTGACCATCACCGGCGCGTTCGAACCCACTGCGGTGTCCATCGACCCGGCCGCCGTGGATCCCGCCGACGTCGAGATGCTCCAGGACCTCGTGTTGGCGGCGTTGCGCCACGCCGTGGAGCAGGTGAACGACCTGCAGCGGGGCGCCCTCGGGGGCGGGCTCGAGCTGCCGGGGCTCGATCTCGGCGGGCTGGGCTTCGGCGGCTCCGGCGCCTGACGCCCGGTGTCGGCCTACGCCGGTCCCGTCCAGGACCTGATCGACGAGCTCGGCCGGCTGCCCGGCGTGGGCCCCAAGTCGGCGCAGCGGATCGCGTTCCACCTCCTCAAGCTGCCCAAGGACGACGCTCTGCGGCTGGCCCGAGCCATCGAAACGGCCAAGGACCGGGTGGCGTGGTGCACCCGGTGCTTCAACCTGGCCGACGCCGAGGAGTGCGGCATCTGCCGCGACGACCGGCGCGACCCCACCGTGCTGTGCGTGGTGGAGGAGCCCAAGGACCTGGTGGCCGTGGAGAAGACCGGTGAGTTCCGGGGCCGGTACCACGTGTTGCAGGGGGCGCTGAACCCCATGGAGGGGGTGGGCGCCGACCAGCTCCGCATCCGGGAGCTGCTGGCGCGGATCGTGCCCGAGGGCGTGCAGGAGGTCATCCTCTGCACCAACCCCAACATCGAGGGGGAGGCCACGGCCATGTACCTGGCCCGCACGCTGGAACCGGCCGGGCTCAAGGTGACCCGCATCGCCAGCGGCCTGCCGGTGGGTGGCGACCTCGAGTACGCCGACGAGCTCACCCTGGGTCGGGCCCTGGAGGGCCGCCGCGAGGTGGGCGGCTGACGCCGTCCCGCTCCAGCCGTTGATCAACGGGATCGGCGCACCGACCGGGCTGACGAGATCGACCGGGTTGACGAGATCGGAGCGCCACCCAGGCTCCGGGGCCGGCGGGCGACAGGCCTCGGAGCCGTTGAGGGTGGCGCTCCGACCTCTACATCACCTGGAGTCGGGGGGAGTTGGCTCCAGGCGGATGATGACGATCACGTTACCGTCTTTACGGTTCCATGACAACAGGTCTCTGGCCGCACTGACCACTACCCGTCGGACATCCGCCCCAAACACCTACCTCGAAACCCCGCCTCGAACACCGGCCCGAAACACCCCCGGACGCGCCGAGGGGGCGGCCGGTGGGCCGCCCCCTCGGGGTCAGGGTGCTTCGGGTTGGCTGCCGGCGAGCCGAAGCCGGCCAGAACCCGCTGCGAACGGGGTCAGCCGTTCACCTGGAGCAGGATGGCATCGCCCTGGCCGCCACCGCCGCAAAGGGCGGCGGCACCGAGGCCGCCACCGCGGCGGGCCAGCTCGAGGGCCAGGGTCAGCGTGACGCGGGTGCCCGACATGCCGAGCGGGTGACCGATGGCGATGGCGCCGCCGTTCACGTTGGTGATGTCGGCGGAGATGCCGAGGTCACGCATGGAGGCGATGCCCACGGCGGCGAAGGCCTCGTTCAGCTCGAACAGGTCGACGTCGGTGACCGACTTGCCGGCCCGGGCCAGGGCCGCCTCGATGGCGTTGGACGGCTGGTGCAGGAGCGAGGCGTCGGGGCCCGCCACCTGTCCGTAGCCCACGACCTCGGCCAGCGGGGCCAGACCCAGCTCGTCGGCCTTGGCCTTGGACATCAGCACCACGGCGGCGCCGCCGTCGGAGATCTGGCTGGCGTTGCCGGCGGTGATGTTGCCGGCCTTGTCGAACGCGGGGCGCAGCTTGCCCAGGCTCTCGGCCGTGGTGTCGCCGCGCACGCCCTCGTCTTCGGACACCACCAGCGGGTCGCCCTTGCGCTGGGGCACCTCGACCGGGGTGATCTCGTCGTCGAACAGGCCGTTCTTGGCGGCGGAGGCAGCCCGCTGGTGCGAGGCGGCGGAGAACTCGTCCTGCTCCTCGCGGGAGATGCCCTGGGGCTCCTTGCCGCAGTACGCCTCGGTGCTGGCGCCCATGGCCACGTGGTCGAACTGGTCCCACAGGCCGTCGTACATCATCGAGTCGACGACCTTCTGGTCGCCGATGCGGTAGCCGCCCCGGGCCCCGGGAAGCAGGTAGGGGGCGTTGGTCATGGACTCCATGCCGCCCGCCACCACGATGTCGGCCTCCCCGGCCTGGATCATCAGGTCGGCCAGGTAGATGGCGTGCATGCCCGACGGGCAGACCTTGTTCACGGTGGTGGCCGGCACGCCCATGCCGATGCCGGCGTTCACCGCGGCCTGGCGGGCGGTGATCTGGCCGGCGCCGGCCTGGAGCACGTGGCCCATGAACACGTACTGGACCTGCTCGGGGGTGACGCCGGCCCGCTGCAGTGCGGCCCGGATGGCGAACCCGCCGAGGTCGGCGGCGCTGAAGCCCGAAAGGGCTCCCGACAGCTTGCCCACGGGCGTACGGGCGCCATTGATGATCACGGATCCGGCCATTGGAAGCTTCCCCTCGGGTGGTGGCTTGACTGTGTGGTCAAGCGTACCGAGGGCCACCGCGGAGCCACCCATTCGGTGGCGGGCGACGTTGGCGGGCGACGTTGGCGGGCGACGGTGACCGGGCGGCGTCGGTGGCGGCGTCGGTGGCCGGTCGGGTCAGGAGGTGGTCGACAGGGAGCGGACCACGGGTTCGGCCTCGGCGGCCTCGACGGCGGCCAGCACCCGGGAGCGCACCACCTGGAGCTGCAGCAGGATGTCCTCGCGGGCGTTCACCAGGGCGCTGATCTCGGCGCCGAGGGCGTCGATGGTGGGGGAGCCTGCGGCCGCCGCATCGTCGGCCGAGTCGCCAGCCGACGCACCGGGGCCGAACCGCTGGTCGATGCGGGCGTGGGCCTCGGCCACCAGGCGCAGAGCGGCAGCCTCGGCCGCCGCCAGCACGGCCTGGGCCTTGCTGCGGATGATCTCGGCATCGGCCTCGGCCGCCCGGCGCACGTCGGCCGCCTCGGCGGTGGCCCGTTCCAGGACCTGGGCGGCCTCGGTGTCGACCGACCCGCCCCCCGCCACCGGGGTCGTCGCCGTGTCTCCCCCGGACGTGGCGCTGGAACCGGGCGAGCCGACGCCGAACGCTCCGCTGGCCACCTCGGCGGCCACCAGGTGCAGGAAGGCCCGGACCTCCTCCTGGTCGTAGCCGCGCAAGCCGAAGGCGAACTCCTTCTCGGCGATCTCTTCAGGGGTGAGGGCCATGCGTGCTCCCGGGGCTCGGTCGGGCGCTGATGCTACCGGTACGCACGGGTTCCACCGGATGGGATCGGCGGGGGTGGTCTTTCCTACAATGCGCGCCCATGCAGGCCATCCTCGAAGCCATCCAGGCCGGTGCGTCCGGCGACGACATCGGCAACCTCCCGATCCCGGAGTCCTACCGGGCGGCCTTCGTCAAGCGAGACGAGCAGACCATGTGGGAGGGGGTGGCGTCCGAAGACAAGGACCCGCGCCAGTCGCTGCACGTGGGCGAGGTGGCCACGCCCGAGCTGGCCCCCGACGAGGTCTACGTGGCGGTGATGGCGTCGGCCATCAACTTCAACACGGTGTGGACGTCCATCTTCGAACCGCTGTCCACCTTCGGGTTCCTCGACCGGCTGGGCAAGGAGTCGGTCTGGGGCGCCCGCCACGCCCTGCCGTACCACGTGGTGGGTTCCGACGCCTCCGGCGTGGTCGTCCGGGTCGGCTCGGCCGTGCGCAACTGGAAGCCGGGCGACAAGGTCACCGTGCACTGCAACTACCTCGACGACCAGGACCCGTCGGCCCACGACGACTCCATGCTCGCCGCCAACCAGCGGATCTGGGGCTTCGAGACCAACTTCGGCGGGCTGGCCGACCTGGCCCTGGTGAAGGCCAACCAGCTCATGCCCAAGCCCGCCCACCTCTCCTGGGAAGAGGCGGCCTGCAACGCGCTGTGCAACTCCACCTCCTACCGCATGATCGTGAGCAAGCACGCCGGCGACCTCAAGCAGGGCGATGCCGTCCTGATCTGGGGCGCCACCGGTGGCATCGGCGGCTACGCCGTGCAGTACGTCCTCAACGGTGGCGGCACCCCGGTGGGTGTGGTGTCGTCGGAGAAGCGGGCCAGCCTGCTCCGCGAGATGGGCTGCGAGCACGTCATCGACCGCCGCGAGGCCGGCTACCAGTTCTGGAAGGACGAGCACACCCAGGACGAGAAGGAGTGGCGGCGCCTGGGCAAGGACATCCGCAACCTGATCGGCCGCGACGTCGACACGGTGTTCGAACACCCGGGTCGGTCCACCTTCGGCGCCTCGGTGTTCGCCGCCGCTCGCGGCGGCAAGATCGTCACCTGCGCCGCCACCTCCGGCTACATGATCGAGTACGACAACCGCCACCTCTGGATGAAGTTGAAGAGCATCGTCAGCTCGCACTTCGCCAACTACAAGGAGGCGTGGGCCGCCAACCAGCTCATCGCCGAGGGCAGGATCCAGCCGCTGCTGTCCAAGACCTTCTCGCTGGAGCAGACCGGTGAGGCCGCCCTGGCCGTGCACCAGAACCAGATCGAGGGCAAGGCCGGCGTGCTGTGCCTGGCCCCCGAGAAGGGCCTGGGCATCGACGACCCCGAGTTCCGCGCCAAGGTCGGCGAGGACAAGATCACGCTCTTCCAGCGCTTCAGCGCCTAATGGGGGTCGACCATCTCGCTCTTTGGGGTGAGGATGGTTCCGAGCCGCTGGCCGGTCAGCACTCGTCGAGCCTGGACGTTGAGTCCTAGTCCTAGATCGTGCGCCGGCTGGTCGGTGAGGAG
>WBZL01004406.1_pt1 | contig 12208 bp, 6 predicted proteins | sample 5204291 | NCBI WGS metagenome assembly WBZL01 (sample SAMN12344345, study PRJNA552823) | activated sludge metagenome | biome: Activated sludge suspended growth; feature: Nitrification reactor; material: Wastewater; isolation source: activated sludge from nitrification reactor of wastewater treatment...
GAAATCCTATTCCGGAAGGAAAAGCGTTGATGGTTCCGTTGGAAAATCCACAAGAAGTCATTACTGGGAATGAAAAACCAAAGCTGGGGAAGCCAATACTTCTGGCATTAAATGGGCAAGGCATACGCAGCATTGAATACTCGGATGCCAAAGGGGCGTACTTCATTATCGCAGGCCCCTATAACGATAATGGCGCTTTCCAACTTTACCAATGGTCAGGCAATTCCTCCGAAGCGCCTGAATTAATCAAGACTAACTTCCGAGGATTACATCCAGAGGCTTTGATTGTTTATCCCAAGAAAAAATCGACAATCCAGATCCTTAGTGATGATGGATCGGAATCGATAAATGGTCTGAATTGCAAAGATTTGGCTAAAACCCAGGATAAAAGCTTTCGCAGCACATGGGTAGAAATAGAGCCTTGAGAAAATATTTTTCTTAGGTGTACTAGGGTCTGTTGACATTTCACAACGGCAACCATAGATATTCACACGCCATAGGCCACCATTTTATAAGAAATTTCTCTTCAGCTTGTTATATCGTGTGGATACTGCCTAATATTGCTTCTGCCGTGCAGAAGCATTCTCCACAAATGCCGGTATCTATATAAACCAAAATACAAACTCTACTTACCCTTCAATCAGTTGTGCTTTCTCGGCATCACTGCCTGAGCCCCCCCTGCTGCCAAACATGAAATAGTTCCCTTAGTTCTGATTTTCTAACCCCAATCAGAAAATCCCTACTTTATTTTGTATTAATTAACAACGATTATAAAAAATTTGTTTGCTGTAATATATAGATTATGGATGTGGGATATGCAAGGTTATTGCTTGCAATGCATAATGTTCAAGCAATTTTATAAAGTGTTTTTAACCTAAATAATAAAAGAAAGAATGTTTTTATCTCGCACTGCAAGAAATTCTGATCCACTAGGCCGTTATTATACAGAACCAGTTGTGAGTGCAGCGCTGGTTAATGCCATGGAAATGAAATGTCCGAGTACAGTAATAGATATTTGTGTGGGTGACGGTGCGCTCGTAGGAGAAGCCGCGAGAGTATGGAAAAACTCCAGCTTTATTACAGCCGATATTGAGGTGAATATAAGTAAGGCTTTACTTCAGAAACTTAGTGGCAGAGAAGTTACACATTATGTAGGAGATGCATTAGATTTACGTTTGGCCGAGCGAATCGGATTTCAGTGGGGACAAGCTGAAGCAGCGCTTTGCAACCCTCCATATATCAATCCAGAATGGAATAAGCAATTTTTAGAGATTCTTGAGGATGCTGGTTTAAGTCACGTTATACCCCGCATGCGTGAGATACCTGCTGATTTGCTTTTTATAGCTCAGAATTTACGCTTATTACGACAAGGTGGACGTTTGGGTTTGATATTACCTGATGGTATTGTAGCTGGAGAAAGATTTTCTATCTTCAGAGAAACATTACTTTATAAACATAGAATTGAGCGTGTAATTGAATTGCCTCGAAGAATATTCAGAAAAACTGATGCAAAAGCTCATATTATCGTAGTCTCAAAGCATGGAACTGGATCTGAGTTCGTTTCAATTCAACGCCTTGATAAGAATGGCGAGTTATCACCACAACTCAAAATAGCAACTGAACATGCTGTAAAAAGGCTTGATTATTCTTTTAACATTCAAAATAAAAATGATGCCATTTGTGATAAGCAAAAGATTGGCGATGTGGCTATCGAAGTGTTACGTGGCACTTACTCTTCAATAGATAGAAAATGTGCCAATTTTCCAATATTTCATACGAGTGATTTCTCAATTCATAGAGCATATGTTCCAAAAGAATACATACTTTCAAGCGAGAAAAAAAAACTTGTAACGGGAGTGATCGCTGTACCAGGGGATATTCTGGTTGCTAGAGTAGGAAGAAATCTAGAAAAAAAAGTTTGTATGGTTAATTCAGGTAGTGTAGTTATATCCGATTGCATATTACTTCTTAGAATGCCCTTAGTATATAGAGAAGTAATCTTTTCTTATCTGCGAAGCCAAGCAGGGTGTCTTGCACTTGATGGTATAACTCATGGAGTTGCCGCTAAGTTTATTACTGTTCATTCCTTACTTGAACTTACATTTTAGGATTTGAAATATCTCAAGTAAACTTTAGATACCTAGGGAAATTGCACATGCACATGATGCCAGATTTTAGTCTCTGAAGATCGATTATATTTTCGTTCAGGGTGATCGTAATATAACGAAGTTGGTATATCATTTCCCTTTGTTTCCAGAAGGAACAATGCCGTACCTATAGCATGAGGTTTTGTGCCGAGCGGAGATACATAAAAACATCCACGATCATTACCCAGCTGAAGATATAAATCCCATAATGTTAGGTAAGCTTCCCGTATCGAATTGGCTTGACAGTAGGTGATAGAGTGCTCGCCTATGCCTTCCTCAGTTAGGATGGATAAGTGAGGTCTAATGGAATTAGATTCCCAACCCGAGCTAAATGCTGGGACGCCGAATATGATATGACAGTGGTAAAGTTCACGATTAAAATCATTTCGCTGCTCGAGTGCACTTAGCATTCTTGCTCGTTCGAAGCCTAAGAGAAAGATATGAGTTGCTCTCATGTTTGATTGGTATTCATGAGCAAAACCAAGCACGGAGCAAAAATTGCAGTTTTCAGTAAGACTGAAATCTCTTAGCCGCGGATCATTTGTTTTCTCAGTTAAATTACGCGTATATTCTTTAGGTTCGGCATACAGAAATTCCACTTTAGTGTTACCTGCCTTCTTGACTGCGAGCAATATCTGAAGTATCTCGCCAAGACCTAGTGTAGTCGCATCTATTAATATTTTTGCTTTATCACGCACATGTGATACGAGTCTTTCCCGATTTGTTTCTTTGCTATCAAGATAGGTTATTTGATTTCTAGCATCAAATCGAAGTGACGAAACATATTGCGAAGCCTCCTTTAACTTTTTAATTGTAGCTGATCCTCTGTCATCAACTCCCTCTCCAATAAAAGCTAAATCTGTATTATTAAGACTATTCGGCGCTGTATCTGATTGTTGCGTATGAAAAACGTAACGTGGCTCTGCCGGTATCAAGATTCTTGTCCTCCAAAGAGGTCAACATTCTCAATGACATCTCTTTCTTGCCCTCCAAGTTCTTTAACTAACTTATCCCGTCTAAATTGATCACCTTCAAGCATATCCAACAACTGAGTTGTTGTGAATTGCATGCTGCGTTTTTTTCGGAAAGATATCTGAAAATAGGGCGAAAAAATCGGATTGAGAATGTAATCAGAACTAATCGCACCTGTAGATTTCATCTTAGTCTCATCAGTAACAAATAGAATGGACCATTTCTCAGCATCTAATAAGTACTTCCGGAGCTTTTTGCTTATCTCTCCACCTTGGATGGTGAAATGATTAATTTCTGGTTCACTCTGTCTATCGCTTCGGTGCAATTCCCTAAAAATAGAACCAAGGCATTGCGCAAGAGAATATAACTGAGGTCCATGTGTTCCGTGTCCATTGACTGTACCTAAAATCGATGCGCTAGCATCTTTTATAGCCTTTACTTGTATGTCTGGCGGTACGACTGGTAAATCGTTTTCTTCTGTTACCTCGTAAACTTTGAAAATCCTATGAATTAGTTCTAACAAATGACGAATATTCCCTCTAGCAATCAGTGTAAGTGCAGTAAAGCCAGAAAAAAGAATCGAATCCCGCTGGGCATCAATATAAATCGAGTTGGCACAACCAAAGAGGTTATTTTGAATCAATGGACTATTAATAGCTAACCGATTTTCTGTACCACTTTTCATCGCATTAAACTCTTCTAGCAACTTATTTGGGCATTCTCGAGGCCTACTAATAAGCGCAGGCATTAGAACTGATACTTCGGGAAATTTGTCATCGATAAAGCATTCTGGATTAAGTTTGGAATCACGTTTTTTTAGCGATTCTTTGGTTTTTCTTAATAACTTTTCTCTAAGTTTTGTATCTGATAATATTTTATGTGCGGCATCACGTTCCCCCACTCTTGGAAGTAATTTTTCCGCAGCTTTGATCACCTTGTCATGATATTCCTTATTTTTATAACGTTGGTCTACATACTCAATTGAACGCAATTTATCCGGAACGATAGGTAGCTTATCCAATAGATCAGGTTCATGTTCAGCTAACCGGAAAAACAAAAGCTCTGCAGCAAATAAATCGAAATCTTCAGCCAATTCATTCTCAAGATTGATAACACGATAGTCTGAGATATCTTGAATTGATTCTGGCCCAATGGTATTTTTTGTTGACCATCCGTTACGTTTCATTGCAATGTTATAGATCAATGGTGGCGACCCATGTTTAAGTAAACCATTGATGAAGCGTTGCTGTTCATCCCTGAGATTCTCATATTCATCAATGAAAACTGCAAATATTGATTCAGAGAGATAAGGTAGTTGCTCTTTTAGTGAACTAATTAAGGTTCTAAGAAATGACTCTACCGGCAGGAAAATCGGCTTTGGATAATAATCAAGGTTATTAATCCAGGTAGCTAGTTTTATGCGACTACGTTGGAGCGATCTGTCAATATCGGTCAGAGTATTTCCAAGTGTTTCATCGAAATCTTGAACTATGCGAAGGTCAAGTCTACTCAGCATACCAAATTTTTGTTGGCGTTCGGGATTGCAGTTTAAACTGTGAAGAGAGCGAATGATTTCCTTGCCAAATTCGCAAGCTAGTAAATGCTCAAATGCCGCTTTCCATGTCTCTGGTGTCTGTTCTCCACCAACAAATGAGTTAAGAAAATTTGTGTCTGCGCGCCAATAAAGTCCAATATGAGAAAGATCATTGTTATTAAGCTCTGAACGTTTGGGTGAGAACTGGGTAGCGTGGCAAAAATAACGAAGAAGTGTTGTTTTGCCACAGCCTCGACCACCCATAATTACAAAGGATTTGCGTTGAGTGTTGATACTCAGGTCATTAAGAAAAGGAGGAACGACAAAATCTGCCCAATTATCTTCTTTTGATTCCTCATTCCTGTTTTTTGAGAACACATCGGGTAATCGATAAGTCATCTCTAGCGCTCCAATAACGGTTGCCACCCATCTGTTTCATACCAGAGGATCGGAAGAGAATTATTGGGGGATGCATGACTAAAACCGAAGACAAGGGCTAAATCTCCGTATCCAAGGCAACCCACATTCTCAGGATTAATCTTCTTCTTTGTAACGAAGTCTAAATACCATGTTTTTGCGTCTTCTGCTGATATGCAGTTTTGTCCTAGGCGATTCCATGTTGAATTTGAGAAAAATGCATGATCCTTAGTTAATGTTTCTGCTGAGACAATGTGAATGGTTGGCAATTTAGCAGTGAGATAATTAATTCCTTCTTCATGAGCTACAACTGGTGCATAAAAGTAATTGACCTTCTCAGAATGTTGATGGAAATCCCAGTCATTAAAGAATTTTTTAAACTGCTTACCGGTGCCAAGAAAATCGTCTACAAATATAATCGTTCTGATACTTTCATCGCCGCCGACCAGTTTCGAAGCTTGCCAAGGCCAACACATCCATTTCTGATTGATTTGGAGAATTCTCTGCAATCTACGCAAGACAAGCGGTCCTGATTTTGTGGGGGGGTCTGTTTCACAGATGACTGGAACAAGGCGTAAACGAGGATCACACCGACTTTTGATAATTTGTAATAAGTAAAGATCTTGTTTATTAGAAAACAATTTGCCATTAAGATTACTTCGAAATAGTGAACATAAACTCGCTTCGAACTGTTGAGAAGTTCGGAATATCAGCTGATCAAGTAAGCAAGCAGCGAAAAACTGCTCATCAAGGTTGTAGAATTGATTAATCCAGCCATCAAAATTAGCCATTCGAATATTCCATAAACCACATTCAATCAGTTGTTTGCTATCATATTTAACGGTATCAATAAACAACTTAGCATTGTCGGGTAATATCAGAGTTGTCTCCTTCAGCTATTTGCTGATTTTTAAAAAAATTTTTAGTTTAATTTTTACATCCCAGCTTTGTAGCATCCTACCAAAATTTTTTGGGTTTGTTACGTTTGTAATAACCAACTAGCCTTCCTACTCAGTTTCTATCCGGCTTACCAATTTTGAGTTAGGTGGCCAGCATAATTTTATTACTGATCGGTATGCTTTAAACTTTTCTGAAAATTTTCATCAAACGGGGTATATATTTCTCATTGTCGAATAGATTTTGTTTGTAGGTTGGAACCCTCGGACTTTTTGTTTTTCTTCACCTTGTTTAGCTTATCGCTGATGAGATGTTTTGTTTCGGGAGAAAGGATTTGAAGCAAACTGAGAGAGGAAAAGGCTGCTGGGGTGTGAGAGCACTCGAGCAACCTAGATCGTTCTGTTCGTATACGATCATAATATCAATATCCGACCACTAAAAAAGATGCCCACATCGACGGATGATTCCGTTCAAATCGTGGGTCAGAAATTGCATCACGCATCGCTTCGCGAAGTGCGAATGCAAATGACTGATGTTGTTTTGCTGTCGCATAAATATTAAGGGATTGAGAAATAAGGGCTTCAGTAGCGTTTGTTTCTACGGGCCATAACGACGCCACAACTGAGCGCGCACCGGCAAGCAAGAAAGCGCTTGTCAATCCTGAGAAACCTTCAGCATCGGAACTGCCATCTCCTGCCGATGTGTCGCAAGCACTCAGCACTACCAAATCAGCATCGAATTGTAGAGTAGCGACTTCATTTGCGGATAGGAAGCGATCTTGCGGAGCGCCGTTTCCTCTTGTAAGTTCTAGGCTTGGGCCTAGTGATTGCGCTACTGCGCCATTCAAGTAACCGTGAGTACTAAATACGATCACCTTATAGTTATTCAATGGGAGCTCAAGAAACGCCTTCTTTGTAGCTTCTTTTCCTGACAAAATCGTGCGTTTCTCTGGAGGATATATGTTGGCCAGCGACTTTAATTCTCGCGCAAACGCGGTTTGTGTGCGATCAGGAACAGTTGCTACGGGAAGCAGCGCAGCTACTAATGAGCCCCGTACCTGTAATTCAGTAGAATCAATTGTATGGGTATTTAGCGGATCACCTATTCCTAGAAAGGTTAGTTTGGCCTTACTTGCTTTACGCGCATTCAATTGATTCCAAACCCGAATCGATGGCGTTATGCTGAGAGCCACTTGTTCAACTAGCCATTCAGATGATTTATGTGAAGCAGAATCTACCGAAAGTGCGGCCCATGGTAGCCGATCTAGCAATGGCGGCGGTACAAGAATCCAATGATCAACAGCCGTCAAAGTATGCGTCACAGGTCCAAACAAAATTTCATACAGTTGCTTAGCTTCATTAATTGGATACTCTGAAAGTTGATTAATTGTCTCGATATCACGTAGTGATGCAGATGAATGCAGTTTATCTGCAAGCTGATGAATGACAGGCGCTTTAGTCCCAATAGACTGTAGCCTTACACCTTCACGGGTTATGCAGATAACTGTGTTGCCAGCCGGATGAATAATCCACTGAAAAACTGCATCGCTTGGTCGAAGGCCTGATTGGATCCAGGTCCACTGATCAATTGCTTGATCGTCTGCTTTCATTGCTGCGCGAAGAGATTGCTTTATTCCTTCCAGTTGAGCCAATATAGATGAAAGTCGTTGTTGGATTGCTTCTGTATCTGCCTTCGTAGATGACTCCTTTGCGAGTTGTACAACTCGTGAAGTGAACGCTCCCCTAAGTTCAATGAGCTGATCAACGAGTTGTCCCTCACGTTTAAGCAATACTTGAATTTCCTCATTGGGCGTACTAATAGAACGTGATGCAAATCCTGCACTAAGCTTGGCTCGAGATGCACTGAAATCCTCTGCAATCGCCAGTATCTCATTGATCACTGCAGCATCTGAAATCAATTGCGTCTTTGATGTTTTGGCAAGTAAAGTAAGAAGCTGAGCGCCAGCATCAAGCAATTTACTGTCGAAAGGTATATGACGCTGACCATCAATTGGAGATCGCATATAAGTCGTTGCACGAAGAAGCCGGTTCCGAGCCGAACGAAGTAAGTTGATCGCCGATTTGTCCTTACTAATATTTGAGGATAAATCAGCTTGCTCAATCTCTACTTCAGCCATAAGCGTATTGCTTTCAAGCGGCTCCAACAAATACCGTTGAGCCCTTGAATAAGCTTCTGCAAGAACGCGCTCAGCTTCACTTTGTCGTCCGAGTAAATTATAGGCGCGTGCTAAACGAATAAGGCTATCGACGTGAGCGCGTTGTATTCGTTCGTCTCCAAGAGAAAGGGCTGCAGATTCAAAAAGTTGAAATCGTTGAATCGGTTCCGTTTCTTCACGAAGTCCAGCATCAGCTTTTACGATTGGGAGTGCTCTACGAGAGAGTTCGGTTGCGAATTCAATCTTTCCAAGTCTTTTCAAGGCTAGTGCATTATGCATCGCGACTCCGCCCCACAAAGCACCATCAAGTTTGTTCAGTAGCGTGTGCAATTGTTGCTCGAAATCATCAGCTGATTGTCGAAAATATGACATACGTGCCATTTGTAAAAGAGATTCATTTTGTGATTCAATAATTGCATCCACATCCATTTGTGTATATATTTTGGTGTCACGCTGAAGTATTGTCTCAGCTAGCTGAAGAATCTTCTTTTCGATTGCAATTGCTGTGTTGACATTGCCCTGAGCACGACTGAGCTTTGACAGCCATCTCCAGAATACCATCGCCTGAATTGGATCTTTCTCTGTAAGTTCTGGCTCCGGGAGCCACCCCAGATCTCTCATTGCTACAGCTTCTGATTCGGCATAACGTTCAAGTGCAGCTAGTGCGATTGCTTCACAAATATATGCATTGCGTAATTCCTCGTCGTCTTTTGCCACTGATGCTTCGAATTTACATAGTCGTAAAACATTTGTGAATTGACGAGAAATGTTGTACAGCATCTTGATACCATTGAACATTATTTGGTCAGATCCAGATGGATGTACGTTATTGGGTTGATTCGGTTCCAAGTACCTACCAAAAGTACTGAGTTCAATATCAGAAGCGCTTCCGCTCTTGGGTATTGGTATATTTTGCGTCTGTGCACTCATTGATGCCATAAAAAGTAAGGTTAATCCAATAAGTGCTCGTAATCGTATTAATATATCGTTGATCTTCATGGACTGTGAAAGAATGTAAGCCAGCCAATTATGTCACTCTGACTTGCGTCAGTCTGGAGATGCTGAGGTTTTATAGGTGAAACAACATTCTTTGCTGGGGCTATTATGCTTCCGCGCTTTTCCATGTACGTTTGCAACGATGGTGTAGAAGAAGTATCAACTGTGCCGATCTCATTGAGCATATTGTCGAGATCAGGCCTTCTAATGATTGATGCAATAATTGTAAGACGTTCGATACCTATGTGCTCGTCGAGTGTCAACATCATTCCAATATCTGAGGGGATACGCAATGTTCTCATAGGTTCAGACTGAGAGCCGCCATGTTTGGAGGGAAAGTATCTTTCATTTTTGCCACGACTATCTTCCCCAAATACATATAACCACGCGGGACGCGACACTGAAATGGATATGGCATACTGATCTCCAGTGCGCAATGAAGCGCCTACTGGAAATGATATACCCAGCCTATCTATTAATTGTATATTCAGCCTTAGTGGCACATCCTCATCTGCTATTAGACGTTGTATTCTTGCTGCTACATATTGGTAAATTTCGTCGGATCTATTGGCTGGTTTTACTAGATCTATATGATTTCGATCAAATGCGATTGGACGTTCGTCGCAACCGATCTGTGCTCGATTGCGTGGAACGATAACAGTCGGGCCGACTGGTAATTTTTCGTAAATACAATATGTTTTTGGATATGGCGCATCTATATTTCGTTTGCGTTGTAGCGCTGCCCAATCATCTTCCTCGGCTTGCAAGAAAGTATTGAACTCCACCGGAGACATGTCATTGAACTGAGGATTACGACTCATCCATGTTGTTAGTTTGGCTACCTCAGATCCGCCACTAGGAGTTGCAAGAAAAAACAAGCCAGCTATTTTGGCATAATCTTCCGGTCGGTCGCGGTTGATCTGAAGGAGTATGTGTCTTGCAACCAAGCCTCCCATGCTGTGAGTAATGAAAATGACTTTTGATGCATGCTTGAACACACCTTTGTCTATAATGCGTGAACTAAGTCTAGTTGCGATTTCATGGATATTACTAGTCTGTTGAAGCGGACCACTTTGATAAGCCAAGCTCAGAACACGTAGCTTTGCACCTAAGGTAGGGTCAATAGCGAGCATTTCTGGCCAGCTAAGAATATTTGAATCTGACTTAAAGGTGGTTTTTGCGTCACCCATTACTCCGTGGATAAAAATAATGGCTACCTGCTCATTGCCGGGAGTGGGTAAGATATCAATTTCAATATTGTTTTTCGATTCAGAACCATAACTCAACGGCGAAAATATTGATCCGCATAAAGCTATAAAAACTATTACTATGAACTTCAGAAGCATTTTTTCCCTTTCTGATCTCATCAACGCTTAAGTCAAATTTGATGATATCCCTATAATGCGGCTGATTCAGAATTGAACCACGAAATCATGACCATTTATTTTAACCGTATGTTACCAAGATACGGGAAAATATCAGTCACTTTTGTTTCAATAATATTCCTTAATATAAGCATAAGCCCGATCAAACAGTACCTGATCTTTATGCAACTGGTATTTCAACAAAGCCTTGCGTAACGATTTCTGCACCTCACGTTCGCCGGAAGTAGAATGCTGCCAACCGGGAAAGCGGACCACACGCACAATTGCATCGATATCCGCAACAATCCGTTCCACGACAGCTGGTGTTTGATCAGTTTTCAGTTCTAAAAATAATTCTGTCAATGCTGCTTGCGGAGTTTTATCCTGTAAGGCCTCTGCTAATTCTTTTTCTGCCTGAACCGTTTCCTTGGCAATTTTGCACAATTCTTTAACGAATTCAATCGAGCTGATCAGACCTTTTTCAGCTTTATCACGTAACTCTTCCAGGCGCTCACTGAGCTTTTTGAAGACTGGATAATCAGCATGTATCTGAAATCGCTGGATCAGCAGTTTTTCCAGTTGTTTGATTTTTTTGGGATCAGGGTGGTTGAAAATATCCTCAATTACATCGGCGTCCAGCACATATTCTTCCAACACATGCACATCACCGACATGAATATTTTCATGAATGAGCTGCGTAGTCTGGGCACCCAATGATAGCCATAGGAGCTTACCGATATTGTCGGAAGCGGGTTTAACCGATTCATAGACTTGCGCCAGCCATTTGTAATCCTGGTTATAAAGTTCCAGGATATTATCAGGTGATAACGACTCCCATAATTTAGCCAGGTACTTAAAATCAAGCGCAAAGGCATCTTTCTTCTCATTGGTGTTAATTGCATTTTGCGCCGTTTCCAACCCCTGAAATCCTTCCAATGTCCTATCGACACCGGCAAAATGGGCTAAGGTATCGCGCATCGCCTGCGGTAACTTTCCTCTTAACTCCGAAATATTCGTAATCACCTGTTTAACGCTTTCTTCGTCAAATTCCAGTGCTTTGGCAGCATCATCAAACACGCCGAAATAATCCACGATTCTGCCGAATGTTTTATGAGGATATAAACGATTAGTTCGGCAAATTGCTTGCAGTAGCGTGTGATCTTTTAACGATTTATCCAAATACAGCGTTTGCAGTATTGGCGCATCAAAGCCGGTCAGTAGTTTGGCTGTGACGATAATAAATTTTAAATCGGAATGGGCATCGTTAAACTCATCGATAATTTTTTCCTGTGCCGATTTATCCAGTGCCCACTTTTGTTTAAATTCAAACCCATCATTGGCTGACGTAGAAATCACCACCCGGCTGGCTTCAGCAGAAAAGTGTTTATCCAGTTCTTCTTTGTATTGCACGCAGGCATAGCGATCCGGCGTCACAATCATCGCTTTAAAGCCTTGTGGATCCACTTTTTCCTTAAAATGCACAGCAATATCGGCTACGATTTTAGCCACCCGTTCCGGTGATTTCAGAAATGATGCCATTTTTGCCGATCTCTGATTTAACGCATCGGCTTCTTCATCGGTCAGCGCCGCACTTTCAGTAAACTCGGCAAAAGCTCGATCAATCGACTCCTTATCAACATGCACATCCACCAAACGCGGCTCGAAATGCAGCGGCAAGGTCGCTTCATCACGAATCGAATCATGA
>WBZL01004408.1_pt1 | contig 12206 bp, 9 predicted proteins | sample 5204291 | NCBI WGS metagenome assembly WBZL01 (sample SAMN12344345, study PRJNA552823) | activated sludge metagenome | biome: Activated sludge suspended growth; feature: Nitrification reactor; material: Wastewater; isolation source: activated sludge from nitrification reactor of wastewater treatment...
GCCGAGGTTGTCGATGCGCTGGCCTTCGAGCACGATCTGGCCCGAGGCCACGCGGCCCGGCGGCTCCAGCAGGCCGATGATGGCCGCGCCGGTGAGCGATTTGCCCGCGCCCGATTCGCCCACCACACCCAGGATCTCGCCGGGAGCGATGGAGAAGGAGATGTCGTCCAGGGCCCGCAGGGTGCCGCGACGGCCTGGAAATTCGACGACGAGGTTTTTGACTTCTAGAAGAGACATATCAGTGATTCACAGTGCTGTGCGCTGCACGCAGTCCATAGAAAGGGCATGGCCCAGGCCAGCGGCCACCGTGCAAGGGCCGCCCCGCCGCACGGGTGGCGTCCCCCTTCCGCATCGCGCAGCGATGCCAGAGAAGGGGGAAGCGGCGCAGCCGCTCAGGGGGTTGTTCGCCATGTTTTCAGCGCAGACGTGGGTTGAGAGCGTCACGCAGCCAGTCGCCGAGCAGATTCACGGACAACGCGATCAGCACCAGCATGGCGCCGGGGAAGACGGTGATCCACCATTCGCCCGAGAACAGGTAATCGTTGCCGATGCGGATCAAGGTGCCCAGCGAGGGCGAGGTGGGCGGCGCACCCACGCCCAGGAAGGACAGCGTGGCCTCGGTGATGATGGCCGTGGCCACCTGGATGGTGGCCAGCACCAGCACCGGGCCCATCACGTTGGGCAGCACATGCTTGCGCATGATGCGCAGCGGCGCCACGCCGGTGACGCGCGCGGCCTGCACGTATTCCTTGTTGCGCTCCACCAGCGTGGAGCCGCGCACCGTGCGGGCGTACTGCACCCAGCCGGTGAGCGAGATGGACAGGATCAGCACCCCAAAGGCCAGGGATTCGTGCGCATTGGGAAACAGCGCCCGGCCCACGCCCGCGATCAGCAGCGCCACCAGAATGGCCGGGAACGACAGCATCACGTCGCACAGGCGCATGAGCACGGCATCGATCCAACCGCCCTTGAAGCCCGCCAGCAGCCCGAACGACACGCCCACCACCACCGACAGCACGACCGAGGCTACGCCCACCACCAGCGAGATGCGGGCGCCGTAGATGAGCGCCGAGAGGATGTCGCGGCCCTGGTCATCCGTGCCCAGGGGATAGGTGCCGCGCCCTTCGGGCATCCAGGCGGGGGGCAGGCGCGCATCGCCGAGGTTGAGGGTGGCCAGATCAAACGGGTTGTGGGGCGCCACCCAGCCGGCAAAGACGGAGCAGAACACACACACGAAAGCGATCAGGGCCGCCACGATCGCCATGGGCGAGGTGCGGAAGCTGTGGCCGACATCGCTGTCAAGCCAGCGGGCAAGGGTGTTTTTCATTGTGGAAAATCAGTGTCCGAGGGCCACGCACCACCGGGATGGTGGTGGTGCGCGGCCTCCGGTCTTGGATCAGTGGGAAAAGAAGATAACGGTCGTCGGCTTACTGCACGCTCATCCACTTGAAGGGCATGAAGTTGTCGGCCAGTTGCACCAGCTTGACCTTGTTGCTCACCCCCCAGGCCAGGGCCTGCTGGTGCAGGGGCAGGTGGCCGATGTCGGCCGAATGCAGGTCGAAGGCCTCGCGGATCATGGCATTGCGCTTGTCCTTGTCGGTCTCGGACTGGATCTTGAGCGTGAGCTCATCCACCTTGGGGTTGCAGTAGGCCCCCAGGTTGAACTGGCCCGATCCCTTGTCGTCCACGCAACGCATCAGCGCATTGAGGGCGTTGTGTGCGTCGTAGGTGCCGGGGGTCCAACCCAGCATGTAGAAACTGGTGTCGCGGCGCAGGATCTTGGGGAAATAGGTGCCCTTGGTTTCGGCCTGCAGGTTGATCTTGACGCCAATGCGCGAGAGGTTGGCAGCCACCGTCTCGCAGATGAGGCGGTCGTTCACATAGCGGTCGTTCGGACAGTTGAGGGCCACCTCAAAACCACTGGGGTAGCCTGCCTCGGCGAGCAGTTTCTTGGCCGCTTCCACATCATGGGGCAGGCGCTTGTTCTGGTCCGTGCTGAAGCCGTTGATGCCTGGCCCCACCATCAGCGCAGTGGGGTTGGACGCGCCGCGCATCACCACGCGCTTGATGCCGTCGATGTCGATGGCCTGGTAGAAAGCCTGGCGCACGCGCTTGTCCTTGAAGGGGTTCTTGCCCTTGATATTGGAGTACAGCAGTTCGTCACGCTTTTGATCCATGCCCAGGAAGATGGTGCGCAGCTCGGGGCCGGTGACGGCACGCACGCTGCCGCTGGCATTGACGCGGGCAATGTCCTGCACCGGCACGGGTTCCATCACGTCCACCTCGCCCGACAGCAGCGCGGCCACGCGCGTGGCATCGTTGCCGATGGGGGTGAAGACGACTTCGGCGGCATTGCCCTCGATCTTGTCCCAGTACCCCCCATGGCGCGTGAACACGGTGCGCACGTTGGGCTGGCGCTCGCGCACGCGGAACGGGCCGGTGCCGTTGGCCTTGAACGAAGCGGTGTTCTCGATGCCCTTGCGCCGGTCCACCGGGCGCTCGGCCTTGTTGGCCTCGCACCATTTCTTGCTCATGATGTACACGAGCGAAATCACGTCGGGCAGGATGGGGAACGGTGCCTTGGTTTCAATCTCCACGGCGTGGTCGCCCACCTTGCGCACTTCCTTGATGTCGTTGGTGTAGCTGCGCATGTCCGAACCGTCACCAGCAGCACGCGCGAACGAAAACACCACATCGTCGGCAGTGAACGGCGTGCCGTCGTGGAACTGCACGCCCTTGCGCAGTTCGAAGCGCCAGACCGTGGGTGCGGTCTGCTTCCAACTGGTCGCCAGGGCAGGCGCCAGGCCCAGGTCCTTGCCCCGGCCCACCAGCGGCTCATACACGTTGCCCGTCACGCTCAGTTGCAGCGATTCGTTGAGCGAATGCGGGTCCATGGACAGCGCATCCCCCTGGTTGGCAATGCGGACGGTTTGCGCATTTGCTACCAAATTCATAGCGCATAGCGCCGTAAATACGGCGCTGTAAGCCATTTTCTTATTGAACTTCATGGCATGTCTCCTGGTGGTGGATGAAAGCGTCGAATCGGGTGTGCTGCGCGCAGTGGTCACGCCGCCGCCGGCAGGGGCATGGACTGCTCGATCAGGCTGGCGTGCAGGGCGGAGCCCAGCGGCAGGATGTCGTCGTTGAAGTCGTAGCGGCTGTTGTGCAGCGCGCTGCCGCTGGCGCCCGTACCCTGGCCGATGCGCAGGTAGGCGCCGGGCTTGCTCTGCAGCATGAAGGAAAAATCCTCTGCGCCCATGCTGGGCTCCAGGTCGCGCACCACATGGTCGGCGCCCACCAGCATCTCGGCGACGTCGCCCGCAAACTGCGCCTCGGCCTCGGTGTTGATGGTGGCCGGGTAGATGCGTTCGTAATGCACCGTGGCCGTGGCGCCAAAGCCCAGGGCGATGGCGTTGCACATTTCCTTGAGGCGCTTCTCCACCAGTTCCTGCACCTGGGGATCAAAGGTGCGCACCGTGCCCACAATACGCGCTGCGCCCGGCAGCACGCTGAAGGCACCCATGTCGCCCGCGTGGATGGCGCACAGGCTGATCACCGCGCTTTCGATGGGGCGCACGTTGCGCGAAACAATGCTCTGCGCTGCCGTGATGATGTGCGCCGCCACCAGCACCACGTCCACCGTCTGGTAGGCGTGTGCGCCGTGGCCGCCGCGGCCGGTGATCTCGATGGTGATGCGATCGGCCGCCGCCATCATGGGGCCGGAGTTGATGCCCACCATGCCAGGGCGCAGTTGCGGCCAGTTGTGCATCGCATAAATGGATTGCACGGGAAAGCGCTCGAACAGGCCGTCTTCCATCATCACGCGCGCACCGCCGAAGCCCTCTTCGCCGGGCTGGAAGACCAGCACGGCCGTGCCGTCAAAACGACGGGTTTCGGCCAGGTAGCGTGCGGCCCCCACCAGCATGGCGGTGTGACCGTCGTGCCCGCAACCATGCATGAGCCCGCTCTTGCAGGATTTCCAGGGAAACTCGTTGTCTTCGGTGATGGGCAACGCATCCATGTCGGCACGCAGGCCCACCATGGCGCCGCTGGCACGGGTCTGGCCATGGATGACGCCCACCACGCCGGTACGGCCCAAGCCTTCATGGATTTCATCGACACCACACAAGCGCAACGCTTCCTTGACGCGGGCGCTGGTGTAGTGCTCCTCGAAGCCCAGCTCGGGATGGGCATGCAGGTCGCGGCGCAAGGCCGTGAGTTCCGGAAGGAACTGCGCGATGTGCGCAAAGGCCCGGCCACCAGCTTTCAGGCGCAGCTGTGGCATCTCAATGCCCCCCGGCTTTGCCTACGCGCAGCCGTGGGTCCACGGCGAAATACAGCAAATCCACGACCAGGTTGATGACCACGAAGATCAGCGCGATCAGGCACAGGTAGGCAGCCATCACCGGAATGTCGGCAAAGGTGACCGCCTGGATGAACAACAGCCCCATGCCCGGCCACTGGAACACGGTCTCGGTGATGATGGCGAAGGCGATCAAGCCGCCCAGTTGCAGGCCGGTGATGGTCATCACCGGCACCAGCGTGTTTTTCAGCGCATGGCCGAAATGGATGGCGCGATCGGTCAGGCCGCGGGCACGCGCAAACTTGATGTAATCGGTGCGCAGGACTTCCAGCATTTCAGCCCGCACCAGGCGCATGATGAGCGTGAGCTGAAAGATCGCCAAGGTGACTGCAGGAAGCGTGATGTGGTGCCAGCCCTTGGCGCTCAGCAGGCCGGTGCTCCACCAGCCCATCTGCGTCACGGGGCCCCGACCAAAGCTGGGGAACCAGCCCAGGGTGACGGAAAACACCAGGATCAGCAAAATGCCGATCAAAAAGGTGGGCAAGGAGACCCCCAGAAGGGAGAAGGTCATGAACACCTGGCTCATGAAAGTGCCGCGCTTGAGCGCCGCATACACGCCCATGGGCACTCCGACCAAGAGGGCCAGGAAGGCGGCCACCAGGGCCAGTTCCAGGGTGGCAGGGAAGCGCTCGGCAATGAGTCGGGACACCTTGGCGCCCTGGCGCAGGCTCAGGCCAAACTCGCCCTGTGCGGCGTTGACGAGGAAGTGTCCGAACTGTACGAAGAACGGTTGATCCAGCCCCAACTGCGCACGCAGTTCCCGAATCTGCTCGGGCGTGGCGTCCTGTCCGAGCAGGAAAACCACGGGATCCCCCACATACTGGAACAGCATGAAGGAGATGAAGGCCACCGTGACCATGACGATCACTGCCTGGATCAGGCGGCGCAGGATGAAAGCTAGCATCGGTGTAGGAGTCGAGTGGGTTTCGGTCAGCCTGCCCAGGCTGCTTTTGGCGGCCTGGGCGTCATACGGTGTACAGCCGGTGGTGCAGGGTAGGCACGACCGGCCACGGGATCAATTGATCTTCACCGTTAGCATGTCCACGCGGTTGTCGGCACGATGGACCAATTCCACATTCTTCTTCATGGCCCAGGGGATGACCTGGTCGTGCAACGGAATGTGCGATACGGTGTCATTGGACAACTGCAGCGCCTCGGTCAGCATGCGCGCGCGCACGGGTGCGTCGGTCTCGACCTTCACGCGATCGACCAGGTAGTCCATGCGCTCGTTGCTGTAACGGCCGACGTTGTAGTTGCCGTCGCCCCCCTGACCCACGGTGCGTACCAGCGACTGCAGGCTGTAAAGCGCGTCAAAGGTCGGAACGCCCCAGCCGAGCATGTAGATGCTGGCTTCGTAGCGCTGAATCATGGGGAAGTAGTTCACCAGCGGCATGGTGCGCAGCTTGGCCTTGACCCCCACACGCGCCCACATCGCGGTCACCGCCTGGCAGATGGCTTCGTCGTTGATGTAACGGTTGTTGGGGCAGGCGAAGTCCACTTCAAAACCGCTGGGGTAGCCGGCGTCTGCCAGCAGCTTTTTGGCCGCTTCCACATCGTAGGGGAAGCGCTTGGCCACGCCTTCCGTCCAGCCTGCCACCTGGGGCGCCACCAGCGCACCGGTGGGCTTGCCCAGACCACGCATGATGTTGCGCGAAATCGTGTCCACATCAATGGCTTGGTACAAGGCCTTGCGCACGCGCACGTCCTTCAGCGGATTCTTGCCCTTGACGTTAGAACCCGGCAACTCTTCACGGAACTGGTCCATGCCAAGGAAGATGGTGCGGTTTTCCAGTCCATCGATCACCTTGAGATCGGCGCTGGCACGCAGGCGGCCCAGGTCCTGGGGCGTGGGATCCAGCACCATGTCCACCTCGCCCGACAGCAGCGCAGCAATGCGTGTGGCAGCGGACTTGATCGGGGTGTACACGATCTCCGTCACATTGCCTTCCATCTTGCCCCACCAATTGGGGTTGCGCTTGAAAACCATGCGCTGGTCAGGCTGCCAGGAAGTCAGCACATACGGCCCGGTCCCCATGGCATTGCGGTGGGCAAAATTCTCGTCCGCCGCCTTCATGTCCTTGGGGTCCACCGACTTGTTCTTCTCGGCCCAGGCCTTGCTCATCATGCGCAGCTCCGTCATCTGGCGCAGCAGCACAGGGTTGGGGCCTTTGAGGATGACGTCGATGGTGTGGCTGTCCACCTTCACCACTTTGTCGATGCCCTGGACATAGGGCGAGAAGTTGGAGGTCTTGGCCATGGCGCGGTTCAGCGAGAACACAGCGTCATCGGCGGTGAATGGCGTACCGTCGCTGAATTTCACCTCCTTGCGCAGATTGAAGCGCACCTGGGTGGGCGAGATTTCCTTCCAGGACGTTGCCAACACCGGTTCGACCGCGAAAGTCTTGCTGTTGTAGTACACCAGGCTTTCGTACACATTGGCATGCAGACCGTTTTGCAGCGCATTGTTTTGGGAATGGATATCCCAGGTCGCGATTTCCCCTTGGCTGGCCCATTTGAAGGTCTTGGCATGCACGCCGGGCGCCGCAGCCAAGGCCGCAGTTGCTGCCAGCGTCAACAGACTGATTTTGAACTTCATGAAACCCCTCGTATTGAAAAAAGGTAACTATGCAACAAGGCATAAGCTCATGCCAATGGGTTATCCCTTATTACCCAAGACCATCAGGGGACATGCAAAAGGCCTTGCTCGACAAGCCTCGAAATTAACGTTGGCGTCAATCATTTAGGGAACATGGCGTCCGCACTGATTCTGCAAATCCAAAGCCGCTCAGCACTTTTGAATCGCATGAAAACCACGTATCAATAGAAAAAGCCAGCCCGAAGGCTGGCTTTTCGATTCTGCTGGAATACTGGCTCAGGCCAGCATGCCATTAGAAATTGTGGCGAATGCCCACGCCGAAGTGGCTCTTGGCGCCGGTATTGTAGCCACCAGCAGCAGCGCCGTTGGCGTCGCCGTCCTTGTAGTACGCAACGTATGCGAAGGTGCGCTTGGACAGAGCGTACTTGCCTTCCAGCAGGAAGTCGGTGTTCTTCATGCCGTCGCCGTTTTGGCGAGCGATGTCAGCCGTGATGGAGAACGCGCCCAGGGGCACGGTAGCACCCAGGGTGAAGCCCTTGCTCTCACCAGCGGGGTTCTGGATAGAACCAGCAACCTTGAAGCTGCCGAAGTCATAGCTGCCGCCCAGAGCGTAGTTGCCCTTGGCGTTGTTGACCTTGTTGTAGGCAAACGATGCAACGATCGGGCCTTGGCTGTAGATGGCGTTCAGGTCGTACTTGGAGTTGCCGCCATTGTCAGGCTTGAAGATGTAGCCCAGGGTGCCGCTGAAGCCGTTGGCAGCGAAGGTGTACTGCAGCACGCTGTCGTTACGCGTAGGGCCGCCAGCCCAGCCGAACTGGTTGCCCACGGCCGTGTAGTTGGCAGCGCCGGTCAGTTCCCAGACAGCAACGCCGTAGAAGCTGGGGGTCAGGGTACGGCCCATTTGGACGCGACCAAAACCACCTTGCAGAGCCATCCAAGCAGCGCGCTGGAAGGTGCTTCCGTCGGTCTTGCCGTTCTCAAGATTGAGGCCTTGCTCGAAGTTGAAGGAAGCCTTCAGACCACCGCCCAGATCTTCCACGCCACGCACGCCCAGACGGCTGTTGGTGTTGTTCAGAACGCCGTTGCCGCTCATTTGCGTGGAGGAGCCAGAGGCCTTGGCCAGAGACAGGTCAGCCACGCCGTACAGAGTGACGGAAGATTGAGCCATGGCGGCGCCGGAAGCAGCCAGCACGGCCAGGGCGATCAGGGATTTTTTCATTGCGAGTTACTCCAAGGTTAAACATAGGGCGCCGGTACGGGGGGTCTGGGGGTGGTTTGCACCTTGGCAATCCCGCCGGTTCCCCGGGCCAACCTCCTGGTGGGGAAGTTGTTGCTATTGCACCAGACGTCGGCAGGTTTCGCAAAGGAAATCACCCACAAGGCGCCCTAAAAAAGGATTTCGTTGTCCTGTTGCAACACCGCGCCGTCTGCCTGCACAATGGACGCAACGCAGGGGCAGCGAGCCCGGTGCTCCCCGAGCAGTTTGTTGTTTTTTGTATCAATATGAAAAGTGTGTTGTGAAAAGCACGGGAAACTTAGCCTCATGGATCGCCTATTGATTGCGTTGGACACTACGCTGCGCACCTTGTGGGCGGCACCGAGGGCCGGGTGAGAGCATTCCGGATGCGCCACTGGCACCGGCCGACAGGCAGCAGTCCGTGGCATTGATGCGCGTGAACCATGTGGGCGAGGTCTGTGCACAGGCGCTGTACACCGGACAGGCTGCGGTCACGCGCGACGAATCCCTGCGCCAACAATTGTTGGAAGCCGCCCGCGAGGAAACGGACCACCTGGCCTGGACGCAGGAGCGCATCCGAACCCTGGGGGGGCGCGAAAGCCTGCTCAATCCCCTGTGGTTTGCCGGGGCCTTTGGGCTCGGGGTACTGGCCGCCAGCATCAGCGACAAGATCAGCCTGGGCTTTGTGGCAGAAACCGAGGACCAGGTCGCCGCACACCTGGACAGTCACCTGCAACGGCTGCCCGCCCAGGACACCCGCTCACGCACCATTGTGGCGCGCATGAAGTCCGACGAAGAGCGCCACGCGGCCTGGGCGCGCCGCGCCGGTGCGGTGGAGCTGCCTCCCCCGGCCCGCTGGCTGATGCGCGCAGCGGCCAAGGTGATGACCTCCACAGCGCACCATATTTGATCTCAGGCCTCGATCAGATCGAAGCTGGTGACGATCTCGGCGGTTTTTCCCAGCATGATGCTGGCGGAACAGTATTTCTCGTGGCTCAGGGCGATGGCGCGCTCCACGGCCGTGGCGGGGATGCCCTTGCCTGTGACCGTGAAATGCATGTGGATGCGCGTGAAGACCTTGGGATCGGTGCTGGCGCGTTCGGCCGAGAGCTTGACGCTACAGCCGCGCACGTCGTGCCGCCCACGGCGCAGGATCAGCACCACATCGTAGGCGGTGCATCCGCCCGTGCCGGCCAACAGCGTTTCCATGGGCCGGGGGGCCAGATTTTGTCCGCCCAGCGCTGGTTGCGCCGCGTCGGGCGCGCCATCCATGGCCAACACATGACCGCTGCCGGTTTCGGCCACAAACCCCATTCCGGAGCGGGTGCCTGCGGCACCCGTCCAGCTCACTGTGCATTCCATTGTTCCTCCTGCGTGGTGTTCTTGCGACAAATGTAACAGCCGCATCAAAGAAGCGGTATTCATGCTGCAGCGCAACAGACTTGCGCTACACTGACGCCATGCGCTGCCCATGGGCAGTGCGCCAATTGTCTCCTCCACCTCCCTGGTGGATTCCACCCCGGGCCTTACCGCCTGGGGTTTTTTTTGCGTGCGTGGCGCCCCCCCCCTGTGGTACGTGCTGCGGTGTGGCAAGCGCCTATGATGTGTGCCCCGCCCTGTCCCTGCCGTGGCGGAGATGTCCTTTTCTGCCATGAACCAGCCCCTGACCCCCCTGGATTACCTCAAGAAGATCCTGACCGCACGCGTCTATGACGTGGCGGTCGAATCCGACCTGGAGCCTGCCCGCAACCTCAGCCGCCGCCTGCACAACAAGGTGCTGCTCAAACGCGAGGACCAGCAACCCGTGTTCAGCTTCAAGCTGCGCGGGGCCTACAACAAGATGGCACAGTTGGCGCCCGAGCAGTTGCAGCGCGGCGTGATCTGCGCCTCGGCGGGCAACCATGCCCAGGGCGTGGCCATGAGCGCGCACAAACTGGGTACGCGCGCCGTCATCGTGATGCCCACCACCACGCCGGCCGTCAAGATCGACGCCGTGCGCGCGCTGGGTGGCGAGGTGGTGCTGCACGGTGACAGCTATTCGGATGCGTACGGCCACGCCGTGGAATTGCAGCAGGCCCAGGGCCTGACCTTTGTCCACCCCTTTGATGACCCGGACGTGATTGCCGGCCAGGGCACGATCGCCATGGAAATCCTGCGCCAGTTACAACCTTTGGGCAGCACCAGGCTGGATGCGGTGTTCGTGGCCATTGGCGGCGGCGGGCTGATCAGCGGCGTGGCCAACTACATCAAGGCCGTGCGGCCCGAGGTCAAGGTCATCGGCGTGCAGATGAACGATTCCGACGCCATGATGCAGTCGGTGCACGCCGGAGCGCGCGTTCAGCTCGCCGACGTGGGCCTGTTCTCCGACGGCACAGCCGTCAAGCTGGTGGGCGAGGAAACCTTCCGCATCGCCAGCGGCCTGGTGGACGAATTCGTGACCGTGGACACCGACGCGGTGTGCGCCGCCATCAAAGACATCTTTGTGGATACGCGCAGCATCGTCGAGCCCGCAGGTGCACTGGCGGTGGCTGCCATCAAACAGTACGTGGCCACGCACAAGACCAAGGGCGAGACCTACGCTGCCATCCTGTGCGGCGCCAACATGAACTTTGACCGCCTGCGCTTCGTGGCCGAGCGCGCTGAGGTGGGCGAGGAACGCGAAGCGCTGCTGGCCGTCACCATCCCCGAGGAGCGCGGGAGCTTTCGCCGCTTTTGCGAAGTGATCGGCAGCCTGCCCGGCGGGCCGCGCAATGTGACCGAGTTCAACTACCGCATCAGCGACAGTGCACGGGCGCATGTGTTCGTGGGCCTCACCGCGCACGGCAAGGGCGAGTCGGAAAAGATCGCCAAGAACTTTACCCGCCACGGCTTCGAAGCGCTGGACCTCACGCACGACGAGTTGGCCAAGGAGCATTTGCGCCACCTGGTGGGCGGGCGCTCGGCACTGGCGCAGGAGGAGCGGCTGCTGCGCTTTGTCTTTCCGGAGCGACCCGGCGCACTGTTCAAGTTCCTGAGCCTGATGCAGCCCACCTGGAACATCTCGCTGTTCCACTACCGCAACCAGGGCGCAGACTACGGCCGCATCCTCGTGGGCATGCAGGTGCCCGCGAGCGACGCGCAGGCGTTCGAGGCTTTCCTCGCCACCCTGGGCTACCCCTATGTGGAAGAAACCCAGAACCCGGCCTACCGCCTGTTCCTGCAAGCCAATTCTTGATGAGATATGGCTCTAACGCTTAGTTTTAGGGCGCTAGCAGCTATTGTTTTTATAGCATGACACAAGCCCTGCGCCACTACCTGCTGGCCGTGCAGTTCTTCACCCGCATTCCCATCACGGGGCGGCTGGCACAGTGGGTGGGGTACAGCCCGGCCATGCTGCGCGCCAGCAGCGCGCATTTTCCGGGCGTGGGCTGGCTGGTGGCGGCGGCGGCGGTGGCCTGCCATGCCGCCCTGATGACCGGGCTGGGCACCGGCCCCCTGGTGCCCTGGGTGGCGGCAGTGTTCAGCACGGTAGCCACGGTGCTGGTCACCGGGGGCTTTCACGAAGACGGCCTGGCCGACGTGGCCGACGGCCTGGGCGGCAGTGCCGAGCGCGAGCGCGCGCTGGACATCATGAAGGATTCGCGCATCGGCGCCTACGGCGCCATGGCGCTGGTGCTGGCGCTGCTGGCCAAAACCAGCCTGCTGGCCCACCTGGGCACGCAGGGCATGGTACCGGTGCTGACAGCGCTGGCGGGCGGGCATGTGCTCTCGCGCTTTTGGCCATTGCTCATCATCCGTGGCCTGCCCCATGTGGGCGACACGGCGCGGTCCAAAAGCAAGCCGCTGGCAGACCAGATCACGCTACCCGCGCTGGGTGCCGGATTGTTGTGGTGTTTTTTGCCTCTAACGCTTGTCTGGCAAGCGCAAGGCGCTCTGTTTTTTATAGCATGCGCCGGCCTGAGCGCACTCGCTGCCGCCTGGATGGCACGCTGGTTTGCGCAGCGCTTGCAGGGGTTCACCGGCGACTGCCT
>WBZL01004410.1_pt1 | contig 12206 bp, 8 predicted proteins | sample 5204291 | NCBI WGS metagenome assembly WBZL01 (sample SAMN12344345, study PRJNA552823) | activated sludge metagenome | biome: Activated sludge suspended growth; feature: Nitrification reactor; material: Wastewater; isolation source: activated sludge from nitrification reactor of wastewater treatment...
GGTGCTCGAGGTGGCCGACCACCTCCGCGGCACGTTCCTCGACGGCGCCCCCGTCGTCGCGGTCAGCGCCCACACGGGCGAGGGGCTCGACGACCTCCGCCGGGCGCTGGTCGACCTGGTGCGTCGCACCGCTCCTGCGGCCGACCGCGACCGGCCACGGCTGTGGATCGACCGCAGCTTCGCCGCCCGTGGCAGCGGCACCGTGGTGACCGGCACCCTCACCGGCGGCTCGCTGCACACGGACCAGCGCATCGAACTGGCGCCGGGTCGTCGTGAGGCGCGGATCCGGTCGCTGCAGCGCCACGGCCGCGCCGAGGAGACCGTCGGACCCGGCAACCGGGTCGCGGTCAACCTGTCCGGCGTCGATCACCGTTCGGTCGCCCGCGGCGACGCGATCGTGGTGGCCGGGCAGTGGCGGCCGAGCGCGCGGGTGGACGCCAGCCTCGACGTGCTCGCCGCGCTCGACCACGAGGTGTCGCGACGCGGCGCCTACGTCGCCTACCTCGGATCGGGCGAGTGGCCGGTCAAGGTGCGCATCCTCGGCCCGGACGCGATCGTCCCCGGCGCCACCGGGCTCGTCCGGCTCCACCTGTCGACCCCGCTGCCGCTCGTCGTCGGCGACCGGTACGTGCTGCGGGAGTCCGGGCGGAACGAGACCGTCGGTGGTGGCACGATCCTCGACGTCGCACCGGTGCGCCCGGCGAGCCGGGCGCGGCCCGACGGCACCGTCGACACGCTCGTCGCGGAGCGTGGGTGGGTGGCGGTCGACGATCTCGAGGCCTGGACGGGTGTGCGAGTGGCGGCCACCATCGACCGGTGGGTCGTGTCACCCGCGGCCCGGCACGCGACCGAGATGTCCGTCCGCGACCGCATCGCGGCCGCCGGTGCGCTCGGGCTCGACGTCGCCACGCTCGACGAGCGCGAACGGGCGGTCGTGGGCAGCTTCGACGACGTGCGGATCGACGGCACCCGGGTGCAGCCGATCGGCGCCGTCGACCCGCTCGCCGACCACCCGGTCGTCGAACTGCTCCGGCGTGGCGGCGCCGCACCGCCCGAACCCGAGGGCATCGACCGCGCCGGCCTGCGCGAGCTGATCCGGCGCGGCGTGCTGGTCGAACGCGACGGCATCGTGTTCCACGACGACGCGATCGATGCGGCGGCGCGCACGGCCGCACGACTGCTGGCTCACCAGCCGGACGGCATCACCGTGGCGCAGCTGCGCGACGAGTTGGGCGTCAGCCGGAAGTACGCGCTGCCGTTGGTGAACGAGCTCGACGCCCGTGGCGTCACCCGACGTCGGGGTGATCTGCGGATCGGCGGGCCACGTCTGCCCGCCGACTGAGCGACGGCACGCGGCGAATTCCGCGTCGACGCTCGGTCGGGGCGTCGCGCTCGAGGTCGCGGGCGGCCTTCGCCACCCGCACGTCGTTGGTGATCACCTCGCCGAAGTGGTCCGGATCGGCGAGCAACCAGCTGTGGGTGCCCTCGACCACGGTGCCCTCGACCCCGCTGGCGACGCACAGCGCCTCGAACGACTCGCGTGGGATCACGCCGTCGCGGCTGGCCCAGATGATCGTGACGGGCGTGCCCTGGTCGCGCAGGTCCTCGAGCTCGGCACGGAGGTCGGCACGCCGGGCCAGGTTGGCCACCTTCACGAGCGCCCGGGGGTGGCGCACCAGGTTGGGCAGGAGGTCCTCGGCGATCACGGGGAGCACCCGCGTGGCCTGCCGGATCGGCCACACGTCGGCCGGGAAGTGCAGCCCCCAGTCCCACAGCGGCCGCTCGGTGATCGACCGCAACCCGCCACCGCTGCGCCACGACGACCCACCGATCGAGTTGACGAGCACGAGCGAACGGGTGCGACCGGGGTGGTCGTGGGCGAACCGGGTGGCCACGCCGCCGCCGAAGGAGTGCCCGACCACCACGGCCGGTTCGTCGACGCCGAGCGCGTCGAGCAGGTCGGCGACCCAGGACGCGTAGCCGCTGAGCGAGAAACGCTCGTCGGGCAGCTCGCCGGTGGCGCCGAACCCCGGCAGCGAGGGGGCGATGACACGCACGCCGTCGGACGCGATGCGTTCGACCACGTCGCGGTAGGTGTGCTGGCCGAGCGCCCAGCCGTGCAGCAGCACCACCGGCAACCCCTCGCCGGCGATGCTGTAGGCGGCCGGCCGGCCCTGGACCCAGGTGCGCTTATCGACCGCGAGGACGGCCGACGGGCGGCTCACCGCCGGCCTCCGAGCGCACCATCAGCTCGCGCCGCTCGATCTCGTTGAGCCCGCCCCACACCCCGTGCGGCTCGCGGTACTCGAGTGCGTACGTCAGGCAGTGGTCGGCGACCGGGCAGCTGCGACAGATGGCCTTCGCCCGCCGCTCGCGGCCCAGCCGGAGCTCCTTGCGTTCGAAGTGCGGGGGCGGGAAGAACAGCGGGGCGTGCTCGCCACGGCAGGCAGCGTCGCGCTGCCAGTCGAACCCCTCGTACGAGCTCGTCTCGCCGTGCTCGTCGCGTCGCAACGCCACTCGGTCCACCCCTTTCGGGGGCCACCCTAGGCGGTGTGAAGGACACCTGACAATGGGTCGTCGGGTGGGGAATCACGATGTACGACACCGGGATCGTGCGATCAGGCGTCGGCCGGGGCACGCCGCTCGCGGTAGTCGCGCGCACCGCCGGACTCGGGCTCGACCTCGAGCGTGACCCCGTCGATCGCGACCACCCGCACCGCCTCGCCGGCCACCACCGGCGTGGCCCGGTTGGTGCGTGCCCGCCAGCGGGCGTTGGCCACGACGACCACGCCCTCGGGCGACACGTCGCCGACCGCCGTGCCCAACTCGCCGATCATCCACTCGCGCCCGATCGTGGGGGTGGCGAAGCGCGTCCGGGTCATCGACGGCATGCCCACCACGAACGTGAGCAAGGTGCCACCGATGCCGACGAGCAGGGTGATCCACCCGATCCGCAGCGACGTGCCCGGCAACGGGTCGTAGAGCGCGAGGCTGCCGAGCGTGGTGAGCGCGACGCCCACCCCCGTCCAGAAGCGCGGGATGCCCACCTGCACGTCGACGGCGAACGCGAGGAACGCGACCACGAGCACGGCCACCGCCCACGAGCGGGCGGGCAGCTCGGCGATGCCGTAGCAGCCGAGGAACGCGCAGACGGCGCCGACCACGCCGGCCACGCCGACGCCGGCGGTGAAGAACTCGAACACGAGCAGGCTGAGGCCGATCAGCAACATCAGGTACGCCACGGGCGGGCTGGCCACGGTGTGCATCAGCTGGGCGACGAGCCCGAGCTTCGAGAACCGCACGAGCGTGGCCTGCAGTTCGGCGCCGCCCTCGTCGTTGACCCCCTCGGTCACCGTGTCGAGCACCCGGCCGTCGACCTCGACGCCGTCCATGGCTGCCACCATGCTGCGGATCGTGGGCACGCCCACGTCGGGCGTGTCGAGCTTGAGCGCGCCGAGGGCGCGCGCGTCCTGGAACGACAACGAATCCCGGCGCAGCCGGTCGGCGGCGTCGCCGAAGTCGACCGTGGCGCCGCCCTCGAGTTCGACGAGACGGCCCGTGTGGCCGATGCGGCTGCCGCTGACCATCGCGGTCACGTCGGCCACCCCCATCAGCTGGGCGGGCAACCCGTAGAGCCGAGCGCTGCGCGCCGGCCCGACCCAGATGCCGATCGGCACGGGCGAATCGGCGACCCGCTGGATGAGCGCGGTCATGTCGTCGGCGGACGCGATCGCGCCGCCGGAGTTGATCTGCAGGATGAGGGCCTGCGAGCCGTCGGCGGTGGCGGCGTCGATCGCGTCGTCGATCGCGTCGATCACGACCTCGTCGAACAGGCCGCTCACCTGCAGCACGTCGACCGGCGCCAGGCCACTGGCGGTGGCCGTGGGCGCGTCGTCGGCCGGCACCGCCGCCTCGGTGGTGGCGGTCGGATCGGTGCCGTTCGTCGAGGCACCGGCCGGTCCGCCGAACAGGCCCGCCGCGAGGAGGGGCCCGCCGAAGAGGGCGATGACTAGTCTGCGCACGAGTGCCTCCGAAGCGGCTGGATCCACGAGAGTTCCTGGGCACCACCCGGCTGGTCGTCGTGGCCGGCAAGGGGGGTGTCGGGAAGACCACGGTAACGGCTGTTCTGGCGCGCGCTGCAGCCGATGCCGGACTTCGGGTGCTCGCCGTCGATCTCGACGGCAAGCCGCAGCTGGCGCAACTGGTCGACGACCTGCCCCAACTGTCGCTCACCGCGCCCGACGCGCTCGCCGAGTACCTCGAGAGCCACGGGCTGAAGCGGGTGGCCCGGCGCCTGGCCGCGAGCGGGATCATCGACGTCGTGTCGACCGCTGCGCCCGGGATCGACGACATCGTGGTGCTGGGCAAGTTGAAGCAGCTCGAACGCAGCGACCAGTACGACCTGATCGTCGTCGACGGCCCGGCGGCCGGACACGCGATCACGTTCCTGCTCGCCGCACGCGGATTGCTCGACACGGTGCGTGGCGGCCCGATCCGCACCCAGGCGCTCGACGTGCTCGAACTGCTCGGCGATCCCGCCCGCTGCCAGGTGGTGCTCGTCACCCTGCCGGAGACCACCCCGGTGAACGAGCTGGTCGAGACCGCCTACGCGCTCGAGGAGCGCGTCGGCGTGCAGCTCGGCCCCGTCGTGGTCAACGGGGTCGACGAGGGCGACGACCTCGTGATCGGCGAACGCACCGACCCCGTGCTCGCCGCCGCGGCCGAGTTCCGCAACGCCCGCCGGGCGCTGCACCGACGCGAGCTCGAGCGGCTCGGCGACGCGCTGGCGATGCCGCAGCTGCGGCTGCCGCACGTGGTGACGGCCGGCCTCGACGCCGACGACGTCCGCCGCCTCGCCCGGGAGCTGGTCTCGTGAGCATCCACGAGCTCCCGCCCGCCGGTGACCTGGCCGCCGCGCTCGACGGTGCCGAGGTCGTGGTGTGCTGCGGCTCCGGCGGCGTGGGCAAGACCACCACCGCAGCGGTGCTCGGGCTCGAGCTCGCCCGCCGTGGTCGACGTGCCGTGGTGGTGACGATCGATCCCGCGAAGCGCCTCGCGGACGCGCTCGGGCTGCCCGGCGGGCTCGGCAACGACCCGGCCCAGCTCGACCTCGACGCGATGGGCCGCCCCGACGCGTCCGACAGCTCCGACAGCCCCGACTACAGCGACGGGACGGGCGAGCTCTGGGCGATGATGCTCGACACCGCGGCCACCTTCGACGGCCTCGTGCGAGCGCACGCCCCGTCGCCCGAGCAGGCCGAACGGATCCTCGGCAACCGCTTCTACCGCAACATCGCCGGCGCGCTCAGCGGCACCCAGGAGTACATGGCCGCCGAGCGGCTGCACGCGCTGCACGACGACCCGCGGTTCGACGTCGTGATCGTCGACACCCCACCCACCCGCAACGCACTCGACTTCCTCGAGGCCCCCGGCACCCTCGCCCGCTTCCTCGACCACCCGCTGTTCAAGCTGCTGATGATGCCCACCCGTCGCGGGCTCAAGGTGCTCAACGTCGCCGCGCAGCCCGTGCTGCGCACGATCGGCAAGGTGGTCGGGGGCGACGTGCTCGCCGACGCGATCGCGTTCTTCCAGGCGTTCGACGGGATGGAGACCGGCTTTCGCGACCGTGCCGACGCGGTGATGGCGCTGCTCCGCTCACACCACACCCGCTACGTGCTCGTGGCCGCGCCGCAGCGCGACACGATCGACGAGGCGCGCTACTTCGCCGGCCGGCTCGCCGAGGCCTCGCTGCGTGTGTCGGCGCTCGTCGTCAACCGGTCGACCCCCACCTTCGGCCGGCCCGCGAGCCGTCGCACCAAGGCCGAGGCCGCGCTGTGGGCGAACCTCGACGAGCTCGACGCCACCTCGGCCGCCGAACACGCGCAGCTCGCCCCGCTCGTCGCCGACGCCGGCGGCGCGCCCGTGTGCTGGGTGCCGATGCTCGCCGGCGACGTGCACGACCTGACCGCGCTGCACGAGATCCGCCGACTGCTCTTCGGGCCGGCCACGGTCGCGGGATAACCTGCCGACGTGCACATCCTCGTCGCCACCGACGCCGACTTCGTCCTCGACGAGGTCACCGCCGCTCTCTCGGGCCCCGACACCTCGTTCACCGTGTGCCGCAACGGCCGCGACGTGTCGAAGGTGATCGCGACCCGCACGCCGGACCTCGCGATCCTCGACCTGCAGATCGGCTCGATGGGCGGCATGGCCGTCACGATGGCGCTCCGCCTCGACGAGAGCGCCGGCCTGCTGCCGCACGTGCCGGTGCTGATGCTCCTCGACCGCACCGCCGACCTGCACCTGGCCCGCCGCAGCGCGGCCGACGGCTGGATCGTGAAGCCGCTCGACGCGCTCACGCTGCAGCTGGCCGTCGACCGCATCCTGCACCCGCCGGTCGCCGACACGACGGACACCGCGGTCGGCGCCGACGACGAGTCGGCGGCCGATTCGGCTGAGGAAGAACCCGTCACCGCCGGATAGCATGCGCAGTCGCATCCCGCGAGGGATGCACAGCTACGGGGTGTAGCGCAGCTTGGTTAGCGCGCCACGTTCGGGACGTGGAGGCCGGAGGTTCAAATCCTCTCACCCCGACCACGAAGCCCCTGGTCACGGATCTGCGACAGCAGCCGGACCAGGGGCTCTTCGCATTTTCGAGGATCTTGGGAGCCATCTTGGGAGCCATTCGGGTGTCTAACCTGTCGGCACGTCGAGAGAAGGGTTCCTGCCATGCCGAGGAAGACGAACGCCCGCTCGCACGGCGAGGGATCGATCTATCGGAGCGACTACACGCGACCCGGCAGCGGCGTGGAGGTCGAGCGCTGGATCGCTTCGGTGGACTTGGGCTTCGGTCCCAACGGCAAGCGGCTGCGGAAGAAGGTCACGGGGCCTTCGCGGAAGGCGGTCGCCGACAAGCTTCGTGAGCTCCGGCGTCAGCAGGACGCCAAGGTCGATCTCCGAAGGAAGTCGATGACCGTTGCCGACCTTGCCCACGAGTGGCTGGCGCACCTGGAGAACAACGAAGGCACGAAGGAGGAGGGAACGATCCTTCGCCTGCGGCCGCGGGTCGCGAACCACATCATCCCATCGAACCGGATCGGCAGACATCAACTCGACGAACTCACGGTGACGCAGATCGAGCGATGGCTCCGACGCGAGGCCGAGTCAGGAGGCAAGGGCGGCAAGCCTCAAGCGCGGATCACCTGCCGGGACTACAAGCAGATCCTTGGCGAGATGCTGGAGTGGGCGGTCGCTCGGCGATACATCAGCTGGAATCCAGCGCGGCTCGCGAAGCTGCCCAAGGACCGCTCGGCCACGAACCCGGATGCACCGTCTGTGTACAAGGAGTCGAAGGCGAAGGAGTCGTTCACCCGCGATCAGTACGCCCGACTCATCGCCCTGCTGACGTCCAGCGCCGACGATGCACCGAGGACGGCGACCCCGAGCGCCTACTTCATCGCCATGCTGAACACGGGCGCGCGACCGGGCGAGATCGACGGGCTTCGATGGGGTGAAGTCGATCTCGAGGGTCGGTCGATCACGTTCGACTTCGCCATGAAGCGAGCCGATGGTGGCAAGCCGATCCGAATCGGCGCGACCAAGTCAGGCAACCGGCGCGACCTCGAGATGACGGAGCTCCTGGCGTCAGCGCTTCGCCGGCAGCGGGTGCTGCACGCCGAACGACGTCTCGCAGCCGGCTCACTGTGGACGTCGGATCCCCGGTGGACCGATCTCGTGTTCACCTCAGAGGTCGGCACACCCATCGACCCCTCCCACGCGCGGCGCGACTTCAAGAAGATTTGCGCTGCCGCCGACGTGCCGCAACTCTCGCTGTACGAGATGCGTCATACCGTCGCGTCGCTGATGGTCGACGCCGACATCCCACTCCGCGAGGTCGCCGACCTCCTCGGCCACAAGGACCTCGAGATGGTCGTGAAGCGCTACCGCCATCGCACTGAGGGTGTCGTGAAGTCCCACGTCGCCGTACTCGGGACATTGGGGGCGCTCCGAACGAGCTGAGGCCATGCCGACCTCGTGAGCGGGCCATCTGCTCGGGCTTGCCCAAAACCGCGATGACTACAGTCGACTAGTGATCTGAGTCGGAAGTTCATTGTCAGTTAGGAATTTTGGGGGTTCGGAACGCGTTCCCATCGTCGTGATGCACGACGATGGGAGGCAACGATGGGACGACGTGGCACACCGGTAGCCGAGTTGGTGCTCGGTGACGTCGAGCGTGAGACGCTCGAACGTTGGGCGCGCCGCCCGAAGTCCGCTCAGGCATTGGCGTTGCGGTGCCGGATCGTGCTGGCCTGCGCCGAGGGCCGATCGAACACCGAGGTCGCTGAGCGTCTCGGTGTGAGTCGGGCAACGGTTGGCAAGTGGCGCGCCCGGTTCGTGGAACGTCGCCTCGACGGACTCTTGGATGAGCCCCGTCCCGGGGCTCCGCGCACGATCGGCGATGACGACGTGGAACGCGTGATCGTCACCACGTTGGAGCAGACACCTCGCGATGCGACGCACTGGTCGACCCGGTCGATGGCCGAGGCGGCGGGGATGTCGCAGTCAGCTGTGTCGAGGATCTGGCATGCGTTCGGTCTCAAACCACACCTCGTCGACGAGTTCAAGTTGTCGCCGGATCCGTTGTTCATCGACAAGGTCCGCGACGTCGTCGGGTTGTACTTGAACCCGCCCGACGCGGCGGTCGTGCTGTGCGTCGACGAAAAGACCCAGGTTCAAGCGCTCGATCGGACCGCACCGATCCTGCCGTTGATCCCAGGCACTCCCGAGCGGCGCACGCACGACTACAAGCGCAACGGGACCACGAACCTCTACGCAGCGCTGAACGTTGCGTCCGGTCACGTCATCGCAGACATGACCGCACGCCATCGCGCCGAGGAGTTCCAGCGGTTCTTGAACCTGATCGACCGTTCGGTCCCCGAGCACCTCGACGTCCACGTTGTGCTCGACAACCAGTCGACCCACAAGACCCCGGCGATCCAACGATGGCTGCTGCGCCACCCGCGCTTCACGCTGCACTTCACGCCGACCTACTCGAGCTGGCTGAACCTCGTCGAACAATGGTTCGCCGAGCTCACCACCAAGTGGATCAAGCGCGGCACCCATCGCTCCGTCAAGGACCTCACGGGATCGATCCGGACCTGGATCACCAACTGGAACGACGAACCCAAGCCGTTCGTCTGGCACAAGACCGCAGACCAGATCCTCGACTCCCTCGCCAGCTACTGCAACCGAATCTCTGACTCAGGTCATTAGGTCGTCATCTGGCCAATACCTTGCGGAGCGCCCCAGACCGGCCGACAGAACCCGACTCCGCTCGGTCACTTGGCAAGCTTCTGTAGGGCCCACCGGATTTCTGGGGAACGACAGACGAAATTGATTGGCCCACGCCCCGAGATGCTTGGAAAGGAACATTTTCATTGACGCAGACCTGATACTTCTTGAATAGGAAGCGCCCGACCGAAGCAGCCATGGAGCGGTATCAACCGTGCTCACTTTCTTGGCTTCCTCGGGTGCGGTGCCTTGCGTCTCGGGCAGCACGAAATGCAAGCTTGGCCCTGATGTAGGTTGCGACGGCTGCCAAAGCCAAACCCACTGCGATGAACCCAACGATGGCGAGTGTCTCCACCTTCCCCCTCCTGTCATACTCCAGTCGTCAGCCAGTCCCAGATCGCGGAGGCCGCTTCCTTCGCAAACTCGCTCTTTCCTCTGCTAGCGCGTACTCCGATCCCGATACCGGTCGCGATCAAGCCGACATCCAGCGCGCAGCGTTTCGACATGAGGTCTTGGCCACAATGTACCACCGCCTCGATAGAGGAAGCGTAGGTAGTGACGCTCGCCCCGACACCAGCCATGATCCCACAAAACTGCCCACAAGGGGACGCAGTGGCGACGGCCAATCCTACAGTTACCACAGAACTGATGTCTGCAACTCGACCCGCCGCCGAGCCCACCGCCCGAGCTCCAGGTTGCTTGAAGAAGCGACTTACGCTTCCAACGAGGCCACGCCTAACCACGAAGGCGTTGCGGAACTCACAGTATCCATGAATGATTCCCCGGCCAACGACAGCTCCGGTCTTGATCGACCGACACGAAAGACCACTTAGATCTTCCTGATTGAATGGATCGAGCGGGTAAGTGTAGACATTGCGATTTCCACCCTCCATCGGATCCAACCGAAGAAAGCGACCCAACGTCGGGTCATAGGAGCGAGCGCCCATCTGCACCACTGGGCGGCTGCCGGTGTTGTGTTCGTTCCAGCGGTTGTGTTGGCCGAGCCAGGTGTTGTCGATGCTGCCGGTGATGTTGTCGGGTGTGGTGGTGAGGGGGTTGCCGTAGGGGTCGTAGGTGTGGGTGTTGCCTTGTTTGGTGCCGGTGGCGTCGGTGGTGGCTTGGGTGTCGCCGTGGATGTTGGGGTAGGACCAGATGTGGGTGGTGGTGATTGGTGTGACGGTGGTGAGGGTGAGGTCGTCGATGTACCAGGTGCCGGTGCCGTCGCCGGAGAGTCGGATGCCTGCTTTGGTGGCGCCGGCGGGTGGTGTGATCTGTTGGGTGGTGAAGGGGATCCAGTCGCCGGTGTAGTTCTCGGTTTGGACGATGTCGTCGGAGCGCAGCCAGGTGCCGCTTCCGTCGTACCAGTCGATCGCGGCGTACATGGTGGCGCCCCCACCTGACGGGTATTTCTGCCAGCCGGTGAGCTGGTAGGTGTTAGTGGGGTTGATGGTGATGCCGCCGGTGGCGTCTTCGACGTACCAGAAGTCGGTGGGGTCGACTTTGAGGCTGTGGGTGCCGGTGTGGGCGTAGGTGGTGCTCGACGACACGGTTGCTTGCCAGGTGTCGGTCATGTTGTCCGTCCCGGTCTCGAACCCCTTCGCCGCGGTCGTGGTGGTCGTGACTGCGCTGGTGGTGAGGGTGTAGTCGTCGAAGTAATGGATGGCGGTGTTGCTGGCGTCGTCGATCTGCAACCCGAACAGCACCATCGTGGCACCGGCCGGGGCGATCATGGAGGCGGTGATCGGGGTCCAGGTGGTGGTGGTGTCGGTGCCGCCGGGGTTGGCCCAGGTGTAGCCGAGTTGTGTCCAGCCCGAGTCGAACCAGCGGGCCACGATCTTGATCGACGCTCCCGCGGTCGCCGCCTTGGCGTGGACGGTGAAGTTGTAGTTCGTGCCCGGGACGACGGTTTGCATGTTGGCGTCGACGACGCCTTGCCACGCGTCGCTGGCGGTGACCTTGAGCGCACCTGCGCCGGTGCGCTTCGTCGTTGTCGAGACCGAGGTGGTCGCGTTGTACCAGCCGGTCATCCCGTCCGTGGTCGTATCGAACGTCTTCGACGCAACGAGTGTGGGTGCCGGTGCGGTGCCGCGGATGGTGAGTGACACGCCGCCGGGGAGACCGATGGAGCGTTCGATGATGTTGTTGGAGGTGTCGAGCACGGCACCGAAGCTGTAGTGGTGTGACTCGTTGCCGCCGGGCCAGGTGGCGGTGCGGGCGACGATCTGGTCGGTGGCGTCGCGGGTGTACTCGACGCTGGAGGTGGGGCTGGTCGTGTTGGGGGTGTAGGTGGCGATGTGGCGGTCGGCGCCGTCGTAGACGTGGGTGTCGCCACCGATGACGGTGGTGTTGCCCCATTGGTCGTAGGTGATGGTGCCGGTGTAGGCGTTGTAGGGGGCGGTGGTGGAGGTGAGTGAGGTGAGCCGGTCGGCGTTGTCGTAGCAGAACGTGGCGACGGTGGCGCCGTTGACGGTGGCGGTGGTGCGGTTGCTGTTCGCTCCGGCAGCGGTGTTGGCGCCGCAGCCGCCGCTGGTGGCGTACCCGTACTGGTAGTGGGTGCCGCCGGGTGCGCGTGCTGCGGTGAGTCGGCCGGCGGTGTCGTAGGTGTAGTTGTTGCCGTTGGTGTAGGGGTCGACGCCGTCGATCTTCTGGTCGATGATGCGGCCGGATTGGGAGCGGGTGACTTCGTCGGAGGTGATCGTGCCGGCGGGTCCGGTCCAGGTGATCTTGGTGAGTTGGCCGTTGGTGTTGCGCAGGTAGGTGCCGGTGGTGTTGTTGCCGGCGTTGCCGATGCCGGCCGGGTAGTTGACCGAGGCGATGGTGTGCTCGTTGGGTTGGCCGGGGGTGACGTAGGTGGGGGTGGCGATGATGTTGCCGTCGAGGGTTTGTTGGGTGAGTCGTCCGGCGCGGTCGTAGCT
>WBZL01004412.1_pt1 | contig 12200 bp, 9 predicted proteins | sample 5204291 | NCBI WGS metagenome assembly WBZL01 (sample SAMN12344345, study PRJNA552823) | activated sludge metagenome | biome: Activated sludge suspended growth; feature: Nitrification reactor; material: Wastewater; isolation source: activated sludge from nitrification reactor of wastewater treatment...
AGCACCAGCCGACCCCGGACCGCGGCGGCCAGGTCGCCGGACTTGGTGAACGTGCCGAGGTCGGGGAGGGAGGGGTCGATCTCGCCCTCCGCCCCGGCGGACGCCGATCCGGGCGCGGTGGTCGACGGGGCCTGGCCCCCCTCGCCGAGGCTGGACGAGTCGCCCTGCGCCTCGGGGAGGGCGGCGTCGCCGCCACCGTCGGTCGCGGCCGAGTCCGCCGCCTCCCTCGACTCCTCGGCGGTCGAGGCGGCCGTGTCGTCGCCCGAGCCGCTCTCACGGGCCACCCGGGCGAGGCCGGCGGCCACCGCGGCGACCAGCACCAGCGCGGCGGCCACCGAGAGGATCACGGTGCCGACCGGCCGGCGCCGGGCACGGGCGGCCGCCAGGTCGACGGGGGGCGGCGGGGGTGGGGGAGCGGGAGCGGGCGCCGGCGCGCTCGCGGTCGCCGGCGGGGTGAGCCGGCGGGCCTCGGCCAGCGCGGCGGCGAGGTGGGCCTCCCGGACGCGGGGGTCGACGAGGGGCACCGGCCCGCCCACCGCCCGGGCCACGACCCGGAGCCGCTCGAGGCGGGCGGCCAGGCGAGGGTCGGACGCGACCTGCTCGACCTCCGCAGGGGAGGCCTCGCCGTCCAGCACGGCGGAGACGAGCAGGTCGTCCGGCGTCGGGTCCACGTCGCTCATGGCTCCCTCCTCTGACGTTCGCCGGGGCCCTCCTGGTTCCCGGCCACGTCACCGGCCGGTGCGAGGTGGGCGGCGAGGGCGGCGCGACCCCTCGCGATCCGGGACCGCACCGTGCCCGGCGGGATACCGAGCGTCTCGGCGATCTCGGCGTAGTCCAGTTGGCAGAGGTCTCGCAGGACCACGGGGGCCCGGAACTCGACGGGCAGCGTGGCGAGGGCCTCGTCGACCTCGAGGCGACCGGCCACGGCGTCGTCCACCGCGGGGCCGGGGTCGGCGGACGGCCCGGCCCCCGGGGGCGAGCCGGCGGGGTCGGTGCGGTCGTCGCCGATCGCCTCGGTGGGGACCGGCCGGCGCCCGCGCCGGCGCAGCTCGTCGAGGCAGGCGTTGGTCGCCACGCGGTAGGACCACGTGCTGAACGCGGCGCGGCCGTCGAAGCGGGGCAGGCCCCGGACGATGGCGAGCACCGCCTCCTGGGTGGCGTCGTCGGCGTCGGCGGCGTTGCCGGCCAGCCGCCGGCAGATGGCGTGGATGCGGTCGTAGTGGCGGCGCAGGAGCGCGTCGAGCGCCGCGGTGTCGCCCGACTGGGCCGCCGCGATGAGGACGCCGTCGTCCGCGCTCGGGGTCACCGCTCAGGCAGCCGCCACGGTCACGTCGCCGATCTCGACCTTGCGACCGTCCGGGAGGCCGGTCACCCAGATCAGGACCGCGGCGCCGTCGGCCCCCCCGAGGTCGACCGTGGTCTCCGCCCCCATCGCCTGCCCGGTCGCGACGGGTGTTCCCCACCCCGCGAGGTCGGCGGCGGGCTCGGCGGCCACGTAGACGTCGGCGGTCCACCCGGGGGTGGCGGAGGTGACCGTGAGCGAAGCCAGCTCGGCGGCCCGGTCGAGCGTGAGCACCAGGCCCACGCCGTCCTTCAGGCCACCGAAGTCGGCCGAGTTGTAGGTCGACGTCACCCAGGCGGTGCCCGGGTCGTCGTCGATGGCCAGGGCGGCCGTGCTCTCGTTCTCCTCGCCGTCGTCGCCCTGCGGGTCGAACGACGTCGCGCCGGTGACGGCGACGGGCGTGTCGGAGGCCGCCGGCGCGCTCGTGGTCGTGGCGGACGGGTCGTCGTCGCCGCCGAACAGGCCGCCGTCCGCGAGGGTGTTGCCGATCAGCACGCCCGCCACCGCCAGCGCCAGGGCGATGAACACGACCACGAGCACGGGCATCAGGACCCGGCGCCGGGGCCGGCCCGCGCCCGGTGGGGCGGCCCCGCCGCCGGGTGGGCGGGCCGCCGCGCCCGCGGTGGCCCCGGCGGCCACCGGCGTGCCCGCCGGCGGGGTGCGGGTGGTGACGGCGGTGTTGTCCGCGTAGGAGACCGGCTCCGGCGGCCCGAGGTGGGCGGCCTGCAGCGCGGCGCGCAGCTCGGCCGCGCTCTGGTAGCGCTGCTCGGGGGCACGGGCCATTGCCCGCATGACCACGTCGTCGAGGTCGCGGGGGAGGTCGGCGGAGATCTGGCGGGGCCGGGGCGGGTCGCCGTGCAGCCGGGCGAGCGCGGTGGCGGCGTCGGTGTCGGCCTCGAACGGCGGCCGCCCGCACAGCATCTCGTAGAGCACGACGCCGAGGGAGTACACGTCGGTGCGGGCGTCGACCGGGCGGCCCTCCACCTGCTCGGGGGCCAGGTACTTGGCCGTCCCGAGCATCGTGCCCTCCTGGGTGTGGTCGCCGCCCTCCTCGAGCTTGGCGATGCCGAAGTCGGCCACCATGACCCGCTCGTCCTGGCAGAGCAGGATGTTGGCGGGCTTGATGTCGCGGTGCACCAGGCGCGACTGGTGGGCGACCGAGAGGGCGTCGGCCACGGCCACGCCGATCCGGACCGCCTCGGCCGGGGGCAGGTGGTGGCGGCGGTCGAGCTCCTGGCGCAGGGTCGTGCCCTCCACCAGCTCCATGACGATGGCCTCCATGCCGTCGCCCGAGTAGGTGTCGTAGATCGAGACGATCGACGGGTGGGCCAGGCGGGCCGCGGCGATGGCCTCGCGGCGGAAGCGCTCGACGAAGGTCGTGTCGTCGGCCAGGTGGGCGTGCAGCAGTTTGACCGCCACCCGCCGGTCGAGCACGAGGTCGGTGGCCTCCCACACCTGCGCCATCCCCCCGGTGGCGATCAGGCGCTCCAGCCGGTACCGGCCGGCCAGCAGCGTGCCGGCGAGGTCGGCGCGCGCCGCGGGGCGCGACGGGGGAGGGGAGTCGGACACGACCCCCTGAGGCTAGCCAGCAGGGGGCCGGGCGCCGGGTTGCCCCGTGCGGGCCGTCCCCGGTCCCGGGGCCCGGCCGGGCCTTAGCGCTTCTCGCGGAAGCCGATGCCGATGACGCCGGGGCCGGCGTGGGTGCCGATCACCGGGCCGATGGTGCCGACGAAGAGGTCGTCGCGCGAGTACTTGGGGGCCAGCATGTCCACGAACTCGTCGAAGTCGGTGGCGAGGCCGTTCAGCACCCACAGGTCCTCGACGTCGTCGGCGAGGGCCCGGTCCCGCAGCCAGGCGAGGGCCTTCTTGCGGGTGCGCTGCTTCGACGCCTCCTCGACGTGCCCGTCGCTGATCTGCAGGATCGGCTTGATGGCCAACATGTTGCCGACGAGGGCCTGGGCCCCGCCGATGCGGCCGCCCTTCTTCAGGTTCTCGAGGGTGTTCAGGGCGCCGAAGATGTGGGTGCGGTTCGCCTTGTCCTCGAGGTCGGCCACGATCTCGTCGGCGCTCCTGCCCGCCGCGGCGGCCTCGGCCGCCTCGACGCAGGCCAGGCCGATCGCCCCGCTGACGGTCTTCGAGTCGACGACCCGCACGTCCACGTCGACGCTCTTGGCCGCCTGCTGGGCCGACTCCATGGTGGCGGAGAGGCCGGAGGCGAGGTTGATGCAGATCACCGTGTCGGCGCCGGCGGCGGCCTGCTTCTCGAAGGCCTCCTGGAAGCGCCCGGGCGCCGGCGCGGAGGTCTCGGGCAGGGCGGCGTGGCCGGCGAGCTTGTCGTAGAAGGAGGTGACGTCGAGCTCGAACCGGTCGACGTACTCCTCGTCACCGAAGCGGATGTTGAGGGGGACGATCTCGATGCCGTGGCGCTCGACGAGGTCGTCGGGCAGGTCGCAGGCGCTGTCGGTGACGATGCGGATGGACATGGGTGGCGTGCGCCTCCTCGGTCGGACGGTGGCCCTTGGACCGCCGGGGTGGCGCGAACGTTACAAGTTGGCGTCGGCCGGGCCGGCGGCGTCGTGCTCGGCGGCGGCGACCGCGGCGGCGGCCTCGTCCGCGGCGACGAGGCCGCGGGCGCGGCGTACCTTGCGGAAGTGGCTGGCCCACCAGAGCGCGAGGAACAGGCCGGCACCCACCGACAGCACGAGGCCGACCCCGGAGACGGCGGTGGAGCGCACCGTGAAGCGCGACCGCGACACGAGCACGATCTCGTCGGGCGAAGTGATGGTCATGCGCAGCGGGAACGTGCCCGAGCTGCGGGCCCGGACGTCGACGTCGAGCGAGGTCACGGTGCTCGCGGGCAGGTGCACGATGACGGTGTCGGCCGGGAGGTCGGGGAACGTCAGCTTGTCGCTCTGGAAGCGCAGGCGGACGGTGACGTCGTAGAGGTTCTCGTTGGAGATGTTGAGCGGGACCCGCCCGTCGCGGGACGTGAGGGTCACGTTGCCGCTGCGGGGCGCGACGACGGCCGAGGCGGCGTGGTCGATCTGGCGGCTGACCGCGTCGAGGTAGGCCTTGCGCTGGTCCCGGGCGAGATCGGCCGACCCCGACACCAGGAGGCGCCGCTGCATCGAGCCGACCACCGGGTTGTCCCGCCCGGCGAAGCTGGCGAAGCCCTCCGTGGTGAGGCGGGTGAGGCGCAGGGCGTCGGGGTAGCTGCCGAGCGACGCGCTGGCCACGGGGGCGAGGGTGCGCACGAGGGGCTCGCCGTCGGGGTCGTCGGCGCCGCCGGCGGTGGCCGGGGGGACCTCCGCCAGCAGGTCGTCGACGCTCACGGCCCGCGCCACCGAGGCCTGGTCGAGCCCGTCGAGCAGGGTGTCGAGGAAGGCCTCGGAGGGCGACCACACCCGGGGCAGCACCAGGCTGACCCCCCGCTCCTGGGTCGGCTGGTCGAGCCAGAGCACGGCCAGGTCGGCGAGCAGGTTGGACGCGTCGAGGACCGGGTCGCCGGTCTCGTCCACGTGGGCGGCGAGGGCCGTGTCCGCGGCCACCGCCCGGACCGTGCGGCCCTGGCTGTCCTGGAGCCCGAAGGGCTGGGCGAGGGTGGTGGGGAACTGGTCGGCGTCGAGGGGGGCGAGGGCCTCGGCGGGGACCACGACCTGGTCGGTGCCGAGCTCCTCGAGGCGGGTCAGCGCCTCGGGGGTGAGCGTCGCCGCCGCCACCGCGGTGCGCCGGTCGGGGCGGTCGACGAGGTGCGCGGCCAGTGCCTGCTCGCCGGCGGTGGTCTGCCGGGCGAGGTCGTCCTCCAGGCCGGCGGCGACCCACGCGGCCACCTCCACCGGGACGTACTGGGACGCCACGACCTGGCGGCCGTCCACCGCGCGGCGGAAGCGCGCGATCCGGGGCGTTCCCGACGCGGCCACGACCGTCTCGGGCGTGGGCACGACGGTGGCGGCCACGTCGGGGTGGGTGGTGAGCGCGTCGAGCAGCGCGGACACCCGACGGGTGCCGTCGCGGTCCACCCGGCGGTCCCCGTTCGGGCGGATGCCCGGCCCTCCGTCGAGGGGTACGACGAGGGCCAGCCGCAGCGGCGGGGCCTCGCTCTCCGCGGTCGGGAGGCGGACGAGATGGGTGACGAGCCGGTCGAGGTCCTCGCCGCCGGGCCCCGTGAGGCGCACCTCGACCGGGTAGACCCCGGCGCCGGCCACGTCGGCGTCGACCACACCGGGGCCGGCCTCGCCGTCGGTGGCGACCCGCACCTCGACGGCCGGGTCCTCGGTGTCGGTCACTGTCTGGCGGACCGGGGGAGCGACCTGGTCGCCCAGCGCGTTGCCCTGCACCTGCTGGGCGAACTCGGACCGGGAGCCGGTGGGCCCGTAGACGGTGGTGGTCACCGTGGTGCCCTCGGGCACCTCGCCCTCGACGTGCAGCCGGGCCGTGAAGGTGGCGCCCGGGTCGACCCAGGCGGTCTGGCGGTCGAGGCGCAGCTGGGCGCCGGGTTCGACCGGCGTCACCTGGGCGCGGGCGGCGCCGGGGGCCAGCAGCCCGGCCCCGAGCACGACCAGCCCGGCGAGCCCGCCCACGAGCCGGCCGGCGGCCCTCATCCGGGCGCCCCGGGCAGCGGGGCGGCGTCGGCGCGCAGGTGCAGGGCGAGGACGGCCAGGCCGCCGGGCTGGCGCTCGAAGCCGGTGCGCTCGTAGAGCGCCAGGGCACCGAGGTTGCGCTCCTGGGTGTTCACCATCACCCGGCGGACGCGCCGTCGCTCGAGCCACTGGAGGCCGTCCGCCAGCAGCGCCCCGCCGAGGCCCGACCGGTGGTGGTCCGGGGCCACGGCGAGGCGCTGGACGTAGCCGCGGTGCGAGGCCCGGCCGATCACGCTGTAGCCCAGCACCGGCTCGGCGGTGCGAGGGGCGCCGGCTCCGACCGGGCCGCCGGCGACCGCGACCCGGAACCGGGCGCTCGGCGTGGCGTGGACGGCGTCGGCCAGGCCGGTCTCGTCGAGGCGCCAGAACGGCTCGAAGGCGAGGTGGTCGACCGCGAGGACGCCGCGGCGGTCGACGGGGTGGGCCCGGCGCAGCGCCGTTCCCGGCGGTACCGGCGCCGCGGGCGCCGGGGGCAGGTCGCGCGCGAGCAGGTGGAGGCGCTCGTGCACGTGGAAGCCGGCGGTGAGGAAGGCGGCCTGGTCGAGCGGGGCGAGCGCGGCGGTGACGACCGAGTCGTAGCCGCGGTCCTGCAGCAACCCCACCGCCCGGCGCACGTCGGCGACCGCGCAGGGCACCCCGCCGTGCACCGGCGCCACGGAGGCGACGCGGTCGCGTCCCTGCCACGGCCCGACCCGCAGCGGTGAGCCCTCGCCGTGGAGGACCTCGGCGCGGTGCCGGTCCCGGGCCCGGGGGCCCCGGAGTCGGGACGCGGCGAGGCGGGACGGTGGGCGGGGCACGACCTCCTGAGGATATGGGAGGGGCCGGAGCGCTGGGGGCCGCGGGGGGCCGCAGCGGTACCGTGGTCGCACCATGACGGTGCTGTTCTCGACCCACCCCGCGTACGCGCGCCACGACACCGGCGCCGGCCATCCCGAGCGGCCCGAGCGCCTCCAGGCGGTGCTCGACGGGGCCGCGGCGGCGGGCCTCGACGAGGCCCTCGTCGACCTCGCACCCCGCCCCGCCACCCGGGCCGAGCTCGAGCGGGTGCACCCCCCGCGCTTCGTCGAGCGGATCGAGGTCTTCTGCGCGTCCGGCGGCGGCTACCTCGACGGCGACACCTGTGCGGTGCCCGAGTCCTGGGAGGCGGCGACGCTGGCCGCCGGCGCCGGCCTGGCCGCCATCGAGGCCCTCGACCGGGGCGAGGGCGACAGCGCGTTCTGCGCCGTGCGCCCGCCCGGCCACCACGCCCGGCGCAGCCAGGCCATGGGCTTCTGCCTGTTCAACAACGTGGCGGTGGCCGCCGCCGCGCTGGCCGACCGGGGCGAGCGGGTGCTGGTCGTGGACTACGACGTCCACCACGGCAACGGCACCCAGGACATCTTCTACGCCGACCCCCGCGTCCTCTACGCGTCGTTCCACGAGTGGCCGCTGTACCCGGGCACCGGCGCCCTCGAGGAGACGGGCGTGGCCGACGGCCGGGGGTACACCATCAACTTCCCGCTGCCCGCCGGCGCCACCGGCGACGTCCTGCGGGCGGGGGTGGACGAGGTGCTCGCCCCCGTCGTCGACGACTGGCAGCCCACCTGGGTGCTGGTCTCGGCCGGCTTCGACGCCCACCGCGACGACCCCCTCGCCGGGCTCAGCCTCGCCGCCGGCGACTACGCGGACCTCACCGCCGCGCTGCTCTCGTTCGTGCCCGCCGGCCGGCGGCTCGTCTACCTCGAGGGCGGCTACGACCTCGGCGCGCTCGCGCGCTCCACCGCCGCCTGCCTCGGGGCCATGGCCGGTGTCGACGTCCGTCCCGAGCCCGCGACCGCGGGCGGCCCCGGCGCCACCGTGGTCCGCGCCGTCGCCGAGCGCCGCGCCCTCGACGCGGAGCGGGCCGCCGCCGCCTCCCACGACGAGGGCTGAGCGGTGTCGATCCCCGAGCCGCTGCGGCCGGTGCTCGAGCCGGTGCTGGCCGACGTCCGCCCCCTCGCCGAGCGCTTCGCCGCCGCCGGGCACCGGCTCTACCTCGTGGGCGGCGTCGTCCGCGACCTGCTGCTCGGCGAGCCGCTGCCCGACCACGCCGACATCGACCTGACCACCGACGCCCGCCCCGACCAGACCAAGGCCATCGTGTCGGGCTGGGCCGACGCGCTGTGGACCCAGGGCGAGCGCTTCGGGACCATCGGCATCAAGAAGGACGGGCGCGAGTTCGAGATCACGACCCACCGGGCCGAGGCCTACCGGCCGGACTCGCGCAAGCCCGAGGTCGAGTTCGCCGACGCCATCGAGGCCGACCTCTCGCGGCGCGACTTCACCGTCAACGCCATGGCCCTGTCGTTGCCCGAGCCCGAGCTCATCGACCCCTTCGACGGCATGGTCGACCTCCTCGTGCACCGCCGGCTGCGCACGCCGCTGTCGCCCGAGGTCTCCTTCACCGACGACCCGCTGCGCATGTTGCGGGCCGCCCGCTTCCTCAGCGGGTACGGCCTCGCCCCCGAGCCCGAGCTGGTCGCCGCGGTGACGGCCCTCGCCCCGCGCCTCGAGATCGTCGCCCCCGAGCGCATCCGCCTCGAGCTCGACAAGCTCATGGTGGTCGAGGACCCGTCCGCCGGCCTCTGGTTCCTCGTCGACACCGGCCTGGCCCAGGAGTTCCTCCCCGAGCTCCCCGGCCTGCGCCTCGAGCAGGACCCGATCCACCACCACAAGGACGTGCTCGCCCACACCATCGCGGTGGTGGCCAAGACCCGGCGCCTCGACGCGCAGGGCCGGCCCAACAAGCGGGTCCGCCTCGCCGCGCTGCTCCACGACGTGGGCAAGCCCAAGACCCGGTCGTTCGCGAACGGCGGCGTGAGCTTCCACCACCACGAGGTCGTGGGCGCCCGCATGGCCCGGGAGCGCCTGACCGCGCTGCGCTACCCGAACGACGAGATCGACGACATCGTCCAGCTCGTCTACCTCCACCTGCGCTTCCACACCTACGCCATGGGCTGGACCGACGCCGCCGTGCGCCGGTTCGTGCGCGACGCCGGCGACCTGCTGCCCGAGCTGATCGAGCTCACCCGTTGCGACTGCACCACCCGCAACCAGCGCAAGGCCGAGCGGCTCTCGCGGCGGATGGACGAGCTCGAGGAGCGCATCGCCGCGCTGGCCGAGCAGGAGGAGCTCGCCGCCCTCCGCCCCGACCTCGACGGCAAGCAGGTCATGGACCACTTGGGCATCGCCCCGGGCCGCGAGGTCGGGCAGGCCCTCGACTTCCTGCTCCAGCTGCGACTGGACGAGGGCCCCCTCGGCGAGGACGAGGCCTACGCCCGCCTCGACGCCTGGTGGGCGGCTCGTGGCGCGGGGGACACGCCGGAGCGCACCGTCGGGTAGGGGCGGGCGATGCCGCCCGCCCCCGATGCCCCCACCCCCGACCACGAGCTGCCCCGGTCCGGTGCCTCGCTCTGGGTCCACGACCGGCCGGTGGCGCCGACCCACGCGCCGCTCGCCGGTGACGGGACGACCGACGTGGTCGTCGTCGGCGCCGGCATCGCGGGCCTCACCGCGGCCGACGAGCTGAGCCGGGCCGGCGTCGGTGTGCGCGTGCTCGAGTCCCGGCGCCTCGGCTCGGGGGCGACGGGCTTCACCACCGCCAAGATCTCGCGGCTGCAGGGATCGCGCCACCACACGATCGCCCGGCGCCACGGCACCGACGCGGTGCGCCACTACGCCGACGCGAACCGCGAGGGCGCCGAGCACCTGCGGGCCCGCCTCGACGCGCTCGGCCTCCCGGTGCAGGAGCGCGACGCGGTCACCTACGCCCTGGGCCGGTCGGGCCTGCCCACCATCGAGGCGGAGCTCGAGGCGTCCCGGGCCGCGGGGGTGCCGGTGGAGCGGGCGGTGCAGCCGCCCGACCTCGGGTCGCCCGTCGCGGGCGCCATCGTCCTCGCGGGCCAGGCCCAATTCGACCCGGTGCCCTACCTGGCCGGGCTCGCCGACGCGGTGGCCGCCGCGGGTGGCCACGTCCACGAGCAGACCCGGGTCGTCGCCGTTGACCGGGTGAGCCGCGGCGACGGTGCCCGCTTCGCGGTGCGGACCGACCGGGGCGACCTGCGGGCCCGCCACGTGCTGATGTGCACGGGCCTGCCCGTCGTCGACCGCGGCCTCTACTTCGCCCGCCTCGAGCCGTTGCGGTCGTACTGCGTCGCCCTGCGGGTCGAGGGTGGTCCGCCGCCCGACCTGGCGATGGCCATCAACGTCGACTCGCCCACCCGGTCCCTGCGGACCGCGCCCGACCCCGCGGGTGGCCCGGACCTCCTGCTGGTCGGCGGCGAGGGGCACGTGGTCGGGCGCGAGCCCGACACCGTCGCCCGGTACGAGGCCCTGGTGGCCTGGGCTGAGGCCCACCACACGGTGGACGAGGTGGCGTGGCGCTGGTCGACCCAGGACTACGAGTCGGTCGACGAGCTGCCCTACGTCGGCGGGGGCGGCACCCTGCCCGACGGGATGCTCGTCGCCACCGGCTTCGCCAAGTGGGGCATGACGAACGGCACCGCGGCGGGCCTGGCGCTGGCCGACGACGTGCTCGGCCGTCCGACCCGGTCCTGGCGGGGTGCGTTCGACGCCGGCCGGGGCGACCTCGGTCGCTCCGCCGGGCGGCTGGTCGAGCTCAACGCCAAGGTCGCCTACCGCTTCGTGGCCGACCGCCTCGCGACCCTGCGGCCGGCCGGGGCGCCGGGCGAGGGGGCGGCGACGGTCACCGCCTTCGGCCGGACGGGCCGGTCCTGCGTCGACGGGGAGGAGCACGACGTGGCCGCGGTGTGCCCGCACCTGGGCGGCGTGCTGGCGTGGAACCCCGCCGAGCGCTCGTGGGACTGCCCCCTCCACGGCTCCCGGTTCGGCTGCGACGGCCCCGTGCTGCAGGGCCCGGCGGTCACGGACCTGCGCCGCCGGGGCGGCTGACCACCGGCGCCGGGGCCGGGCGACCGGCGACCGGGCGGAGGGTCAGGAGGCGCAGGCGAGGAGCGGCTCGGCGGGGCCGGGCGTCACGACCGTGGGGCGCAGCGAGGACTCGCCACGCGACCAGGCGTCGAGGACGTGGCCGCTGAAGCGGGCCTCGACCGCGGTCAGGGCGGCGGCGCCGAAGAGGACGTCCGCGGCCAGGTGCGGCTCCTCGTCGACGAGGGCCTGGGCCAGGTCGTGGGCGGCCACCTGCTGGTGGTGGGCGTCGGCCTCGACGTGCACGTCGTAGAACCGCGTGCCCCCGAGGCCCAGGCGGCGCAGCCCCGCGGCGTACCGGCCCATGGGGCCCACCGAGGTCATCTCGAACAGGGCCAGGTGGCCGACCAGCGCGCCGCGCAGTCGGCGCTGCCGGCCGAGCAGCGAGATGAGGTTGGTGGTGGCCAGCGTCACCGCGGGCAGGTGGTCGAGGTAGCGGCCGTAGGTCGGGTCGAGGCCGAGCGCGGCCATGGTCTCGGCGAAGAGCTCGGCGTGGCTGGCGCCCGGCACGCCGGCGCCGTACTCGTCGGTCTGGATCTCCACCAGCGCGGCCTTGGCCCGACCGCTGAGGCGCGGCAGCGCCCAGCTGTGGGGATCGGCCTCCTTGCGCTGGTACGCCGAGCGGTGCACCGCCAGCTCGCGCACCTGCTCGACCGAGGCGTGCTCGGCCACGACCGCCGACAGCGACGGGCCACCGCCCGCCGTCGCCAGGTCCCAGAGGGCCCGCTCGACGTGGTCGGGCGCCACCGGCCTCGGCTGGTGTTCGGCCCGCAGCGCCGCCTCGAACGCGTCCTCGAGCTCGATCGTCAGGGCGGTCGTGGTCGGGTGGCGCTCCCACCGGTCGTCGACGGTGGCGAAGCCCCGGTAGTGGAGCTCGTAGCAGCAGTAGAGGGCCAGCTGCAGGTCCTCGTCGGTGCGGGGGTCCCCGTCCGGGGTGGGCAGGTCGACGGGCCCGGTGGGCGGCGCGCTCCGCCAGGCCGCAACCAGGGCCTCGGTCAGCGGCCCGCGGGGCGCGGGGAGGTGCGGGGGTGGGTCCGCTCGCATGGGGGTTCTCTTCCCCCCGACGGGGGAGGCGATGCCCGGTGCGGCGGGGCGACCACGGGCCCGGGTCACCGGGTGCGGGCCGACGGCGCCCTCAGACACCCCAGGATCGGTGGGTGTCAAGCGGCGATGTGGTCGGGCCGGTCTTGGCGGTGGCTCCAGGCGATGGTCTCGTCGTAGGTGGTGTGGGTGCGTAGGCAACCGTGGAGGAT
>WBZL01004414.1_pt1 | contig 12198 bp, 11 predicted proteins | sample 5204291 | NCBI WGS metagenome assembly WBZL01 (sample SAMN12344345, study PRJNA552823) | activated sludge metagenome | biome: Activated sludge suspended growth; feature: Nitrification reactor; material: Wastewater; isolation source: activated sludge from nitrification reactor of wastewater...
CCTTCGTCTGGACGCAAACCGCCGAGAAGATCATCAAGGCCGTCGAACGAGCGAAGAATGCACTTCAAGACTCTGCGAATTAACCGCACAGGACACTAGAGGCGCCGGCTCCAAGCGACCCTAGAAAACTGCTCCCGAATATCCCAGGATAGCCCGCTGTCAGCCCGGCAGCTGAAAGCCAGCCCTGAGGCGTGGCCACGAGACACATGCTTCTACTCCAAGAAACGGGGAGTCCCAAACCAGTCTTCCGAACAGATATTCTCTTGGCCTATGAAGCTGAGGAAGGTAGGCGGCAGCAGAAGCCGAGTCGACGACTGGAAGCCCATCTGCGATGCTGGACGCACCAACAAGGCTTCTCAGTCGGGCCTGAAGAAAGTCGATTGACTCCTTGGCACGCTCGAGCGCTTCAGCCTCCTCCTTGGCCTTGTAGGCCGACGGGCCGGCTCTCCGCCTCCTCGCACGACGCGGATCCTTGTCGTCTCCCTCGACTCGAACCTTGCCGCCAGCCCAACTGGGAGCTATGTCGTCGGGGATCCCAACTGCGAAGGGCAGACGCTCGAGGTCACGCAGCTGAAAATCCAGCGCTGCCCCACGACGAACCATCCCGTCGGTGGCGAAGAGATCTAGATCGACAACCACGACAATCTCGAGACGTTGCGTGGGGGCTGTGATGACCACGCCAACGCGCTCCTTGAGATCTTCGGGATCGTCCGCGACCAGAGCACTTCTCTCGGCGACCGGCTGTCGCACACCCAGAATGATTTCTCGAATCAGGCTGCTCCTACCTGGAAGCGGAGCCGCGAGCGAAGCCGACTTCGCGAAGACTCCTACCCGATCCACCTCGGAAACCAAGGGCGGTGAATCCGGGTACTCTCGATCCCAAAGACCGAAGTGATTGACCAGCCAGTCATCTCTTACTTTCGAAAGCTGCTCTCCCGTGTCCTTCTGATGACGCAGGAAGCGATCAACCTTCCGGCTATCCATCCTCAATGCCTTGGGAAGACCCCGGAGGTCAACATTGATGGCGATGCGCTCGATAGAGAGTCGGAACTCGTCGCCATTCCCGGCGACATAAAAGAACACCCTATGCTCAGCGAGCGTGTACGGCGACTCAAACGCCAAGAACGCTGCTCGTCGGAGAAGATATCGCAGTACGTTGGACCGATCCTTGCCCGCTGAAGGCATCCAATGAACCAAGCGACTGAGCGTGTCGCTCAGATGCTGATCAACCTTGAAGTTGACCTGAACCTTCTCCGCCATGCGAGTCTCTCCCCCTACCGGCAAGTATTCAGGAGGGCCACCGTGATTTCAAACTACCACACGATCACCAATACTGTCGACGACTCAGCTTTTTCGGCGCTGACTCGCCACCGTTTCACAGGCAGAACGTGCGCAGGAGCCCTTCGGCCGTCTCCTGCGAGGCTCGCCCCAAGGATGCCGCATCGGCAGGCTGTTCGGAGAGAGGGGAGCCACGGCGAACTCCACCTTGCGTTGCTCGGACAGCTAGCTCACAGCGACTCACCTCCGGTACTCGGTCCCTCTCAGGAGGTGGCCACCGCGCAGCACCAGCTCGTGGCGGCTTGTCCAACTCCAGGCTAGGCGATCCCGCCAAAGGCTGTGCCCCCAGCAGAAGGGAAGCCCAGCTCATCCGGCTCTGCCTTGAAGAGCTGATGGGTAGTCTAGCTTCAGAGGCCAGAACGAGAGGCCCTGATCTCCCGAGCGGAACCTAGCTCCCGGCCGCCTCACTCTTCCCGTCAGGGGGCGCCACAACGTGCCAGCACACACTTGGAAGTTCGAGTACGAAGTCTCGGCAATCTGTAACGACCAGGAGGCGTTGCAGTTCCCTGTGAGCGAGCGCATGCTCCAGGGATGCGACGATCGCCCTATCGCAGTCCCAGAGTTGCAGAATGCAAAGCGCCCCATCGCTAGCGGCCGCCTTGGACAAGGCGCTGAATCCTCGAAGGTGAGCGTCGGCCTCAAGGCCCCGAACCATCTGATTCTTGAGGCAGTCCACCCAGTCAGTCGGCCGATCTGATGGCGAGGAGGCAACAATCGGAAAGACTGCTATTGAAGAACCCTGCGCGGCAGTCACGGCGGCCAAGCTTTGGACGACGCCAAAGGAGAAGTCGGTTACCTCTCGAGGTTCAACAACCAGACCTACATATGGCGGATCCTCGCGCGACGGTTGATCGACCTCGTCGTTCCAGAGTCGATCTACACGCCTGGGTGTTACCCTTTCGGGAGTCTCCGAGCCAGCCTTCTTGAGGGCTTCTGGCGGCCCGCCAGGAAAGAAGCTTCCTAGTACAAGTACTGCATTCGCAGGCGTCAACAGAGTGGCTGGCCTTCCGCGAACCCGTCGCGAGTAGTGCGACAGCACTCCTCGCTTCCACCACTCAGTCTCCAGGACTATGTTCACCAGTGGTATCTTCGGGATGGGCACTGCTCCCGGCAGAAATACCGGGAATCTCCGCGCCGCGCAGGCGGCCCCCACGTTTAGTGCCAGCACCAGCGCGAGACCCAAGAGGCTCGTCCCTATCAATCCGAGCACGGCACGGGGGTAGGGCACTACTAGGACCTGTCTTCCAACGTAGCGATTGCCGTAGCGGTCCATGAGAACCAAGCGGACCTTCTTCGGCCAGATTCCTACCTTGCGCCTAGCATCCGCCACTGAGGGACCTCTAAGAGGCAGTGTCTCGGCACCGACCAGAAAACGAGCGGATATCGAACGGCGGCATTCCTCGTCACAGTTCATGACTTCCGTCGGCGAGGACATGTAGCTGACATCCTGGACCACTAGATCTCCCCAAGCCACCCACGCCCGTGAAGATCTCTCGGAGTAGTTCGCGCGCCCGCATAGCCCTCCGGTCTCTGAATGGCGAAGGACCCCCCTGTTCGCAGTCGTCACCCACAGATGGCCGCCGGCGAGGAAGACTGACCTTACATCGATGGGGGCAGCAGGATTGGCAAGGCCCCTTGGGATGGGCTCAAAGCTACCCCTCGTCAGTTCATAGATGTTCTCACTGGTACCCAGAAATAGGCGCGACACTCCATCGTCACCCTTTGCCAGCTCAAGCTGATACAGGGCCTCTGTCATTGGGATGCCCAAATCCGGAGAATCCAGCTCGCTGCTCTTGGCTAGCTTGTCGCGAGCGTCGATCGTACCCAGGAGACTATTTACTGGCGTTCTTCTCGCCATGACACTAGCGGCTGGGTTTTCCAGCCTGAAGACCGCAGACGTTGTCGCCGCATAGACGGCGCCATCGAACTCGGCGATCGACTGAACGACAAAATACTTCTCTCCCGTCCCGGCTGGCTGGATTTTCCGAATGACGTCGCTTGTTAGCAGGAACAACTGGCCAGGCGCATCTCGCACTCGAGTGAGAACGAAGATGCCGGATCCGGTGGGCATGATCTTCTCGATCGTTTCACCCCGTGACACCTCAAGTATGGGTCGGGCCAACCCTGGAGCTTGCTCCAGCTCGACCATAGCCAACCAAGAACTGCCCCCTAGTGTCAGACCGGCATAGAGATACCTGTCGTCGCCTGCCAGCGCCGAGACGGATGCTGCGGTGAAGCGCGGGGGGAGCGGGACCTGCTGTACTCCGGCTGCGTCCAGCCAATAGAATCCGGTCTCGCTACCTATGGCTAGTTTCTCCCCTCTTGCGAGAAGCTGCGTGATGCCCTTCGATTCAGGCAACTGCGCCGCAGAGCGTGTTGCCAGCCCGTCGTGAACCTCGAATAGTCCTTCTTTGGTCCCGAGAAAGGTTGTGCCGGAAAATTCCTCAACAGCTCTGACCGTGCCGATACGCTGGGGTTGTACAAGGGTAACTAGTCGGTCGCCACGAGAGAAGTAGACATCCGACTGAGTGGCAACCCACAACGTACCGGCTACCACCCCAGAGAAGCCATAGCTCTCTTCTTTGGCAAGGGGCGGTACAGCAGTAGGCAGGAGACCTGCCGCTCGGGCCGGGGTCGTTGCAGGGAGAACGCCCAACAGTCCCAGGGGAAGTACCAGCAGCCTCGCTGCGGCAGATCTCGTCTTTTGCGGGCTCACTTGCCGAGTTCCATCCTCCGCCCGAGGCGAACTCCGATCGGAGTGGGTCTCACGACCGCACCTGCTTCTGACCGCCAATTCGAAGGATTTGTCGCCTTATAGGCTGCTAGTCTCCTAGCGCAGCTTCGATAGCGCGATGCTCTACAAGAAGGAGCCTGTTGATCGCCATCATCGGTTCCGATTGATTCGCGGTCGGCGACAGGTCTTTCACCTCTCCCTTTCCGATGAGAGCCCAGGTGTCGCCCGGGACGACCGTCAGGTGGACTGCGCTGACCGGTAGTTCAACTCGGGCCTCTTCCGCTCCGGTCTGCTGATTCAGACGAAGAAGCAGCCACCGTGGCAATGGGCGTTGAGAATAGAGCCCTTCCTCTCGGCCTTCTCGGACGAGGAGGAAAAGACTACCTCGCCACGCGAAGAGGCCATAAGGCACGGTCGAGCCTTCGATCATCTGAATATTGCGGAACGCCTTGACTGATCCATGTACCCCCTTGGTGTGATCAAGCTCGGGGCAGGGAGGAAAAGTCCATTGGAAGCCTGACAAGGGCGAAGTCGTACCAGAAAGGAGATCTACTCGCCCAAGGGATGGTTTGGAACCGTATTGGACAATGTAGCCCGTGTGATCGATCGCGGCAAGGTAACTGAAGATCGCTAGTTTGTAGAAGGCACTCTCGTTGCTTAGCGTTGGAAAGGATCGCCCTATTAGAGTCAGCTTTCCCGTGCTGCCCAACAAGGCAAAGGTGGTCTGATCCTCGGCGCCCTTCGCCGGCGTCACGTCTGCTAGTCCAAGAAGGCCCTCAGCTGTCGGGATCCAGTCGTAGAAGCCTAGCAGGGCTGGGTAGCCGGCCCTTGGGGCACTCCTCAGGTCTTGGACAGAATGCACCCTTAGACTTTGATCAACACCGTAGACGCTGTTCGTGGTGTCCTCTTGGATGAAGAGCCCTCGAGGAGAGCTCCTGACGATCCCTGGCCGCCGCAGGCTTTGCGGAGGAAGGAAGCCTGCACCCCCCAAGGAGTCAATCACCCCGAGGAGCCGCCCCGTCTCGCTTAGGTGGTAGATGGTCGGCGTTGGATGGGTATTGACTGCGAACAGACCGCTTCCTGGCTCCGGACCGGCCCAAGCGACTGAGGTCACCCACCCGAGGGGTGCTTCGATTGAAAACGACCGGATCTGCTGACTTAGCCTCCCAACCTTGTCGGAAACCTCAGCGAACGACTCAAGGCTGACTGCGGCAAGGGCGCAGAGCAGGACGATGAAGGTGGCGAGCGTACCCCGGAGAGGTCCGAGGCTCGTGTGCGCGTTCTTAGGGTTCTTGCTTTGCGGTCGCACGAGCGCCCCCTCCTAGCAGTCCGTGGAGCTGTTGATGCATCGATAGCCGCTCCAAGAGCCCTTGGGGCTGTCGCTGCAAGCGTCCGCGGGTACAGGCGCAAGTTCCGTCGTTTGCCCCGGCCGGTAGACACAGATGCGTTGGCTTAAGATGCTGGAACCCTGGGCGGAAGCCGCTGCTGTGCCGATGAGGACAGCCAGCGTGAGCAAGCGTGGGGATCGGAACACTGTCATTCTTTCCTCCAGAAATAGGAAGTGGCGCATGCACAGGTCAAACAGATTCAAATCCGAAGGCAAGAGTGTAGTGTATTAGCTAGCGCAGTCGGGACCCTGAGCGTCTATCTTATTTGGGTCGCGTTTCGTATAGCGTCTCAGACCAGTACGGCGAATCATTCGGCGAAGGTCACGACGGTTGCACAGGTAGACCCGAGGAATGCCAGCTTCCTCAGTCCCTGGACTGCCGGTGCTATCGCGCTGCAGGGTCCCACCCAACGGTCCTCCGGGAGGAAGTCCCTGAACGGAAGCCGGCCGCTGGACTAGCTGCTCGCGGCCCTTGGCTTCTGAAAGACTCTCGCTGCAGAGGCCACGAGAGCCGAAGGCGCTATCTGGGGCTTGGGAAGGATGTTCCAGGCAGCGGGCGGCGAAGTCATCTGAGCCGGCACCCCCGCACCCATGTGTGCTTCCTATCATCTTCGACCTGGCCTTGCTCCCTCTCTCTAGCTAGCGGCCATCTTATCACAGAGTGGATGCAGAAATACAAATAGAAAAAAGTCTCAGTCCGGACGGAGGAAGGGCAACAGCGCGGGTCGCCAGAGCCTTCGTACAGTCTGACCTTGTTCCTGGCTTTCGCAGTACCTCTGAACTTACCTTGTGACGTCTACTGGTTGAGGTTGGACCCTACCACGGCCTGCCGCTACCGCAGGCCGTCGGCCTTCGGTTCGGCTTCCTGGCACCCCCCTGCGCCTCCCCCCCTCAGTTCACCTCCCCTCCAGCCCCCCAGCCTTTCTGCGCCGCCCACCCTGCCACCGCCTCCATGACCCCGATCCAGTGGGGGCCGACCTGGATGTCGGCGGCTTGGGCGCGGAGCTGGAGGGCGTGGGGGAGGTCGCCGAGGAGGGCGTAGGTGGCGGCTTCGGCGAGGAGGGCGTGGGCGCGGAGGGCTGGGTCTTGGAGCTGGCGAGCGAGGTGGTGGAGGTCCTTCCAGCCAGTGAGGGTGTCCTCGGGATGGGCGAAGGCCCAGGCGAGGAGGGCGCCGGTGGCGATGAGCTCGACGCTGACGCTGGGGCTGCCGGCGCTATCGTGGGCCAGGCCCTGGGCTGCCAGAGCCGTGCGAGCGGCGACGTTCGGCTGGCCGAGCACCAGCTCGCCCTGGGAACGTAGCAGGGTGGCCTCGGCCACGAGGTCGAGCTGGACGGCGAGAGGGATGCTGCCGGTCGGGATGCGCAGCGCCAGGGCCTCGGCGAGCCCTGCCACCTCGGCAGCCTCGGGGCTCGCGTGGGCGAGGAGCAGGCGGGCGGCGGCGAAGAGAGCTTCGACCACGCCGGGACGGGCCAGACGCCGGTCTCTGGTGACGAGGGCCAGCCGCTCCTCGGGAGCGAGGCGCAGGACCCGGTCGACCTCGTTGCGCGGGTCCGCCTCCGGGACGTGGGCGCGCAGCTGCTCGCTCACGCGGTCAAGCGCGCGGCGGATGGCGGGCTCGTAGTCCTCGGGCTGGAGCTCCCCGGCGCCAGGCTCGGAGTGCCGCCAGCGGGCGATCGCCGCGGCGCAGGTGGGGCAGGTCTCGCCCAGGTGGCGGACGAACGGGCCGGGGTCCTTCCGGCTGAGGAGCCCGGCTTCTTCCATTCTCCGCAGGGCGTCGACGCTCAGGTGCTCGCCTCGGCTCTCCGCGGCCTGAGCGCTCACGCTCCGCCCTCGGTGGCCGCCGGCGCCTTCGGATCGATCTCCCGCCACACGACGGCGGCGCTGACTGGCTCGGCGGGTGCCTCACCCGGGAGAGACCTTCCGGCCGCCTCGAAGCCGGCGATCATCGGGCTCAGGCCGTCCGCCAGCAAGCACTCCACCTCCCCGAAGAACGCCAGGGCAAAGGGCAGCTCGGAACTGCCTTCGAGCAACGCCTCGCGCTCGGCGGCCGGCGGTAGGAAGGGCTCCAGGGCATCGAGGCAGGCCCGCAGCTCCGGCCCCCAGGAGCGGGCCAGCCGGGCGTAGAGCACCAGATGGGCTTGCAGGCGGGCGACGGCTTCCTCGGCCGTAGCGGGAGGTGGCGGGAGGGAGATGGCGCAGGCGGCGGGCGGAAGGACGGTGGCAGTGCGGGGGCGGTCGGACATGGCGTCTCCTTCGAGGCCGCGGCGCAGACGGCCCGGGCTTGGCGGCGAGTGCGGCCCCGCGGTAGCGTGTGCGCCACAAGCACTGCATTTCCGCGCGCCGGATGGGACGAAAACTAGCAGTGGTCGTGCTGGTAGGATCTAGCGATCGAGCGAGATCGATCTTGACGACGAAGCTTGGCCAGAGAGCGCTGGATCTGCGCTCCAGGCTCAGGGGCAAAGCAGATTGGCTGGCGTGGCCTGGGGATGAGCGGGCGTAGCTGATGGTCCCGGATAGCGAGACATGACGACGCAGGTTGCGGAAACGCTGCTGGCGGCGAGCCAGGCTTCAGCCGTAGTCGAAGCGGCGGAGGCGGTGAGTTGCGCTCTGGCGGCGGCTCTCAAGACGAGGTTGGCCGCCTCGCGCGTCTCGGCGCGGTCCGTCTCGACGCAACTCGGCTATGACCCCCTCTACCTGACCAACGTCTTCCGAGGCCGCTACCGGTTTCGCGTCGAGGTGCTCTTCCAGGTGTTGCTCGCCGTGGGGGACTCGCCGTTCCTCTTCCTGCACGAGGAGCATCCCTTCGGTGGACCGGCGTGGGCGGCTCTCACCGGCAAGCCGCCGGAAGGGAGCGAAGGCTCCGGTGGGAGCCGATTCCTCGACACCCTTTCCGACCGCCTGGCTGCGGAGGCGAGCGCCAAAGAGCCGGAAGCCTACCGTCTGCGCATCGGCGAGCTGCTGCGCTACCACCTCCGGCGGGCGGGCCTTTCGCAGCAGGAGGCGTCGCTCGCACTTGGCCATGGGCCGGGAGCGCTCGGCCAGGTCCTGCGCGGTTACGGACAGCTCACCTTGACCCAGGTTTTCGGCGTGCTGAGCCTTCTGGGGATGCGCCCCGGCCGCTTCTTCCTCGAGGTCTTCCTGCCGACGGCGATCAACCCGGCGGACCGGGCCCAAGAGGCCGACCTGCTCGATGCCTTCGGGGAGCTGTTCGCGGAGATGAGCGAGGCCTTCCTCGCCCGGCGGGAGGGAGACTAGCCGCCGAAACCGCAGGGCGCCTGGCCCGGGCCCCCTTCGCGCAGGGCGCGCAGGCGAGCGGCAAGCTCCTCGAGCTCGGTGCGGCGGTTCCAGCGCCGAGCTTCGCGCTGGAACTCCTCGAAGAGGAGGATCGCCTCGGCCGGGATGTCCGGCAGCTGAAGGAAACGGTCGAGCGCCTCGGCCTCGGCTTCGGCCTGTGTTGGCAGGCCACCCTGCAGCCAGACGAGGGCGAGGTCCACGGTCGCCAGGGCGGCGTCGTAGCGCAGGTTGCGCTCGGCAAAGCCGTCGCGGGCCGCCAGCAGGTGGAAGGCTGCCTCGTCGAGCACGCCGCAATTGGCGTTGAGCCGCCCGAGCAGCCACCGGTGACGGAGCTGGATGAGCGGCTCGGCCATCTCGGCGTAGAAGGGCTCGCCCGCGTTGGCGAAGGCCAGAGCCAGGCCATGGCGGCCGTCAGCCGCGAGGTAGAGCGTGGTGTTGTGGGCCAGCGCGAAAGCCATGTCGGGCTCGGCCTCGACCTTCAGCTGGCGAGCGGCGATCGTGTTGCAGTGGATCGCCTGCTCCGTGTTTCCAAGGCGGAAATGCACCATCGCCAGCATCGCGCGGTGCTTGGCACCGCGATGAAGATCTCCCGCACCTTCTGCCAAGCTCACGGCCTGGGAAGCCAGCTCGAGTGCTTCTGGGATGCGTTGCTGGTCGCGCCGGAGCATGGCGAGCATCCGCAGGCAGTCCGAACGAAGCAATGGGTAGTGGCTGCCTGCTTCCTCGACGGTGGCCGCGCGTTTGAAGGCATCGTCGGCTGCGACATAGTTGCCACAGAGGCGCAGCGAGTTACCCAGGTTGGCGAGGGCATGAGAATGGAGGTCAGCCCTCAGCATCCGGCTATGCCTGCCGAGATCGAGTTGGGCCGCGACCTCGACCGCGATCTTGGCAATCTGTAGACCCTTCTTCGGGTCACTGTGCCGAAGGGCGAAACTGCGGCGAATCAGCTCCAGCGGAATGTCAGGGTTCCGGTAGCGCTTGGGTGCCCGCGCAGCCCACCGCCGCCGGCTCGTGGGGCCGAAGGAGGTCAGCGCATCGCAGACCCGCTCCAGCTCCAAGGCCGGGATCGGCTTCCAGACCTCCTTGAGCGCTCGCCGCAAGGATTCCCGGATGACCGCGCGGTACTCCACCCGCCAAGGCTTCATTCGTTGGGCAAGGATATCGTGAACAGCCCCTTCGAGTGATCCGCTGCCGCGCTCTAGCTAGCCGTCAGGGGCGATTTCGGGACCTGCATGGGTGCAGGCAACCTCAGGAGCGCACCCCACAGCTGCATGCGGCTGGCCGTCGGGAGCGATCTCCGGGCCGGCTTTCTCCCACCCCGGCCACCTCTCGACGACCTCTGAGATCCAGGACCAGAGAGCTTCTACAGCACTGATCTCGGACCGGGCTCCTCTCTGCTCGGGCTCTCCGGCCGCCAAGGTGGGAAGCGCCGCCACGAGCATGACGGCCACCAGCAGTCCCGTCGCCAGCCTTCTCAGAACGGAACGCAACATGTCTCCTCCTCGCCGCTGCGGTAGCAGTGCGACCCCTGTGGCCTCCTGTCCACATGCGGCCCTTTCGGCCATTGTGCGACGCCGCGGGCTGGAGGTGACGCTCCGTCGCTGGCGATCCGGTCGGCGGCTCGCCCGCCGGGCACGGCATCGAGAGAAGAAGGCTAAACGAAGAGCGCCCTGCGATGCCTGGGGAGCGGCTCTGGGCATCAGCCGTTGCCGGCGGAGGGAAGGCCGGCTTGAGCTTGCCGGGGATGGAAACGAGGGCGGCGGGGTAGGGAGGGTGGTCGTGCAGGCGGTACAGGCCGGCGACATGGGTATCACGGACGACGGCCTGTGGTCGCTCTACTTCGGTCCGATGCTCCTGGGCCGCCGCGACGAGGCAAGTCGCCGCTGGGATCTGCCATGAGCCCCGACGAGCACGACCTGCGAGGCCACACGCACCCACCCGGCCGGAGACGAAGAGCGTTACCCATGTCCCCAGTCTGAAGCGTTACCCATGTGGTTGGCTGGTCAGGGCGGTTCTCGGCCCGCAAGACGTCTCTCATAGCACCGAGACGGGAGGCCATCCAACCTTCAGCAAGGAGTCGCCAAGGGCTGGCGCCCAGCGACTGCTGCGGGGTGGCCCGGGAGGAGCCTCCCCGCGCTCGATCGAGGCGAGCTAGCTCATCGACCCGACTGGTTCTTCGGCACTCGGACGGCTGCAGAGCCGGTGCTGGTGTTCCCAGCAGCATCGACGCAGGTCACCGTGAGCGTGTAGGTCCTGCCTGATCCCGAGCCGGAGCGCTCGGCACGAAGCAGGACCTGCCCGGCCCCCAGGATCTCCCAGTCGGGAGTCGTATTGCCGTCTCCGCCTCCATTGACGGCCTCATTGCTCACCACTGAGGTGATCGCGCAGCCCACCTGGGGTGAGCAGGAGTCGCTCGCCGTCGCACTGACCGCCACCGGGACCATCTGATGGTTCGGCGGCCAGAGAACTGCTGGCTCTGCCGTAACGCCGGTGGTGAGAGGAGCCATAGTGTCCACGACCTCGACGGTCCGGTGGAGGAGATCAGAGCCGTTTCCAGCTGTGTCGAAGGCCTGGTAGCTCAGGAGGTAGCTCCCTGGGATAGCCGGGTCGACCGATCCCGTGCCAGTGACGCCGGGCGACGAGTCGCAGTTGTCGGCAGCGGTAGCTCCTGGATCGACGAAAGGCGTCTGGCATTCGACTTGGAGCGCCGATGGGCCGTTGAGAGCGAGGCTGGGACCCGTGGCATCGACGACCTGGATCACCACTTCATCGCTGGCGGTCCCACCGCGTCCGTCCTCGACTTGGAGGCTTGCGACGTGGGTGCCCAGGGGCAGGTCCACTTCGACAGTCTGGGAGTTGGCAGTGCCGTTCAGAGTCGTCCAGTGGAAGGTGAGGGCGTCTCCGTCGGGGTCGAAGGATCCACCCCCGTCGAGGTGGGCCGTCGCCTGGCAGGTTGCGTCGGCTTCGAGCCATTGGTCGGCACCCGCATCCGCCACGGGTTCCTGGTTTGAGCTCAGGTTCGAGAGCTGCCAGACCTCGCCGACGGCTGTTCCCGAAGAGCCCCAAACATAGCCCGGGAGCACGAGCCCGAACATGACGACCCGGTCCCTCTGGAGATCCGCAACAGCCGACAGCGGGAGGGCCGTCGGGTAAGGTGTGTCCCCGAGGTTCTCGAAGGTCTCCGTCGACGGGTCGAAGCGGATGATGCGATCCGACGAGGCGCCCAGGAAGGCTCCTACTGGGTTCCAGAGGTAGATGAGCCCGTCCGGTCCCACCCATCCCTGAGTGCCGTGGACGAAGCGAAATCCCTGCGGGTTTCGGTGCATGTCAAGGTAGTTGTCGCGTCGATCAGGCGGCTTCTCCGGAAAGGGGTTGGTGGGCGAGGTGGGCTCGGACGACGTCCTCACGTTCGGGGTTGAGGGTGACGGCGGCGATGGGGGTCCAG
>WBZL01004415.1_pt1 | contig 12198 bp, 8 predicted proteins | sample 5204291 | NCBI WGS metagenome assembly WBZL01 (sample SAMN12344345, study PRJNA552823) | activated sludge metagenome | biome: Activated sludge suspended growth; feature: Nitrification reactor; material: Wastewater; isolation source: activated sludge from nitrification reactor of wastewater treatment...
CTCCCCACCCACCGTCGGCGCCCGCCCGAGGTCACCCACCTCCGTCCCCGCCCACCGCTGGCGCCCGCCCGAGGTCACCCACCGCCGTCCCCGCCCACCGCCGGCGCCCGCCCGAGGTCACCCACCTCCCGCCCTGCCGAGCGCTCGCCCGTCGTCCGCGGACCCGATGTCCGACCATGGCCCGTTCGTGCCACGCACAGCGGTCGTGCATCTCAGCGAGCCGGCCCGCCGGCTCCAATCCTCCGGCTTCCCCTTCGTTTTCGGCCCGCCTCGGGCCGCGCTGTCACTTTCGCGATCGCGGCTGCATTCTCTCGTTGCCGCTGCTGCCGCCGGCTCTCATGCTGCGACTCCGATGGCTCTCGCAATCGATCGTTCGTTGTACGCCAGTGCTCCTCGCGGCCTGAGCGTGAGCACTGGCATCACCCTCTTCGCCCAGCTCGTCGATGCGGCGCAAGACCCTGCGCTCGAGGCTTCGCCGGCCGTGCGCGAGAGCGCCAAGGAGGTCGGCAAGCTGCTCGGTCGCGCGCGGGCGGTCGACGATGCGGTGGCCGCCGCGACCTCCTCGTCCGCGGGCGATCCCGTGCTCGACCAGCGCTGCGATCGCATCAACAAGGCGCTCCAGCTGCGCCTGCAAGCCGCGGCGCTGCTCGAGGAAGGCGAGGAATCGGAGCAGGCCGCCGACAACCTCGCCACGCTATTTCCCGAGGGCCTCGCCTACACCAAGGCCAGCTACGCCGCCCAAGACACCGTGATGCAGCGGATGCTCCGTCAGCTCAAGGAGCCCGACCTCGCCGCCTCCGTCGAGGCCATCGCCGGCAAGAAGTACCTCGCCGCCTTCAAGTCCGTCGCCAAGGAGTACCACGCCATGGTCACCGCCATGGGCCGCGTGGTCGAGGTCCCCATCGACCAGCGCAGCCTCCTCGCCGAGATGCAGGACCTCCTCGTCCAGCACGCCAGCCGCATCCTCGGCGAGCTACGCGACTCCGACCCCAAGAGCGTCGCCCGCACCCGCGCCTTGCTGGCACCGATCGACAACTTCCGGGCGCGCAACCCCACCGGCAGCTCCGCCCCGCGCCCCGCCCCGGTGACCACCGACGACGAGCCGATCGCCGAGGCCTCCCCGGCTGCCGCCGCGAGCACCACCGCGAGCGCCTGACCCCCGCCACCAGTCGCACCCTCCCATCGGCGCCGGCTCTACCCCGGCGCCGATTCGTTTTTCGAAGATTCGACCACCGCCGAGGATCGTTCCGCCGCCTCGCGCAACTACTGACCCGACACTCCCCCGCGAACCCAGGCCTCCCCGCGATGGCGCGTTCGTGCCATTTCCCCGGCCCGACGCTTTCTACACCAATCCATCAGCGTTCCGGTCCTTGTCAGCGTGGCCAAGCCGGCTGAGCGTCTCGCGCAGTTGGCTTCCCAGATGCGTTTTCGTCCTTGACGCTGGGCGGAGCGCAGCTCATGGTGTGCCCCAGGAGGACCCATGGACCCAAATACACTCAGACACCTAATCAAGTCGGTAACCGTCACCATCCACGTCGAGGTTCGTCCGCAAGACACGCCGGCGGTTTACCCGCAGCACCGTGCGCACGTAACGCAGGAGCAGCGCAAGCTGCCTCCGCCGCCGATTGGGTTCTAGGGACCATCCCGACCACACCTTGTGGACCGGGGGCGGCCCCATTGAAGCATTAGCTGGCTCAGAGTCCGCTGAGAACACGGTCCCCATGCCGCCGGTACCGAGCCGCCGCAGCACCACATTGAAGCATTAGCTGGCTCAGAGTCCGCTGAGAACAGCCAATTCCCTCCGCCCCCGGTCGACCTAGGCCGGCGAACCATCCACTCCCCGTGACCACCTACCCCACCTTCTTCCGCGCCCTCACCGGCCACCCACCCTACCCCTACCAGCACCGCCTGGCCGAGGGGGCGTGGCCGACTCTGCTCGACATCCCCACGGGCGTCGGCAAGACGGCCGCCGTGCTCGTGGCGTGGCTGTGGCGGCGGCTTCATGCCGATCCCGACACCGGCCGGCGCCTCGCGTACTGCCTGCCCATGCGCAGCCTCGTGCGCCAGACCGAGGATGTCGCGCGCAGCCTCGTGCAGGCAGCCGCGCCGCTCTTCGCCGAGCGCGGCCTTCCGGCCCCGCGGGTGCACGCGCTGCTCGGCGGCTACGTCGACGACGCCTGGGAGCGCGACCCCGTCACCCCCGTGATCCTCGTCGGCACCCAAGACCTCCTGCTCTCTCGCGCGCTCAACCGCGGCTATGCGATGAGCCGCTACAAGTGGCCGGTGAGCTTCGGCCTGCTCAACAACGACGTGCTGTGGGTGCTCGACGAGACGCAGCTCCTCGGCGTGGGCGTCGAGACGAGCGCGCAGCTGCAGGGCCTTCGTGCGGGCCTCGGCACGCTCGGCCCCGCCCGCACGCTGTGGATGAGCGCCACCCTCGGCAGCGACCAGCTCGACACCGTCGATCACCCGCGACCGCCGCAGGGCTGGGCCACGGTCGCCCTCGACCCCGCCGACCACGACCACCCGCGCGTGCACGCCATCGTCCACGCGCGCAAGCCCCTCGCCCGTCACCCGCTCACCCTCGATCGCACCAGCGACAAGCGCTACGCCAAGCAGCTCGCCGAGGACGTCGCCGCCCGTCATCACGCCCGCGGCGGGCTCACCCTCGTCATCGTCAACCGCGTGGCCCGTGCCCAGGAGCTCTTCGACGCGCTGCGCAAGCGCGCGACCGATCCCGTCGCCATCGTCCACTCCCGCTTTCGCCCGGACGACCGCCGCGCTCAGGAAGACCAGCTGCACGCCACCGGCAATCGCATCGTGGTGGCCACCCAGGCCATCGAAGCCGGCCTCGACGTCTCGGCCCGCACGATGATCACCGAGCTCGCGCCCTGGCCGTCGATGGTGCAGCGGTTCGGTCGCTGCAACCGTGACGGCAGGCTCGAGGACGCCGAGATCCACTGGATCGACGTGAGCCCCGACGACAAGCCCGACCTCGCGCTGCCCTATGCTCCGGAGGAGCTCGAGGACGCCCGCGCCCGCCTCGCCACGCTGCCCGCCGCGGGCCCCCACCACCTGCGCGCGCTCGTCTACGCCCCGCCGACCGTGGTGCGTCCCGTCCTTCGCCGGCGCGATCTCATGGCGTTGTTCGACACCACGCCCGATCTCTCGGGCCACGACGTCGACGTGTCTCCGTACGTGCGCGACACGGACGACACCGACGTGCAGCTCTACTGGCGCCCGCTGCCGGCCGATCCCAACGCGCGGCTCGACGGCGATACGCCCTTCCCGGCCCCGACTCGCGAGGAGCTGTGTGCCGTGTCGCTGGCCGCGGCTCGGGCCTTCCTCAAGCTCCTCGCGCCTCCGCTCGCCGCATGGCGGTGGTCGTGGGATCGACGACGCTTCGAGCGCGTCGGCCACCGCGACGTTCGCCCCGGTGAGGTGTTGCTGCTGCCCGCCTCCGCGGGTGGCTACGACCCCACCCTTGGGTTCACCGGACGGCTCGAGCACGCGCCCGTGGCTGCAGCGAGCGTCCACTCCGACACCATCACCACCGTCGACGACCTCGCACACGAGGGCGACCCCGACACGTTCGTGCGCCAGGACGGCCGCTGGGTGGAGCTGGCCGAGCACCTCGCCGACGTGCAGGCCGAGGCCGAGGCCATGGCCACGGCGCTGGGCCTCCCGCAGTGGGCGTCGCTCCTGGCCACGGCCGGACGCTGGCACGACGTGGGCAAGGCCCACGAGGCGTTCCAGCACCAGCTACAGACGGGCGGAGCACCGCCCGAGGCCGGTCGCTTGTGGGCCAAGTCTCCCCATCGCCCCCGTACCAAGGGTCCTCGCCCCGGGTTCCGCCACGAGCTCGCCTCGGCGCTCGCGTGGCTGACCCATGCCGCAGCCGATCCGCCGCGCGAGCGCGACCTCGTCGCGTACCTCGTCGCCGCCCATCACGGCAAGGTCCGCGTGTCGCTCCGCGCCCTGCCGGCCGAGCCCGGCCCGTCCGATCGACCGTTCGCACGCGGCGTGTGGCACGGCGATCCGCTGCCCGCCTTCACCTTTGCCGATGGCCAGACGATCGCCGCAACCTCGCTCGACCTCACGCCGATGCACCTCGGCGCGGAGGGGTGGCTGTCTCGCGTGCTCGCGCTGCGGGACGATCCCACACTCGGTCCGCTGCGCCTGGCCTTGCTCGAGACCATCCTGCGCGTCGCCGACTGGGTCGCCAGCGAAGCGGAGCAGCGCCATGCCTGAGCTCGTGCTCGCGGGCTGCCGACCCGTCCCGCTCGCCCACTACCTCAAGGCGCTGGGGGTGCTCCGCCTCGTGGCCGAGCAGGCCGACCCCGGGGCGCGAGGCGCCTTCACCGACCGGGGATTCGTGCTCACCTCGGCGCTCGATGCCGAGAGCCTGGTCGCATTCTTCCTGGAGCGCTACCGACCCACGCCGATCGTGGGCCCGTGGAACGGGGGCAGCGGCTTCTACCCCAAGGACAACCGCGCCGCTCTCGATCGGATCGCAGCGTCGACCGGCGACCGCTGGGCCGACTATCGGACCACGATCGTCGCGGCACAGCACATCCTCGCGTCGCGAGGCGCGGAGGAGAAGGTCGACAAGGCCGCGAAGGACGCGCTGCTGCTCGCGCTGCGGGGCCGTCTGCCCGATGCGGCGCTCGAGTGGCTGGACGCCGCGCTGCTCCTGACCGCGGAGGGCCCCAAGTACCCGCCGCTGCTCGGCACCGGCGGCAACGACGGCCGGCTCGACTTCACCAACAACTTCATGCAGCGGCTGGTGGAGCTGCTCGACCCCGGACCCGATCAACCTCCGGCCGAGACGCGAGCGCTGCTGCGACATGCGCTCTTCGACGAGGCCGTCGACGCCCTCGCCCACAAGGCCATCGGACAGTTCCTGCCCGGTGACGCGGGCGGGGCCAATGCCGGCGCAGGCTTCGATGGGGAAGCGCGCATCAACCCCTGGGACTTCGTGCTCGCGCTCGAGGGCGCGGTGATGTTCGCCGCCGTGGCCGCCCGCCGCCTCGAGCGTGCCGCCCCCGGCGTGCTCGCCTACCCGTTCACGGTCCACGCCGTGGGAGCGGGCTATGGCAGCGCGGCCGCGCGCGACGCCGATGATGCCCGCGCCGAGATGTGGCTGCCGCTGTGGAGCCGACCTGCGGGGCTGGCCGAGCTGCGCACGGTGCTCGGCGAAGGCCGCGCCCACGTGGGCCGTCGCTCTCCCCGCGACGGGGTCGACTTCGCGCGCGCGGTCGCGAGCCTCGGGGTGGATCGAGGGCTCGACGCGTTCGAGCGCTACGGCTTCCATGTGCGCAACGGCTTGGCCTACTTCGCCGTGCCGCTCGGGCGCTTCGAGGTCGGGGCAGCCGCGGACCCGCTGCGGGAGATCGCGCCGTGGTTCGACCGCTTCCGCCAGGCCGCCAACCGCGACCTCGCCCCCGCACGCATCCGGCGGGCCCTCCATCGCCTCGAGCGGGCGGTCGTGGAAGCCTGTCGCCACGGCCACGCCGAGCACCGCACCACCAACGTCCTGCTGGCCCTCGGCGCGTGCGAGCGCGCCATGGCCGAGAGCCTGGCGTGGTCGAGCGAGAGCGGCGTACGCCCGATCCCGCGCCTCGACCCGAACCGGTGGCTGGCCGAGGTCGATCGCTCGGTCGAGCTGCGCATCGCTGCGGCCGTGACCTCGCTGGAGGCGCGCCGATCCGCCCGCGCTCCTTCCCTCGACGCGACCGACACGAGCCTCCGGCTGCCGCCGATCCGCGACTTCATCGCGCCGCTCGAAGGCACCGGCACCCGCCTGCACTGGCTGAGCACGACCGGTCCCGACCACGTCGGCATCGGCAGCGTGCCCGAGCGATCACTGCTCGACCTGCTGCAGCGCAGGGTGCTGTGGGCACGCCGGCACGGCGCCACCGCCTATCGCGACCAGGCCACCCACGCCGCACCGCTGGCCGACGTGGCCGCGTTCGTCGAGGGCATCGACGACGACCTGCTCGGCGAGCACCTGTGGGCCTGCACGCTGCTCGACTGGCCGCGGGCGTCCAGGGATACGCGGGCCCTGCTGCGCCGCGGTGCGCCGCGCGGGCCGCAGCCCGGGCCCGCGTACGCGCTGCTCAAGCTCTGCTTCGCCGGCCGTTCCGTGCCGTTGCCCGCGTCCGACGAGCGGCCAGGGGCCGATACGCCCACGGTCGAGATCCCCACGCTGCCCGCGATCCTGCGCTTGCTCGAGGCCGAGCGCGGCCACGATGCCCTCGAGGCCGCGCGTCGACGCCTCCGCGGCAGCGGTCTCGTCAGCCCGCTCGAGCCGTTCGAGCTCGCCCCTGCGATGGCGCGTCGCCTCGGCGCGGCGCTCCTCATCCCCCTCTCCAAGCGTGACCTCGCCCGCCTGGCGCGATCGGTCACGCGCCCCCACGAGCTCCCCGACCACGACCCGCTCCAGCACGAGGAGACCCAGACGTGAACTTCGAAGCCCTCGACCACTCATCCCGCCTCCTCATCGAGGCCAAGCTCCAGCCGCTGCAGGGCACCCGCTTCCAGCCCACGGGTTTCCCCGACCTCGGCGCCGCGCAGTACACCCTCCCCGACCGCTCGCAGGCGGTCCTCGTGGAGTCGGCCCAGAGCATGGCCAACCGCCTCGAGGCCGTGTGCTGGGACGACGCCGCGCGCACGTGGATCGAGCCGCTACGAGGGCTGCCCTACGTCGAGGTCTTCGACGACGGCGGCCGCTGGATCACGAGCTCGGTGCTCGAGTCCCACCGTCTCAACAGCCCGTACATCCTCGAAGGCAAGGACAAGGGCTTCTTCGATCGGCTCAAGGAAGAGCTCGGGGGCCTCGCCGAGGGCCGCATCGATCTCCAGCGGCTCGCCACGGTGCTGCTGCGCTACGACGTCAACGCCCTGATCCACGGCGTGTTCCTCGCCAAGAAGGACCTCGCCGGTGGGCGCCTGCGGCTGCCACGGTCGCTCTCGGCCTTCATCGAGGCACATGACGTGAGCATCGCCGCCAGCGGCGGCCTCAAGCGCGACGACGTAGACCCCAGCGGCGACGCCAAGAAGGGCTTTGGGCACGTGCCGTTTCACCGCGACGAGTACACCGGCAACCTCCGCGCGTACTTCAACCTCGATCTCGCCCAGATCCGCGGCTTCCGGCTGGGAGCTCCTGCCGAGCGGCTGCTCATCGGGCTCGCGCTGCTCAAGATCCAGCGCTTCCTCGCTGAGGGCCTGCGGCTGCGCACCGCGTGTGACCTCGAGGTCGTCGGTGACGTGATGGTGCGGCGCCCCGATGCGTTCGTGCTGCCCGACCTGGCCTCCCTGTCGGCGGCCATGCCCGCCCTGGTGGCGGAGGCGCGCGCCGGATTCGCCGATCCCCCGATCACGCGCGTGGTGTACAGCAAGGCGTGAGGGCCGAATGCTCGCGCTCGAATTCCGGTTCCCCGCGGGACGCTACCACGCCACGCCGTGGGGTCATCACGTCAACGAGGGTCTGGTGGAGTGGCCGCCTTCACCATGGCGCATCGCCCGAGCCATCATGGCGACGTGGCACCTCAAGGCTGAGGCGGCGATCGACGAGGCCGTGGTGCGACGCATCGTCAGGAGCCTCTGCAGCGAGCTGCCGCGCTACCGCCTTCCTCCCGCGACGGCCGCGCACACGCGGCACTACATGCCGCTCTACAAGGACCAGACGACCAAGGTCTTCGACGCGTTCTTGCACCTGCAGGGCCAAGGGCCTTGGGGGGACCGGTTGGTCGCAGCGTGGCCCTCGGTCGAGCTCTCCCCCGACGATCACACAGCGCTCGCGGTGCTGCTCGATCGCATGGGCTACTTCGGCCGCGCCGAGTCGTGGGTCGTCGCGACGCTCGGCCACCGCGCGATCGATCTCGCGGATCTCGCGGTCGTCCCCCACGATGGAGCCGAGCTTCCCGGGCACGAGATCGTCCGCACGCTCGCGCCACAGCGCGAGAACGACTACTCGACCTGGCGCGCGCGCTGGCTCTCGGCCCGCACGGCCGAGCTGAGCGAGGCCAAGCGCGCGGCCGCGACCAAGCGAGGCAAGGCCACGAGCGGCGCCACGCTTGGTCGCAAGGACCTCGACAAGCTCGAAGCCTCGGTCCCCCAGGACCTATGGTCGGCCCTCGCCGCCGAGACCTCCGCGCTGCGCAAGCAAGGGTGGAGCCAGCCTCCCGGGAGCCGCTGGGTCGAGTACCTGCGGCCGCGCGATGCGATCGACGTGGTGCTCCCGCACAAACACTAGTCCGCACTAGTCTTATCGCTTTCATTCTTGGCTTGCTTGTCATTCCGGGTTTTGTTATGCGTGCACAAGCCGCACCTACTTACGTTTCTCCAAATTACGGTGTCGACGAAGTCTTTTTTGGTGCCGGTGGTGTGAACGATGCCACTTCAGCAAGTTACCGAGCACGGGCGAGTTTGGGCGATACAGGCGTAGGTAATTCATCGAGTAGTTTGTACCAACTATATGGTGGTTTTACAACAACAGAAGCTCCTTTCTTGGAATTTGTCGTGAATAGTGCCAATGTAGATTTGGGTGTGCAAAATACTGCGAGTGCCAGCACTGGTACGGCCACCTTTACTATTAAAGCTTATTTAGCAAGTGGCTACGTTGTAACGACTATATCTGATCCACCAAAAAACGCATCTTATACTATTACCAATATGGCAACAACTGCGGCATCTGCACCAGGCACAGAGCAGTTCGGGATAAACTTACGTGCTAATACGAGCCCCACAACGGTCGGTGCTGACCCCGTACAATTGCCAGATGCATCATTTAGTTTTGGGCAGGTGAGCGCAGACTATAACACGGTCAACCAGTTCAAATATGTTAAAAACGACGTGATTGCATATAGCAATAAGAGTAGTGGCATTACACAATTCACCATGACATACCTTATGAACATAAAATCAACTACCCCTGGCGGCACCTATGTCATGGATCATAATTTAGTTGCAACAGGCACATTTTAATAAGCTGTGGATAACTAGTACTATTTATTTATTGATATTTTACTGCTTATGGTATAGTAAAGGTACCCCAACCAAAATAAATATAACAAGTAATAACAACAAGGAGACTCTTAGCTATGAGTAAATCTCTCAGCTTTGTGTCACGTACAAGCGCTGTTGCTGCGGCAGCGGTTTTGACTGTAGCGGCGGTATTGCCTGCAGTTGTCATGCTCGGACGAGCGGACGCTGCGCAAATAAGTAACCGCTCCATTCAACTCTCAAACTCAGCATCTGGCGCGAATGGCGTAAATTACAGAGCACAATTTAATGCGGCAACATCGTCGACCATAAAAGGTATCGTTATTGATATCTGTGGTGGTGATTCAAGCCCGCTTATCGGAACTACATGTAGTAGTATGACCAGCGCGAACTTTGACTGGAACACGCCAGTCGCTGCCGACATCCTAACATTTACCATTAACGGTGTTGCACAAACAGTTTCAGACACACCAACAAGCGCTCAATGGGGCGTTGGTACGGTTGAAACTGGCCGTACACTCTACCTTAGTAGTGTTGACGGTACAGCTGTGACTTCTGGGCAGACTGTAGTCGTAGAAGTTGGAAATGTTGACAACCCGAATGATGTTGATGCGGGTGGTACAGACGATGTGGGCACATTCTACGGAAGACTCTTTACCTTCCCAAATGACACTGGTGCTAATAGTCCAGCTACCTACGACGACGCGTCAACTGGCGAAGCAAATGTTACAGATTTTGGTGGTGCCGCAATGAGCACAACTGATAATCTTACCGTCACAGCACGCGTTCAAGAAAGTCTGACATTCTGTATTTATACAAACACTCCGCAAACTGGCTGTACAACAGCGACTATCGCGGCTGGTGGCTTAAATATACCAAATGCGACAACTGCGCTTAACTCTAACAGCGTTTCTACTGCTAGTGCCTACTTTGGCCTTGCAACAAACGCGCTGAATGGTGCAAATGTACGCATGTGGAGCAATAACAGTAGTAACGGCGTATTAAAGAGCGGATCAACACGCACCATTAACCCACACGGTGGTACAATGGATGGTTCAGGTAACCCAGTTTCTGGTGTTGATGATGCCTGTACAGCTGATTCAACCGCATCGAACACAGAACAATTCGGTATGCTTATCACAGAGAGCACAAACGTTGTAGCTGCAATGCCTTACAACTGTTCTGCGGGTAACCACGGTTGGGATAATGACTCAGTAGCTGGTGCTGGTGCAAATGATGCCACAACTGTTGGATCAGCTTACGGTGACACTATTGCTTCTACAACTGGTCCATTAGATTTTGAAGAAAACATTATGGAATTTGCTGCTAAATCTGCGCTTACAACTGAGGCCGGTATTTACTCAAGTTCCTTGAACTACATTGCAACTGGAACGTATTAGTACGTATTCAGTACACACTGCATACGTTTATTGTTACAATTATAAGTAATCATGACGATGCTAAAAATAAAAACTTACACAGTAGCACTCCTCGTATTCATGGGGGTGCTACTGTTTAGTGTCATGCAAACAGTCGTGGCGCAGGTCTCGCCCCCGAATAGAAGTTTAAAAATTTCTGACCCTAGAGCAGGGCAGGCGAACGTTCGCTATACGATTGGCTTTGGTGTAAGTAACCCTGGCTATGTTTTGGGGTCATTTACATTACTTTTTTGTGATAATTCGCCACTTATTGGGCAACCGTGTACAGCTCCGACCGGACTTGATGTATCTAGCGCTGTCTTAACCAGCCAAACGGGTGTCACAGGTTTTAGTATTGCGCCAGGGGCGACTGCGAACAGTTTAGTCTTTACGCGGACGGCTGCGTTTGTGTCTACAACGTATATAACAATTGAAATATCTGGTATTACAAACCCATCAGCAGTCGGAACTTATTTTGGTCGAATACAAACTTATAACAGCGAAGACGCAACTGGTGTATCTGTGAACGAAGGCGGTGTTACCTTTTCTATAAACGTTCCAATCGATGTCCAAACTGTCGTACCCCCATATTTGTACATGTGTGTTGGTGTCACGATACCTGGCTACTTATGTACGGGCGCCATTAATAGCTTTATTGATCTTGGTGAGTTATCTACTCGTCAAGCCCGTACTGCAACATCTGAATTTATTGTCGCAACTAATGCGGGTGATGGTTTTGTGGTGTACGTAACTGGGACGCCGCCAACATCTGGTAATAATGTGATTCCTGCTATGAGCAGTCGCCAGCCATCACGGCCTGGCACAAGCCAGTTTGGTATTAATTTACGCGATAATTCAAACCCAGATGTTGGCGTCGAGCCATTAGGGATTGGCTCTGGCGTTATTCGCCCAGATTATGATGTAACAAATCAGTTTAAGTATGCCAATGGTGACAATATAGTATTTAGTAATACAACGACTGCAGACAAGAAGTTTACGGTGTCATATGTCATAAATGTTGATGAAAATCAACGACCTGGTATATACAACACAACCTTGTTATATACCGCTTTGGCACAATTCTAGCCAAAATGCGTTTGCTTTGCTATTATTAAACGTAAGCAACTAATATATACAATCAAGAGGGAGAACATGAAACAGAAGAGGGTATTAAGTTTTGTAGCCACGCTTGTGCTTGCCGGGTCGTTTATTGCCGGTATTGCAACAGCGCAAGACAGCGGTAACGGGTTCCAGATATCACCAGTGCGGGTAGAACTCACTATTGCACCAGGTGGTTCAGAAAAAACGACTATTACGGCTAGCAACCCAACAAGTCAACCTATCAATGCCGAGGTTGTCGTCAATGATTTTGAAGCCGCAACAGACGAAACCGGTCAGCCGCGCGTCATATTTGAAACAGATAAATCTGCACCAGGTAACAGCTTTAAGTCACTAGTTGGTGATTTAGGTACTGTTGATATTCCAGCCGGTGACAAGGTTGAAATACCAGTTACCGTTACCGTACCAGAAGGTGCAAGCCCGGGTGGTTACTATGGAGCTATACGGCTTGAACCGACAGCGGAATCTGACAAAAACATTAATTTATCTGCAAGTGTCGGAACATTGTTCTTAGTGACCGTGCCTGGTGATTTGCAAGAAGCACTCGAATTAGTTGAATTCACAACCGCAAAGGATGACTCTACTGGCCGTATCTTTTTTAGTGGCAGTGGTATTCAAGTCGTTACTCGCCTAAAGAACACTGGCAATATACATG
>WBZL01000356.1_pt1 | contig 12195 bp, 13 predicted proteins | sample 5204291 | NCBI WGS metagenome assembly WBZL01 (sample SAMN12344345, study PRJNA552823) | activated sludge metagenome | biome: Activated sludge suspended growth; feature: Nitrification reactor; material: Wastewater; isolation source: activated sludge from nitrification reactor of wastewater...
TGCGCAGAACCGCCTCACCCGATCCGTCAGCCCCATGAACCTGAAACACATTCTTCGCCAGATCGAGCCCGACCGTGATAATCTCCGACATGACCGTCCCCCCTTGTGGATCGTCGCAGACCCACCGTGGCACATCGGTGCCGTCGGGGGGCGGTCACATCATCAGAGTCGGGTGTCGGCAAACCCGCCGCAGTTTAGACCGGACCAGGCGCCCGGTCCCTCCTACACCCGCTTGCGGGCCCTGAGTGCCGCCTGGATCGTCCCGTCGTCGAGGTAGTCGAGTTCCCCCCCGATCGGCACGCCCTGGGCGAGCGTGCTGACGGCCACGCCCGTCCCCTCCAGCGCCTCGGCGATGTAATGCGCCGTCGTCTGGCCATCGACGGTGGCGTTCAGCGCAAGGATGACCTCGCGCACCCCCTCGTCGCGTACGCGTGCCACGAGCCGCGGGATGCGCAGTTCCTCCGGCCCCACGGCATCGAGCGCCGAAAGTGTTCCGCCGAGAACGTGGTAGCGACCCTTGAAGGCCCGCCCGCGTTCCATCGCCCAGAGGTCGGCCACGTCCTCCACGACACAGATTTCGCCCGTCGCACGGCGCTCGTCGCGGCAGATGTCGCAGATGTCGGCGGTGCCGATGTTGCCACAGGTCGCGCATTCGCGGGCCGTTGCCGCCACCTGGGCCATCGCCTGGGCGAGCGGCGCCATGATCTGGCTCCGCTTCTTGATCAAATGCAGCACTGCCCGACGTGCCGAGCGGGGGCCGAGGCCCGGCAGCCGGGCCATCAGCTCGATCAGCGCCTCGATGTCGCGGGGGGCCTCGCTCAAGACAGCCTCAGAACGGCAGCTTCACGTCGGCGGGCAGGCCGAGGTCCTGCATCATCCGCTTCTGCTCCTCCTGCAGGCGGTCCTGCGCGCGTTTCTGCGCGTCCTTGATCGCGGCGAGGATCAGGTCCTCGACCACTTCCTTCTCCGATGGCTGGAAGATGGAGGGGTCGATATCGAGCGACTTCAGATCGCCCTTCGCGGTGCAGACAGCCTTCACCAGCCCCGCGCCGCTCTCGCCGGTGACGGTGATCCGGTCCATCTGCTCGGTCAGCGCGGTCATCTTGGCCTGCATCTCCTGCGCGGCCTTCATCATCTTGGCCATGTCGCCGAGGCCGCCCAGTCCTTTCAGCATCCTGTCATCCTCACTCTTCCTCGAAGGGGTCCCAGTCGGCCCCGGTGTCGTCATCGGCCGCGGGCAGGGCTGCGACCCCGGCCGCGGCCCGAGCCTCTGCCGGGGTCCTCACGTCCACGATCCGCGCGTCGGGGAAGGCGGCGAAGACGGCCTGGACCAGCGGATTATCGCGCGCCTTTTCCCTTGCAGCCAAGTTCTTGGCGTCGCGTTCCTCCGCGACCGTGGGCGCGCCGCCGCCCGACACGACGGAAACCCCCCAGCGCACACCCGTCCAGCTCTGCAGCCTTTGCGCCAGCGTTGCGGCAAGGTCGCGAGGGGCGTCGGGGGTGGGCTCGAACTCGATCCGGCCGGGGGCGTAGTGGACGAGGCGGAGGTGGTTTTCCACCTCGAGTAGCAGTTTCACGTCGCGGTTTGCGCGGATCAGTTCCACCACCGCTGGGAAGCTCGCGTAGCGGGCCAGTGCCACCTCGGGCGCGGGCGCCAGTGCCGTTGCCGCGCCGGTGGCGGTGACGGTCACGCTGGGCGCGGAGGCGACCTCCGCGCGGGGTGCCGCATGGGTCGGCGGACCGCCGGGCGCGGGGCCGCGACCGACGGGTGCAGCAGCCCCCGGCCCCTCGGCCATGCGGCGGATGAGGCTTTCCGGATCGGGCAGGTCGGCCACATGGGTCATGCGGATCACCGCCATCTCGGCGGCCATCATCGCATTCGGGGCGGCGGCGGTTTCTTCCAGCGATTTCAGAAGCATCTGCCACATGCGCGAAAGCACGCGCATCGGCAGGGCGGCGGCCATGGCCTGGCCCCGTGTGCGTTCGTCGGGCGAAACGGTGGGATCGTCGGCCGCCTCGGGCGTGATCTTGATCACGCTGACCCAGTGGGTAATTTCGGCAAGGTCGCGCAAGACCGCCATCGGGTCGGCGCCGCCGGCGTACTGCGCGCCAAGCTCGGTCAGGGCCCCGGCCGCATCGCCCTTCAGGATCAGGTCGAAGAGATCGAGCACCCGGCCCCGGTCGGCGAGGCCAAGCATCGCGCGGACCTGGCCCGCCGTCGTCTCTCCCGCGCCGTGGGAAATCGCCTGGTCGAGGAGCGAGGTCGCGTCGCGGGCCGAGCCCTCGGCCGCGCGGGTGATGAGTGCGAGTGCGTCGTCGGTGATCCCGGCGCCCTCCGCCGCGGCGATCTTGCGCAGGAGCGCCATCATCACCTCGGGCTCGATCCGGCGCAGGTCGAAGCGCTGGCAGCGGCTGAGGACGGTGACCGGAACCTTGCGGATCTCGGTCGTGGCGAAGATGAACTTCACATGCGCGGGCGGTTCCTCCAGCGTCTTCAGAAGTGCGTTGAAGGCGTTGGTGGAGAGCATGTGGACTTCGTCGATGATGTAGATCTTGTAGCGTGCCGAGGCGGCGCGATAGTGGACGCTTTCGATGATCTCGCGGATGTCGCCGACGCCGGTGCGGCTGGCCGCATCCATTTCCATCACGTCGACATGGCGGCCCTCCATGATCGCCACGCAATGCTCGCACTTGCCGCAGGGCTCCGTCGTGGGGCCGCCCAGGCCATCCGGTCCGATGCAGTTCATCCCCTTGGCGATGATCCGCGCCGTCGTGGTCTTGCCGGTCCCCCGGATGCCGGTCATGATGAAGGCTTGGGCGATCCGGTCGGCTGCGAAGGCGTTCTTCAGGGTGCGCACCATCGCGTCCTGCCCGACAAGGTCGGCGAAGGTCTCGGGGCGGTACTTGCGGGCGAGGACCTGATATCTGGTCCCGGTCGTCTCGGTCATGGCGCGCTCGGATTCGGGGCTCTGGCTAAGGTAGGGTCGCAGGCGGGCGGCGTCCACCCGTCAGCACCTGCCGGTTTCCCTTTCCGCCCGCCCGCCGCTTCGCCCCGAACCCGTGGCCGTGCCCCCTTTTCACGAGATGCCGACGCTCGCGGGACCGCGACGGTCGTACATGTTCCGGCCGGCGGAAATGCCTCGTGGCAACCCGAGCGGGTGCCGTCACCCGATACGTCGACAGACAATCTGAATTCCCTTGGACAATAGGAGCTCATGTTCCTTGACTGGACGCGCCTGCCGTGCAACTGCGGACGCTGTCGGAATCCACGGGAGTGGAGCCGAGCGCAGGTCCAACACCGAGATTGGCAGCCGGAAGCTGCTCTTCGGCGGCGCGAAGTCAAGCAGACGACGCGCAGGAGGATGATATTCCGTGCAACGTCTGCTGCTTCCGACGCCGTCGCCGGCGTCACTCCGGCGTGGGCACCGCCGATGCCGGGCGCGGCGACAGCACCCCGGGCGCGCATACCTGGCAATCGAGCCGGGCGATGGCAAGCGTCGACAAGCTTATCCTGCGCGCCGGCAATGGCCGCCCCAGCCAAATTCTGTCCCGGGACATGGCCGAGGTGTCCGTCATTCGAGACGCACCACCGGGGGAATGTCGTGCGATCTTGTGTGAGCACTTTTTCGGCGTATCCTGAGCCGATCATTCAGATGTGCCGCTGATGCGTCATTCTTTTGGGCCGTATATCCTTGACGAGGAGGCGCGAGACTTGGCGCTTCGCGGTGTGCCGGTGCCAATTCAGCCGCGCGTATTCGATCTGCTTGTCCATCTGGTCCGAAATGCCGGCCGAGTCATCCCGAAGGATGAATTGATGGACGCGCTATGGCCCGATGTCATCGTGACGGAAGCCTCGCTTCAGCGCCTTGTGAGCTTGGCGCGGCGCGCACTCGAACCCGGCGGACTGCATGGCGCGATACGCAGCTTCGTGCGGCATGGATACCGCTTCTCCGTTGACCGACCCGACCTTGCCCTGGCCAGATCGGAATCCGCCATCGATGGCCTTGCGGATGCCCTCAGGCTCATGCAGCAACATGACTGGCTTGCGGCTACCCAGACCTTCGAGAAACTCGATGCGGCGGGCGAACTGGCCGCCGAGGACATCGACCGCTGGGCGCTTGCGGTCGAATGCCTGGGACGTCCTGCGGCGGTGATACCGGTCCTGATCCAAGCCGTTGCGGCGCATGTTAGGGAGGGCAACCCTCACCTGGCGGCCCGTGATGCGGTGACCCTGGCGAAGATCGAAGTGGAACGTAGCGCGGCGGCCGCCGCGGCAGGCTGGTTGGATCGGGCCGAAATGCTGAAGGAGGGCATCGACGATCCCCGTACGGACGCGTATTTCCTCTGGATGAAGTCGCGCATGGCGAGTTTCAGCGGGCGTTGTGACGAGGCACTGGCACTGGCCGAGCAAGCGCATCGCGCTGCCATTGCTTGCGACGATGCCGGATTGATCGCATTGGCCCTCACATACCGGGGTTTCTACAAGATCTCACTTGGCAGGACCGAAGAGGGCGCGGGCGAGCAGAACCATGCTGCCGCAATCGCCCTGTCGAGTGGCGTCGACCCGATTACTGGCAGCAGTGTCTACTGCAATATCCTGTGGTCGTGCCGCACCCTCCCCGATTGGACACGGGCAATGCAATGGAGTCTTGGCTTCGACGCCTGGTGCCAAGAGAACTTCGCCGAGATCCCGGGCAACTGTGATCTGCACCGTGCGGAGGTCCTGGGCGCGCAGCGCGATCTGACCGACGCATTGCGGTCCATAGATTCGGCGATCGGTAAGCTTGCCGACGAAGAAGCCTGGTCGATCGGTGACGGCTACCGGGTGCGTGGCGACATCAAGGCGATGATCGGCGACCTTGATGGCGCGCGCGCCGATTATGCAGCCGCTTATGCGGTGGGCTGGGACGCCGAACCGGGCAACGCAATGCTATTGGCGGAAACCGGCAACGTCGAAGCAGCACTTCTGGCGCTCGACCGCGCGCTTTCGGGCCTCACCTGGTATCATGTCCAGCGCCGGGGAATACTGCTCGCCCATCGCGCGCGCATCGCCGCGTTCGGCGGTCATTTCGACGTTGCATTCCGCACACTGGAAGAGATCGAGTCGATGCCCGCGCGCGGGTCGCATCCCGCCGCTCTCGCCTTGGTATCCGAGGCGCACTATCACCTTGAGCGGCATCAGGGCGCCGGCGCAATCCGGCACCTGATGCTGGCGCGCCAACTCTGGACGCGGGCGGGCACCGAATACCACGCCGCGCGGCTGCGGATCGAGCTTGCGGAGGCCTTGCTTCGCACCGGCGATGCGGCAGGGGCGCAGGCGGAGTTGTCGGCGGCCGAGCGCACGGGCAACCGCATCCGCTCGCACCGCCTCTGCGCGGCGGTCGCCGCGCTGGCTCCGATCCCTCGCGCCTTGCCCGCGCCTGTCGCGAGCGCGGAAGAATAGCTCTCGCCCGAACTCCTTCCGACTTGTCGATTGATCCGGCAACGATAAGGACGCGATAAGGACGCTCCTCCCACTCCTCCGCTACTTCTGCCGGCGTCACGCGATTGGCGTGGCGGCAAACGCGGGCCGACGGAAGCTGGCCCTCTCACAAGGAAGAAGCACAATGCAACTCTATGTCATCCGCCGTCCGAGCGCATGGGCCTCGCTGGCTGAACTGGAAGTCGCGGGGGCGAAGTCCGCCCGCATCGGGAACGAGGAAATGCCGGACAAGGTCCGCTGGATCCGCAGCTATGTGGTGAACGAGCCGGACGGCCGCATCGGCACCTTCTGCATCTACGAGGCCACGGACGGCGCCGCGATCCGCGAGCACGCCCGCCGCGTCGGGATGCCGGGCGAGGAATTCTACCCCGTGGCGACGACGGTCGTCGTTCGTCCGGACCCGGTCGAGAAGGCGCTGGCCTGATCCCTGCACGCCGGGCGGTTGCGTCTCGGCGTGCGCCGATTTCCCGAAAGGATATTTCATGAAACTTGCAATCACCGCACTCGCGGCCGGCCTCGTTCTTGCGTCCGCCGGAGCCCTGTCTGCCCACGAAAAGGCGGCGGACCTGAGGCTGTCGCCGAAGGACGCCGAGGCGTCGCGCCTTGCCGCCGAGCACTACTATCGGATCGAGGACGCGCTGTCCGCCGGATACGAGCCGCTCTTCGACTGCACCGAACACGGCGAGGCCGGCGCGATGGGCCAACACTACATCAACAAGGCCTATGCGATGGACAGCGTGCTCGACGTCAACCAGCCCGACGTGCTGATGTACGAGCCGCAGCAGGACGGAACCATGCATCTCGTGGCTTTGGAATACGTCGTCTTCCAGTCGAAATGGACGGACAAGGCCGCGCCAGTCTTCCTCGGTCACGAAATGCAGCTCAAGCACAAGGTCGGCGTCCATGAGGTCGATCCGTTCTTCGAACTCCACGTCTGGCACTGGCGCGACAATCCCTCGGGCATGACCGCCGACTACAACCCGAGCGTGACCTGCGCACACGCGCCGTGATATCGCGCGGCCTGCGAAGACGGAAAGCGTCGGCCGACAGCGGCCGGCGCTTTTGGTTTGCAGGTGTCATGACAGGGAGGGCGGAACGGAACGCCCCCGCGCCATATTTCAGCCGGGCCGCGCGTCACGCCCGAGAAGGTCGCCGCAGGATCAGCACCAGCGGCATGGCGAAGAGCGACACCCACATCATCAGATAGAAGTCGTCCACATAGGACACCATGGCTGCCTGCGTGTTGACCAGCGCGTCCATCATCTGCAGCGCCTGCGGGTCGCCCGCCACCGCGCCGGGGCTGACCTGCGCGAGCAACGGATTGTAGGGCTGGATGAAGGCCCCCAGTTCCGCATGGTTGGTCTGAACGTTGCGCGCCAGCGCCGCAGTCACCACCGAGATGCCGATCGACGATCCGATGTTGCGGACAAGGCTGAAAAGGCTTGTGGCGTCGGCACGGAAACGCGGCTCAAGCGTGGCGAAGGCGATCGTGGACAGCGGCACGAAGACCAGCCCCAGCCCCAGCCCCTGCACGATCCCGCTGCGGACCACCGGCCAGGCGTCCATGTCCGGCGAGAATCCCGTCATCTCCCACAGCGAAAGCGCGGTCAGAGACAGCCCCGCCAGCACCAGCATCCGCGGGTCCACCTTGCGGACCAGCCGCCCGACCAGCAGCATGGAGATCATCGTCCCAACTCCGCGCGGCGCCATAACCCATCCGGTGGTGATCACCGGATAGCCAAGGATGCGCGACAGCATCGGCGGCAGCAGCGCAAGGCTTGCCAGCAGGATGATCCCGACCACGAAGATGAACACCAGCCCGATGCGGAAATTCCGGTCGCGGAACATCTGCGGATCAAGGAAGGGATGCTCCTTCCACAGGATATGCACCACGAACATCCAGAAGCAAGAAATGGATACAAGGAGGTAAAGCCAGATCTCCGCCGCAGCGAACCAGTCTACCTCGCCGCCGCGGTCCAGCATCAGCTGCAGCGACCCGAGCGCGATGGACAGGAACGCAAAGCCCGTCAGATCGAAGCTGCGCCGCTTGCGCGGCGTGCGCGGCAGAAAGGCGATGCAGCCCAGAAGCGCCATCACCCCAACCGGAAGGTTGATCAGGAAGACCCAGCGCCAGTTGTAACTTTCAGTCAGCCAACCGCCCAGTGTCGGGCCGATGATCGGGCCGACCATGATCCCGGCACCCCACATCGCCATCGCCTGCCCGGTCTTTTCGCGCGGGTTGATGTCCAGGAGGAAGGTCTGCGACAAGGGCACGATGGCCGCCCCGAATACGCCCTGCAACAGGCGGAAGGCGACCATGGAGGGAAGGCTCCATGCCAGGCCGCAGGCGATCGAGCTAGCGACGAAACCGACGATGGAAATCAGGAACAGTTCGCGCTTGCCCAGCCGGTCGGCAAGCCAGCCGGTCACCGGCGTGATGATGGCGGAAGAGACGATATAGCTCGTCAGAACCCAGGTGATCGTGTCCTGCGAAGCGCCAAGGTCGCCGGTCATCGACGGCAGCGCGACGTTGGCGATGGTGGTGTCGAGCACCTGCATGATCGTCGCCAGCATGATCGACAGCGTGATCAGCCCGCGATGCCTGACCTCGACCGGCGGGGCGGAAACCGCCCCCGCAGGCGCGGCGGGCGGGCTTTCGGGAATGTCCGACATGGCGCGCCTACTCCGCCACGGCCAGTCGTGGCGCCTGTCCGGTCGAGGTATCCACCGTCACCTCGGCACTTACGCCCGAGGCGAGCGAGGCCGCCGCCGCCGGATCGTCGAGCCGGATGCGGACCGGCACGCGCTGCGTGACCTTGACCCAGTTGCCGGTCGCATTCTGCGCGGGCAGAAGCGAGAATTCCGCCCCGGTCCCCGCCCCGATCGCCTCCACCCGCCCCAAGAAGCTTTGCCCCGGTGCGGCGTCGAAGACGATCTCGGCCCGCTGTCCGGTCGCCAGATCGGCAAGCTGCGTTTCCTTGAAATTCGCGTCGACCCACGCCTTGCCGGTCTCGACCAGAGCAAAGACCGGCTGGCCTGCCGACAACATCACTCCCCGCCGGAACGAGGACGCTTGATAGACCACGCCGTCCGCGGGGGCCGTCACCTTCGTTTCTGACAGGTCGTAGCGCGCCTGCTCCAGTTCGGCCAAGGCCGCACGGACCGAAGGCTGGTCGTCGGTCGCCGCGTCCGGATCGCCGCCAAGGGCTGCGAGCGCTTGTTCGGCCGTCAGCCGCACGACATCTGCCCGCTCCTTCGCCTGATGGCTGGCATGGCGATATTCGTCCACCGTGCTCATGGAGGCGACGCCCTTGCCCGACAGCGCCTCCTGCCGCGCCAGCTCGTCCGCCTGATAGCGCGCATCATCGGCGGCAAGAGCTGCCTGCGCCGTGGCCTGTGCATAGGCGGCCTTGAGTTGTGCCACCTGAAGCCGCGCGGCGCCGACGGCGGCTTCCGCCTGCGATACGGCCAGTGCATAGGGCGTGGGGTCGACCTGAAACAGCAGGTCCCCCGCCGAAACATGCTGAAGGTCCTGAACCTCGACCGAGATGACGCGGCCCCCCACCGTCGGCGCGACAGAGATGCGCGGTTGGTGAAGATTGGCGTTCTCCGTGGTTTCCGACGCGCCGCCGGACACCCACCAGCCGCCCGCCCCAAGGACGAAAAGAAGCGGGACAGAAAGCATAAGCGCGGTCTTTTGCAGCGCGCGCGCCGTAGGTGCAAGGGATGCGGGAATCGCGCGCGCGCCGGTCGCGGCGCCTTTGGCATCGGCGGGGGTGTGGACGTTCATTCTACGATCTCGACAGAAGGGGAACGGGCAGCCGGATCCTGATCCGCCGCCTGCAGGTTTTCGCTTATCTTCAGAAGTGCGGCATGAAGAACCCGCCGTTCGTCATCGCTCAGGCCGGTCAGCGCCTCGTCATAAAGCGCCTCGGCGATGCCGCGCACGGTTGGCGCGACCTCGCGCGCCTTCGCCGTGGCCACGACGATTCTGGCCCGCCGGTCCTCGGGATGCGGTTCGCGCCGAACCCAGCCCTGCTGTTCCATACGGTCGATCAGGCGTGACACGCTGATCGGCTCCACGCCCAGAAGGGACGCGAGCGCCGTCTGGGTCGAAGGCCCGGTGCGAAGGAGGTGGCCCAGCAGGCGCCATTGCGCTGCGGACAGGCCATAGGCCAAGGTGCGCTGTTCGAAGCGCCCCCTAAGCCTGCGGCTGGTGTCCTGAAGGAGTGTGCCGAGTCGGTCAACGCGGTAATTCATAAGCCTGCTTATTATAAGCCTGCTGTGATAGCAAGGGATCGGGTGCTTGTCCTGCGCCGCCGGTGGCCGCCCCGGGGAGCAACGCGCCTGCCCGTCGGCCATGGAGTCCAGGCTGCCCTGCGGCGTCGCAGCGGTTGTCCCGCCGAGTCCGAGGGAACGCCTTTGAGGTCTGACCTTACATCATCCGGGCAGTGCCCGCTTGTCGCTAAGTCACTCCCGACGATTGTGGAGCGTGTTCGCCGGGGCCGCTCTCCTTCAGGATGTCGCATGACCGCAACCGTATGCGATTGATGATGATCATGCCGATTGGGCCCCGGCGAACATCAAGGCGCGGCGTGCCATGCGACTTGGCGGAAAATGGCCGAAGACCGGCTATCTGGACCTGGTCAGCCGAAGGGGACTGCTCATCTGTCTGCCCGCTTGCCGAGCCTGAATCATGCCGCCTATCCGGGATCAGCGGGTCCTGACCCCCTGCTCAATCCATCCGGCAGACCTTCCACGCACCGCGAGTGGCGCCACGGACGACGGCGATGCAGGTCATCGGATCAGGTCGCCTTCACACCAGATATTCGTGAAGGCGCCGGAGCAGGTGGTTTCGCGGCCAAAGCCGGTGACTTGGAAGCGGGTGAAGAGGGTGCGGTCTTCCTCTGTCACCTCGATGCTCTGCCGAACGACCTCGAAACAGGTCGACGGCTTCAGCTTGCAGCCGATGAGCGCAACAGTGGCCAGGGCATCGCCGCCTGCGTCTACGTCGGTCGTGGCGATCCGCGTCTGGATAGCTTCGCGCAGCATCGCGTCGAACTCCGGCAGGCCGGGGCGCGTGAGCCACGCCACAACCCCGAGGATGAGCGCCAGAAGGATCGCCCAGAGGATCAGCCGCATCGCCCGCTCCTGCCGTTGTCGCAGGTCTTATGCCGCGAGGGGGCGGGGCCTGTCGAGCCCCGCCCGCCCCTGACGCGCGCGATCAGAGCATGATGCGGAACCGGGCGAAGCCGTCCGGGCCGTCGCCCGCCGGTTCGATCGCAAGCGTCGTCAGGTCGGCAAGGTGGTCGGCCGCCTTCGGCCCCGTGTCGAACAGCACGCTGGTCCCCGGCAGGGCCCTGAAGCGCCAGTTGCCGTCGGCCGTCGGGTTGATCGTACCCTGTTCGACGATGTAGCGGACGATGATGTCGCGGTTGGTGTCGGGCCCCTCGAAGATGATCGTGTCGCCCTTGGCGCCTGGAAAGTCGCCGCCGCCGCCGGCGCGGTAGTTGTTGGTGGCGACGACGAATTCGGCCGCGGGATCGACCGGCTGGCCTTGATACATCAGATTGGCGATGCGGTTGGCCCCGGGGTTCAGATCCTCACCCTTCGGCCCGTATTTCGACGGCTGGGAGAGGTCGATCTCGTAGGTCACGCCGTCGATCACGTCGAAGTTGTAGGAGGGGAAGTCGGGGTTCAGGAGGACCTGGTCGGCCTTCCCGGACTCCACCTGGTTGAACATGCCGGCGGAGCGTTCAAGCCAGTCCTTCAACTGCTGCCCCGTCACCTTCACCGCGCGGATCGTGTTGGGGTAGAGGTAGAGGTCGGCCACGTTCTTGATTGCCACGTCGCCCGGTGCCACGTCGGTGTAGTAGTCGGGCCCGCCGCGGCCTCCTGCCTTGAAGGGCGCGGCGGCAGAAAGAAGCGGCAGCGCTTCGTATTCCGTGCCCTTCAGCATCTCGGCGATGTACCAGGTCTGCGCCTGGCTGACGATCTGCACGGACGGATCGTCGGCCACCAGCGCGAAGTAGGAGTAGAGCGGCGCCGAGGTCCTGCCGACGGCGCGGCGGACATAGGCCAGTGTCTCTTCATGTTCCTTCTGCACCGAGGCGAGCACTGTCGGCACGTCCTCGACCAGCGCGGTGATGGAGCGGTCCTCGTTCCGCTGGGAGATCGGCCGTGCCTCGGAGGTTGACGATATGACCTTCCAGCGGTTGCCATCGCGTTCGAGGAGAAGGTCGATGAGCCCCATGTGCGAGCCCCAGAAACCGCCCATGACGGCGGGCTTGCCGGAAATGGTGCCGGTGGCAACATCCACCTCTGCGAACCCGTCGAAGGTGGAGGACGGGAAGACGAGGTGGCTGTGTCCGGTCATCAGCGCGTCGACGCCGTCCACCCGGGCGAGGGGGGTGGAGGCGTTCTCCATCCCCTCGGTGTGCTCGGCCGCGCCGATGCCGGAATGGGAAAGCGCCACGATGATGTCGCAGCCTTCCTCCAGCATCTGGGGCACCCAGGATTGCGCGGTCGTCACGATGTCGCGGGTCTGGACCTTGCCTTCGAGATGCTTGCGATCCCAGTTCATGATCTGCGGCGGCACGAAGCCGATGAGGCCGACGCGGATCGGGTGCTTCTCGCCCGCGCCGTCCGTCACCTCGCGGTCGAGGATGATGTACGGCGTGACCAGCGTCTCGTCCTCGCGCGGGGAGGCGCCC
>WBZL01004416.1_pt1 | contig 12194 bp, 14 predicted proteins | sample 5204291 | NCBI WGS metagenome assembly WBZL01 (sample SAMN12344345, study PRJNA552823) | activated sludge metagenome | biome: Activated sludge suspended growth; feature: Nitrification reactor; material: Wastewater; isolation source: activated sludge from nitrification reactor of wastewater...
CCGCAATCGCACATGCGGCACGAAGGCCCGGTCCACCACGAGGTCCACCCCGCCGACGCGCGCCGAGGCGACGCCGCCGAGGGAGGCATTCGCCCGAGCCTCGACCCGCTCAACCACCCAGCGCGGGGCCGGGATGACCTTTCCCGTCAGTCCGAGCGCGATGTTGACAAGGATCAGCAGCGCGACCAGCGCGACCCCGAACCAGAGGCCGGGGTGGCGGACGTGCTGCGGCGCCACCACCGCCTCGCCCGCCCTGTCCTCGCTCTCGCTCATGACCCTGCCCTGCCTCGCACGCACCCGGCTGCGATCCCGCCTTGCGGCGGGCGCGCGGCCTCCCTTTATCTTTGCCGGGGCCCGAGTAAAACACGGAAAGCCCGCTGGAACGAGAGGATGGCGAAGAGATGCTCAACGAAGGCGATGCCGCACCCGACTTCACCCTGCCCCGCGACGGCGGGACGACCGTGATGCTGTCCGCGCTCGCGCCGCAGAAGGTGGTGATCTATTTCTACCCCAAGGACGACACACCCGGATGCACGACGGAGGCGCTCGACTTTACCCGGCTCGGGCCCGAGTTCGCGGCGGCGGGCGCCGTTGTCGTGGGCGTGTCGAAGGACAGCGTGAAGGCCCACGACAAGTTCTGCCGGAAGCACGCGCTCGGCGTCATCCTCGCATCGGACGAGGAGGGCGACACCTGCGAGCGCTACGGCGTCTGGGGCGAGAAGAGCATGTACGGCAAGACCTACATGGGAATCGAGCGGACGACCTTCCTGATCGACGGCGCCGGCCGGATCGCGCGCATCTGGCCGAAGGTGAAGGTCCCGGGCCACGCGGAGGCGGTGCTCGCCGCGGCCCGCGCGCTGTGACGCTCACGCTTGCGGAGATGGCGGTGGCGGTCCTGACCACCGCCGACGGCCGTGCCAAGACCGCGCTCTCGCACGCCCATGCCGCCGCGTGGCGCACGTCGCGCGAGGCGGGCGCCACGCTGCCCATAGGCCGCGCCGAACCGCCCACACGCCCCGCCCGGCCCACGCGGCCGGAACTTCTGCCCCCCCGCGACGTGCCCCGCCGCCGACCCGGCACGCGGGAAGGGCGCATCGCGCTCCTGCACGCTCTCGCGCATATCGAACTCAACGCGGTGGACCTCCACTGGGACATCGTCGCCCGCTTCGCCCATGTGCCGATGCCGCTCGGCTTCTACGACGACTGGGTGAAGTCTGCGGACGAGGAATCGAAGCATTTCAACCTTCTCTGCGATTGTCTTGAGAGCAGCGGCAGCTTCTACGGCGCCCTGCCCGCCCATGCCTTCATGTGGCGTGCGGCCGAGGACACGGCGCATGACCTCCATGGAAGGCTCGCCGTCGTGCCCATGGTGCTGGAGGCACGCGGGCTCGACGTGACGCCGGGGATGATCGGGATCTTCGAACGCGCCGGCGAGGCTGCGGCCGTCGCGGCCCTGCGCACGATCTACGCCGAGGAAGTCGGTCATGTCGCCTACGGGGTGAAGTGGTTCAACTGGCTTTGCGGACGCGACGGGCTCGACCCGAAGGAGGTCTTTCACGCCCTCGTCCGCAGGTATTTCCATGGGCCCCTGAAGCCCCCGTTCAATACCGAAAAGCGCGCCGAGGCGGGACTGCCGCCAGATTTCTACTGGCCGCTCGCCGACGAGGTGGCCGAGGCGCCGGGCACCGCCGGCTTCCGCTAACCCGAGGGAAACCCACGACATGCGCCATGCCCGGTCGGCGAGAATCTGCCGAAACCGGCGGCTTCCGGCCCGACAGTCGGCGGCGGCCGGCTTAATCCTTGCCCGTCGCAGAGACGGACGCTAATCCCGAACCAGCGGGACCTGTGGGGATGGGTCCGGCCAAATGCGATAACGACTACGGGGGATCGGCGTGCCAGCGCGACTCATCGGCCGTTTCAACGCTGCCTTGGAAAGACGTATTCCGGAACAGCGCCTGTTCCTGCGATCGGACTCCGAGACGCGCTTCATCCGGCTGAGGCCGGTCACCCAGGCCGTCGCGATGGCGGGCTTCTCGCTTCTCCTGGCCTGGACGATCGTCGCCACGGCGATCCTCCTCATGGATTCGATCGGCTCGGGCAGCGCCCGGGAACAGGCGCGGCGCGAACAGGCCAACTACGAGGCCCGCCTCGATGCGCTCTCGGTCGAGCGCGACCAGCGGGCCCAGGAGGCGGTGGCGGCGCAGGAGCGCTTCGCCCTTGCCATGCGGCAGGTATCGGCGATGCAGTCGGCACTCCTTGCCTCGGAAGAACGGCGCAAGGAACTGGAAACCGGAATCGGCGTGATCCAGGCGACGCTCCGGCGGACGATGGGTGAACGCGACCAGGCGCTTGCCCGCGTCACCGAGCTGGCGGCCGTTGCCTCCGAGGGGCCGCAGACCGCCGCCAGCGCGGCGCCTTCCGGCGCCGATGTGGCCGACACGCTGGGCGTGCTCACGGCCGCCCTCGGACGTACCGCCGCCGAACGCGACGCGATGGCCGAACTGGCCGACGCGGCGAAGTCCGAGGCCGACGAAGTCGCCTACGAGAAACGTCTTCTGGAAGAACGTCACGACGAGATCTTCGCGAGTCTCGAGGAGGCGGTCACGATCTCGATGGCCCCGCTCGACAAGATGTTCTCTTCCGCGGGCCTCGATCCCGACGATCTCATCGAACAGGTGCGCCGTGGCTACTCGGGCCAGGGCGGCCCGCTCGGGCCCCTCGTCCCGCCGGTCGCCGCGGGCAGCGACGACAGCGCGGAGCGTGCCGGCCGCATCCTCGAAGGCCTCGACCGGATGAATCTCTACCGGCTCGCGGTCGAGAAGGCACCCTTTGCCATGCCGCTCAAGACCTCGTTCCGCTACACCTCGGGCTTCGGGCGCCGCTGGGGCCGGGCGCACGAAGGCATCGACATGGCCGGCGCCCTTGGCTCGCCCGTCTATGCCACCGCCGAAGGCACGGTCGTCCACGCCGGGTGGGAATCGGGCTACGGCAACATGGTCGAGATCCGGCACGAGTTCGGCCTCGCCACCCGCTATGGGCATCTTTCAAAGGTGCGCGTGGAGGTCGGCCAAAGGGTCTCGCGCGGCGACAGGATCGGTGATATGGGGAATACTGGCCGCTCTACTGGCACCCATCTCCACTACGAGGTGCGCACGGGCGGCACTGCTGTGAACCCGATGACGTTTATCAAGGCGGCGAACAATGTTTTCTAAGAGCAGGATCAACGAACCCGGACCCAAATCGGCGGCGCCGACCGAACAGCCGAAGGCGCCCGAACCTGCTGCGCCGAAACCCGCCTTCGACTACCTGTCCTCCGCCCCCAAGCCGAAGCCCGGCGCTTCGGTCCTGTCGGCGGACCTGACCATCACCGGCAACGTGAAGACCTCGGGCGACATCCAGATCGAAGGCGTGGTCGAGGGCGATATCCGCGCGCATCTGCTGACCGTGGGCGAAAGCGCCACGATCAAGGGCGAGATCGTCGCGGACGACATCGTGGTGAACGGCCGCGTGATCGGCCGGGTGCGCGGCCTCAAGGTGCGACTCACCTCCACCGCGCGGGTGGAAGGGGACATCATCCACAAGACGATCGCGATCGAAAGCGGCGCGCATTTCGAAGGCTCTGTGCAGCGTCAGGAAGATCCGCTGTCGACGGGTGCCCCGAAGCTCACCGTGGCGCCGACAACCGCCGCGGGCAACTGACGCAAGCGTGATTGTCGTGAGTGCCGGGGCGGTTCCGCCCCGGTTTTTCCTTTTCCGCGGGGGTCGGCGCCCGGGTGGCCGGCGCATCAATCCTGTTTCCGTCTGGACCTCAGGGCGCGCAGCCGGCTCAGCACCGGCTTGACGTCAAGCCCGATCACGAGAACGCCAAGCGGGATCATCCAGAACCCGAGCACCGGCAGGAACCCCACGATCCCCCCCGCGACGAGGCAAAGACCGAGAAGCGTCCGCACCCCGGGCGGCACGCGCCGCCGGATCCGGACGAGAATCCGCTTGAGCCGCGCCTTGAGGGATTTCCAGCTGTCCATCCGGCCCATATGGAGCGAATCGCACAGGCCGGAAAGCCCCCGCGACATCCGCCGCGCCCTTTCCCCCGTCCGCCTTGCTCACGCCGCAGCCGCCGCCCCCGCCGGATGCGCTGCGGCAACCGCGATCCTGCGCGGCACCACCCGGAGCGCCCGGAGCGCGTTCAGGATCACCGCCACGTCGATCACCTCCTGCAGGAGCGCACCCTCCACCGGTTGCAGGTATCCGAGCGCCGCCGCGACCATGCCGAGGACGGAAAGGCCGATCCCAGCGACCACGCTCTGCAGCGCGATGCCGCGGGCGCGCCGCGCGATCTCCATTCCCGCGCAGAGACGGTCGAGGCGGTCGACGAGCAGCACGACCTCGGCCGCCTCGGCCGAAGCCGCGGCGCCCCGCGCGCCCATCGCCACGCCGACATCGGCCGCCGCCAGCGCCGGGGCGTCGTTCACCCCGTCGCCCACCATCATCACCGGCCCGTCCTTCCGCTCGGTCAGGACGAGAAGCACCTTCTGGTCGGGCTTCAGTTCTGCCCGGAGCGCGTCGAAGCCGAGCCCGCGGGTGACATGCTCGGCGACGTCGGCGCGGTCGCCGGTGGCGAGAAGGATGCGCCCCACGCCCTCCTGCCGCAGCGCCTGCAGCGTTGCTGCCACGTCGGGACGGAGCGGGTCCGCCATCACCAGCCGCGCGGCGAGACGGCCATCCACCGCCACGGCGACGAGCACGGCGCCGACCGCCCCCTCGGGCGCGGGCTCCGGCTCGAGGCCGAGCCGCTCGCGCACGAAGCCGTGGCCGCCGACCACGACGGCGCGGCCCTCCACCCGCCCGGCGACCCCCTCGCCCGGAATCTCCGCGACCTCCGACGGCACCGGCAGCGCGAGCCCCCGCGCCACTGCGGCGGCGACCACCGCCTGCGCCACGGGATGTTTCGAGGCCTGCTCCAGCGCGGCAGCGAGCCGCAGGATCTCCGTCTCCCCCGCGCTGCCAAGCCGCTCGATCGCCACGATCTGCGGCCGCCCGTCCGTCAGCGTCCCGGTCTTGTCGAGGATGAGCGTGCGGATTCGCGCCATCGCCTCCAGTGGCTTGGCGCCCTTCACCAGCACGCCGTACTCCGCCGCCCGGCTGAGGCCCGCCACCAGCGCCACCGGCACGGCGAGGATGAGCGGACAGGGCGTCGCCACCACCAGCACCGCCACGGCCCGAACCGGATCGCCAGTCCCCCACCACGCCGCCGCCGCTATCGCAACCGTGACAGCCAGAAATCCCAGCGCCCAGCGGTCCGCCAGCCGCGCCATCGGCGCACGCGAGGCCTGCGCAGCCTCCACGAGGCGGACGATCCCGGCATAGGTGCTCTCCTTCGCCCGCCGCGTCGCCAGAAGGTCGAAGGCCTCGCCCGAATTGGTCGATCCGCTCATCGCCTCGTCACCGGCGGCGAGGCGCACCGGCAGCGACTCGCCGGTCAGTGCCGACGTGTCGAGGAAGGCCGAACCGGCCGCCACAGTCCCGTCGACCGGCACCACATCGCCCTGCCGGATCAGAAGCCGGTCGCCCGGCGCGATGGCATCGAGCGCGACCTCCTCCAGCGCGCCGTTGCGGTGGCGCGTGGCGCTGCGCGGCACGCGCGCAAGAAGGCCGGCCATCTCGCGCCGCGCCCGCCCCTCCGCGAAGCTCTCGAGGAAGGTACCGCCGGCATACATCACAGCGACGACCGCGGCCGCCAGCGCCTCGCCGGTGGCCAGTGCCGCCGACATGGAAAGCGCCGCGACGATGTCGAGCCCGACATCCCCGCGCCTGAGGCTCTCGACGATCTCGCGGACGAGCGTGCCGAGGACCGGCAGGACGCCGAGGCTCCAGACAAGGGCCGCGAGGTCCGCCCGCCCGGTGAGGCGCAAGCCGAGACCGGCCAGAAGCCCGCCCAGCGCCACGGCGATCAGCGCCACCTTCCAGCCTTCGCCCGGCGCACGCTCCATCTGTGCCTGTTTCCTTCCGCCCGCCGCGCCCACGCGTCGCAGCCTGCCACGCCGGCGGGATCATCGCCCGCCCACGCAGCGGCGTCGAGTCTCCGGACGTATCCGCGCGCCCTTGCCGCACCCGGGCCTGCCGCGCCAGACCATCGCGCCGCGCCGGCCGCGACGCAGCCCGGCAACAGCCGGCGGACTTGCCGCCGGCCCCGGCACCACTGGCGTTGCGGCCCGCGGCTCTTTCTCCCATCATCGACGCGGCAACGGCGTGCGGAAGGCTCCCATGAAACCGATCCTCGTCCTGAACGGACCCAATCTGAACCTCCTCGGCACACGCCAGCCCGAGATCTACGGGCGCGAAACGCTGGCCGACGTCGAGGCGCTCTGCGCCGCCACCGCGGCGGCGCACGGCCTCTCGGTCACCTGCCGGCAGTCGAACCGGGAATACGAACTCATCGACTGGGTGCAGGCGGCAAGAAGCGAAAATGCCGCCATCGTCATCAATCCCGGCGCCTTCAGCCATACCTCGGTCGCCCTCCTCGACGCGCTCAACGCCTTCGAGGGGCCGGTGATCGAGGTCCATATCTCCAACATCCACAAGCGCGAGCCCTTCCGCCACCATTCCTACGTCTCCAACCGTGCCGAGGCGGTGATCGCCGGCGCGGGGGTTCAGGGCTACGCCTTCGCCGTCGAACGGGCGGCACGACTCCTGAAGGGATAAGGCCCATGGAGATGCCCGGGAACCGCTTCAAGGCCCGCCTCGCAGCGGGCGAGCTTCAGTTCGGTCTCTGGTCCACGATCCCGGAGCCCACGGCGGTGGAGGCGCTTGCGGGCGCCGGCTTCGACTGGATGGTGCTCGACACCGAGCACACTCCCGTCGAGGTCGCGGCGGTCCTGCCGCTCCTGCAGGCGATGGCACCCTGGCCGACCGCACCTGTGGTGCGGCCGAGCGTCAACGACACAGCGCTCATCAAGCGCCATCTCGACCAGGGCGCACAGACCCTTCTCATCCCCTACATCCAGAGCCGGGCCGAAGCCGAGGCGGCGGTCGCCGCCACCCGCTACCCGCCCACCGGGGTCCGCGGCGTGGCCGGCACGATGCGGGCGGCAGGCTACGGGCGGATCAGCGGCTACCACGGAAAGGCCGACGCCGAAGTCTGCCTCCTCCTCCAGGTCGAGACCGCCCTCGCCCTCTCGCGGCTCGAGGACATCGCGACGACCGAGGGGGTGGACGGCATCTTCATCGGCCCTGCCGATCTCGCCGCCTCGATGGGCCGCCCGGGCCAGACCGGCCATCCGGAGGTGCGCGCGGCCGTCCTCGACGCCGTCGCCCGGCTCGGGCGGCTCGGGCGGCCGGCGGGGCTTCTGACCCAGGACGAGGCATTCGCACGGGCCTGCATCGACGCCGGCGCCCGCTTCGTCGCCCTCGCCGTTGACATGTCGCTCCTCGTCGGCGCCGCCGACGCGCTCGCCGCCCGCTTCCGCGCCTGACCGGCGCAATCCGCCCTCACAGAGGTGTGGAAACCTTCGCCGGATGCCTCCCGGGGCCGACCGGTCAGGCGTTCTGGCGGCGGTTGTGCAGGATGGAGGAAACGAGCGCGACGCCGATGAAGGCAGAGCCCAGCACGCCCGTCACCAGTTCGGGGATATGCCAGAGCGTCTGGGCGAACATGATCATGCTCAGGACGAGGATCGAGTAGAACGCCCCGTGCTCCAGGTAGCGAAACTCCGACAGCGTCTTGCGTTCCACCAGCATGATCGTCATCGAGCGGACATACATCGCGCCGATGCCGAGGCCGATGGCGATGAGGAAGAGGTTGTGGGTCAGAGCGAAGGCGCCAATCACGCCGTCGAAGCTGAACGAGGCGTCGAGCACCTCAAGGTATAGGAACGCGCCGAGCCCGCCTGCCGCCGCCGTGCGCGCCGCCTCGCGCTGGTCAAGGACATGGCCGAGGACCTCGACCGCGAGAAAGGTCAGGAGCCCCCCCACCGAGGCGAAAAGGAACGGGCCGACCTCCTCGCCCGGCATCACCGAGGCGAAAAGCATCACGACAACGAGGACGAAGGCGATCTCGAGCCCGCGGACAGAGGCACAGCGGCGAAGCTGGCATTCGAGCGCGCGGATCCAGTCCACCTCCTTGCCCTCGTCGATGAAGTAGCGCAACGCCACCATCATCAGGAAGGTCCCGCCGAAGGCCGCGATGGACAGATGCGCCCCCGCGATGATCTCGGCGTATTCGTCGGGACGCAACGCCGCCAGTCGCAGCGCCTCCCAGGGGCCGATGCCCGCCGCCACGACGACGATGAGCAGCGGGAAGATGATCCGCATGCCGAAGACGGCGATGAGTATGCCCCAGGTCAGGAAGCGGTGCTGCCAGACCGGCGTCATCTGTTCCAGCTTGTTGGCGTTGACGATGGCGTTGTCGAAGGAAAGCGAGATTTCCAGGATCGCCAGCACCACCCCGATGAGGAAGAAGCTCGTCGCGCCGGCCAGCCCGTGCCCGTATCCCCAGCCGAGCCAGAAGGCGAGCGCGAGGCCCGCCGCCGTGAACAGGAAGGCCCAGCGGAAATAGTGGATGGCAGTGGACATGAAGGGCTCCGTTCCGGCCCTGCAGGGGCCGATGGGGTTAGCCGCGACATAGGGGGGCGGGCGGCAAAGAGCAAGGCGCGCGCGCCGGACGACACCGGCGCGGGCCCTGAATCGTGCCCGCGCGACAACATTGGGCCGCCGCGACAAGGGCCGCGAATTGTCATCCCCGCGCCGCAAAGGCGCCCCGTTTGCCGGGCATACCGGTACCTGTCAGCCGAGGAGGTTACGATGGACTTTGTTTCCCAGTTCTCTTTCGATGAAATCGCTGCCAGCCTGCTGGCCTGCCTCGTGATCCGCGAGCTGATGATCCTCGCGCTCCCCGACCATATCGCCGGCCCCGGCGGCTGGCTCGTCGATACCGGCGAGGAAGAGGTCTGAACCGCGACCTCGCAATCCCGCGCGGGATCGTGCCCGTGCGGGTAGCCAATTGCTCCGGAATGTGATCTTTCTGCCGCCGCGGCGACCGCCCTCATGCGGTCCGGGACATGGCAGCGGAACCGGGCATGGATATCATCACGCCAGACGGGAGCGGCGAGGGGCGCGACGGAAAGCGGGCCTTCCGCGCGGCGCTCGGGCGCTACGCCACCGGGGTGACCGTGGTCACGACGCAGACCGCGAAGGGACCCGTGGGCATTACCGCCAACAGCTTCACCTCGGTCTCGCTCGATCCGCCGCTCGTGCTCTGGTGCCCGGCGAAAGCCTCGGCACGCTTCACCGCCTTCACCGAGGCTGGGCATTACGCTATCCACGTCCTCGCAGCCGATCAGCTCGACCTCTGCCACCGCTTCGCGCGCGCGGGCGGCGACTTCGCGGGGCTCGACCCCGGCGCGACACCCGAGGGGCTGCCGCTGCTCCCCGGTTGCCTGGCCCGCTTCGACTGCGCGGCCCATGCCGTGCATGACGGCGGCGATCACGCGATCCTCGTCGGCCGGGTGCTGCGCGCCTTCGTTCGCCAGGGCACGCCACTTCTCTTCTGGCACGGCCGCTACGGCGACTTCCTCCACCGCGACTGAGCCGGCATCAGCCCCGCAGGAAGACCGCGAGGTCGCCGACGTCTGTCCCGGTCGGCCCGCTCCGGTAGACCGCGCCGATCCATTCCAGGACCTCGGCGGCGCGGCCGCGGCTACGCGCCTCCTCCGCGTCGATCCCGGCCGCGCCGAGCTCCTCGAGCGTATCGCTGTCCACCACGACCCCTGGGGCAAGACCCGCCGCGCCGCCGCCGTCGCTGGCTGTCAGGAGAAGCACCCAGGGCCCGGCCAGGCGGCGGTCGCGCGCCAGCATCGCAAAGCGCAGGCCGAGGTCCGCATGCCGCGGCCGGGCTGCGCCTGCGACGAGCGGCGCCCGGAGCGTGAGCGCCGCGACGCCCGTTCCGCCGACCGGCGCGTCGGTCTCCGGGCCGGGAAGAAGCGCGCCCTGGGGCGTGGACTCCAGCCCGAAGGTGCAGCCCGCCCCCGGCCCGACGCCCGCGGCAAGCGCGAAAAGCTCGTGCACGATCTCTTCCGGCATGCCCTGCAAGGGCCGCGCCACGGCGCGGACGCCGCAATCCGCCATGGCCGAGACCGCGAGCGCATTCGACGCCACGACCCGCAGCCGCGGCCGTGCGCCTTCCCGCGCTGCCGGCACCGGCGCCGCAAGGCGGTCCAGCACGCGGACCGGCAGACGTTCCCAGAGCCCGTAGAGTTCGAGGAGCGCCCGCGCCGTCACCCGGCTGCCGAGCGGCGGGGCGAACATGCCTCCGGCAAGCCGCCTCGGGTCGGCTCCGCCCTCGGCGTCCGCGACGGCGAGCGCCGTCACCCTGGAGCCGGCGAGCAGGGCCGCGAGCCCGCCGCCCTCCAGCCGCGAAAGCTGCTGGCGGACGAGCAGGACCTCGTCCGCTCCCGCGCCGGCACCGCGCATGAGCCCCTCGACCGCAGAGAGGTCGGCGAGCGTGGCGGCGCCTGCCGGTGCCGGCAGCATCCGCGCCGCCCCGGCCGACAGAAGAACGAGCGCCGCGTCCTCCGGCCCGAGGCGGGCAAGCGCCGCCTCCGCCGCCTCGGCGGCACGCAGGCCCGCGGGGTCCGGGTCAGGCCAGCCTGCCGCGAGAACGCGCGCGCCCTCGACCGGTCGGGCGGCGACGGGATCGGTGACGATCAGCGTCTCGCAGGGGCCGAGATGGCCGCGCGCCGCCAGGGCCATCTCGCGGGCGAACCGGCCAGCCGCGAAGATGAAGCGCCGGCCTCCGGGTCCGGGCGCCGCAACAGGACCTGTGAGAAGTGTCCGCAGAACCGCCTCCCCCGCCGCCGAAGCAGCGAGCCCGGCCGCAACGATGCGGCGCGCCTCGGCACGCAGGATCCCGATCTCAGCCCCCATCGCCGCGAAGGATCGCCGAGCGCGGGGCTTACGTAAAGTCATCTGCTGGCGCCCGGTGAACCGGTCGGCGCAACTCCGCCGCAACGTCGCGCTGCGCCGAAGCGCCGCAGGGCTGGCGCCGCGGCCGTGTTTCGCCTACATTTCGTCGAAAATCAGGATGACCATGCCCCTGAGCGAGCCGCACCCCCGTTTCGACCCGACCGGCCTTCCGCCGCAGTGCGCCGTCGCGCCCGCGGAAATGCTGGCACGCGCGGACGAAGCCTCGAACTTCCTCAAGGCGCTGGCGCACGAAGGGCGGCTGATGATCCTGTGCCACCTTTCCACGGGCGAGAAATCGGTGACCGAACTCGAAATCCTGCTCGCCTCGCGGCAGGCGGCGGTCAGCCAGCAGCTCGCCCGTCTCCGCCTCGAGGGCCTCGTCGCTGCCCGCCGTGACGGCAAGGCCATCTACTACTCGCTCGCCGATACCCGGGCCGAACGGCTCGTCGCGACGCTTTACGACATCTTCTGCAAGGATGCCGCGGCCGAGTGACGGCGCGCAGTCGGAAGCGACGGGGGGACTGCGGCGTGGTGCCCCGATACAGCAACGAAATGCTTAATAAATGGGTATCAAGGTGCATCGAACACAGTCTAGGTGTTTGATCCCACGGTTTGATGGCGCGATCCTTTCACAGGAATGGAAGGAAGCAACATGGGACAAGTTCGTCATGGGAGCGCCACGACCACGTTCGCCGTCACGGATGCCGATTGGCGCCCGATCCGCTTCTTCATGACTGCAGGACAGGTCAGTGACTACACGGGAGCCGCCGCTCTTCTCGATAGTTTGCCGAAGGTGGGCTGGTTGCTGGCCGACCGCGGAAACGATGCCGACTGGTTCGGGGATGCGTTGAAATACAAGGGGATACGTCCTTGCATCCCCGGTCGGAAGTCTCGCGGCATGGCCGTCCGATACGACAAGCGACGGTACCGGCGCCGCAACCGGATCGGGATCATGTTCGGTCGGCTGAAGGACTGGCGCAGGCTCGCAACCCGCTACGACAGGTGCGCCAAGACCTTCCTCTCAGTCGTCGCCCTCGCCGCTACCGTCATGCTCTGGCCTTGAGGATCAATGAGTCTGGAGCCTAGCGACCACGCCGGATGAGATATCCTCGTACCTCACCTGGTCGCCGTCGCCGCCACCAGTCCCACCGTCGATAAGGTCATTGCCGGCGCCTTCACGGAAGAAGTCAGAATCGTCGCCGCGAAAGAGGATGTCATTGGACAATGACAGGGGC
>WBZL01004417.1_pt1 | contig 12194 bp, 10 predicted proteins | sample 5204291 | NCBI WGS metagenome assembly WBZL01 (sample SAMN12344345, study PRJNA552823) | activated sludge metagenome | biome: Activated sludge suspended growth; feature: Nitrification reactor; material: Wastewater; isolation source: activated sludge from nitrification reactor of wastewater...
CGCCCCCCAACAGGTGCAGACCATCCTGTTGCATCCCAAAACTTCCGCCAGTTCCGACGCGCTCCTGCTCGCGCAACAGCACCAGGTCGACGTTTTTATTCTCGACCAGCACGACTTCCCGCAGATTTACCTCGCCGGCCTTTCGCCCCCCGTTTCCGTCCGGATCTGGAACAACCAGCTCGCCCTCCACGGCACGCTCAAAGGGCTTGATATCGCCCGAAACTGGCTTTGCCAGAAACTGCTCCGCAAGATCGAATGGCTGAACAAGCTGAAAAGCTACCGGTCGGGGCCGAGCCTCGAACTGATCGGGAAAGCCGCCGACGCCCTCAAGGATATCTTCACCCGCATCAGCAGCTTCAAGCTGACCAAAGCGGATGAACACGCCGCCAGCCTGCGCGGAATGGAGGGCAGCGCCAACAGAATCTACCTGGATGCCCTGAACCAATTGCTGCCCGAACACCTCCGGTTCGACGGCCGCAGCCGGCAACCGGCGGAGGATATCTTCAACGCCCTGCTCAATTACGGCTACGGCATCCTCTACCGGTGGACGGAAAAAGAACTCTGGGAAGCGGGGCTCAACCCCTATATCGGCTTCATGCACAACACCGACCGCAACCAGAAAAGCCTGGTATTCGACTTCATCGAACCTTTCCGCCCCTGGATCGACCGGACCGCCTTCAACCTCTGCGCCCGCAAGGAAGTCGGCCGTCAGCACGTCCGGGAACTGTCCGGCGGCGGGGTCTGGCTCAATGAAGAGGGTAAAAAGATACTTGCCGCTGCCGTCTATGCGCGCTTCAATGAGAAAAAAGTCGCCCTGCACGGCCGCAAGTGGACCCTCCGCCAAAGTATCGGCGTGGAGGCGCGCCACCTGGCTGCCGGCCTGCGCGGCGCGGAAATGCCCGATGCGGAACAGATGGCGAGGGTGGCTTGAGGGGGAATCGAGGAGTTGAGGAATTGAGGAATCGAGGAATTGAGGAATTGAAGAACCGAGGAATCGAACAATCCAACCAATCAACTTAATCGGATCAATTGAATCGATTATGCCGATTAATCCGAATGTTTCGATTCCGGTGACCAACCGGCGGATACCCAAAATGGGGTCAATCGCCACCCTCGCCAAGGCTTCTGCGGTCGGAGGAGGAACCAAAAAATCGAAGAATCGAGGAACTGAAAATCGGATCAATTGAATCGATTATGTCGATTAAGCCGAATGTTTCGATTCCGGTGACCAACCGGTGATCGTTTAAAATCGGATTAATCGAAAAATGGAACAATTGAATCGATCCTTGGAATGAATCGAATGAATGGATTAGACTGACCAACCGACGGACGTTTAAAATCGAATCAATCGGACCAATCGAACAATCGGATCAATCCAACCAATCAAATCAATCGAATCAATCGTATCAATCGGATCAATCGAACCAATCGAACCAATCGAACCAATCAAATCAATTCACCCATGCATCACTACTGTGCCATATACGATATCGGCGACGACCGCCTCCGGCTCAAGGTGAGCAAATGGTGCAAAAAGGCGGGCCTGCGCCGGTTGCAGAAAAGCGTTTTTGTGGGGTTTGTCCGGCAAACGGATATTGATGAGCTGGTGAAGAAGGTTTCGCCCTTGCTGCCCACGCCCGATCGTTTTTCCGTGTTCGCCCTCGACCCCGCCGATTATCAGGTGATGCTCGACAGCGGGGTGTTGCTGCCCGAACACCTGCGTACCAGACACTTCACCCTGTTCGACTTTTAGAGGGCGAGCAATAGAGCCTGTTCAAAATAGTGTTTTCACACCAAGACGCAAAGCCTTGATTTTCATCACGATATGCGTGTTAAAAATCCGGCGGACACAAAATTTTGAACTATCTCGAGCGGCCCGAATTGAATCCACAACGCTTATTAACCACAACAAACCACAACAAACCACAACAATCCCAAACCATGCACTATTTCATTCAAACCAAAAGCGAACTGAGCGCGCTGCAGCTCGTCAAACTGGCCGGCCTTTTCGAAACCGTGGAAGACGCCGCGGGCCTGGCCGCCCTGCTGAAAAAGGACGCCGGACAACTGGAGCAGCTGTCCCATAATCCGTCTTACCAGGAATTCCACATCGCCAAACCGGGCGGCGCCAAGCGGTTCATCCAGCACCCGAATGCCGCGTTGAAGGCCGCTCAGGCGGAGCTCAACCGCTATTTGCAGGCCGTGTATTACAAGGTGCGACCGGCCTCGGTGCATGGGTTTGTCGTCAGTCCAAATGATGAGACGCGCCCCCGCAACATCTACACCAACGCCCAGGTGCACGTCAAAGGCGCCTGGTTCCTGAATATCGACCTGCAGGATTTTTTCCACCATGTGACCGAAAAGATGATCCTGGAACTGTTCACATCCATATTTGCCTTCGACCCCGACCTCGCCGGGTTGCTTACCCGCCTGACCACCTACAAAGGCCGCTTGCCGATGGGCGCGCCCACCTCGCCGGTCCTGTCCAATTTCGTTTTGTATTTCGTCGACCGGTTCATGGAGCAACTGGCCAGGCACAATGATGCCCGCTATTCCCGCTACGCCGACGACCTGACCTTTTCGTTTCAGGTCCCGCCGGGTGAAGCTTTCATTGAAGAGATCCGCCGCAACCTGGAATCATCGGGTTTCCGGATCAACGAAGGCAAGGTCCGTTTCCAGAGCCGCATGGAGCAACCCGAGATCACCGGCCTGTGCATCGGGAAGGCCACCAAGCCCACCTTGTCGAAATCCTACCTGAAAATGCTGAAAAAGGAAGTGGCAATCTACCGTTGGCTGCTGGAGGAAACGGTACAGAACCGGGCGCTCGTCCCCATCTGGTTTTTCGACCAGTTCCACAAATCGCTGTCCGGCCAGGTGGAATTCGCCGGCTTCGTGCTGGGCAGGAGCGACCGGGTGTACAAGAAGCTGGCGGGGAAGTTGCGGTGGGGGTGAGAAATGCAAAATGCAAAAGGGGTAATGCAAAATGTAAAAGTGGGGCGTCGGGGTTCGGCTGCGTTCAGCCATTTGGCTTGTGCGGGTGGAGACAAGTTTAAAGGATAAAGAACCAAGGTCAAAGTGGCGGAAGCGGCAAAATAAAACAAACCAAATTCCAACCCTTCAATTTCAACATTTAGGAAAGTAAAGGCAGGGCGTGTCCCCCGCTCGCGGGAAAAGGGGGGGAAATGCAAAATGCAAAAGGGGTAATGCAAAATGTAAAAGTGGGGCGTCGGGGTTCGGCTGCGCTCAACCATTGAGCAGGTGCGGGCTCAGGGTGCAAATTCCCTTTGCGCCCTGAGTTAGGAGAGGGAGACAAGGATAAAGGATAAAGAACCAAGGTTTAAGTAGGCCGCCGTCGTTCCGGCCTCCTTCCTCTTTCCCAAATGCATGCCCACATACCTTCTGAGGCCACAGGCCGAACCACGCCCTTAGGAATTCTTGGCGAGGTACGAGCCTTAGAAGTCCTTCGGCGTGGAATCCGCACTTTCTTGGAGACTGGTTTACTGTACCTAAGGTTAAAGGATAAAGAACCAAGTTTAAAGTAGAGCGCCGTCATTCTGTTTCCTTCATCTTTCCCACCAAGCTACCCACATACCTTCTGAGGCCACAGGCCGAACCACGCCCTTAGGAATTCTTGGCGAGGTACGAGCCTTAGAAGTCCTTCGGCGTGGAATCCGCACTTTCTTGGAGACTGGTTTACAAGACAAGCATCGGATTCCTTGTTAGCAGCAAGGAGGTGTTTCAATCCGCACTTTCTTGGAGACTGGTTTACAAGGGAAAAAATCCGAATAGGAAAAAGAACAGGAAATTCAAGTTTCAATCCGCACTTTCTTGGAGACTGGTTTACAAGAAACAAAAAAAAGATGAAAAAAATAGTTTTTTTCGCAGGTTTCAATCCGCACTTTCTTGGAGACTGGTTTACAAGATCCAAAACCCGGAAAGGGACTACGAGTCCGAAACTGTTTCAATCCGCACTTTCTTGGAGACTGGTTTACAAGCATGAAGCTGGTTTCAACAGCACGACCTTCATCTGTTTCAATCCGCACTTTCTTGGAGACTGGTTTACAAGTCCAAATTAACAGCTTTCTCCTTGAATTTCAAAACATTGTCCCCGAAATTCTTTCGCAGTTTTGAAGGCAGAAGTGTTAAGGTTTTGTTAAAAAACAAGCTGCTCACGAGGTAAAAAGGGCAAAAATACCATGCGTTTCGCAAAATTAATTCATTGAATGTCAATTTCTTAAATGCAATTTACTGTGCTTGCGCGGGATTCAGGTCGCACGGAAACCGGGAGCGGAACCAGGAAATTGCACGCCGCGTGTAGCGGTTTAGTCTGGTCACAGAATGGTCAGGATTACGATCACGACCACGATCACGATCACGATCACTGAGCGTAGCCGAAGTGAGCGTAGTCGAATGGGGTAGTTGAGCGTAGTCGGAACTAAGTACCCCATCTACCCACTTTTTAGTATACCATCTCAAAAAACACGCGCCTACCTTTGCACGATCCGGCAATAAAATATATATTTACGATGAATACCGTTTTAACCCGTATTGCATCGCCAGTTATGAAAAACCTCAGACTCTTGGCAGTCACCTTTGATACGCCCATCGCACCCTGGGAGATCAAACAATTTCGCGGCGCTATCGCCCACAAGGTGGGGCTGGAGCACGATTGGTTCCACAACCACAACAACGAATCCGGGGGCTTTCACTACCGCTATCCGCTTATTCAGTACAAAGTCGCCACCAGGGGCCGGGAAATGCGCCCCATGCTGCTCTGCATCAATGACTGTGTGGAAGAGGCCCATCATTTTTTCGGCATGCCCGACTGGTCGCTCCGCATCGGCGACCGCGACGCCGCGCCCCTGCGCATCTTTCAGCTCGACCTCCGGGAGCACGCCCTGGACCTCAAACCCGCTGCCGCCGCGTACTGTATCCACAAATGGCAGCCGCTCAACCCGGATAATTTCCGCGAATGGCAGTCCATGCGCCGCCTGAGCGACCGCTACGCCTTCCTCGAAAGGCTGCTGGCTTCTCACCTCCTGGCCTTTGCGCAGGGTGTCGGCTGGCAGATCCCCGAGCGCTTCGAAGTCCGCATCACCAACCTGATCAAGGAGGAATGGATCACCTTCAAAGGCATCAAGGTGCTGGCCTTCAACCTCGAATTTGAATGCCCGTTGCAATTACCGGACTATATCGGGTTGGGAAAGGGGAGCAGTATTGGATGGGGGGTGGTGAGGAGGAAAATCAATAAAAAATTCAACGGCAAAAAAGACTAAACCATTTCCATGGCAAATTTCAATCAAATTTTTCAGGAAAACAACTGTCTGGTAAAAGGTGATATTTCCGGCATTCAGGAATTCATTTTCAATGTTAAATCACAAGGAGCAGCCAAAAGCCTGAAAGCCAGATCGTATTTTATTTATGCCCTCAGTGAAATGGCTCTTGATTTAATTCGAGACACCTTGAATAATAATTTTCACCTTTTATATAACGGAGGAGGAAATTTTTATTTTTTTACTAAGGACCTTCAAAAAGGGCAACTGAAAAGCCTCCAATCGGCTATTGATCATGAGTTGAAATTTCTGGATATTCATCTCTCACTTGCCCTTGCAACTTACGATTCAAATAAAGAAACTTTCGATCAGGTTTGGACTAATGTTAATCAGGCTTCAGCTGAGAGCAAACAACGAAGATTTTCAACTTTAATTGAAGCCTTCCAACCTTTTAACCTCGGGGATCAAACCAATCAGCTCAAAAGGTTCGGCCGCGAGCTGACGCTTAATCCAGGGTTTGAGATCTTGCCAAACGGAAGCTCAGGCGCCTTCTTTGGAAATGATTCATTTTTCCTTTTTGATCGGCAATTTAAACTTAGCAAATCTCTCCGGCAATTTGAGGATCATGTTATCAGCAAATTACCACGATTTTCACAATCCTTAAATCAGGAATACCTCAAGGTTATAGAAAAATATAATGAAGATGCTGAATCGGATGAGGTTATCGGATGGGAAAACGCTGTAATCCCGTTTGACATTTTGGCCAGATTCGCTGAAGTCCGGACCGGAACTCATAAGTTGGGCGTATTGAAATTTGACCTTGACAACCTGGGTGAGACATTGGTGGGAATATCGGAAGCTGAAGAATTACACCGCGTTTCGCAGGCATTATATCGTTTCTTTTCCCATAATATCTGTGATTTTTGGAATAGCTCTTTCGATCAGATTGTTTTGGAATTGGATGATTCCGGAAACCCAATTGAAATAAATAATAAAAAGCATCTGAAATTTGGAAAAATAAAAGAAAATTATTCTGACAATATTTATATCATTTATTCAGGCGGAGACGACTGCATGTTGCTTGGAGGCTGGGATGCAGTCTTTGAATTTGCTTTTTATTTTCACCGGGAGTTCGAATCATTTCGAGAAAAAGAACTCAGGGCCTATCCAAATCTAACCTTGTCCGGCGGATTAATTATGGTTGATGCCAAATTCCCGGTAGTCAGATTTGCACGACTAGCAGATGAAGCACTTGATCAAGCCAAATATGGCGACGGGTCTTTGACAGGGAGTCGGAAAGAGAAAAACAAAATTTCTTTCCTCGGAGAACGGCTAAGTTGGAAGGAGTTTGGAACAACCAGAGAGATTGCCCATAAAATTGAAGAGTTGATTGTTGCAAAAAATGAACCTAAAAGCATTATTCAGCGAATTGCCAGAAGTGCTTTCGGTTATAATACCATTCAACAAAAAGCGCGTAATGGTCAAATTTTGGCTCCTCAGGTTTGGAAATTATTTTATTACCTCCGGAATACCAAAAACAAAGAAGAAACTGAAAGTATTGTTGAAGACTATAGCCGGGCATTATTGGACGCTGCACTGGCAAGACAAGAAACCAATCCTTTTATTTTCCCTTTAGCAGCCCGATGGGCGGAATTTTTAACCAGAAAAAAAGAATAATATGGCGAAGAATCACGGACATGGGGGATATCCCAATAGAGGTGCTCAACACTCCAAAGGTGAAAGAGAAAAAAATAAACATCAAAAGATATTGGAGGAGAATAAAGCAAATATCCTGAACTTCAGGCTCGCTTCCAATCTCTCCGATCTTATTGATGCCTTATCTGCCTATGTTAAGGCAGAATGGAGAGACCTTTCTACTCACCAATTACGGAATCTATACGATGAGGTCCGGAGGAAGAAAACGCCGAATGAGATCCAATTACTCCGGGCAAAATTCGCTTATGCTCAGGCCAGGCAATCCAGTAAACCTCAGGCCAAGGAAGCCATTAAGTTCCTGGATTTGATCATGTCTGACGTCAAGCAACCAGAACAGGTTGATCATTTCAAGGCCTTTTTTGAAGCCGTCGTCGCGTATCATAAATTCCATCATCCAAAGTCATAACTACCATGAGATTAATAGCTAAATTGATTATCAAAGGAAAAATCAAAACGGAAACCGGTCTTCATATCGGTGGTTCCAAGTCCTCGCTGGATATTGGAGAAGTAGACCTGAATGTTATTAAAACACCGGGAGGTGTTCCATTCATTCCCGGCAGTTCACTGAAAGGGAAATTGCGATCCCTTCTAGCTCGAACGGAAGGATCTTTGGATGTGGGAAACGATCCTCTTTATATCAAGGAAATATTCGGGAGCGCTGCTGATTCTAATAACGGAATCGTAACACGTCTCCTTGTGAGAGATGCCAACCTTGATGTTGCCCAATTCAAGAACGATTTCAGCGATGTAAAAATGGATTTTGAATTTTCTGATGTAAAATGGGAGAACCGGATCGATCGGAAATCAGGAACGGCTAAAGACCCACGTCAGTTGGAACGTGTTCCATCCGGCACCTGTTTTAACTACGAGCTCATTTATGATGTCTATGATGACGGTAATAACCCTATAGAACAGTCTGACCCCAAAACCAGGCTGGCAAAACACCTATGGGCTATCCACAGGGCGATGCAACTGCTGGAAGACGATTACATTGGCGGACAGGGCTCTCGCGGGTATGGTAAAGTACGTTTTGAACAACCTGCTGTCGTCGAATACAAGAAGATTGATAAAAATGCAGCTTACGCAATCTCAGAAGAGAAACCGAAGGAAATTTCAGCCTTTGAAAGCGATCTTGGTATTGCCATTACCTCAACTGCCTCTGCATAATTCTCGATGAAATGAAAGCCGTTATTTTGAAGTGCCGGCCTGAAAGCCGGTTCCATTTCGGTAAGGTAGGGCTGGATCCCAATTCTTCCCTCAATGATACTTCCGAAATTATCCATTCTGACACCATTTTTTCTGCATTGATCAATATTGCGGCTCAAATAGGGGGAAGCCCTGCCGCAAATAGCCTGGGCGACTTATTTGACAAATGTTGGGTTCGCATTTCATCCGGGTTTTATTGCTTGCAAAATGGAGAAGACTATGTCTATTTTTTGCCAAAACCCGAATATTATACCCTGAAAACGGATGGAAGTTACAAATCCCATGCCCGTACCCGATTTATTTCCTCCGAGGTATGGGCGAGCGGATACTTGCAGGATGAATGGGTTGATAACGGAATCCAGAAATATCAACATGATCAATTTGCAGCGTTTGACTGGGAGATGCCAACGGGATTGGAAAATTCCTTTTCATTCTTCAAAACAATGACAGCTCCGAGGGTTCACGCCAGGAAACAGGATCAGGAGGACAGCTTTTATTTCCTCACCTCCCTGACGATTAACCCTTCTGGCAATAGAGTAGATAATTCCCCGGATGTACATTTTTATTTTCTGATGGATCTGAAAAACAGCGATGAGGAACATCCTGGATTTTCGATTTTAGAAACGGTTTTGAAATTATTACCAGATACCGGCTTAGGAGGAGAAAGAACAGGAGGTTGCGGTTTATTTGAAGGAATTGAAATAAGAGATTTTGAATTCCAGGATTTTAATTCGACCCATTGGGCAACTCTTTCCCTGGCGTTACCAGATGAAAATGATCCGGCCTCTCTCTCAAGTTTCCTAAACTTTAAAACGGTAATTCGCGGTGGTCGGGAAACTTCAACCGACGGCAAACTGAATCATATCAGAATGATAGCAGAGGGTGCTTTGGTGACGGAAACAGAAACCGGAAGCATTGTAAATATCAGCAATAAACCCGGCACAAATTATTGGAGACATGGCAAGCCGCTGTGCTTGCCTGTACACCCCAAAACACTCCTATCTGCGGAGAATAAAAAATTGAAAAATCATGGCGAAGCAGGTTTATAAACCGACAAGCATAAACGTGGAAATTTTAACCCCTGTTTCAATCGGAGACGGTGGGAGCCTTTCCCCTTTGTCCGATTATTTTATTCAGGATGGCCGGGTTCACCGGATCAGTGCCGAAAAACTGGAAGATTATCTTGAGGCTGAAGACCTGATTGACGCCTATGTGGATGCTGTCTATCAGGCTGCAGATTCTTCTAAAATAGACTTTTGGACAAATGACATGGGAATGGATGCCCCAGCGTTTATCAGTTCGGGAAGGTCCTTTTTATTAAATGCAGCTGATAATCCAACCGAGTTGAAAACAATTGTCCGAAATGGCCAACATCCTTATTTGCCCGGTAGTACGGTAAAAGGAGCAATCAAAACAGCTATTTTGTATCAATGGCTGCAAGAGGGTCCAAATTCAAAACTGGATACCATTTGCAATATGCTGCTTGACGGTCGTACAAAAGGGGAGCGAGGAAGAGATGAAATTGACCAGATCATATCGGATTTCATGGAAAGCATGCCACGGGAAAAGCCGGCAGAATTTCAAAGACTCAGGGTAGCGGACAGTAATCCAATTAGCGAAAATTTAGTCGAAATTTATCAAACGAAAAGGTTGAATATGGGAAGCGGAAAATTTGATATTCCGGTTCCCAGAGAGGCCCTTAAACCAGGTGTACATAATCTGCAAATTCCAATTACTATTTTGCCCGAATTTGAACACAAAGCCCTGCAATCTATTAATTCCAAAGGAATTCAAGATATTTTCGGCCGAATCAATAAATTCAGCTATGCCCATCTGGGATGGTTAATGGATACCCTTGAAGATCAGGAGGAATACATCCAGGAGAACGATTACGAAGGAATTTTTGAAAACTTGTGGAATAATTTGAACACGATTTATGACAAAATAGAAACGGCCGGCGATAATGAAGCTTACATTCAAATCGGAGCGGGAAAAACTTATTTCACCAATTCTATTGGATTGGCAATAATGGATAAAGATTTGAAAGCATTTTCGGCCTTAAAAAGAATATATAGGTTGGGAAAGGCCAAACAGGAACTTTTTCCAATCTCTTTGACCTTGACATCAACCAACTTTATGCCTATGGGTTGGATAAAGCTGAGTTTCTGACATTAGCCTGGGTTAAAATTTGCCATTTTCAACCTCTTTTGTAAGACAAACATCAGTCATTTTTTAAATGAAAAATCTTTTATATGAACATAGAAAAAATTAAAGAACGTCTGAAAAATTTAATTAAGAAAGATCAAACGAGTATAGCAATACAAGAACTTGAAAAGTATATCCCCAGTAATAAAGATACCTATGATGAGATAATTCTTCTTGGGGCAAGAAGCTATAGGATAAAAAAAGAAGAGAGTCTTGACAGAAATAATCCTAAAGTTACAATTGATAAAAATATTCTGGATAACGACTTAATGACTCTTATTAATAAGTTAAATGAAGATGAATTTCAAGGGTTTGACAGGGAAATTACTTATGAAAAATTTTTCGTGGTAACTCCCACGTCAAAAAGGAAGGGAGAAATAGAAGAATTTTTTCCTGAAGAGTATTTTCCTAATTGCGAAGTTATTGTAGGTGAAGAAATAAAAACCAAACCTAGATCTAAGTTTATTATTTTCGATTTTTATGGATATGAAAAAATTCATTCTACTGAATCAGAGAATATTTTTTTTAAAAAACATCCGGCACTAAAATCCTATCTTCAGATTTTATCTGAACTGGTAAAACAAAGACATTTCATTATTTACCTAGGAAATCATTATTTTAATTTAGACAACTGGCGCGAACAAGTCCACGCAGCCAACTCCAAATTCGCCCTTTACGCCAGAATCCGGGAGATGATAGAATACCTAAAATATAACCCACCAATAGAGGATGGAGACATAATCGACCCCGAAAATTGAACCAAAAACATTCACGATGGGTACCTTTGCAAGCTCTCTTTTTACACATTCCTGATCCGAGGCCGCACCAGCGCCAGAAACTCCAGGCTGCTCATCAGGTTGCCATAGATCTGCGCCCTGGAATTCGCAAAGTTGATCTTTATTGAAATTTCAGGGGCATCATTTTGATAATCCCAGGTGCCGCTCTTGCCGAAGTAAAAAAGAGCCGTTTCCTTATTGAGGTATTGCCGGACTATAGATTTATCCAATTTCCCGTCCTCATTGTTCGCAAAAACCAGGTCATATTCAAAATCCTTTACTTCCACTTTTTTGTCGTCAATCGGTAGGAATTTAACCGCCGTAAATCTCTTTTCCCGGAAGAAGCTGCGCAGAAACTTATCGCTGCTATCCTTACCACTCAAAACCAGAATACCGGATGTTTTGAGGTCGGTCAGAAGATCAACAGCTTCCTGAGATTTCTTTTGCAGATACTCCTTCAGTTTTTGCTTTCCCCACAACCGCCAGGTCAGCCCTGCAAGAAATATAAACCCGCCAAACGTGACCAGCAATTGGGGCCAGGTAACCGTGAATTTCCGATAGTTGCTCACCATTTCTTCCAAAGTACTCCTGTTTTCTGAAAGGAATTCCAATAACACGGAATCTTGCACTGATTGGCCGAAAACAACAATCGGAAGCATCAATAAAGGCAACAGACCCAGTTTTCTTTTCATAGCTGAGGATTTATCTTGATACGATTGTCCGGGCAATTAAGGGCCTCCGGATTCAAAAGGCCATTTTCCGCTATCGGAATCCGTACTTTCTTAGAGAATGGTTTACCGACCCCAAGGTTAAAGGATAAAGAACCAAGGTTAAAGTAGGCCGCCGTCATTCCGGCTTCCTTCAACTTTCCCACCAAGCTGCCCACGTGCCTTCTGAGGCTGCAGGCCGAACCACGCCCTTAGGAATTCTTGGCGAGGTACGAGCCTTAGGGATTCTCAGACCGCCTTCGCTAAAGCTACTGCGGTCGGTGGCGTGGAATCCTCATTCTAATGGATAA
>WBZL01004418.1_pt1 | contig 12193 bp, 14 predicted proteins | sample 5204291 | NCBI WGS metagenome assembly WBZL01 (sample SAMN12344345, study PRJNA552823) | activated sludge metagenome | biome: Activated sludge suspended growth; feature: Nitrification reactor; material: Wastewater; isolation source: activated sludge from nitrification reactor of wastewater...
CGTGGAGCATGGCCCATGTACCGGGATGCACGTACACTGGCACTCAGGACGTCAGAGTGCTAACCAGCCGGTGAAAGGTGATCATGGACGACCGGAAGCTCGAGGTCTTGCGCGCGATCGTGGAGGACTACGTCTCCACGCGTGAGCCGGTGGGCTCCAAGGCGCTGGCCGAGCGGCACAATTTCGGCGTCAGCTCCGCCACCTTGCGCAACGACATGGCCATTCTGGAGGAGGAGGGCTACATCGTGGCCCCCCACACCAGTGCCGGCAGAGTGCCCACCGACAAGGGCTATCGCCTGTTCGTCGATCGCATCGCGCAGATCAAGCCCCTGTCCCCGGCCGAACGCCGGGCGATCCACCAGTTCCTCGATGCGGCAGTGGACCTCGACGACGTCATGCAGCGCACCGTGCGCCTGCTGGCCCAACTGACCCACCAGGTCGCGCTCGTCCAATACCCGACGCTGACGCGTAGTGGGGTGCGCCACGTCGAGATCGTGGGACTCACCCCGCGGCGGGTGCTGCTGGTCGTCATCGCTGACACCGGACGCGTCGAGCAGCGCACGGTCGAGAGTCCCATCGATGTCACTGACGAGGCACTGCTCGACCTTCGGGCCCGGCTCAACGCGGCGGTGGTCGGTAGGTCGTTCACGGCTGTTGCGGATGCGGTCGGGACGATCCCTGACCAGACCCCCGTCGAGTACCGCCCGCTGGCCGCAAGCGTGCTTGCCAGCCTCCTCGAGAGTGTCGTGGAGCGACAGGAGGACCGGATCGTGATGGGTGGAACTGCCAACCTCACGCGGTTCGGCGAGGACTACTCCATGACCATGGGGCCGGTTCTCGAAGCGCTCGAGGAACATGTTGTCCTCCTGCGGTTGTTGCAGGAGGTGGGCGGTCAGGACGACCTGACCGTGCGGATCGGCTCGGAGAACGAAGTGGCGGGCCTGTCGTCGTCGGCGGTGGTGACCACCGGCTACGGCCCGCATTCCCAAAGTGTTGCGCATATCGGGGTGCTCGGCCCGACGCGTATGGACTACCCGGGCACCATGGGTTCGGTACGCGCGGTGGCGCGCTACCTGGGCCGGATCCTGAGCCAGTAGAAGGAAGACGATGGCAGCCGATTACTACCAGACCCTCGGGGTCGCCCGTGACGCGACGCCCGAGGAGATCAAGCGCGCCTACCGGCGCCTGGCGCGGGAACTCCACCCCGATGTGAACCCCGATCCGGCCACACACGAGAAGTTCAAGGATGTGACCGCCGCCTACGAGGTGCTGTCAGATCCCCGTAAGCGCCAGATGTACGACCTCGGTCACGACCCGCGCGCGGGTGCCGCAGGTGGTTCCGGTGGCGCGGGGTTCGGGGCCGAGAACCTGTTCGAAGACCTGATGAACTCCTTCTTCGGCGGTGGTGGTGCCGGGGCCTCCCGGGGCCCGAAACCCCGTACGCGTCGAGGGCAGGACGCCCTGCTGCGCGTCGAGGTCGACCTCTCCGAGGCGGTCTTCGGGACCGAGAAGGAGATCACCGTGGACACGGCCGTGGGCTGCCCGACGTGTCACGGGGGCGGTACCGCCGACGGTGCCGCACTCGTCCCGTGCCCGATGTGTCGTGGGCGCGGCGAGGTGCAGAACGTACAGCGGACCTTCCTCGGACAGGTCATGACCGCCCGGGCCTGTCCGCAGTGCCAGGGATACGGCACGCTCAACCCGTCTCCGTGCCCCGAGTGCGCAGGCGACGGCCGGGTACGAACACGGCAGACGATCAAGGTGGAGGTGCCGCCCGGCGTCGAGACCGGCACCCGACTGCTGCTGTCGGGTCAGGGTGAGGTGGGTCCGGGCAACGGCCCGGCCGGCGACGTCTACGTCGAGATCATCCAGAAACCGCATCCTGTCTTCGAGCGGCAGGGGAACGACCTGCACGTCCAACTGAGCATCCCGATGACCGCGGCCGCGTTGGGCACCGTGATTCCGCTGCAGACCCTCGACGGCGAGCAGAAGATCGAGGTCAAAGCCGGGACCCAGAGCGGCAGTGTGCAGACCCTGCGCGGCCTCGGCGCCGCGAAGTTGCAGCGTTCGGGCCGTGGTGACCTGCATGTGCACATCGATGTGGTCACCCCGACCAGGCTCGACGCCGCCCAGCGTGAGCTCATCGAGCAACTGGCCGTGATGCGTGATGAGGAGCACTTCGAGCCGACGGTGGCCGAACACCCCACGGGCCTGTTCTCCCGGATCAAAGAGGCCTTCAGCGGGAAATGACCGCACCTCTGTTCTACGTCGACGAGGTGGCCACACGCGCGACGATGACGATCCGTGGGGAAGAGGCCAAACACGCATCCGCGGCCATGCGGATCGCGCCCGGCGAGCCCGTGCTGGTCGGTGACGGGAAGGGCACTGTGGCCCGCTGCACGGTGACCTCGGCGGATCGGACGCAGATCGACGTGCGCATCGACGACGTCGATGAGGTCCAGCCGGCGCGTGAGGTGATGGTCGTGCAAGCCATTCCTAAGGGTGAGCGCGGTGACCTCGCGGTGGAGTTGCTCACCGAGGCCGGGGTGACGTCTGTCGTGCCCTGGCAGTCGGCGCGCACCGTGTCCGATTGGCGTGGCAAGGAGACGGCGAAGCGTCAGCGATGGCAGCGCGTGGCCCGGGCGGCCGCCAAACAATCCCGGCGCGCCTGGCTCCCACAGATCCATGACCACGCCGTGGGCGTGCCACCCGTGCGAGGCGCGGCACTGATCCTGCACGAAGATGCCACAGACAGTCTGTTCGACCTCGACCTTCCGGCCGGGCCGATCACGCTCGTGGTCGGACCCGAGGGTGGGCTGACCGAGGACGAGGTCGCGAGTCTGCTCGCGCGCGGGGCACACGCGGTGCGGATGGGTCCGGAGATCATGCGGACGTCGACTGCCGGAGCGGCCGCCTGTGTCTGGATAAGGGGCTTAGAAATGCGCCTCGGCTCGTGACATGATCGTGGACATGGCATGCATCTTCTGCGCCATCGCAGGTGGCGAGATTCCGGCGACGCTGGTTCATGAGACCGACAACGTCGTCGCTTTCCGGGACCTCAAGCCGGTCGCGCCCGTGCACGTCCTGGTCATCCCGCGCCAGCACTACCGGGATGTGCGCGAGCTCTCCGCGGACGCTGCCACGGCGATTGAGGTGTTGCAGGTGGTCGATGCGGTGGCTGATGCCGAGGGCCTCGACGGGGGGTTCCGTCTGGTGTTCAACACCGGGGCGGACGGTGGCCAAGAGGTCGAGCACGTGCACGCCCACGTCATCGGCGGCCGGCACATGGAATGGCCCCCCGGATGAGCAGAGCCGCCTCCGCGGACGCCTCGGTCTCGAGCACGATCGTCGTCCCCAACACCCATCCGATGGTCGCGCTGCTCGGCGCCAACGACGAGAACATCAAGCAGTTCGAACGGGACTTCCCGGAGGTGGACGTCCTGGTCCGGGGCAATGAGATCCACCTCTCCGGCGAGGTCACGGAGATCGGGCTCGCAGAGCAGGTGCTCGCCGAGATGCTGTCGATCCTGCGCACCGGACAAGGCCTCACGCCGGACGCGGTCGAGCGTTCGGTTGCCATGCTGCGCAGTGACCGCACCTTGTCGCCATCGCAATTGTTGACTGCAAACATCCTCTCCACGCGCGGCAAGGCGATCCGAGCGAAGACCTTGAATCAGAAGCGTTACGTCGACGCCATCGACCAGAACACCATCGTTTTCGGCATCGGTCCGGCCGGTACCGGCAAGACGTACCTCGCTGTGGCCAAGGCCGTGCAAGCGCTGCAGTCCAAGCAGATCAACCGGATCATCCTCACTCGGCCCGCAGTGGAGGCCGGGGAGCGTCTCGGATTCCTGCCCGGGTCCTTGAGCGAGAAGATCGACCCGTATCTACGTCCGCTGTACGACGCATTGCACGACATGATCGACCCCGACCGCATCCCGCAATTGATGACCAGCGGCACCATCGAGGTGGCGCCCTTGGCCTACATGCGGGGCCGCACCCTCAACGACGCGTTCATCATCCTGGACGAGGCGCAGAACACCACCGCCGAGCAGATGAAGATGTTCCTCACCCGGCTCGGCTTCGGTTCCACGATGGTCGTCACCGGCGATGTCACGCAGGTCGATCTGCCCGGTGGTACGACCAGTGGCCTGCGCATCGTGCAGAAGATCCTCGCCGGGATCGACGACGTCGCGTTCTGTGAACTCACCAGTCGCGATGTCGTGCGGCACAAACTCGTGGGGGACATCGTGGATGCCTATGGAAGGTACGAGCAGTCGCGATGAGTATCGACGTCGTCAATGAGACAGAGGCCGAGATCGACATCGACTCGATCCAGGAACAGGCCCGCTTCATCCTCGATCGGTTGCGCATCCATCCGGGTGCGGAACTGTCGGTGGTCTTCGTGGATGTCGCCACGATGACGGATCTGCACGAGCGGTGGATGGACGAACCGGGGCCGACCGACGTGCTGAGTTTCCCGATGGATGAGTTGACCCCTCCCCGCGACGATGAAGAACCCCCCGAGGGACTCCTCGGGGATGTGGTCATCTGTCCGGAGGTCGCACAGAGGCAGGCCGTGCAAGCCGGTCACGACGAGCGACTCGAAGTCGGTGTGCTGCTCACCCATGGCATCCTGCACCTGCTGGGCTACGACCACGCCGAACCGGACGACGAACGATTGATGTTCGGCCTGCAGCGACGGCTGCTCGGTGAATGGCAGACCGAGGACGCCTCCTGATGGAGTATCGAGATATCGTCCTGCAGGTCGTGGCGGTTGTGGTTCTGGTCGGACTCGCCGGGGTCCTGGTCGCCGCTGAAGTCGCGCTCACGCGGGTGTCCCGCGCGCGGGCCGAAGAACTTGTCGAGGCCGGTGCGCGCGGCAGTCGTGGTCTGCAGACCATCGTGGAGGACCGTCCGCGGTACGTGAACGTGCTGTTGTTCCTGCGACTCGTCTGCACCACGACGGCCATCGCGCTCGCAGCGTTGATCGGCATGGAGACCATCTCCGGATCACTGTGGCTGCAGGTGGGTGTCCCGATCGTGGTGATGGTGTTCGTGGGCTATGTGGTGACCGGTGTCGCCCCGCGCACTCTGGGCCAGCAACACGCAGAGGGGATCGCCCTTGCCGCCTCCGGGCCCGCGCGGTTCCTCGCCGGGCTCCTCGGGCCCCTCGCCTCACTGCTCATCCTCATCGGCAACGCGATCACGCCCGGCAAGGGGTATCGCGAGGGCCCCTTCGTCAGTCAGGCCGAATTGCGGGAACTGCTCGACCAGGCCGGGGCCGATGCGGTGATCGAGGACGAGGAGCGGCAGATGTTGCACTCGGTCTTCGAACTCGGGGACACCCTTGTGCGCGAGGTAATGGTTCCCCGCACCGAGATGGTGTGGATAGAACGGACGAAGACACTGCGCCAAGCGCTGTCCCTCGGGCTGCGTTCGGGGTTCAGTCGCATCCCCGTCATCGGCGACAACCTCGATGACGTGGTGGGCGTGGTGTACCTGAAGGACGTGGCCCGCCGGACCTTCGAGCACCGCAACTCCGAACGCAACGAACGGGTCGACACGGTCATGCGTGAGGCCCACTTCGTGCCCGACAGCAAGCGTGCGGATGATCTGTTGCGCGATATGCAGGCCGCCCGGGTGCACATGTCGATCGTCGTCGACGAGTACGGGGGCACGGCCGGACTGGTGACGATCGAGGACATCCTCGAGGAGATCGTGGGGGAGATCGCGGACGAGTACGACACCGCGGAGATCCCTGATGTGGAGCCCCTCGACACCGACCGTTACCGAGTGAATGCACGCCTCTCGGTCGATGATCTCGCCGAGTTGGTGCCGGTGCAGGTGAGCAGCGAGGCCGATGACGTGGACACCGTCGGTGGGCTGCTCGCGCGGCGGCTCGGGGTGGTTCCGATCCCGGGAACGTACGTGGACATCGATGGCTACCGGCTCACCGCTGAGCAGGCCGCCGGCCGCCGCAACCGGATCGGCACGATCCTGGTGGAGAAAGTTGAGGACGCTGATGAGTCCTGAGGACCAGAAACTCGTGGCGCTGGCACGGTCGGCCAAGGCCAGGATCCAGGCCGAGCAGGGCGCCGCCGTGCGCGATGAGACGGGCCGAAGCTACGCAGGTGCCACAGTCGCACTGCCGTCGCTGCAGCTGTCTGCGTTGGACGTGGCGGTGGCGCAGGCGGTCGCTGCCGGGGCGCGGGGGTTGGAGGCCGCCGTGGTGGTGTCCGGCCATGCCCCGGCGCTTTCGGCCGTGGCCGAACTCGCTGGTCCCGGCGTGCCGGTGTGGCACTGTGATGCCCGCGGCGACGTGCTTGAGGAACTCACCACATGAGCCACTCAGGCTTCGCGATCCTTGTCGGCCGACCCAATGTCGGCAAGTCGACATTGACCAATGCACTGGTCGGTCAGCCTGTGGCGATCACATCCTCGCGTCCGCAGACGACCCGACACACGATCCGGGGCGTGCTGAACGCCGGCGACGACCAGGTGGTGCTGGTGGACACCCCCGGTATCCACCGTCCGCGGACGCTGCTGGGCCGACGGTTGAACGACTTGGTGCTCACCACGCTGGCCGAGGTCGACGTCGTGGTCCTGTGTCTTCCGGCTGATCAGCGAGTGGGGCCGGGGGACCGGTTCATCGCCGAGCGGTTGCGGGATCTACGACGTCAACGCCTCGTGGTCGCGGTCACGAAGGCCGACAGTGTGCCTCGGGAGATGGTGGCGCAGCGTTTGCTTGAGGCCGACGCCTTCGCCACGGAGATGGGTCTGGACGTGGCGGACTTCGTGCCGGTGTCCGCGCTCGACGGCGCGAACGTCGCCGAACTCGCCGGGGTGCTGGCCGGGCTGCTGCCGGAGGGCCCGAGGCTCTTCGGTGACGAGTTGACCGATCAGCCTGAGAGGGTGGTGGTCGCTGAACTCATCCGGGAAGCCGCGTTGGAGCGCCTGCACGATGAGTTGCCCCACTCTGTGGCGGTGGACATCGACGAGATGGGTATGCGCGAGGGTCGCCCGGACGACGACCCCCTGATGGACATCTACGCCGTGCTCTACGTCGAGCGGGCCAGTCAGAAGCCCATCGTGCTCGGCCGGCGAGGGCAGTTGCTCAAGCAGATCGGCAAAGAGGCCCGCGGCAAGATCGAGGCGCTGCTCGGGACCCGCGTGTACCTCGATCTCCATGTCAAGGTCGCGAAGGACTGGCAGAACAACCCCTCGCAGTTACGCAGGCTGGGGTTCTGAGTCGTCCTCCTCGCCCTGCAGTTGCGGGATGACTTCGTAGCGCCGGGTGTAGGCCTGGGCGAACGCGATGATCGCGGCCGCCACCGGGATACCGATGAGCGCGCCGATCGGGCCGAAGAGCGCCGCACCTGCGATGACCGACCCGAACGCGACGGCGGGGTGGATGTCCATGGTCTTGGAACTGATACGTGGGGAGAACCAGTAGTTCTCCACCTGCTGGTACACGGTGGCGAAGATGATCACCCACACCGCGTCGAGTGGCTGGTCTGACAGGATCGCGATGAGCGCAGGCAGTGCGACGGCGAGATAGGTACCCACGGTCGGGATGAACTGACTGATCAGACCCATCCACAGTGCCAGGGGAAGCCAGTAGTCCAAGCCGATCAGGATGAAGAAGATCGCGGAGAAGAACGCCGAGATGGCCGCGAGTCCCAAGCGGGAGATCACGAACCCGCCGGCCTTGTCGGTGGCGATGGTCCAGACGTCGTGGAAAACGGTCTGCTGCTTGCTCGGAAGCAGGGAGGCCACGAACCGTCGTAGCCGCGGGCCGTCGGCGGCGAAGTAGAAGGCGAACAGCAGGAGGGTGAAGCCCTGGAAGACGATCCCGATAGCCGAGCTCAGGACGCCCAGCACGCCGCCGGCTGCCTGCTGGGCGAACTTGCCCACGGTCGAGGGGGACAGGTTGAGCTGGTCGATGATCGTCTGCGGGTTCAGGCCGAGGTTGAAGCGGTTGTTGAGCCAGTCGATGACGTTCTGGATGATGCTCGGTGCCGCCTGCACGAGCGACACGATCTGCGACGCGAACAACTGCCCGAACGCGATGAAGAAGATGACGGCGAACACGGCCAATGTGAAAAAGACGAAGAGCGTCCCGAGTCCCCGTGGCCAGTTCCAACGGTCGTGCAGTCTGGTGACGATCGGGTCGATGGCCAGTCCGAAGAGCCATGCCAGCAGCAGTAGGAACAGGAAGTCACCCAGCGACTTCCAGGCCCACATGAAGACCATGAAGAGGGCGAAGAGCACGAAGACGCCGACCGCAGATCGCCGGACCCAGCCGGGATCGAGGCGCACGCTCACGGTCTGGATGTCCTGGTCGTCCTGTTTCACGCCCCCCACCGTACCGAGGTGCGTCGCTTTGTCGCGGCAGGGCGGCACAATGATTCTGTGGCCAACCGGATCGAAGACGTCGCAGTGGTGCTGCGTGCGTACCCGTTGGGCGAGGCCGACCGCATCCTGAGCCTGCTCACCGAAGAACACGGGGTGGTGCGGGCGGTGGCCAAAGGCGTGCGCAAACCCACGTCCCGGTTCGGTTCCCGGTTACAGCCCTTGAACCATGTGCACGTTGTCATGTACGCCGGACGCAACCTCGCCACGATCAGCGGGGTGGATTCGGTGCAGTTGTACGGTTCGCAGATCGCCGGCGACTATGTGCGCTGGTCCGCAGGGCACGTCCTCGCCGAGGCCACCGAACGGCTGGTCACGGAGGAACTCGAACCGGCCCGGCCGCAGTACCGGTTGCTCGTCAGCGGACTGGCCGCGCTCACCGATCAGCGCCGCGACCCCAGATTGGTGATCGACGCGTTCCTGCTCCGGTCACTGGCCACCGGCGGGTGGGCGCCGAGCTTCTCGGACTGCGCGCAGTGTGGTGATGACGGTCCGCACGCCTGGATCCACCTCCCGTCCGGCGGCGCGGTCTGTGAGGGGTGCCGGCCGTCGGGGGCGGTGTCCATCAGTCCGGGCACTTCCGGATTGCTGGGGGCACTGCTCAGCGGGGACTGGTCGTCGGCCGATCGCGCCGCGACGACCTCGCGCCGGGCCGCGTCGGGAGTTGTCGCGGCGTACCTGCAGTTGCACCTCGAGCGTGAACTGCGGTCGTTGCCGATCGCGGACAAAGCGTGGCTGGCGGATCTGTCGGCCAAATTGGTCTCAGAAGAGGACATCGTCGCGTGAACATCCCCCCGCATCCAAGCGGAGCCACCCCGCCCCCGCTGACCCCCGACCAGGTGCCTGTGCACGTGGCGCTGGTGATGGACGGCAACGGCCGCTGGGCGCAAGAGCGTGGGCTGCCACGTACGGCCGGCCATGAAGCCGGGGAGGCGAGCCTGCTCGACTGCGTGCACGGGGCTCTGGAACTGGGAGTCAAGTGGCTGTCCGCCTACGCCTTCAGCACTGAGAACTGGCGCAGGTCACCCGACGAAGTCAAGTTCCTCATGGGCTTCAACCGTGACGTGATCCGGCGGCGGCGCGACGAGATGAACGCCATGGGGGTGCGGGTCCGGTGGGCAGGACGCCGGCCGCGGCTGTGGCGAAGCGTCATCCGCGAACTTGAGATCGCCGAACAGATGACGGCGAAGAATGACCGGCTCACCCTGACCATGTGCGTGAACTACGGTGGACGCGCCGAGATCGCCGACGCCGCGGCAGCCATCGCGCGCGACGTGAGGGCGGGTCGGCTCGACCCCGACCGTGTGACTGAGCAGACAGTCGCGCGCTACCTCTACCAGCCGGCCATGCCTGACGTGGATCTCTTCGTGCGCAGCAGCGGCGAGCAGCGGACCAGCAACTTCCTCGTCTGGCAGGCCGCCTACGCGGAGATGGTCTTCCTCGACACGCTCTGGCCGGACTTCGACCGTCGGCACCTGTGGTACGCCTGCGAACTGTACGCAGCACGGGAACGGCGCTACGGCGGAGTGCCACAGGCACCGGCGTGAATCAGCCCGGACGGTCGCTGCTGCTCGGGGTCACCAATGGGCAGTTCTGGTGCCGGGCGACCTCATCGCCGAGGTCGAGCAAACCCTGCAGGAGGTCATCCTCGGGTGCCGACTCCGTCAAGGTGTCGACACCGATGGCCTGCGCGCCGTTCGCGCCGGCGGCCTCACGCACCGCGGCCTCGGCATCGATCGTGTAGTAGAGGGCCGGCACTGGATCGTTCGCAGGCTCCCACGAGATCAGGGGCACCTGGTCGAACGCGTAGGCCCGCGCGAAGTACGTGAGCACAGGGGCCTCGACCACCAGCGTGGCGACGCGGCACGGGTTCAGTTGCTCCTGCAACCGCTGGTCGACCTGCAATGCCTCGCTCTGGACCGAGATCGTGCGCAACCCGTAGAACTGGTACGCCTCGAAAGCTGCCGGGTTGGCCTTCGACATCGCGGTACCCAGCGTCTGCGCCATGGTCGAGAGGTTGACCGGGTCGAACCAGATGTACGGATCTTTGACCTCGACATCCCGGGGACTGCCGATCCGACTCACGTCGTCGCTCAGGTCGACCACCCGTTCGGCGGGCAAGGTGGCCGCGGCGGCGTCCACCTCGGGATCGATTCCTGGGACGTAGGCGAAGAGATCGGCGTCGGTGTCCGCCACCTCAGCGGGGTCGACCGTTTCCACTTCCGCGGCGTCACCACCGATCTGTTCGGCCAGCCAGAAGGACGGGAAGTCGGCGGTGGCCACGGTGATCGCTGGCGGAATCCCGGCGGAGGCCGTCGGGTCGCCACCCTCCACGACCCCACGCGTGCAGCCGGCGAGGGCGAGAACCGAGAGTCCGGCCGCCGCGAGTCTGCGTCGGCTCATCCGCGTCCGGTGGCGCGCATCGCCGCCGCGCCGAACACGAGCAGGACCACGATCAGCCGCATGACCTTCGAACCTGTCGGGAGTACCGGCCAGGACAGTGCGATCAGCCAGAGCAGGAACAGTCCGAGGATCACCAGGAAGACGCTGCCGATCGCGCCGGGCAGCAGCAGGCCCGCCACCAGGAATGCGGCCAGGCCGATCACCACAAGTGGGCGGGGCACACGATTCAGCGCCTGCAACGGTCCGCGGCTGAGGTCTTCGAACTGCTTGCGGCCGCCGGGATTGTTCTGCGGGCGGTTGGTGCTCATGCCCCTATGGTGGCTGCCACCGTCTGCCTACACACAAGGTGGGGTCGGCCAGTGCGGTGGGGCTGGTCGCCGCCGCAGCGGACATTTCCGGTTGGGGCGACCGTCGAACCCGTCGTCGCGAACCGCAATTGGTCGCCCTCGCGCCTGAAATACAGCATATGTCGGATTGCTGCGGACACATCTGGTTGGCGGTCGGCCGTCCCCGACCAGATGTGTCCGCAGACAACGAGGGCGCTGCGGCAGGGCTCGCACTGTCGCCTCGGTACCCTGGAATGCGTGCCTATTGATCGAGTCGATGCCGTCGTCAACCTGAGCAAGCGCCGCGGGTTCGTGTTCCCGTCCTCCGAGATCTACGGAGGCACCCGTTCGGCCTGGGATTACGGCCCCCTCGGCGTCGAGCTCAAGGAGAACATCCGACGCCAGTGGTGGCAGTCGGTGGTCCGCGGCCGTGACGATGTCGTGGGCCTGGACTCCTCGGTGATCCTCGCTCCGCAGGTGTGGGTCGCGTCGGGACACACCGAGGCGTTCGTCGATCCGCTGACCGAGTGCAAGAAATGCCACAAGCGCTGGCGGGCAGACCAACTGATCGAGGCCTACGAGGAGAAGCACGGGCACCCGCCGGAGAACGGCCTTGCCGACATCGTGTGCACCAACTGCGGCACGCGCGGGGAGTTCACCGAACCCCGCGACTTCAACGGCATGTTGCGCACCATGGTCGGACCTGTGCAGGATGCCGGCGCAGAGCACTTCCTGCGTCCCGAGACCGCCCAGGGCATCTTCGTCAACTACCTCAATGTCATGAACGCCGCCCGCCGCAAGCCGCCCTTCGGGATCGGGCAGACCGGAAAGTCGTTCCGCAACGAGATCACGCCTGGCAACTTCATCTTCCGCACCCGGGAGTTCGAGCAGATGGAGATGGAGTTCTTCGTCAAGCCGGGTACGGACGAGGAATGGCACGAGTACTGGCTGCAGAACCGGTGGGACTGGTACACCGACCTCGGTATCAATCCGGACAACCTGCGCTTCTTCGAGCACCCGCAGGAGAAGTTGTCGCATTACTCCAAGCG
>WBZL01004419.1_pt1 | contig 12192 bp, 11 predicted proteins | sample 5204291 | NCBI WGS metagenome assembly WBZL01 (sample SAMN12344345, study PRJNA552823) | activated sludge metagenome | biome: Activated sludge suspended growth; feature: Nitrification reactor; material: Wastewater; isolation source: activated sludge from nitrification reactor of wastewater...
ACGGCGGTAGCCAAGAAACGCCAGACCAATGCTTAAAAAATACAACACCAGCAACGGCGCCATCGTCAACAGCATCGTCACCGGATCAATCGAAGGTGTAATCGCCGCCGCCAAAATGGCCACGCCCACTACGGCCACACGCCACTGATCTCGCATCATCGGACCACTCACCAATCCCACAACCGACAGCACATAAATGATGATGGGCATCTGGAAACTGATCCCCAGCCAAAAAAGCATGGCCAAGATAAACCCAATATATTCTTGCCCGGTCCAATCGGTCTTAAACACCGAAGGCATGAACGATGATAAAAATGCAACGGCCGCAGGCACAAGCACAAACCAGGCAAAAGCAATGCCCAGAAGGAACAACCCTAGAGCGGCCGGAATAAACAGATACACGTAGCGGCGCTCTTTTTTAGTCAGGCCAGGAGAAATGAACAGCCAAAACTGAAAAAGAATCACCGGCATGGAGAGGATGACGCCGGAAACCAGCGCGACCTTAAAAAAGGTTTCTATCCCTTCCGTTGGCCGCAACGTTTGCAATTGGCCGTTATAGGGTTCCAGTAAAAAGAGGAGAATGTCCTGAGCGAAGATAAAACTAATAACTGTGCCGATCACCAATGCCAGCGCGGCCCAAGTCATCCGTTTTCGCAGTTCGTTGAGATGTTCTAACAAGGTTTGCTCAACGAAACTATCTTCGTGTTCTGTGCTTTTGCTCATTAATCGGGGTCGTCGGCTACGTCGATGGGCTTTGGCAGCGAAATTTCGGTTTGGCGGGGAACGGCCGTTTCCTCCGCTGGCTTCTCCTTCGACATCTGCGGTGGTCTGATGCTGTTCTCGATAAGTTTTTGGCTATCCTGAACCGCCCGCCGGCTTTCCTCAAAGGGAACCGAAGCTATGGATGTCACTTCGCGGCGCAGATCGGCCATCTGGCGGCGCAAATCTTGCATCTCTTTCATCGTATCCCGCAATTCGCCGCTGCCGTCCACAGCATCCAACTCTGCATTAAGCTGGCGCGAAAAACCGCGCGCAATCGCCTGTAATTGGGCCGTGGTTTTGCCCAACCAGTAAGCCACCTGCCGAATACGCTGCGGACCCAAAACAATTCCCGCCAGAAATAAAATCAGGATTAGTTCTGGTGCGCCAATGCCAAAAAAGCTATCCATAAGTCATTTGCAACACAGTCGTGGGTAAAGCCTGATGCAACAATCTTTAGAGTTTCCATCAGAGGAACTGCGTAACATGAGCTAAAAATTAATCGGGATCAGAATCTTTGTTTGGTTTGGTTTTGGGCGCGTCATTGTCCGGCTCGTCGCCTTGCAAGCCTTCACGAAAAGCGCGAATGCCCTTGCCCATTTCGCTGCCCAATTTACCAATTCGACCAACGCCAAAAATCAAAATGACAATGATTAAAATGATGACCCATTCCCATCCACCTAACATGTGTCTCTCTCCTAACCTGGATAAACCAGTAAGATTTACCCGCAAATGGCGCAAACTATTTTATCTGTGGAAACCGCGTCATCTGTGGATGATTTTTTGCCTTCTTAATTAGTTAGAAGACATTGAAGCAGAACGCGTTTATAAATTTTTTACCAAGAGCCATTGGGTATGGGACTTGCGGATAGTTGCGTCCTGATTTGTGAAATTATTTTGCCATCAAAGTGCTTCGTTCAGGAAGCGAATCCCATTATAACAAAAACCAGACAAAACTTATGATTATCTAACCATTTCCTTCGCTTTCGGCGGGGCAGGCAACTGTAACATCCCGATAAAGCAAAAACCAATCGGCAAATGTTTTGTATCGATCGCGTGGCTGGGTGATGAGGCCGATTTGGGCTTCGTTGACCTCCGGGCTGAGGGCATAGGTATAGACGTCTTGGTAAAGTGTGAGCGCTGGTATATCTTGATCGAACAAGCGCAGGAAAGTTTCGTAAGACGGCCGTCTCTCTTCCATGCCCCACACCTGCCGCCCAGCCTCCAATGCTTCGCTGGCCCGGCGATTGTTCCAGCCAGTATAGTTTTGCCCGCGCACAATCGCCTCCTGGCTCCAAAAATCATACAGGTCGGGGTCGCCAGATGGTGTGAATGTAACCAGCGCCACGTCATAAGCGCCATCCGCCAACAGCTGGCGCAATGCGGCGACATCCTGAGCATAGGTGATTTGTGCGTCGACGCCCACGGCCGTCCACTGAGTTCGTAAGGTTTCGGCTACGGCCGTCTGCTGCGGGGAGTTCAAGGCCACCAGTCGAAGGGTTAATGGCTGACCGTCTTTTTGCCGGAGGCCGCTATCCGCGCCAAACAGCCAGCCCGACGTATCCAACAACGCGGCCGCTGTGCCTGGATCATACGGCCGTGGCGTAAATATCGACGAGTTGTAGACCCATGAAGAGGGCAGATACGGCCCTTCAAACAAAAGCCCCTGGCCGTTCACGGCCACATCAACCAATGCAGCCCGGTCCAATGCCGCGACCAAAGCCTGCCGCCCCGATAGGGTGCGCACCAATTCGTTCGCCGGCTGGCGCAGATTAAACCACACGGCCGTGTAAGTCGGTTCTGGCGCCGTAAATAAGCGCACATCCGGCATGGCGGCCACGGTAGGCAGCGCGGCAGCGCTAACACGGTTGATGGCGTGAATGGAGCCAGCCGCAAACGCTTGCATCAAATCGGCTTCGGAAGGAAAGAACTGGAAATTCAGGGCGGCGATTTGGGTTCCTTCGCGCCAATCGGCTGGATTGGGGATGAGGCGGAGACGGCCGTCTTGCTGCCAGTTGACCGCCGGGTCGACTATAAACGGCCCAGTCCCTACCGGCGCCTGATTAAAATCCGCCTCCGCCAGTTGGGCAACGGGCACGTTGGCTAACAAATGCTGCGGCAAAATCCCCCGCGTCGTTTCGGCTAAAAATGGAGAGAACGGTTCCGCTAAGGTAAACATGATGGTCTGCGCATCGATTTGCTCGATAGTGACGCTTCGCCACAAATCGGCCAGGGCTGACGGACCGGGGAATGCTTCATCTTGCAGCAGGCCATAAGTGAAAGCAATGTCGACGGCCGTGACCGGCTCTCCATCATGCCACAGCAGATCGTCACGCAAAGTAAAGGTTACGGAACGGCCGTCCTCGCTCACCACCCAACGTTCAGCCAGAGCCGGAACCAACGCGCCAGACGCGTCATAACGCGTCAGCCCATCAAAGATAAGGCTCGTTAACTCACGATCTACCGGGTACAAATCACTTAAAAGAGGGTTCAAACTTCGCGGCGCGCCAACCACCCCTTCGACAAAATCACCACCGGCGGCCGGCACACGAACCGAACAAAAACTGGCAGACTGCACCTGAAAAGATAACAAGGCAACCACCAAGGCAAACGCCACCCCGGCTAACAACACTTGCCATCTAAGATTAATGTTCATTACACACAATAAAACGTGAAACAAAGCGCCCATTCCTGCGCCCTGTTTCACGTTTCTCAGCTAAATCAAAGTAGACGTCAGCGTAAACGCCAACTGTCAAACGATTTGTCCCCAGGCGAGGAACGCTAAAATGGTGTTGATAAAAAAGAGAATGGAAAGGCCGATTGTAACCTGGTGCATTGTCGCTTCCACACCCCGACGGGTTCTAAAACTACCGCCCGAATCACCGCCACCCATAAAGCCGCCCAGACCGCCGCCTTTTGTTTGCAGCAGCACCAAAACGGTCAATACAACCGCTAAAATGATTTCAATTACTCCCAAATAAGGGGCCCATGCTTGCATATCACTACCTCTTCAAAATGATTTATTCTCTACCCGGACTATAGCAGAGCTGTGCTTGGCGCCCGGACAAACCAAACGGGCATTATAACAGTCTCAAGGACGGCCGTCTAGTCCGGTTCACGCGCGCGGTAATTTCAATTATCAACGCTTAATCGAACCGATCGGGGCGGCGTGTGGAAATTGCTGCCAGTACACGCCTGGATTCTCATCCTCCACTGATTATCACAGGCGGCATTGCCCATTGCTGCCAATGCCCATTGCCGCCAATGCCGCCTGTGGTAAACTAACCAATGAGTAGAATACATCAACATCAAGCTGCTCGTTAAGACTCAACTCTAAGGTCAACTCGTGATTGAAATTAGTAACGTCACAAAAAAATATCTAAATCTAACCGCGCTCGATCATGTCACGCTGCAAATCCCCACAGGGGAAGTCGTCGGGCTGTTAGGCCCCAATGGTGCCGGCAAGACGACCCTTTTTAAGCTTATCGCCGGCGTTTCCTCCCCTTCCGCAGGGAGAATCAAACCGGCTGGCGGCGTCTGGCCCAAAATCGGCTACAAACCTGAAAGGCTTTTATTTCCCAATCACCTCCGCGTCCATGAATACCTGCAGCAAGTGGCCAAATTAAGCAACCTTTCTGGGCCGCAAGCCAGGCACGCGGTAGACACCAGCCTGGCAAAGGTTAATCTGCAAAGCGCGGCTAACAAACGGATCAAGGAATGCTCAAAAGGGATGCGTCAACGCCTGGGTCTGGCACAAATTCTCATCGGCGACCCGCCGCTGCTGTTGTTGGATGAACCTAGCAACGGGCTGGATCCATCAGGGCAGTCTGAAATTTATGAGGTCATTCACAGCCTGCACGAGGCTGGAAAAACCATAGTCATGAGTACCCACCACCTGCCGGAAGTAACTCAGGTTTGCACCCATCTGGTTATTTTGAACCGTGGTCAGGTTCACTACGAAAACAGCATGGCGCAGGCAATGGCCGCTCAATCGCACATTCGCATTCGCGCCAATAAGCCCTTGGAGGAATTTGGCGTATCGCTGCTGGCCTTACATAACGAGATTGAGGTGAAGGACGAGCTGATTATTCTTAAAGGAGAGGCTATGTTCATGCGCCGACAGGTCTTGGTGATGCTGTTAGAAGCCGGTTATGACGTGGTGCGAGTGGAGCACAACCGTGTCTCGTTATCAGAAATTTATGCCGAGGCCGTCCAATGACTCAACGCATTTTGGCTTTGTCGGGTTATTTTTTCCGTAGCCTCTTACGATCACTCACTGGATTGATGTACATTCTGCTTGGTTTGGCTTATTGGCGGGTGATGTTTTCGCCTGACCAACGCACACCAGATGCATCGTATTATATTTTGGTTTTGGCGGCGTTTGGCGTGGGACTAACATTTCTTTCTACGCTAACCATTGCCTCGCGCGCCAATCAGGCGGCTCATGTGGCCTGGATTGTTCGCTTGCCCAGCCGGGTGGAATACCTTACGGCCGTTCTCCTCACATCTGTCCTCTTTGCCACCACCTTACAACTGCTGCTGGCAGGCTTGGCGTTGTTTCGCGGCCCAGATTTGCCCCTGTCCCAAATCATGTTAATCCCGCCCATCTGGTTGGCGCTGAATGCTCTCACGGCCGTTCTCGCCCTGCATGCCACAGATTTTGTTGCCTCTGGGTGGTCACGCATTATTCTGTTTGGCCTCATCGCCATATTCCTGGTTGGCCAAAGCTTCAACGCCAAAAGCAGCCTCACTACCTGGCTCATTCTGAGCATCAACGACCTGAGCCGCTCCATGATGGGCAGCGGTTGGATAATCATCGCTTCACCCCTCAATTCCTTTTCCGGCTGGCTGCAGCAAGATGGCCCGGCTGCCCTGAGCAATCTGTTTAGCCTGCCATTCTGGCCCTTCCACGCCATCGCCGACGCCGTTGTCGCCGGTAGTTTTAACACCTCGCAGGCGCTGGCCCCGGCCGTGTTGTTGTTGTATGCCACTTTATTGATCATGTTGGCTGCCGATATTTTTGCCAACAAAGACATGGATCTAACCGAGTGACCTTATGGAATGCTGGCATTGTGAACGGCCGTCACACGCCATCTGCCGCTTTTGTGGGCGCGCCGTCTGTAAAACTCACAGCCAAGAAATGCCTTATATCCTCCACAGCTACCGCACCCAGGCCAACACTTACAAAGCTTTTGTCGTTGCCGGCGCAATCTGGTGCGGCGAATGCAAACCCCAACAAGACCCAATTACACTGACCAATCTGGATTAGACGCCATTTTCTCATGTTGATACGCCGCCTATTGCTCGCCATTGGATGTACCAGCCTGCTCCTGCTGTTAGCGGCTTGCGGGCTGCTAAATCCGGCCGAGAGCCAAACCGAAACGTCAGTTACGGCCGTTCCTCCCACGCCGGCTACCCTTTTTACGCCATCCGCCCAAAACACACCCAGTTTCACCATCGCTGCCACCCTCACTCCCACAAGCAATTCGCTCATCATCTGGCTGCCGCCAGCCGTCGCCTCCCGCACCGAATCCGGAGCCGTGACCCTGTCCGACCAACTGCTGGCCTTCAACGGCGCTCATCCAGACCTGGAAATCATCGTTGAGCAAAAACCCACTAACGGCCTGGGAGGCACCCTGAATTACTTGCGCACCGGTCGCAACGTCGCTCCGGCCGTGCTGCCAGACCTCATCGCCCTGCCTGTTACCCAACTCTCCGCAGCCGCCACCGAAGGGTTAATCCTGCCGATGGAGGATTTTCTTGACCCTACGGCCGTTGACCAACTTTTTGTGCCAGCTCAGGAATGGGCCTATAACGCCAGCCATCTTGTCGGCTTCCCCTTCGCTCTCACCGAGATGCTGCACCTGGAATACAGCACCGTTATCACCACCACTGTTCCTTTGCTCTGGACAGATTTTATTTCCGACACCTCAGAACATATGGTTTTCCCGGCCGCCGGCCCCGATGGCGCCCGATTAGCCCTGCAATTTTATCTGGCGGCCGGTGGAAAATTGGCCAACGAAGCCGGACAACCCGCGTTAGAAGCGGCCCCGTTAACCATCGCGCTGGAACAACTTTATAACGGCCGTTCCAATGGCTTCATCCTGCAACAAAGCAGCAACATCACCAACCTCGCCGATGGCGTGCTGCTGGTACGGGATGGCTCCACCGACAATGCACTCACTTCCTCCGATGTGTTTTTGCAAAGCATCATTACCGGTTACACGCCCCGTTATGCCGCCATCCCCGGTTTAGACGCTCCCTTACCGGCAATCATCAACGGCTGGGCCTGGGCCATCACAACCCCCGACATTCAGAAAAAAGCGCTGGCCGCAGAACTGATCGCTTTCCTCACAACGCCCGAAAATTTAGGCAGTTGGAGCCAGGAAAGCCAAATTTTGCCCGCCAACCCGGCGGCCCTGGACACCTGGCCCGCCGACGACCCCTATGCCAACTTTGCTCAAGAAGAATTGCAGCGCGCCATCCCCATGCCCCTGGCGGCCAACACGGCCATCATGTCTGCTCTGGGAAACGCCGTCTTTGATGTGATTTCCCTCAGTAAAACCCCGGCCGTCGCCGCCGCAGAAGCGGTTGTCGCCGTCGCGCCTTAGCTCGGAAAATTTGGTTGTGTACCCAGAAAATTATGTCGTCCGCACAAAACTAATCCCTCCTTTCCTGCCCAAACGCACTCTGGAACGCCCGCGGCTGACGCGCCGCTTAATGGAAGCAGCAGATTATCGCCTGACCGTTGTCCTGGCTGGAGCAGGTTATGGCAAAAGCACGGCCCTCACAGCGCTCACGGCCGTTACCCCTCATCTTGTCTGGTATCACCTCGATGACAACGACGTCGATCCGCTGCGCTTGCTCTTGCACCTATACCACGGCTTTGCCGGTATCCTGCCGGGTTTTTCCAATGCTCCACTCACCATTTTAGAAGCCTGGGACCAAAGCAGCACGCCGCTTCCCTGGGCAACGGCCGTCGACATGCTCATCAATGCCCTCACCGAATACGCCGCCGACCCCATCTTCCTGGTGCTGGACGATGTGCATCTGCTGGAAGACAGCGGCGACCCACTGCGCATCATCGACCGGCTGATCGGCCGCGCCCCAACAAGTCTGCACACAATCCTCTCCACCCGCTACCCCCTCAAGCTCCCCACAATCTTCAATTGGCAAGTACGCGGGCAATTGCTGGAAATCGATCAGGCGGAAATGGCTTTCACCCCGGAAGAAATCCAGGCATTATTCGAAGAGCAATATCGTCTCAACCTTACCGCCGAACAAGTCAGCCAATTGGCTTCCAAAAGCGAAGGCTGGGCTATCGCCTTGCAACTTGTCTGGCAGCGCTGGCAAAGCGACGCCCACACCACCCTAAACGACGCCCTGGCCCAACTTTCTGGCACATCCAGCGATCTATTCAATTTTCTGGTACAGGAAGTGTTGGCTCAAGAAGCGCCCGACATTCAAGCTTTTTTGCGCGAAACGGCCGTTCTCCCCGAAATGGACCCCACCATTTGCAACCACCTGCGCCACGCCCAGGACAGCGAACAAATCCTGCGCTACTTGCAAGAAAACGGCCTCTTTGTCGTCTCTTTGGGTGATGGGGTCGTACGTTACCACAACTTGCTACGCGAAATTTTAGCCAATCAGCTAGATACAGCCACCGCCCAAACCGTCCATCGCCGCGCCGCCGACTACTACCGCCAAAAAGGAGACGAAGAAAAAACCATCCATCACCTGTTAGCCGCCGGAGAGTTTGCGGAAACGGCCGTTATCCTCGATGACTTAGGCCGCCGCATGGTCCGCAGCGGCCGTCTGCCCCTGCTAGCCGGTTGGATTGGCAGCCTGCCGCCCGACGTGCTGGCAAACCATCCCGCCCTGCTGGTTTGCCTGGGCGACATTGCCCGCCTGCACAGCCGCTTCGATGAAGCCCTGGGATGGTACCAACAAGCCGAAACCCGCGCCCGCGCCCACGGTAACTTGCGCGAAATCGGGCAGGCACTGCGCGGGCAGGCCCGCGTTTACCTGGACACCGTAAACCCCAGTCAGGCCGAACAACTGCTGCAAGAAGCCATGCGCATCACCGATGGCCTGGAAGACCGCGAAAGCCGCGCCCGCCTGCTGGAGTTGCTGGCCGAAAACATGCTCAACCTCGGTCACCTGGAAGAATCTGAAACCTACCGCCAACAAGCCCGCGACCTGCGCCAGGAAGGCCCGGTCGAGGCCGAACTTTCGGTGCGTGTGCTGCTGCGCACCGGCCGTCTGGCCGAAGCCCGCCAACTACTGGAGGAGCGCATTCATCAGGAGCAGCAAGAACCGGTGCTGCGCCCTCGCGCCCACCGCGAAACGCCGCTGCTGCTATCGCTGGTCCTCGCCTTTCAGGGCGAGCGCGAACAAGCCCACGCCTTTGCCACGCAGGGAATGCAGCGCGGGCAAATGCTGCAATCACCATTTATTACGGCCGTTGGCTACATGCGCCAGGGCCACGCCTGGCTCTTACAAAAGGATGAACAGGGTTACGAAGAAGCCAACCGCTGCTTCCATCAATGCATCACCATCAGCGAAAAGTTGATGGTTCCTCGTCTGAGAGTTGAATCATATTGGGGGATTTGCCAGGTCTATGGCTTTCGCGGCCATCTGGCCGAAGCTGCCCACGCCGCCAATCAAGGGATCGTCATTGCCCAAAGCGCCGGCGACGAATGGATCGAAGCGCTGATTCGCCTCTCTTTGGGCGCGAGTTATTCGCTGGCCCGCCAAATACCGGAAGCCACCCGCGAACTATCTGTTGCGCTGGCCGCTTTCCGCGAATGCAACGACACCTATGGCGAAGCGCTGGCCCTCCTCTGGCAATGCCTCACCTGGCAGCGGCAAGGCGAAATGAACCTGGTCCATGCCGGTCTGGAAGATTTGCTGCGTCTGGCGCGCATCTACAAATACGACTACCTTTTCACCAAACGCACCATCATCGGACCGCCGGACCCGCGTTCGTTGGTGCCGCTGCTTTTGGCGGCTCGTGACGCGGAGTTGGAGGCCGTTTATGCCCAACAATTGCTGAAGCAGCTCGGCTTTTCGGCCCTTACCCTGCATCCCGGTTATCAACTTCGGGTGCAATCGTTGGGTCAGTTCAATGTTTGGCGCGGAGCTGAATGGGTTTCGCCTAAAGAATGGCAGCGCAAAACTGCCCGCCAGCTTTTGCAGCTTTTACTCGCGCGCCGCCGGGAAATGTTAGACCGCGACCAGATTATTGATTTGTTATGGCCGGAATTGGACCCGGAAAACGGCCGTCGCAATCTAAAAATCGCTTTCAATGCCCTCTGCCAAGCTCTGGAACCGGAGCGGTCACCCCGTGCGCCATCCGCCTTTGTGCTGCGCGATGGCACACTCTACGGCCTGCGCCCCGAAGCTGACATTTGGCTTGATGTGGTAGGCTTTGAACAAGTGGTGGAAGAAGGCGACCGCCTCCTAAACAGCGATCGGGCGCAGGCGATACAGGCCTATCGCCAGGCCGTTGCCCTGCATCAGGGTGAATTTTTGAGCGAGTGCCGCTATGAAGAGTGGTGCAGCGAAGAACGCGAGAGATTGATCGCCCTTTATCTGCGTTCGGCCGATCGGCTGGCGCAGGCGCTGACCGATGAAGGGTTGTGGGAAGAAACTATCCACATCTGCCAGACCATTTTGGCACAAGATAACTGCTGGGAACAGGCCTACCGCCTGATGATGACAGCCTATGGCGAACTGGGGAATCGCGCCCAGGCGCTGCGCACGTATCATCGCTGTGTGGATTATTTGCAAAAAGAACTGGGCGTTGGGCCAACGGCCGTTACCATCGACCTTTACAACCAGCTTCTAGCCACCTGACCCCGCTCAGACAAACAAAAAGCCGGTCTTGATGACCGGCTCTGATTGGTATAAAGAACAGCTTAAAGCCTAAACCATCTGGCGTCAGCCACCCATTTCCATGGACCCACTGCTGTCCATCGCTTCTTCACGAATCTCAGCATTCACGACCATTTCGCCAGCTTTGGCAAATGTTAACGTCAGCGGGACTTGCTCGCCAGTTTCCAAAGCGCGCATTTTGTCGATGCACATCACATGCAAGCCCCCCACCTTTAGCTGCACCGTCTCGCCTGCCGGAATGTTGATGATACCGCCTTCGACCGGGCGCATACCCATGGCGCCGTTATCCATGGTATACATTTCGTGAAGCTCGACCACGCTGCACACATCGGCCGCCGCGCTCAACAATTGTTCATCCTCACCGGTGTTGTTGACGATAGTCATATAAAATGCGCCGTTCGGGGCGGCCATCGGCGAGTTACGTCCCCAAACATCTTTCACTTCCAACTGTCCCGAAGACTGCGGCTCGCTTGTGGAGCAAGCGGCCAAAACACCAATCAATACCAGCAACAAACCAATCGAAACCCGTTTCATACAACTTCTCTCCTTTTAAAATTTGCACTATAGTTTAATGAACTGCGGTCAATCCGTTGGGCGCACCCGAATACTTACCAAAATTTACAAACCAGACAGGCCCTATCGAGGCGTTTTTCTCGTCGGAGCCAACTAAAATATGTGATGATTTGATAAGATATGGTGCAAGTATCATTGTATAACACATATTTCACATCTGCAAAATTTTTCTGGCTTTTGTCACAGGGCAAAATCTGGCCCAAACTACGGCGCAAATAGCTCAAAAAACATCCTGTGGAGATGCAAACCATGCTGAACCGGCCCTCGGACACTGAACTGCTAGAAAATTTACACGCGCTCCCTTTTTTTCAAGAATTAGACCTGGGAACAACGGCCGTTCTCGCCGCCCAATCCCGATGGCAAACCTACCAGACCGGCGAAGTCATCTTCTGGGAGGGCGAATCGGCCGCCGGACTGTACCTTCTGCACGCCGGCTGGTTAAAAGTGGTTAAGACCACGCCGTCCGGCAGGGAACAGGTGCTGCGTTTTTTTGGCCCGGGCGAGATGTTTAACGAAATTGGCGCGCTGGCCAATCAGCCGAATCCGGCCACGGCCGTTGCCCTGGAATTTGTTGGTCTGTGGCTCTTACCCCGTCAGACGATGGTGGAATTGATGGCCGAACGGCCGTTATTCGCCCAACACCTCATCCAACAACTGGCCGGTCGCGTCATCCACCTGGTCGGGCTGGTCGCCGACCTATCCTTGCGCCCGGTCGTTGGCCGGCTGGCTTCCCTGCTGCTCACTGGCGCCACCGACGACATCCTGCACCGCCCGCGCTGGTATACCCAGGCCGAGTTGGCCTCGCGCCTGGGAACCGTGCCCGACGTGATCCAACGCGCCCTGCGCCAGTTGGAAGACAGCGGCGTCATCGCCGTCGAACGCCATCACATTCGCGTGCTGGATCGTGAAAAACTGGCCGAAATCGCCGCCCAATAACCACAATCCGACAAAAGTCGCCGACAA
>WBZL01004422.1_pt1 | contig 12188 bp, 10 predicted proteins | sample 5204291 | NCBI WGS metagenome assembly WBZL01 (sample SAMN12344345, study PRJNA552823) | activated sludge metagenome | biome: Activated sludge suspended growth; feature: Nitrification reactor; material: Wastewater; isolation source: activated sludge from nitrification reactor of wastewater...
GGTCAGGTAATCCTTGTCGTTGCCGAGCTGAATCTGGAAGTCGAACAACGACGGCGCCACGTCCGGGCGGGTGGCGAGGTGGTAGATCAGGTAGCCGTTCATCGCCGAGCCGGCGAAAACGCCAATGGCACGACCATGCGAAGCGGGGGTGTAGCCGGCGCGTTCGAGGGCTTCCCAGGCGCATTCGAGGAAGATCCGCTGCTGCGGTTCGATCAGGCTGGCCTCGCGCGGGCTGTAGCCGAAAAAGGCAGCGTCAAAGCAGTCGATGTCGTTGATCACCGCACCGGCGCGAACGTAGGCCGGGTCGGCGAGGAGAGCGGGGTCGACGCCTGCGGCGAGCAGTTCGGCTTCGGAAAAGAAGCTGATCGATTCGACGCCCTGTTCCAGGTTGCGCCAGAAAACGGAAACGTCATTGGCGTCGGGAAAGCGGCAACTCATGCCGACGATTGCAATGTCGTTGGGGTGGGGGATGGAAGCGGGCTGGTTCATGGTCGTGACTCGGTTCTGACTGGCTGCTGGGATGCGAAGGTCCGGTTTGAGTCCTGCTTCAAGGGGGCTGCGCGACTGCCGTGGCTCAGGAGGGCGATCGTCTGCCGGCGGTCTGGCGGCGATTCTGCATTTCCCGGCGTTGCACGGCGCGGTCCCGACCGGCCTGGATGGCTGGCGGGCTGGCTGGCGACAGGCCGCTTGCCGCGTTGAGGGAGCGCGCCAGGCTCTGTACGGTCGGGTACTGGTACATCTGCAGCACCGGGATGGCGCGATGCAGGTGCTCGCACAAGCGGCGATTGACCTCGACCATGCGCAGCGAGGTGCCGCCCAGTTCGAAGAAGTTGTCGGTGCTGCCGACTCGCTCGACCATCAGCACCGCCTGCCAGATGGCCGCAATGGCTTGCTCGGTCGCGTCGTCCGGGGACAGATAGGGCGCGGCCGGCGCTGGCGGACGGTTGTCGGGCGCGGGCAGCGACAGGCGGTCGACTTTGCCGCTGGGTGTCAGCGGCAAAGCGGCCAGCGCCGTGTAGCTGCTGGGCACCATGTACTCGGGCAGGCGTTCGCGCAGCCAGGGCTGCAGCGTGCCGGCTGCCAGGGCGCTGGCTGTGCGGGCAACATAGTAGGCGGCAAGGGCGAGTTCGCCGTGGGCGTCGGGACGGGCGACGATCACCGCTTCCAGGATGTCCGGGTGACTGCAAAGGACGCTGCCAACGTCGTCGGTTTCGATACGGAAGCCGCGGATCTTGACCTGATGGTCGCTACGGCCCAGATAATCGATGAGCCCGTTGGCGCGGTAGCGGGCCAGATCGCCGGTGCGGTAGATGCGGGCGCCGGCTTCCTTGCGGAATGGGTTGGGAATGAATTTCTCGGTGCTCAATTCGGGGCTGCCGAGGTAGCCGCGGGCGAGTCCGGCGCCGCCTACATAGAGTTCGCCAATGACGCCGACGGGTACCGGTTGGCGGTGGGCGTCGAGGATATAGGCCTGAACGTTGGCCAGCGGGCGGCCGATCGGTACCAGGGTATCCCTGTCGGCAAGCTGGCCGGCGTCGAAGAAGCAGGCATCGAAGGCTTCCGAGAGGCCGTAGAGGTTGAGCAGCAGTCGTCCCGGCAGTGCCCGTGCGAAGCGCCGGGCGAGTTCGGTGCTGAGAGGTTCGCCGCCGATGCACCATTCGCGCAACAGCGGTAGGTGGGCGGCGAGCTGGTTGGGAGCATTGCTCACTTCGTGCGCGTCGAGCAGCATGCGCAGCAGCGACGGGACCAGCATCATCCGGGTGACGCGGTATTCGGCGAGCAGGGCGACCAGGTTCTGCGGGTCGAGGAGCGCCTGTTGCGGGATGAGCACGCTCGGCACGCCGTGCAGCAAGGGGCCGAGCAGTTCCCACAGCGAATCGACGAAGTTGAGGGCAGTCTTGCAGGCGGAGACATCGCCGGCAACGAAGGGATATTCCCGCCACATCCAGGCCAGGCGGTTGAGAAGTTGGCGCTGCTCGACCAGGACGCCCTTTGGTCGCCCGGTCGAACCCGAGGTGAACACCACGTAGCACAGGCTGGCGGCGCCAGCCGGGCTGAGCGGGCGAGTGGATGCCTGGCGGGCGATTGCCGGCCAGTCGCGGTCGAGACACAGCACCTCGGCGTGGTGGGGGGGCAGTACTGCCAGCCAGCGTGTCTTGGTGAGAAGCAGTGCGACGGCGCTGTCTTCGAGCATGGCGGAGACGCGCTGACGAGGGTAGCCGGGGTCGATCGGCACGTAGCAGCCACCAGCCTTGAGTATCGCCAGGACGGAGACGAACAACTCGGGGGAACGTTCCATCGAGACGCCGACCAGGGTTTCATGTCCGACGCCGATCTGACGCAGGTGGTGCGCAAGCTGGCTGGAACGTTGGTCGAGTTCCCGGTAGCTCAGGCCCGTGTCGACGCCGAGAATGGCCGGCGCGTCAGGACTGCGATCTGCCTGTATCTCGAAAAGGCGCGCTAGCGACGAATCGGCCGGGTAGTCGCCGTCGGTGGCGTTCCACTCGTCGACAAGCTGCCGCCATTCGCTGTCGCCAAGCAGGCGCAGCGTGGCCGCTGGTTTGCGGGTGTCGGCGGCGAGATCGTCGAGCAGGTTCAGATAGTGGCCAGCTATTCGCTGCAGGGTGGTTTCGTCGAACAATGCCGGATCATAGATCAGGCGGGCGACGAGATGATCGCCATCATCGTCGACACGCAGGCTCAGGTCATGGTCGGCGCTGCCGAGATCGACGGCGAAGGGGTGCAGCGTGACGGCACCGGCTGGCAGCGTCGCGGCGGACGCCGTGCGGTAGTCGAAGAGCATCTGGCAGATCGGTGCGTAACCCAGTGTGCGGCTGGGCTGCAGGGCTTCGATGAGGCGCTCGAAGGGCAGTCCGGCGTGTGCGCGGGCATCCGCGAGGGCTTCGCCACAGCGCTGCAGCAGGGTATCGGTGCCGGCGTCAGCCGAAATCGGCAGGCGTAGCACGAGGATGTTGTCGAGCGGGCCGACAAGCCGGGAAAAGGGTGCTTGCGCCCGGTAGCTGCTGCGCAGTCCGATCACCAGGTCGTTCTGGCCACTGTAGCGCTGCAGCAGGGCGGCAAAGGCCGCCAGGAATACCCCTGGCAGGTCCAGCGCGTGCCTTGCCGCGAGCGCGCGCAAACGGTCTACGAGCGGTCCTGGCAGCGGCAGCGGCAGGCTGGCGCCCTGGTGGCCCTGGATCGCTGGACGGGCACGGTCGGTCGGCAGCTCAAGCACTTCTGTCGCGCCCACAAGGCGTTCTCTCCAGTGGGTGAGGAGGGTGGTCTGCTGCGCCTCTTGCCAGGCGACGAAATCGGCGAAGGTCGGTATCGACGGGCCGTCTGGCAGGCTGCCGTCGAGGCTGTTGGCGATCTCGCCAAGCAGCAGGTCGAGGGCCTCCTCGTCACAGATGTAGCGGTGGGCGCACAGCAGCAGCAGGTGCTCGGTATCGGCGAGGCGCAGCAGGTGTGCCCGAAGCAGCGGCGGCTGGCCGAGATCCTGCGGCGTGCCGGCGTTGACGGCGATCCAGCGCTGGCACGCAAGTGCTTGGGCAGCGCTGCCGGGCGCTTCCGAGAGGCTGTCGACGGTCAGTTCAGGGCGGGTGGCGGAGAGTGTTTGTGGTGGTGCTCCGAAACTGCTCCGGAGCACGTCGTGACGGGCGAAGACCCGGTCAATGGCGTTCTGCAGGGCGTGTGTGCAGAGAGGCCCGAGGATGCGCGCGCCGCTGGCGACGCGGAGGCGGGCGTGGCCAGGATAGGCTTGCTCCAGGAACCAGATTCGTTCCTGGGCCGGCGTCCGGCGAGGAATGGGGCATTCATGATGACGTGTGGGTAGCAACCGCGCGGCCTGTTCCCAACAGGCGGCATCGTTCACTTGGCAAGACATGATCACTCCCTGACCCTGTAGATTGTTTTGCTCTTATAGGCTTGCCGCCCGCTGCTGCCGTTCCGGCCAGCCCCTACGCTCGACCTTTTGCTGGCATTGCACCCGCCAGCAGGGAGATCGAATCAAATATCTCATCTTATACAGATTAGTTCACTGAAGTGGATACTTCAAATTCATTGATTCCTGCCAACTCCGGCTACTGATCAAGGTGCCTGCCGGCGACGTGGAAGCAACGGATTTGCCGACGGTTGATGACTGTCCGGATAGCCGCAGCGATGGTGTGGTCGGCGTCGGGGCAGGTGGAGAAGAGCGTCCAGGGCGAACTCGTGCCGGCCACCCCGGCAAAGCCGGAGTCGGTATCGGGAAGACTGATCGTGACCCGCTCGGGCGGGCTGGCGAGGCCTGTACCGAGGGCTTTGAGAACGGCTTCCTTGGCGGTCCAGAGGCGGAAGAAATCTCGCTCCTGGTCGTTTGCCGGCCTGCCGGCCAGCCAGTTCAATTCTTGGGCGCTGCAACAGTGGGCGGCAAGCGCGTACCAGTTTGGCAGGGGACGGATGCGCTCAAGGTCTACGCCGACCGGAACCCGGAGGGTCAGCCCGATGAGGATGTGATCCTGGCAGTGGGAAACGTTGAACTGCAACCTGTCGGCCGTACTCAACGCTGGTTTGCCGTAGTCGTTGGTGATGAAGTCGAGGCCTTGCGGGTCGCGTGCGAGGTAATGTCCGAGCAGGTATCGCAGCAGGCCGCGAGCGTGCATCTGGCGCAACCGGTCTGCTGCGAACACCCGGCGGGCGGCGCTGGCACGCTCGCCGGCATCGGGGAGCCTTTCGATCGTTTGCCGCAGGGCTTCGTGGCCAATCGGGAAAGGCAGCAGCCAGAGATGGAGGTCGTCTCCTGACAGTCGCGGGACCGGCGTCTTGTCGAGCAGTTCGGCGATGTGTGCCGGAGTGATCGGCGCGCGCGTTTCAGGCGGCGAAGTGGGCATCGGCCCAACGGCGCAGGGCGGCGATCAGTTCGTCGCGGTGATGGCGCGTGGTGAAGGTGTGATCGGCTCCCGGCATGCGGATCTCGGCGAAGTTCGGGTAGCCGGCGATCTTCTCCATTTCCTTGCCCAGCATCAGTTGCATGTAGTGGAGGGCAGGGTCATCTTCGGAGTACACCATCAGCAGGGCGGTGCCACGGTCGAGGATGCCGTGGAAGGCGGCGCGCAGTTCCGGTGCATTTTCCGGGACCTGCTCGCTGCCGATGAAGCGTTGCAGGAATTGCCGGCCGACGACACGCAGCAACTCGATGGAATTGCTCTGTCCGCTCAGCAGCTTGCGCCAGCTCGCCGGGTTGAAGAGGGCGCGCTTCCAGAGGTAGCGCGCCGATTCGCCGGCGCGCAGGGTACTGTTGATGCCAGCATCAATCGCATCACCAGAGTCGTCGGTGACGCCATGCAGGCCGCGCCCGTTGATCAGCACCGCGCCCAGCACCGCCGGGTTGTCGCGGCAGGTGAGAAACGAAATGTCAGCCCCCGAGCAAATCCCGCACAGGATGAAGCCGCTGCAGTCGCTCTCGGCACCGAGCGCGGCCATTGCTGCTGAGGTTTCAGCGATGGCGCTCTTCTCGAAGCTCAGCGCGTCACTGCGTGGGCGGCTGTCACCAATTCCCGAGAGGTCGAAGCGCAGCACCGGGTAGCCGGTGGCAGCGAGTTGCCGGGCAATGTTCACGTACAGGCGATTAGGACCGGCACGATGAACGACCCCGGCGTTCACCAGCACAATGCCGGGACGTTTGCCGGGTGCGGCGCTGGGGGTATGAATGCCGATCAGGCCGTCGCTGTCGCCAAAGTGGAGAACGCGCTCGTTCATCGCCGCTCTCCCTGTGCCGATTCGACCATGGCCTGCAGGACGCGCGCCGGCGGCATCAGAACGTCGTTCATTTCGGCACCCTCGGCCCATAGTTCGGGCCACGGCACGTGTTTCCGATCGACGCTTGCGCCAAGCGCAGCGAGCCGGTTGCCCAGCGCATCCGGGTCGGCTTGCGGGCTGCTGCTCATCAGCAGTATCTGTAGAGCAGGGGCACGCGGCAGGGTGGCGAGGTCGATGGCACGCAGGCCACTTGCCAGACGGGGGGAAAGGAGGGCACCAAAAATCTCGCGCACTCCATCTGTCGACGGGAGGGGCTGACCTTGCCCGGTCGTTTGGCGGAAGCGCTGTTGGTGCGCTTCGAGCAGTTTATCCACGTAGCGCTTGCCGTCCACTACTGCATCCCACAGGATCAGGCCAGCGACGTCCTGGTGCTGTGCTGCATACAGGGCAGCCAGGCTGGCACCGACACGCAGGCCGGCAAGCCAGACCGGCATGCCGGCCGTATGGTCGCGGAGGGTATTCACCGCGGTGGCGACGTCCTCGAGCCATTGCTCCAGGCTGCCCTCGCTGTCCTCGCCGGCAGAATCGCCCGTTGCAAAGTAGTCGAAGCGCAGCACCGGGAAGCCGGCTCGCGCCAAGCGGCTGGCGAACTGTCGAAAGACGCGGTGGGTAGAGACATACTCGCGCCCGAAAGGCGGGCAGAGAACGAAACCGAAGGGGCGTGTCGTGGCTCCCTGTGGAGCGTCAAAACAGAAGAAGAGCTGTTTGTCCGCAGCCCCCATGTATCCCGTGATGGTTGGATGCCGCATTGTCGACCTTCCCCCCTCAGACCGGTACAGTGATCCGGTTAGGTCGTAAATATCGGATCGATCGGCCTGAGCTTGTCGAATTCCCTCATATTCAAACCAGATAATCTGCTGGCGGAAGCGGTGTCCGCCAAATAGCATAATCACACAGTATCACGCTGTCTCATGACTTGTCAAGAACCCTGTATTGGCAAGGCTTTCAGGCATATCGCTTGACTCACACCGTATCATGGCGGACCATACAAGCTCATCTTTTTTGATGGGACAAATGATGGGGCTGAAATCTAGCACGGTGGCATCTAGCGCGGATCATGGCGTCATGGTGACAGAGGGCCGGAAACGCGGCAGGCAAAAAGTCAAGGCGCTGTCGGCAATCGAGGTTCAACGACTGACGACGCCGGGCATGAACTTCGTCGGCGAGGTTGCGGGCCTGGCGCTACTCGTCAAGGCGACGGGCGCACGGTCATGGATATTGCGATGCTCGATTGCCGGCAAGCGGCGCGACATGGGCCTGGGCGGATACCCCGATGTGACCCTTGCAGATGCCCGGCGACGGGCGCGCGAACTGCGCGAACAGATCGACAATGGCGAAGACCCTATTGGCCAGCGTCGGGCTGCCCGCGCTGCGCTACGGGCGGCGATCATCAAGGCCATGACATTCAACCAGTGCGTTGACGCCTATCTCGACGCACATAACGAGTCGTGGAGCAATTTCAAACACCGGCAGCAGTGGCGGAATACCTTGTCCACCTACGCCGGGCCGGTCATCGGGGATCTGGATGTAGCGCAGATCGATACGGGCTTGGTGCTGAAGGTTCTGCAACCGATCTGGTCAGAGAAGACAGAAACGGCAAGCCGGTTGAGGGGGCGAATGGAAAGCGTCTTGTCCTGGGCGACGACTGCCGGCTATCGCACTGGAGAGAATCCGGCGCGCTGGAAGGGCCATCTGCAAAACCTGCTCGCCATGCCGTCGAAGATTGCCAAGGTCGAACACCATGCAGCGCTTCCCTACCGCGAGCTGGGCGCTTTCATGGCTGATCTGGCGCAGATGCCCGGCGAGGGCGCGCGGGCGCTGGAATTCGCCATCCTGACGGCGGCGAGGTCGGGCGAGGTTCGCGGCGCTACCTGGGCAGAAATCGACCTGGACACCGGCCTCTGGACGATACCCGGCGAGCGCATGAAAGCGAAGTCCGAGCACACCGTACCGCTTTCGGATGTGGCACTGAACCTGCTGCGCAACCAGTCGCGCGAGTCGGCACTGGTCTTTCCTGGCGCGCGGGCTGGCCGGCCGCTGTCAGATATGAGCCTGACGGCGGTATTGCGGCGCATGGGGCGCGGCGATCTGACTGCACACGGATTCAGATCCACGTTTCGGGATTGGGCCGCCGAGCAAACCGCCTACCCGTCTGAGGTCGTTGAAATGGCCCTGGCGCACACGATCACCAACAAGGTTGAGGCGGCTTACCGGCGCGGTGATCTGATCGAGAAGCGGCGCAGACTCATGGCCGATTGGGCGAAGTTCTGCGCAACGGTGGCGCCGGCTGCCGGCAAGGTGCTCCCGATGAGATCCACGAAAGTGGGTGGTTGACCCTGCCGACGGCTCCGGCGGCATCAGGGTGCTTCATGCCGGATCAGAATAGATCGGGGGAAAAAAACAAAGTGCCAAGTCGGCGAACGACTTGGGGTTATCATTTGCAACATCACGACGCGGCAGGAGGCTTTAGGCCGTATCGGGACAAGAGGTTGCCGGGGGGATGTTACCAGCACCCGCCCGGCGATCAAAATTTGCCAACCATCAAGCAAGCAGTTTTGAACGCGCCTTAGCGAGACGCTACGCCACTATACGACACTTATCTACACTTATCTAGCCAAAAAATTAGTTTGGCTAGTTGTCGTAGCTCTTTGGGCGCGTTCGAGACTGCTTTTTTCGCCTTTTGGCGAGAAAGAGCAACGCGCATATGAACGCAAAAACCCGCAACATCCCGGCAGCATCAATTCGGTCGGCCATCGCCAGCGCCATCGAGACGGCTTATCCAGATCCGGCGCCTGTTCGCGTCAAGGAAATCAGCATCCCTGACGCACTCAAGAATTTTGACTCCCTGCCCGATTCGGCCAGTGTCCGGCTGCCGGTAGTCAAGGCGCTGAAGGCATGCTCGTCCGCGACGATTTGGCGCATGGTCGCGCGCGGCGACCTGCCATCACCCCGAAAACTCTCTCAGCGAATCACAGCTTGGAACGTCGGCGAGCTTCGTAAAGCCCTCGCGGCCTGACCGGAGCGACGACATGACCAAAAACAACAAGGGCCGCAACTGGCGGGGAACCAGTGCGACCCCAAAGACTACCGATAGCCGCAATCATACCGGAAGCGATCCGCTGATAGGCTGGTTCAATCTCGCCAAACCCTCGCGCAATCGGAAACCGAAACGCAGGTGGCAACTGGGAGCACGTCGATGAGCGCCGCAATCGATAACCTTCTCGCGCACCTCGACAAGGTGAAGCGCACCGGCGCCGGCACGTGGACGGCATGCTGTCCTGCCCACGACGACCACGGGCCAAGTCTCGCTGTCCGCGAACTCGATGACGGGCGCATCCTGCTGCACTGCTTCGCCGGGTGCGATGTCCACGACGTTCTGGCGGCCGTCGATCTGGATATTTCCGACCTGTTCCCCCAGCGCGCCCTCGATCACCCGGCCAAGCCGGAGCGCCGACCGTTCCCTGCGGCCGATTGTCTGCGTGCAGTTGGTTTCGAGGCGCTTGTGGTCTGCTCTGCGGCCGTGGCGCTGCTGGCCGGCGAGCCGTTCAGCGAGATCGACCGCGAGCGCCTGATTCTGGCCGCGAGCCGGATTCAGGCGGCGCTGACGGCGGGAGGACTGACTGATGAATAGGATCTCCGTCGAACGCGGTCAGTCGTTTCTCGACAGCGCGGCAGAATCCATGCGCGGATCGACAGCGAGCGGCAGAGCCCCGGCAAAGGCAACCTATCAGCCAGTCGATCAAGCGGCACTGAACGACGACGGGCGCAAGCTGCGCGGTGCTCTCGCAGCGATTCCGAAAGACGGGAAGTCCGGCAAGCACTCGGCATCGAATGTCATCGGTATGGCGCTGCGACATTCGCTGTCGGGGATTGAAGAGGCCGAAGGCGCGGCGCTGTGCGCCGAATGGGATGAGAGGACTGGCGGCGCTTCGCTGTCGGTGTTCAATGGTGCAAATCCCGAATACTGCGCAACCAAGCCGGTCACAACGGCCAGCGTCTTCGACCTGGCGAAGGCGCACGGCTGGAAGTGCGAGCGGGAATTGACGGATGATTCTGTCGACGCTCATCGCAATGCACCCAAGCCGGACCCGGCGATGCTTTACGGGCTGGTTGGCGACGTTGCGCGGGCGGCGGCGGAAACTACAGAGGCGAACCGCTACGCTGTCGCTGCCGCATATATCGCGTTTCTGTCGGCGGGGGTAGGTCGAAACGTCTACCTGCCGGTCGGCAACGTCAAACACCATGCGAGGATATCCCCGCTCCACGTTGGGCGCAGTGGGCGGGGGCGCAAAGGTGAAGCGGTTTCGCTGCCGAAACGTATCCGGGAGGAAATCGAAAAGCAGCACAGCGAAGACATCGGAACTGTTACTGACCCTTTCTGCGGGCAGATGCACGACGGTGGTTTGAGTACGCGCGAAGGGCTGGCGCTGTTGATTCACGACGGCTACAGGGTCGGCAAAGAGGATGTCCTGCCGATTAAAGACAAGCGCCTGTGGATCATCGAATCTGAGTTTGCCAACGTACTGCACCAGGCGAAGCGCGACGGGAATACCCTGAGCGCGGCGCTACGAGATTCTTGGGATGGCGTCAGTATCCGGCCGGCAACAAAAACATCACGGCTATGGGCGAGCAATCCGCACATTTCGCTGACGGGCAATATCACGCCATCCGAGTTGCTTGGGCTGATGGAGTCGCGTGAGATGTCCAACGGATTCGCGAATCGGTTTCTGATCTTCTGGGCAGAACGCGAGCGCATTGAACCCTTCCCCAAGCCGACACCGAGAACGGTAGTCGCTGGCCTAGCGGAGCGCACCAAGGCGGTGATTCGCTTCGCGACGGAAGGTTACCCGGAAAACAAGGACAGTCGTCCGATGGAATTATCGACAGACGCCAGAACGGAATATGCGCGCCTGTATCGCGGCGAGTTGTCGAGGCTGGTGGATGGCGAAAAAGTTGCCGCGCTGCTCGAGCGCCGCGCACCCATGCTGCTCCGGTTGGCGATGCTGTTCGCCCTGACCGACGAAACGCTGACGATCGATCTGCCCCACATCCTGGCGGCGCTGGCCTGGGTGCGTTTTCACCGAGATTCGGTGAAGTTCATCTTCGATGATGCTGCCGGCGAAACGGCGGCGATGGAGGCCTCAGACGGCGCTGCAAAGATTCTCGAATACCTGAAGCGGAACGGCCGGACAAGCCGCGCGGAACTGTCGAAGAAATGCTTTTCTGGCCATCTGTCGGCCAAGCGGATCGATGAGGCGCTGGACACCCTGCTGATGAACACCCCGCCATCCATCGAGGTGCAGGAAGGTGATCAGGACGAGAAGAGCGGGAAACGGACAAAGTTCTATCACTGCTGCGAAATTGGCGAAACAGGCGAAGTTGCCCATTCTGCAAGGGATGCGCCAAGCTTGCGAAGTTGCGAAACTGGCGAAACTGGCGAAATTGGAATCACTGCGAAAAAACCAATTTCGCCAAGTTCGCAAGCCTGCGAATCTGCCGGAAAGCCCGCAGCTAGGCCGATTTCGCCAATTTCGCCAATTTCGCGCCATGCGTTAGAAACGCCGTTTGATCTGGTGGAGGTCGAGATATGAGCGCGGCAACGATCCTCAAAGATTCGGCGGCGGCGGGAGTCACGCTCTCCCTGTCATCAACCGGAACGATCAAGGCGGCGGGCACCCAAGCGGCGGTGGATCTCTGGCTTCCTGCAATCCGCGAGCACAAGACCGGCATCGTCGCGTTACTGGCCGAAGGCGCCAACGTCGAGCCGGGCCGGCGGCAACCCGACACCCTGCTGGCCGGCGATCAGGAAGCGGCGGTCCTGGCCTGGCTGGCGGCGATTGGCGAAACCGACGAGGCGATCGTTGCCGACGTGTTGACCTTGTGCAGGCAGGGTGAGGATGCCCGGCGATACTTCCTTGGCCGGGCAGTGGAGATCTCCGCCAACGACGACCGGCGATGCTGTTCGCAGTGCCTCAACCTGCTCTCTGGCGTCTGCGTGGTCGCTCGCCCCGGCGGGCGGGTGTCGGCGATCAGGGGCCATCGGCCGGCACTGCCGGACATGCCGCAACGCTGCTCGGGGTATTCGCCGAATACCCGTGACACCGATCAACAAACGGGCCGTGAAATCGGAAGGTAAAGTGATGGCAACCAGACAGAAGAAACCGGCGATTCCTGACGGAAACGACGCCAGAAAAGGCCTAGACCTGACCTTCACATCCCTGGAAGATTCGTGGACCAAAATCGCAGAGTTGGTTGCCTCTCCGGCGCTATACTGAAATAGGTAACAAACGACTTTAACTGTCTGGTGTAATGGGCTGTAGAATTCGAGCATTGCTTTCTGTAGGGACAGGCTGCGATGCTGAGACTGACCTTTACCCCGGCGGAGGCGGACG
>WBZL01004219.1_pt1 | contig 12185 bp, 11 predicted proteins | sample 5204291 | NCBI WGS metagenome assembly WBZL01 (sample SAMN12344345, study PRJNA552823) | activated sludge metagenome | biome: Activated sludge suspended growth; feature: Nitrification reactor; material: Wastewater; isolation source: activated sludge from nitrification reactor of wastewater...
CCATCTGCGCACCCATGTTCTCGAACTTGTCGGCCAGTTCGATCTCCTTGGCGACGGACACGCCGTCCTTGGTGATCGTCGGCGCGCCGAAGCTCTTCTCGAGCACGACATTACGGCCCTTCGGGCCCAGGGTGACCTTGACCGCGTTGGCCAGGACGTTCACGCCCTTGACCATGCGCGCACGGGCGTCTTCGGAGAAACGGACTTCTTTGGCAGCCATTGCTGTTTACCTCGGTAAAAAGTGAAAGGTGAAAAGTGAAAGGGAAGCCGAAGCGCGGTGCGCTATCAGGCCTCGATCACGCCCATGATGTCTTCTTCGCGCATCACCAGCAGTTCTTCGCCGTCGACCTTGACCTCGGTGCCGCTGTACTTGCCGAACAGCACCTTGTCGCCGGCCTTCACCGCGATCGGACGCACGCTGCCGTTCTCCAGGATCTTGCCGTTGCCGGCAGCGATGACCTGGCCGCGGACCGGCTTCTCGGTGGCGGAGTCGGGGATCACGATGCCGCCGGCGCTGACGCGCTCTTCTTCCATGCGCTTGATGATCACGCGATCGTGCAAAGGACGGATTTTCATGGCGATAGGGCCTCTGAATGAGTTGAATCAATGATTTAGCAGCAGATGAGTGCCGCGACAGGCTGAGCGGAAGCCAGCCCGGCGCGCGACGGGCCCTTTATTGGGGGCGGGTTCAAGGGGATTCAAGAGGCCGGTTGTGGGTTGTGGGTTCCGGGTTGTGGGCAGCAGTCCGCGGCACCGGCCCGACAGCGCCTTTGCTGTCGCCGCCCACAACTCACAACCCACAACCCATAACCCGGGTTCACTTGGGCGCAACGATCTCCAACCCGCCCACGTACTCGATATCCTGCACCGTGCGCGATTTGCGGCCCATGGAAATGGCGTCGACTTCCTGGCGGACCGGGCGGCCGGTGGCGGTGTCGACGTAGAGCTTGGTGCTGGTCTGCGCCTCGACGCCCATCATCTTCATGGTCTGTTCGATCTGGTAGGTCTTCGCCGGCTTGCCGCCGACGTCCTCGCTGCCCAGGGCCTCGACGGAGGTGACGCCGGCCTTGGCCTGCTCGACGAACTCGGGGCTCATGTACTGCTTGCTGACCGCGGCGGTGCCCGGGGGCGCTTCCATCCAGTCCTGGCCGGGCAACTTGATCCAGGCGCCTTCCGGGGTGATGACCATATCCCCGCCTGGGCCGCCGGTGATGCGCATGCGCTCCGGGATGTCGATCTCGACCTGCTGCTTGAAGGTCTGCCCGTTGGCGCTGGTTTCAATGCTGGCGCGATAGGTCTTGGCGGCGATCATCGCGTCCCACGCGGCGAAGACCTCTTCCTTCGCGCCGGCGTGGGCGAGGCCGGCGGTGGCGAGAAGAACAAGGGCGGCGACAGTCTGGAATGGGCGCATGGCGGTTTCCTCGTCAGTGGTTGCAGGCGCTACAACGGCGCCGCGAGAGCGCGGATGATACGGAGCCAACCCGTGCGGCGCGCTGACCGAACGACCGATGTCGCCCGGCGCGCCCACGCCGCATGCTTGCGGCCATTTTCGACCCTGCGGAGCCCTGCCCCATGACCGCTGCCCTGTGGACCCCCAGCCAGGAGCGCATCGACGCGGCCAACCTGAGCCGTTTCAAGCGCTTCGCGCACGAGCGCTTCGGCGCCGAGTTGCCCGACTACGATGCGCTCTACGACTGGTCGAATGCGCACCCGGACCGCTTCTGGACCGCGGTGTGGGAGTTCTGCGGCATCCGCGGCCGCGGCGACCTGACGCCGGCCTTCGAGCACTTCGAGCGCATGCCCGGCTGCCGCTTCTTCCCAAAGGCCGAGATCAACTTTGCCCAGAATCTGCTGCGCTTCCGCGACGACCGCCTGGCGATCATCGCGCGCGGCGAGGATGGCTCCACTCGCGAGCTCAGCTACAACCAGCTGGCCGAGCAGGTGCGTCGCGTGCGTGCCGCGCTGGTCGCGCAGGGTGTCGGACCCGGCGACCGCGTCGCCGGCTTCGTGCCGAACCGCCCGGAGGCGGTGATCGCGATGCTCGCCGCAGCCAGCCTCGGCGCCATCTGGTCCTCGTGCTCGCCGGACTTCGGCATCAACGGTGTGCTCGACCGCTTCGGCCAGATCGCGCCAAAGGTGCTGTTCACCGCGGACGGCTACTTCTACGGCGGCAAGCGCTTCGACTGCCTGGAGAAGGTCGCCGGCATCCTGACCCAGCTGCCGAGTGTGCAGCGCGTGGTGGTGTTCGCCTACGCCGGCACCGACCGCGACCTCGCCAGCGTGCCGAATGCGGTGCGCTGGGAGGAGTTCGCGCCGGAGACCACCGAGCTGTTGAGCTTCCACCACGGCGCCTTCGACCGTCCGCAGTACATCCTGTATTCCTCGGGCACCACCGGTGTGCCCAAATGCATCGTCCACGGCCAGGGCGGCACCCTGATCCAGCACCTGAAAGAGCTGGTGCTGCACACCGATTTGCGCCGCGAGGACCGCATCTTCTACTACACCACCTGCGGCTGGATGATGTGGAACTGGCTGGTCTCCAGCCTCGCCGTCGGCGCCACCATGGTGCTGTTCGACGGCTCCCCCTTCCACCCCGGCCCGGGCTCGCTGTTCGACTTGGTCGACGAGCTCGGCATCAGCGTGTTCGGCACCAGTGCGAAGTGGATCGCCGCCGCCGACAAGGCCGGCGTCAAACCCCGTGAGACCCACAAGCTGACCAAGCTGCGCACGATCCTCTCGACCGGCTCGCCGCTGGCGCCGGAGAGCTACGACTACGTCTACCGCGACATCAAGCCGGATGTGCTGCTGGCCTCGATCAGCGGCGGCACCGACATCGTCTCCTGCTTCGCGCTCGGCAACCCGGTGCTGCCGGTGTACCGCGGCGAACTGCAGTGCCGGGGCCTGGGCATGAAGGTCGAGATCCTGGACGACGACGGCAAGCCGGTGCGCGGCGAACCCGGCGAACTGTCCTGCACCCAGCCTTTCCCGTCGATGCCGGTCGGCTTCTGGAACGACGCCGACGGCCACAAGTATCACGACGCCTACTTCGGCAAGATCGACAACACCTGGTGCCACGGCGACCTCGCGCTGCTGACCGAGCACGACGGCATCGTCATCCTCGGCCGTTCGGACGCCACCCTGAATCCCGGCGGCGTGCGCATCGGCACCGCGGAGATCTATCGCCAGGTGGAGAAGCTGCCGGAAGTGCTGGAATCGATCTGCGTGGCGCAGGACTGGGACAGCGATGTTCGCGTGGTGCTGTTCGTGCGCCTGCGCGAGGGCCATGAACTGGATGAGGCCATGCAGGGCCGCATCCGCAAGGTCATCCGCGACAACACCACCCCGCGCCACGTCCCCGCCAAGATCCTCGCCGTGCCCGACATCCCGCGCACCATCAGCGGCAAGATCGTCGAACTCGCCGTGCGCAACGTGATCCACGGCAAGCCGGTCAAGAACACCGACGCGCTGGCCAACCCGCAGGCGCTGGAGCACTTCCGCGACCGCGGCGAACTGTCGCAGCCCTGAGTGCGCGGCAAACCTGCTCACTGCGGGCTTGCACCCAGGAGCAGGACGCAGAGAACGCAGAGGAGAAGCAGAGAGAGCGCAGAGAGATCACTTGGGCTGGAGCGCCTGTCTCCCGAGTGATCCAGTCGCAGTATTGACGGTCGAACGCAGGATCCAGACCAAACAAGCCTTACCCTCTGCGGTCTCTCTGCTTCTCCTCTGCGTTCTCTGCGTCCTGCTTGTCGCTGGGTCGTGCGACAAAGCCTGATCGTGCGCGGCGCGATATGCTGCGGGGATGAGCACAGCCCCTGTCGTCCTCGTCACCGGCGCCGCGCGCCGCGTTGGCGCCACCATTGCGCGCCGCTTGCATGCGGCGGGGTTCGATGTCGCATTGCATTACCGCAGTCCCGGCGCCGACCTGGTTGCGCTGGTTGCGGAACTGGAGTCGGCGCGCCCGGGGAGCACGCTGGCGCTGCAGGCGGACCTGGCGGACATCGCGGCTTCCACGGCGCTGGTGCCGGCGATCCTGGCGCGCTTCGGCCGGCTGGATGCGCTGGTCAACAACGCGTCGAGTTTCTACCCGACGCCACTCGGCGGCATCGAAGAAGCGCAGTTCGACGACCTGATGGCGACCAACGCGCGCGCGCCGCTATTCCTGGCGCAGGCCGCCGAGGCGCCGCTGCGCGCTGCGCGCGGCGCGATCGTCAACCTGGTCGACATCTATGCGGACCGTCCGATTCCGCGCTACCTGCCCTATTGCATGGCGAAGGCGGCGCTGGTCGCCCTGACCTACGGCCTGGCGCGCGAACTCGGCCCCGAGGTGCGCGTCAACGCCATCGCGCCGGGCAACATCCTGTGGTCGACCAATCCCGAGAAAGCGGAGACCCTGGCGATGGTCGAGCAGCGCACCGCGCTCAAGCGCCAGGGCTCCCCGGAAGGCCTTGCCGGCGCGGTGTTGTGGCTGCTGCGCGACGCCGGCTATGTGACCGGCCAGGTGCTGCGGGTGGACGGCGGGCGCTGGCTCAATATCTGAAGCGCGCCGGGCACGTCAGTCCTCGAAGCCGCTGGCCCACAGCTCATCGTCGGGGCCGATCAGCCGGAAAGCGACACTACCGCTGGCCGACCAGCCGCCAGGTGCCGCCGGATCCTGGACGAAGACGCGCAGGTAGAGCAGCGCATCGCCGACCTCGGTGCGCGTCGGCAATGCCAGGTCGATCGAACCGGCGCCGAGCGCGGACAGGCTGAAGTCGATGCTGCGCAGCGCGGAGGCTGTGGCGCTGGCGGGATCGGAGAGCGCCAGCAGCGCACGTGCCGGGGCTGCCGGCAAACCGCCATCGACGCCGAGGGTGAACCCGCTGTCACCGACCAGCGGCGGCTCGTAGGCAGTCAGCCGCGGGATCGCGCCGCCGCTGCCGGGGATGCCCTGGCTGGAAGCTTGGGGCACGGCGGTTGATTCGGTGTACAGCTGCGGCCGCGCGAACGGCCCGGTTTCGTTCTGCACCCGTGGGTCGGTCAGCGGCCGGCGCAGGAAGGTCACGATGGCCGCCTGCTGCTGCGGCGTCAGGCCCAGCGGCACGATGCGCGGATCCTTGTTCGGCGCACTGAAATCGCCGCCGCGGTTGTAGAAGGCGACCACCTCTTCCAGCGTCTGGAAGCGCCCGTCGGCGAAATATGGCGCCGACAGTTCGATGTTGCGCAGCGGCGGTGTGCGCATGCGGCCGCGATCGCCATTGTTGCCGGTCACGGCGAAGCGGCCCGGATCGGCGTTGCCCGGGCGCACCCCGATGTAGTGGAAATTGTTGTCGCTGAGCAGCGGCCCACCGTGGCAGCGCGCGCAGCCCGCCTGCACGAAGGCCTGGCGCCCGGCGAGTTCGTCCGCGGTCATCGCCGCCTGGTTGCCGGCGAGCTGCAGGTCGTGCGGCGTCTGGTTCGATACCAGCGTGCGCTCGTAAGCTGCGATCGCCAGCGCCAGCCGCGCGGAGCTCACCTCCGGCGTGCCAAACACCTCTTCGAACAGTTGCGGGTAGCTGCGCCCGGCAATCCAGTCGCCCAGCGCCTGGGGCACTGCGGGCGACAGCTTCAGTGGCGAAATGGCGGCGATGCGCTGGGTCATGTCCGCCAAGGTGCCGCCGGCATGTGCCATTTCCACCGCGTTCACCACTGGCCCGAGCGCCTGGTTCTCCAGCGCACCGCCTGCCGGGATCAGGGTCTGCTGGGTGTCCGGGTCGAGGAAGACGCCGGCGGCACGACCGTCCCAGAACAGGGTGGTCGGGAAGCCCGCGTTCACCGCGGTCTGCGACTGGCGCGATCCCACCTGCGGGGCCATGCCGAACAGCGGGTCGAACTGGTAAATGCCATTGGCGACGTGCGCCGGCACGCCCATCGACCCGACGATGTCGTCCGGCGTGCCGAACACCTGGTCCGGCCCCGGGTGCACGCTGGCCGGGTTCGGCGTGCGCGTGCGATGGTCGGTGCCGCCGGCACGCGGCATGTGGCAGCTGCCGCAGGCCACCGTGCCGGTCTTGGAGAGCTGCTCGTCCCAGAACAATGCCTGGCCCAGCCCGATCTTGGCCGTGGACTGTGGGTTGCCCGCCGGGACCGGCGCCGCCGCGGGCAGCGGCGCGAAAGCGGGCGGCGGGGGCGGACCGCCCTGGGCGGACAACCGCGGCGCGGCCGCGCACGTGAGGACGAGGGCTAGGGCAGCCAGGAACAGACGCATGACAGGTGTCTCCACTACAGGGCTGTGGGACACGTTAGCGTGCGATTGTGGATTGAAGATGGAGCCGGGACTCCGGACGGTATCCGCAAGCTCAGAACAACCAGGTGACCATCGCCACCGAAAGCCCGGCGAAGACGAAAGTCAGCGGCAGGCCGATACGCAGGAAATCCCGCGTGCGGTAGCTGCCCGGCCCGCTGATCAGCGAATTGACTGCGTTGCTGGCGGTCAGGAAGTTGTTCGAGGCGCCGAGCGCGGCGATCAGCGCGAACTCCAGCGGACTGGCGTTCGCAGCGAGCGCCAGGTTGATCGCCATCGGCACCATCAGCACGGTGGCGCCGATCTGGCTGATCGCCATTGCGGCCATTGCGCTGAGCAGCGCGATGGCCAGTTGCAGCGACCAGATCGGCCAGCCGCCGAGATAGGCGAAAGCCTCCTGGGAGAGCCAGGCCGCAGTGCCGCTGTTGTCCACGGCGGCGCCGAGCGGAATCAGGCAGGCGAGCACGAAGATGGTCTTCCAGCTGATCGCGCGATAGGCCTCGTCCATGCTCAATACGCCGGTCAGCAGCATGCCGACGGCGCCCGCCAGCAGCGCCACAGACAGCGGAAAATGCCCCACCAGCGCCAGCCCGTAGCCCAGCGCAAAGAAGATCACCGCGTACCACAGCTTTTGCGGACGGTGCTCCTCCTGCGGGAAGTCGGTGATCACGACGAAATCCCGCTCGTGCACGTGTTCGGCCAGTTCCGGCCAGCCGCTGTGAAACACCAGGCAATCGCCCGACTGCACCACCACGCGGCGGATGTCTTCGCGATAGACCTCATCGCCTCGGGTCAGCGCCAGCGGGCTGATGCCGTAACGCTTGCGCAGGCGCAGCTCGCCGATGGTCTTGCCGATGAAGCGCGAGTTCGGCGGAATCACCGCCTCGGAAATACCCGAGCGCGCCGGATTGAAGGCCTCCTCCAGCTGGCGCACCTGCGGCGCACGCGACAGCCCGTGCTGCTGGGCGTAGTGCTCCAGCACATCCGGCGGCGCCAGCGCCCCGATCACCGTGCTCTGCGCCAGCAACTGGTCGCCGGGCGGCGCCACGCGCACGCCCAGGTTGTCCTTGATCGCCAGGATCAACGGCGCGCCGGGCAAGGTCTCGGCATCCTGGATGCTGTGGCCGATCAGCGCGCTGCCTGCCTCGACCGTCAGCTCGAAGACCTCGCCGCGGATGCCGTACACCTGTTCGAAGTAGCTCTCAGTGGTACCCGGCGTGACCGGCTGGCGATCGTCCTGCGCTTCCAGCACGCGACTGCCGTAGAAGCGGAAGTACAGGACCCCGGCCATGAACAGCGCCAGCCCCACCGGCAGCACCACGAACAGCGGCAGGGTGCGGAAGGACTCGGCGCCCGAGGGCAGGTTGCGGTTGGCCGCCAGCAGCAGGTCGTTGAGCAGGATCATCGGCGAATTGCCGACCATGCTCATGGTCCCGCCGAGCACCACGCAGAAACCCATCGGCATCAGCAGGTGTGCCAGCGGATAACCGGTGCGCGCGGCGATGCGGCTGGCCACCGGCAGGAACAGCGCGACCACCGCCGGGTTCTGCATGAACGCGCTGGTGGTGCCGGCCACCAGCGACAGCGCCACCACCAGGCGCTTTTCCTCGCCCTGCGAGAGCTTCAGCACCAGGCTGGCCGCGTGCCCCATCACGCCGGTGCGGTCCAGTCCCGCGCCAAGCACCATCACCGCGAGCACGCTCATCACTGCGTTCGACGCGAATCCGTCGAACAATCGATCCACCGGCACCAGTTGCGTGAGCCCCAGCACCACCAGGATCACCAGCGCCGCGACATCGGACGACACCCATTCGCGCACGAACAGGATCACGGTGAGGCCAAGGATGACCAGCACCAGCGCCATGTCGAAGGAGAGTGTCAGCGCACCATCCATCTCACTCGCAGCGTCGTCGGGCGCGCGGCCCGCAGGAAGTCGATATTAAAAGGATGTTAAGCAGGATGGCAGCGGCCCGGGGGCATTGTTCAGCTTTCGAGTGGGGTGAAGCGCGGGAAGTTGCGGGTTGGTTGTGGGCACCGCGGGTTCTGGGTTGTGGGTTCTGGGTTGTGGGCAGCAAAAGCGCGCGGCGTGCCGGTGGGTCGCGGTTTCGCCCGCCCTGGCTGCCCACAACTCACAACCCACAACCCACAACCGGCACGCGCTCATCGAAACCACGAGGCCGCCTCCGCCCACGCCGCCTCACACCCGCTCGTACACCATATCCCACACCCCATGGCCCAGCCGCCGGCCACGGCGCTCGAAGTGGGTCTCGATGCGGCCTTCAGGGCGTGGCACGTAGCCATCGCTGGTGCTGGTGTTGCGGAACAGCGGCGAGGGATCAAGCACTTCGCGCATCCACAGCGCGTAGGGTTCCCAGTCGGTGGCGAGGTGGAAGCGGCCGCCCGGGCGCAGGCGGCTGGCGACCAGTTCGGCGAAAGGGGTCTGCACGATGCGCCGCTTGTGGTGGCGGGTCTTGTGCCAGGGATCGGGAAAGTACAGGCGCACTTCGTCCAGGGAGCCGGGCAGGATCGCGTCGCGCAGCACTTCCACCGCGTCGTGCGAGATCACGCGGACGTTGTCGATGCCGCGCGCGTTGAGCTCACGCAGCAAACGCCCGACGCCCGGCCGGTGCACCTCGATGCCGAGGTAGTTGCGCGCCGGATCGGCCGCCGCCGCCGCGGCGATCGCCTCGCCGTTGCCGAAGCCGATCTCGATCACCACCGGCAGCGGCTGCGCGAACCAGTCGCGCGGATCCGCCGCCGGGCGCGGCCAGTCCAGGCCATAGCGCGGCCAGTCGCGCTCCAGCGCCTCGCGCTGCGCATCGGTGGTCCGCCCCTGGCGCAGCACGAAGCTGCGGATGGCGCGGTGCTGTATGGAGGGCGGTGAACCGGGATCGGACATGGTCAATCAGTGGTTGCAGATCAGAATTCTTGTCCGCGAAGGACGCAAAGAACGCAAAGAGAGCGACGGTTGGTCGGTTCCAGCGACAGTCTCGCAAGCTGCGCCGACTGAATGTGACCCTGCTTTCCTTTGCGTCCTTTGCGTCCTTTGCGGACAAGGCTCTTTGCTCAGCTTTGTTAAGAGGTGCGACGGTCGGAGCTGCCGCTACTCGATCATCCCCGACATCGGCGAGGACGCGTTGGCGAAGCGTTTGCGCGGGATGCGGCCGGCGAGGAACGCTTCGCGACCGGCTTCGATGGCCTTGCGCATCGCCGAGGCCATCAGCACCGGGTTCTGCGCGCCAGCGATGGCGGTGTTCATCAGCACGCCGTCGCAGCCGAGTTCCATCGCCACCGCGGCATCGGATGCGGTGCCGACGCCGGCATCGACCAGGATCGGCACGGTCTTTTCCTCGATGATGGTGAGGATGTTGTACGGGTTGCGGATGCCGAGGCCAGAGCCGATCGGCGCCGCCAGCGGCATCACCGCAACGCAGCCGCGCTTGGCCAGTTCGCGCGCGACGATCGGATCGTCGTTGGTGTAGACCATCACCTGGAAGCCCTCGCGCACCAGGATGTCGGTCGCCTTCAGAGTCTCGACCACGTCCGGGAACAGGGTCTTCAGGTCGGCCAGCACCTCCAGCTTGACCAGCGGCGCGCCATCCAGCAGCTCGCGCGCCAGGCGGCAGGTGCGCACCGCGTCGTCGGCGGAGAAGCACCCCGCGGTGTTCGGCAGGATGGTGTAGCGATCCGGCGGCAGCACATCGAGCAGATTCGGCTGGCTCTTGTCCTGGCCGATGTTGCTGCGGCGGATCGCCACGGTGACGATCTGCGCACCGGCGGCCTCGGTGGCCAGCCGGGTCTCTTCGAGGTCCTTGAACTTGCCGGTGCCGGTCAGCAGCCGGGAGCGGTAGGTCTTGCCAGCGATCAGCAGAGGGTCGTGGTGGGTCACGTCGGGAATGGGCAGCAGCGGAAAAGCGCGAGATTACGCCAGGGCGGCGGCAACTGCAGCCCGCCCGCGTGGGATGATCTGCGCCCCATCCGCTCGGGACAACCCATGGCCATCGACCTCTACGAATCCACCGTCCCCTTGTTGCTGCACCACCTGGGCAGCCTGGATCGATTGCTCGACAAGGCAGCCGAGCACGCCGCGGCGCGCGGTTTCGACCCCGGCAACCTGCTGCGCGCACGGTTGGCGCCGGACATGTTCGACCTGACCCGCCAGATCCAGATCGCGACCGACCAGGCCAAGGGCTGCGGCGCGCGGCTGGCCGGTGTCGAGGTGCCGAAATTCGAGGACGTCGAGACCACCATCCCGGAACTGAAGGCACGCATCGCGCGCACCCAGGAGTTCCTGCGCAGCCTGGACCGCGATGCGATCGCCGGCGCCGAGGAGCGGCCGGTGTCGATCACGATCCCAGGCCGCACGCTGGAGTTCACCGGCAAGGCCTATGCCCATACCTGGGTCTGGCCGAACTTCTACTTCCACTACACCATGGCCTACGCCCTGATGCGCCACAACGGCGTGGTTCTGGGCAAGCGCGACTACCTCGGCGCCTGACGGTTCGCGCGCCGGCGGTTCACGTCGCTGGCGCGGCCAGGCCCACATGCCGCCGGCGCACCTCGGCCAGCAGGCCGCCGACGGGTATCGCCCGCGCCGCGCGCGCCGGCGACACCACCAGCGCCAACGGTGCCAGCGCTGCCTGCGCGCCCAGTTGCGCGCGCAGGCTGCAGCACCAGACGCCGGCCTGGGTGGGCACGCCGTAGAGGCGTCCGCTGTGCGCATCCAGGCGCAGGCCCGGCGGCAAGCGGCCGTCGCAGACACTCCAGATCACCGGGAGCGACGGCGTGGCCAGGCGCATCTGGGCGCACAGATCGTTGCCGACGCGGGCCGCCGGCAAGCTCTCGCGCACGATTTCCAGCCGCGGCGCCTCGGCCACTTCGAGCAACCAGCGCCTGACCGGCCCGGCCGGACATTCTTCGAACTCGACGACGTAGCTTCCAGCGACCGCGGGTACGCCGGCCAATCCGGTCGCGGGATCGAAGGTGATTCCAGGCGGCAGCCGCGTCCCGGGCAGCAGCCGCACCGGCTGGTCGGACAGTTCCGCCAGGTAGTCCTCGCCCGCCACGGCGCTCGGCAGGCGCCGCCGGTAGCGCAGTGCGGCGAGGCGCGCCTGCAGGCGCAGGACCTGGTCGTCGGCGAAGGGATCCGCTTGCGAGAGGTTCATGGGCAGGGCTCCTTGTGTGTCCATGGCCAGACATACGCAACAGTGGCAGCATTCCGTGCAGGCACTGGGAGCTGCAGGCGATGACGGCGGACCCGCAACAGCCGGCGGAAGATGCAGCCGACCTGGCGCAGATGGCTGCCCTGCTGCGCCGCGCCGCACCCTCCAGCGAGGCGGCGCTCGCGGACTGGATGCGCGAGGCGCAGGCGGACCTGCGCCGGGTGGCGCATGCCGAGCGCATGTCGCTGCGCGCCGGCGAAACCCTGTCGACTACCGCGCTGGTCAACGAGGCCTGGCTGCGCTTCGCCCAGGCCGGATCGCGCTTCGCCGACCGCAAGCACTTCTTCGCCACCGCAGCGCGCGCGATGCGCCAGATCCTGGTCGACCATGTGCGCAACCAGCGCGCGCAGAAACGCGGTGCCGGGGCCGCCCACGCATCGATCGACGAAGCCATCGAACTGGCCGCGGACGATCCCTTCGGCGCCGACCTGCTGGTGATCGACGCGGCGCTCTCGGCGCTGGAACAGGCGCTGCCGCGTGCGGCCCAGGTGGTCCACCTGCGCTATTTCGTCGGCCTGGACGACCGCGAGGTCGGCGCGCTGCTGGGGGTCGAGGAGAGCACGGTGCGGCGCGACTGGCTCAAGGCGCGCGCCTGGCTGTACCTGCACCTGGGCGGCAGGCCGGACTGAATGGGCGAGGACGCGCGCTGGTCTGCGGAGCAGCTGGAGGCGGATTTCGACGCGCTGATGGACCTCTCCGGGACC
>WBZL01004424.1_pt1 | contig 12185 bp, 11 predicted proteins | sample 5204291 | NCBI WGS metagenome assembly WBZL01 (sample SAMN12344345, study PRJNA552823) | activated sludge metagenome | biome: Activated sludge suspended growth; feature: Nitrification reactor; material: Wastewater; isolation source: activated sludge from nitrification reactor of wastewater...
CAGCTGCAGCGGCCGTGAAAAGCCCAACGGGATTCGAATCATCGACGCCCTGTGTCTCGCCATTTGGCGACAGGCGAACGGACATTCGATCAGCGCCTACGGTCTGCACCAGCGCTTGCGTGACTTCGCGCAGCAGCCGAATGCGGTTCTCGATCGGACCGCCATAATCATCATCACGAAAGTTTGAATTGTCCCGCAGGAACTGGTCTATGAGGTAGCCATTCGCAGCATGCAGCTGTACGCCGTCGAAACCCGCACTCATCGCGTTCCGCGCTGCAGCAACATAGTCTGCGATCAGTCGCGGTATTTCCTCAAGCTTGAGTGCGCGAGCCTGTTCGTATGGCTTCTTTCCGTTGGGTGTGTGCGCGTCTCCGGGCGCGGTAGTCGCCGAAGCGGAAACCGGCTGGGCGCCGCCAAGGAAGTCGGGATGAACAAGGCGACCCATATGCCAGAGCTGAAGTATGATCTTGCCACCGGCGTCATGGACTGCACCCGTGACAGGCTTCCAGGCCTCAACCTGTTCCTGGGACCAGATCCCCGGGGCCGACGGCCAGCCCAAACCCTCCACGGAAATGCCTGTCGCCTCAGCAACGATCAACCCGGCGCCAGCGCGCTGTGCGTAATAGTCCGCCTTGAGTGCAGAGACCGGAACATGGGGGCCTTCGCTCCGACCACGGGTGAGCGGCGCCATGACAATACGATTCTTTGCATGGATCGCTCCAAATTCGATTGGATCAAAAAGACTGGGCATTGAGGGTTTCCATTTGCAACGAAATTGATGAACCCGGATATGGGGTGAATGGCGCGGGGACAAGAACAAGATTTGATTTCAGGGCAGCAAGCGCATTTGCGCTTCGGCATCCCCGCACTTGTCCTTGGCAACCTGTGCCTCGCTTTTGGGTCCCTGTTCGTTCGCATGGCAGATACCGGGCCCGTTTCGGCGGCTTTCTGGCGGATTGCGCTGGCCACCCCATTTCTGTTTCTCATTGCGCGCATGGTGGGTGACCGGGCGCTGCGTCCTGATCGCAGATCCCTTGGACTTTTTGCTCTGTCCGGCCTGTTCTTTGCGGTCGATCTTGCGGCCTGGCATATTGGAATCAATCTGACGAAGCTCGCCAACGCCAATCTTTTGGGAAATTCAACGAGTTTTCTGCTTCCGCTCTACGCTTTCGCCATATCCCGCCAATGGCCGTCGCGCATGCAGGCGATTGCCATCGTGCTCGCAGCGATTGGCACCGTCTTGCTCATGGGCCGATCTTTCGAGCTTTCGCCGCGCAACTTTGCCGGAGACCTGCTGTGCCTCCTCGCGGGGGTTTTTTATACAGCCTATCTGCTTCTGATGGGCAAGATGCGGACCGGGATGGGACCATGGCCGGTCCTGGCCTGGTCAACGGCAATGAGCGCACTTCCCCTTTTGCTCATGGCTTCCATTATGGGCGAGCCGCTGGTCCCGCAGGACTGGACCCCAATCATCGCGCTTGCCTTGCTGAGCCAGATCATCGGCCAGGGTTTGATGGTTTACGTGGTCGGGCGACTGTCGCCAGTCCTGTTCGGGCTGACATTCCTGCTCCAACCTATGGTCTCTGCCCTGGTCGGGTGGTTTGTCTATGAGGAGCGATTCGGTCTTGCCGACTGGTTTGGTGCCTTGCTGATCGGACTGGCTCTTGTCCTTGTAAGCCAGTCCGATCGCAAGCGTGCCTAAAATGCGCCGCCGAGATTATGCATCACCATGCACAACAACATCGGGATTGAAAGCAAGGTGTTCGTTCTGCTGAACATCATGGCGGTGGTGGCGGCCTTGGCCTTGGTATCCGCATCAGCTTCCACGATGCCGAGTGCCTTTTTCTGGTTTGGCCAGATGATGAACCAGACATTGAACGCCATGATCAGGGCAAGCCACATGCCAATCCCGATCGAACGGACGCCATCCTGCAACGTCAGGGCTTCGACAAGATAGTTGCTCAGCCAGGCAACGAGCAATCCGGTGAGCACCGTAAACGCCGCACCCCAGCGAAACCAGAACAACGCCTCCGGCGCGATATACTTGCTGACTGCCGGTTTAAGTTCAGCCGGAATTTTCGGCATGGTCGGGATCTGTGTGAAGTTGAAATAATAGAGATGGCCAATCCACATGATCCCCACGAGCACATGCAGGAAGGTCATCCATCCCTTTGCATTGCCCAGCCCTCCCATGTGCCCAAAGAGCAGTCCAAGCGCCAGGATCGTCCCCACGCCGACCACGGCCCACAGGTTGCCAAAAAACTTTGCCATGCTGCTTCCCCTATTTATACGCGGCCTCTGCCGCCGATTGACGGTGAATACCTAACACCCCAAATATGGCCTGTCACCGATGGAATGCACAATGGACCAATCACCTGCCGACATGACGCTTGACGAGTTGCGCCCGGTGCTTGCCCGCACCCTGCCTCGGCATGCCGGATTCGATGGCTGGAGCGACAGGGCCGTTGCAAGCGCAGCGGCCGAACTCGGCGTCGATCCATCTGTCGCCTATCTTGTCTTTGGCGGCGACCGCATCGACATGATCGATGCGTGGTTCCTCACAATCGATGAAGACATGGCGACGCAGCTGACGTCAGAACAGCTGAGCGGCATGAAAGTGAGGGAACGGATTACATCGCTGATCGAGGCAAGGCTGGGCTTGGTCCTTCCGCATCGCGATTCCTTGCGCAGGGCGCTGGCCATACTTGCCCTGCCCGCCAATACCCCCCACGGGCTGCGGCTTGGCTGGCGTGCAGCAGACGCCATGTGGCGCGCGGCTGGCGACACAGCGACTGACTATAATCATTACACGAAACGACTGATCCTGGGATCAGTCTATGCCGCCACCCTCTCCGTATTTCTTGACGACGATAGCGAGGACCATTCCGAAACACGGGCGTTTCTTGGCCGACGGATCGACGCTGTCATGCGCTTCGAGCAGGCCAAGGCCAGGGTTGCGGGGTTCAAGCTGCCGTTCAGCCCCACACGTTTCATTGGCCGCCTCCGCTACCCTGCGCGATGATGCTGGCCTAACCTTGATGTTAATGATAATCGCTCGCAAATTGCGAATCATTGAAACTGGCCTTGCGTGCGACTTGACGACCTGCCCTTGAATCATCCGGCAACCATTTCTCGCATCGATTGGGAGAGCCTTGGCCCGGCTACGGCTGGGAGATTGCGCGCGCTTGGGTTCGATGAAGGTCTGACGATCGAAGCCTTGCATTATGGAGGGCTTGTTGCCCATGACCCTATTGCCTGTCGCATTGGCAGGATGACGGTGGCGATCCGACGCAACCATGCGGCGCTGATCGACGTATCTCTTCCATGACTGCACTCCCCCTTATTGCCCTGGTTGGCAACCCGAATGCCGGAAAGTCAGCCCTGTTCAATGCCCTGACAGGCGCGCGCCAGAAAACCGGCAACTATCCGGGTGTGACAGTTGAACGCCATGTTGGCCGCATGGCTCTTCCCGATGGACGCCCGGCGGAACTCGTTGACCTTCCCGGCACCTACAGTCTGGAGCCAACCAGCCCAGACGAGCAGGTCACGCGCGATGTCGTTACGGGCGTTCAGGAAGGGGAACGCAGGCCCGATGCCCTGGTGATTGTGGTCGATGCGGGCAATCTGGAAAATCATTTGCGCTTTGCGCGCGAATTGATCGCTCAGGGAATTCCTGCCGCCATTGCACTCAATATGGTCGACATGGCCGAGCGCGATGGACTGACGCTTGATCCTGCCCGGCTCTCCTCCGACCTTGGTGTGCCCGTGATCCCGACCGTTGCCGTACGCAAGCGCGGCGTGGAGCCGCTCAAGGCGGAAATGCTGACCCTGCTAGGCAAGGCTCCAAAGCCTCCGCAGCCGCTCGTCGAAGATTTTGCGACACGGCAAAGACAGGCGCGCTCCATTGCCAAGGCCGCAATCCTGCACGAGGCTCCCGCCCGCGCAACCACGCGTTCCATTGACCGCCTAGTCCTGCACCCCATCGGCGGCCCCGTCATTCTTGCGATGCTGCTGTTTGTGATGTTCCAGGCGGTTTTTGCCTGGGCAACACCCTTTGCCGATAGAATCGATGCAGCGGTGAGCCTTGTGCATGATGCCGCGCTTGAGGCTCTGCCCCCGGGCACAGTCCGGTCTTTCGTGGCCGATGGCCTGATCGCCGGCGTTGGCGCAGTGATTGTTTTCCTGCCCCAGATCCTGATCCTGTTCGCCTTCATCCTCATCCTTGAGTCCACCGGCTATATGGTTCGTGCAGCCTTTCTGATGGACAGGCTCATGGCAAGCGTTGGCCTGTCCGGCCGTGCGTTCATTCCGCTCCTGTCCTCGTTCGCCTGCGCCGTGCCGGGCATCATGGCCACCCGCACAATTGAAGACCCGAAGGACCGGCTCACGACGATCCTGATCGCACCATTGATGACATGCTCTGCACGGCTTCCTGTCTACGCTGTGATTATTGCAGCATTTGTGCCTGCACGCGACCTTTGGCCCGGCGTGGGGCTGCAGGGGCTGGTGCTCTTTGGCCTGTATGTCGGCGGCATCCTTGGCGCGCTGTTGGCTGCCCATGCCCTGCGGCGCACGGTGACGAAGGGGAATGGCATGGGCTTCATGATCGAAATGCCCCGCTATCAGCTTCCGATCCTGAGCAATCTGCTCCTCGGTCTCTGGCAACGCGCCTGGGTCTTCCTGAAGCGTGCGGGAACAATCATCGCCGTGACGACAATGCTCCTCTGGGTCTTGCTCAATTTTCCGCGCGTGGATCCGGCATCGGGCGTAAGCCAGGTCGATCATTCCATTGCCGGGCGCGTTGCCAATGGCCTTGCCGTGGTTGTTGAACCCATTGGATTCAATCGGGACATTTCACTGGCGCTGATTCCGGCCATGGCCGCGCGAGAAGTGGCAGTCTCTGCACTGGCGACGACATATGCGATTGACGATAAGGATGAAGCGAAACGCGATCAGACACTTGGTGAACGTTTGAAGAGCAGCTGGAGCCTGCCAACCGCACTCGCGTTTCTGGTCTGGTTTGTTTTCGCGCCACAATGCATTTCCACGATCGCTGTTGTCCGTCGCGAAACCAATGGCTGGCGCTGGCCACTCTTTATGGTGGCCTATCTGTTTGCGCTGGCCTATGTCGCAGCAGGGGCCACATTCTGGCTCGCAACCTATTTCGGACTTTGAGGGGACAACATGGCGGGCAGCGTCAACAAGGTAATTCTGGTCGGCAATCTGGGAAAAGACCCCGAAGTTCGGACGATGAACAACGGTGGTGAAGTTGTCAGTTTCTCTCTCGCCACGTCAGAAAACTGGAACGACAAGTCCTCGGGCGAACGCAAGGAAAAGACCGAGTGGCACAATGTCGTGATCTTCAACGAAAATCTTGGACGGATCGCGAAGCAATATTTGCGCAAGGGCTCTTCCGTCTATGTCGAGGGCCAGCTCCAGACCCGCAAATGGACGGACCAGAATGGAAACGACCGCTACACAACCGAAGTCGTGCTCCAGCGCTTTCGCGGCGAACTGACCCTTTTGGGCGGACGTGATGGCGCAGCATCGAGCGGCGGTTCTGGAAGTTGGAGCGATGATCGCGGGTCAAGCCCGTTCGGCGGCACTACAGGCCGCGCGACATCCGGCGGCGGCAGTCCTTTTGACAGCGATCTTGACGATGATGTGCCATTCTAGACCTGCGGCTCCATGTCGGGACTGGCGCCCGGCGGAGAGATAGGGTGCCGCGAAAGGCGGACTGGATCTTTGGATGGACGGCGCAGCGAGCCACCGGGCCGGGCCTGATGGCCGGGCTGGTTGCCTTTTTTCTGTGGCCGATCTTTGCAAGCTTCCCTGATTTGGCGTTCTACCCGTTCGTGATGGCGCTTTTCCTTGCCAGCTTTTGCGGCATTTCAATCCTCGCCCTGACGATCGTTGATTTGCGGAACAATCGCAGGGGCAGAAAAATACGACCCATTCGCACCTTCGACATGGTGCTTGGGCTGGCCCTCTTTGTACCCCCCGTGCTGGAACTGACGACCTTGCTGGGCTGATACGCGGCGACTCTAATCCTGGCCGAACAGACCCTTGAGCTTTGCGAACGGGCTTGCATCGGCCTCACCGAGAACCCCGGCGGCACCAAGGACTTCATCTGCATTTGCAGCGCGCGGAAAAGGGTCAATCGACAGCCCCAGCGTCTGGGCGACTGCTTCTCCAAGATCAATGGCCTGACCATCATGCTCCATGACATCGCAATCCGCAGCGCTCAGCTCAATCTCCTCGTCAACCGCTCCGGCAAAGGGCGGTTCGAACCGGATTTGAAAAGGCGCATCCAGCGAGGCCTCCAAAGGCTGGCCGGTAGCGACACAGGTCTGCGTCAGGCGCGCAGACATCGACCCGTTTGCTTCAACCACACCATCAACGACCATCAGGTCTGCCGATGCGTCGAGCCGTTCGAGCGACGCCAGTCCAAAGCGAGTCGCGAGTGCGGAGCATTCGGATGGTTCAGCTGCAACAGTCACCCGCCGCGGCGAAGTTCCGATCTCGGCCAGCGAAAATCGGCGCGAAAATTCCGCCAGGTCCGTCATGCCGCGCCCAATTGCCCGGCAAGCAGATCGGGCAGAGATTGCCGCGAAAGCCGGGACGCAAGTCCAGCAAGAGAGGTTTGCACATGGGCAAGGGCAGCATCGCCCGGATCTTCTCCGCGAAAGAGATTGCGCAGAAGTGCCGCACGTGGATCTCCTCCAGGGCCAAAGCCTTCGCGATATGCACCCAGCCTGCCACCCAGGGCCGACATCATCTTGCCGATGTGCTTGCCGACCACTATGTCCCCGATGCCGAGTTCACGCAGCTGGCCATCCATATCATGCACAAAGGCTTCGGCAAGCAATGTGGACGGCAGTTGCGCTTCTTCTCCCAGATCTTCCATCCGGGCCAACACAAGGGACAGAACTGCGTTGATCATGTCGAACCGGCCATCGATGGTATCGGCCACACCGCCGTCAACAAACCAGTGCGGAAGCCGCGCCTCGGCTATGATTGCGGCATAGAGCGGGCCGACGCGCGCGCGTTCATCCTTGCTGCTGAACAGGTTCCGGAACAGTTTGAGTGCCATTCTGCCATCCATTCGTCGCGCCGCGCTTGCCCCGGAGGCGCTCTGCGCATATTGACCTCGCGTTCACGCGTTTCAATGCCCGCGCGAACCGTTGAGTGCAGGAGAGTGTTATGATCCGGATGTCAACCAAGCAGGTGGCGACTGCCACTCTTTTGGCGCTTGCGCTGGCCGCATCCGGATGCGCGCGACTCACTGGACGGCAGGGCTATATCACTGACGATACGCTCATCAGTGGCATTTCTGCCGGAGTCGACAATCGCGAATCGGTTGCAAAGACTCTTGGTCGGCCGAGTTTTGTGGGCCAGTTCACGCCCAATGACTGGTATTATTTTGCACGCAGCACAAAGCAGCTGGCCTTCGCCTTGCCGAAGCCAACAGAGCAACTTGTCCTGCACATCCGATTTGATGACGCCGGCAATGTCGCATCGGTTGAAAAGACAGGTCTGGAGAAGATCGCAAAGATCGATCCGAATGGAGACAAGACGCCAACGCTCGGCAAGGACCGCAGCTTCTTTGAAGATCTGTTTGGCAATATCGGTTCGGTTGGGGCCGTCGGCGAAAGTGGCGGGACAGCCGACAATCCGAACTGACCCGAACGGCTAGTGAGCGATGCCGCTCGCTGCAAGCACAGCCAGCGTCACAAGTTCGGATGCATTCGATGCCATCGTGGCGATTTGCACGGGCTTTTCCATGCCGACGAGCATTGGACCGATGACCGAATCGCCGCCAAGCTCACGAAGCAACTTGGCAGACAGGTTCGCCGACTGCAGACCCGGCATGACAAGCACATTGGCAGGCCCTGAAAGTCGGCTGAAAGGATAATTGACCATCAGCTTGGGATTGAGCGCCACGTCAGGCGCCATTTCCCCTTCATACTCAAAACTCACGCCACGCGAATCGAGAATCTCGACAGCGTCGCGAATCGGTCCGAGCCAGTTTCCGGAGGGATTGCCAAAGGTCGAATATGACAGAAACGCCACGCGAGGCTCATGGCCCATGCGTCGTGCTACTGCGGCTGTCTGTTCAGCAATATCGGCAAGCTCGGATGCCGATGGCCGTTCATTGACGGTCGTATCGGCCATGAAGACAGTATGAGACTGGCCGACAAGAACATGGATGCCAAAAGGCGTTCGCCCTTCTGCATGATCCAGCACGCGCCTCACTTCGCGCAAGGACTGGCCATAGGTGCGCGTGACCCCCGTTATCATCGCGTCTGCCTCTCCCATCTTGAGCAGGAGGGAAGCAAAAATGTTCCGATCGGTGTTGACCAGCCGTTCGCATTCGCGATGCAAATAACCTTTGCGCTGCAGGCGTCCGTAAAGGATCTCGACCATCGCCGGGACGAGCGGCGAATGCCTGCTGTTATGGATTTCAAAGCTGTCGGGATCATCAACACCCAGAGCCCTGAGCTTGTCTCGCACATTGTCGCGACCGATCAGGACGGGTGTTCCACAACCTCCATCCCTGAAGGCAATTGCCGCACGAAGCACAACTTCCTCTTCCGCTTCGGCAAAAACAACACGCTTCGGATGTGACCGGGCATTGTCATAGGCCAGGGTCAGCACTGACGTCGTTGGGTTCAGTCGGGCACGCAATGCGGTGCGATACTCGTCCATGTCGAGGATGGGCTTTGTCGCAACGCCCGAATCCATGGCCGCCTGAGCAACGGCAGCCGGCACAACCTCCATCAACCGGGGATCAAATGGTGCTGGAATGATATAGTCCTGGCCAAAGCTCGCCAGCTGCCCACCATAAGCGGCAGCCACTTCTTCCGGAACTGCTTCGCGTGCAAGTTCGGCGATTGCATAGGCCGCCGCGATCTTCATTTCCTCATTGATGGTCGTGGCCCGCACATCCAGCGCGCCGCGAAAGATGAAGGGAAAGCCAAGGACATTGTTGACCTGGTTCGGATAGTCCGAGCGTCCCGTCGCCACGATGCAATCGGGACGGACCGCCTTGGCTTCGGGCGGTGTGATTTCCGGGTCGGGATTTGCCATGGCAAAAATGATCGGCCGGGCCGCCATTTTCTCGATCATGTCGCCCCTCAGTGTCCCCGCTGCGGAAAGGCCAAGAAAAATGTCGGCACCAACAAGTGCGTCCTCAAGCGTCCGCGCGTCCGTGATTGCCGCATGCGCCGACTTCCATTGATCCATGCCTTCCTGCCGGCCCTGATAGATCACGCCTTTCCTGTCGCACATGATCACATTGGAGGGTGAAACCCCCATGGCCTTGATCAGTTCGGTACAGGCAATGGCCGCAGCACCCGCCCCATTGACCACAACCTTGACGTCACCAAGCTTGCGCCCCGTGATTTCGCAAGCATTGATCAGCCCTGCAGCACTGATGATTGCCGTGCCATGCTGGTCATCATGCATGACCGGGATATTCATGCGTTCCTTCAGTGCCTGCTCTATGATGAAACATTCAGGGGCCTTGATGTCTTCAAGGTTGATCCCCCCAAAGCTGGGTTCAAGCAGAGCCACGGCATTGATGAACGCATCCGGGTCTTCCGTCGCAAGCTCAAGATCGATCGCGTCCACGTCGGCAAAGCGCTTGAAGAGAACGGCCTTGCCTTCCATCACCGGTTTCGATGCAAGGGCACCAAGATTGCCCAGACCGAGAATTGCCGTGCCGTTGGAAATGACAGCAACCAGGTTGCCCTTGGCTGTATAGTCATATGCAAGCGCATGATCCTCGGCGATGGCAAGGACAGGAACTGCAACCCCCGGCGAATAGGCAAGGCTCAGGTCCCGTTGGGTCGCCATTGGCTTGGACGCAATGATCTCGATCTTCCCCGGCCGGCCTGTCGAGTGATAGATCAGCGCTTCCCGGTCGGAAAACTGCACTCTTGCTTCGTCGCTCATTCATGACCCCCGGGTTTTGCAGCGAATCCGGCAGGACTGCCGACTGACCAGACCATTAGGCGCTCTCCCCGGAGACTGGAAGACGGGTTTGAGCCTGCCGGTAAAATCGCTATCGGTGTTTTGATGGCTGATGCTTCCCCCACCCCGATGATGGCGCAATATCTTGCGCTGAAAGCCGAGGCGGGGGACTGCCTGCTGTTCTACCGCATGGGCGACTTCTTCGAACTCTTCTTCGAAGATGCCAAGGTGGCGGCCGCCGTGCTCGACATTGCACTCACTGCACGCGGCGAACATCAAGGACTGCCCATCCCGATGTGCGGCGTTCCCGTTCATGCCATGGAAGCCTATCTCGCGCGCCTCATCCGGGCTGGGCATCGCGTGGCCATCGCCGAACAGACCGAAAGCCCGGCCGACGCACGGCGACGGGGATCCAAGGCGATTGTTTCGCGTGCCATTGTGCGTGTCGTGACCGCTGGCACGCTGACCGAGGAAACGCTTCTGGAGGCGCGCGCTGCAAACTGGCTGGTTGCGGTTGCCCAAGTCGGCGAATTTTTCGGCCTTGCAGCCGCGGACATCTCTACGGGCCGCTTCGAAATCGCCGAAACCAGCCTCTCCGGCCTGGATGCTGAACTGGCGCGGCTTTCCGCGGCTGAGGTCATTGTCCCAAATGGAGCACCGTTGGCCGGGCTCGTCCGGCCACGGCAGGAGTTCGATTCGACAGCGGGTGAGGCCCGGCTCAAGCGACTTTTCGGTGTCGCCACGCTGGACAGCTTCGGCGGCCTGACGCGCGCACAAACCGCGGCAGCCGGTGGACTGCTTTCTTATCTTGACCATGTGGGAAAGGGTGCGCTGCCCTTCCTCAGCCCTCCGGTGAAGCGAACAGCAAGCGACCACATGTTGATCGATGCTGCCACGCGCGAAAGCCTGGAGCTCGTTCGCTCCGCTGCCGGCACACGCAGCGGCAGCCTGCTCGATGCCGTCGATCGAACGGTCACGCCCGGCGGTGCCAGGCTGCTCGCCAGTGACATTGGGGCGCCGCTCACCGACAGGGATGCTATTCAGGCCCGACTGGACCTCGTGAGCTACTATGTTGAAGATGGCGCCGCCCGCGACGGTCTGCGCGCAGCATTGAGAGCCCTTCCCGATGTCGCGCGGGCATTGGGGCGGCTTTCGTCGGGACGCGGCGGACCACGGGACCTTGGGCAGTTGCGCGACGGTTTGGGTGAAGCCCGGCTCCTGAGAGAGCGCCTGTCCAGATCCAAAGACCTGCCCCCCCTGCTTACATCCCTTTTGCCCATGCTTGATGGCCATGGAGCCCTGGTCGACCTCCTTGGCAGGGCACTTGTGCAATCGCCACCGATCGATGCTGCCCAGGGAGGGTACATTGCAGAAGGCTACGATGCGGCGCTGGATGCGCTTCGCAGCAAGGGAGGTAGCGGGCGCCGCGACATGGCGTTGCTGGAGTCTCGTTACCGTGAACAAACCGGCATTGCCGCGCTCAAGATCAAGCACAACAACGTACTTGGCTATCATATCGAGGTTTCGGCCAAGCATGCCGACCCCCTGATGGCTGTCGATTCGGGTTTCACTCATCGCCAGACTCTGGCCGGTGTCGTGCGTTTCAATGCGCCCGAACTGCATGAGCTTGCCATGACTGTCACACAGGCTGGCGCCCACGCAGTTGCGGCCGAAGCCGCCCATCTTGAAGAGTTGCAGGCAGCCGCCCTTGCCCGGGCGGGCAACATTGCCGCCACAGCGGATGCGCTAGCGCGTCTTGATGTTGCGGCCGGACTTGCGGCACGTGCCGTCGAAGGCAACTGGTGCCGACCCGCCTTGGTCGACGATTTGCGATTGGATGTGGTGGCCGGGCGCCACCCTGTGGTTGAGGCAGCATTGGCACAAGCTGGCACGCGCTTCATCGCCAACGATACCCAGCTGCGGCCTGAATCGCGCCTCTGGCTCGTGACGGGGCCCAACATGGGCGGCAAATCGACGTTTCTGCGGCAGAATGCCCTGTTTGCAATCCTGGCCCAGGCCGGAAGCTTTGTGCCGGCCGAATCTGCCACCATCGGCCTAGTTGACCGGTTGTTCAGTCGGGTTGGGGCATCTGACAATCTTGCACGCGGCCGTTCGACCTTCATGGTTGAGATGGTCGAAACAGCTGCAATCCTTGCCCAGGCAACTGAGCGTAGTTTCATCATACTGGATGAAGTCGGCCGCGGCACGTC
>WBZL01004425.1_pt1 | contig 12184 bp, 7 predicted proteins | sample 5204291 | NCBI WGS metagenome assembly WBZL01 (sample SAMN12344345, study PRJNA552823) | activated sludge metagenome | biome: Activated sludge suspended growth; feature: Nitrification reactor; material: Wastewater; isolation source: activated sludge from nitrification reactor of wastewater treatment...
CGCGGCGTTCTGGTTGTTCAGCAGCGAATTGATCGTGTAGCTGTTCGAGCCGAGCTCGATCCGCGCGACATCCCTCAGCCGCGTGATCTCGCCCTGCCGGCCCGCCTTGAGCACGATCTCGCCGAACTCCTCGACCGTGTTCAACCGACCCTGCGCATTGATCGAGAACTGCATCGCGCTGTCCGGGTGCGGCGGGCCGCCGATGGTGCCGGCAGACACTTCCAGGTTCTGCTCGCGGATCGCGCCGATGATGTCGCCCGCGGTCAGCTCGCGCGCCGCGGCCTTGTCCGGATCGATCCACACGCGCATCGAGTAATTGCCGGCGCCGAAGGCAATCGCCTGGCCGACGCCTTCGATGCGCGCCAGCTCATCGCGCACGCGCAAGTTCGCGAAGTTCGACAGGTACAGGCCGTCGTAGCGCTGGTCCGGGCTGGTGACGTGCACCACCATGGTCAGGTTCGGCGAGGACTTCACGGTGGTCACGCCGAGCTGGCGCACGCTTTCGGGCAGGCGCGGCAAGGCCTGCGCGACGCGGTTCTGCACCTGCACGGTGGCGAGGTCGATGTCGGTACCGCCGCGGAAGGTCACCGTCAGCAGCATGGTGCCGTCGGAGCCCGCGGTGGACTTCATGTAGATCATGCCTTCTACGCCGTTGACCGCCTCCTCGATCGGCGCGGCGACGGTCTCGGCGATGGTCTTGGGATTGGCGCCCGGGTAGATCGCGGTCACCTGCACCGACGGCGGCACCACATCCGGGTACTCGCTGATCGGCAGGTTCGGAATCGCCACCGCGCCGGCGAGAAACACCAGCAACGACAGCACCGCCGCGAGGATCGGGCGGTCGACGAAAATCTTGGAAAAGTCGGCGTGGGCCATTGGGGGACTCGATGTCGTGGGGCTCAGCGGCGCAAGAGCGGGGCGGGGGTCAGGGGGCAGGGGACCTGCTGCGCGGCCCCATCAGACCTTGAGGCGATTCGATTTCGGGCGATGCAAGCCAGCGCACCTCGCGCGCCGGGACCGAAGCCGCCCGGCAGGTCCCCTGCCCCCTGACCCCTGCCCCGCTTCTGGCACTTCACATCCCACCCGCCTGCGCACCCTGCGCCGCCGCCTGCTCCACCACCGTGTTCGGCGCGTCCATCGGCACCTCCACCGGCTGCAGCGGGGCGCCGGGGAAGAAGATTTTCTTCATGCCGTTGACCACCACTCGGTCGCCCGCGGCGAGGCCGGATTCGACAATGCGCAAGCCGTCCACGCTGCCGCCGAGGACCACATCCTTGCGCTGCGCGCTGTTGCCCTCGCCGACCACGTAGACGTACTTGCGGTCCTGGTCGGTGAGCACGGCCTGGTCGTGGATCAGCAGGGCCTGGCGCTCGGCGCCGCCGGTCAGCTGCACCCGCGCGAACAGCCCCGGCGTGTAGCGGCGTTCCGGGTTGGCCAGTTCAGCGCGCGCACGGATCGTGCCGCTGGACGGATCCAGCTGATTGTCGACGAAATCGAGCACGCCCTCGTGCGGGAAACCTTGCTCGTTGGCCAGGCCGATGCGCACCGCGCGGCCGATCACGGAGCCCTCGCCCTGGTGGCGCAGGAAGGTGCGTTCGTCGCCCTCGAAATAGACCTGGATCGGGTCGAGCGAGACCATCGTCGTGAGCAGCGCGCTGGGATCGACCAGGTTGCCGGTGGTGATCATCGCCGCGCCCACACGCCCGCTGATCGGCGCGGTGACCCGGGTGAAGTCGACGTTGAGGCGCGCCTGCGCCGCGGCGGCCTGCATCGCGGCGACATCGGCCTTGGCCTGCGCCAGCTCGGCCTCGCGCTGGTCCCATTCCTCGGTGGACATCGCCTTGGCCGCGACCAGCTTGCGCCCGCGCTCGATGTCGCGCTCGGCGCGCACCACGCGAGTCTGCGCGCGCTTGACCTCGGCCTCGGCGCGGGCAAGCGCGGCGCGGTACTCGCGGTCGTCGATCTCCACCAGCAGATCGCCCTTGGCCACCTCGGCGCCCTCGGTGAAGGCGATACGCGTGATGTAGCCCTGGATGCGTGGGCGGATGTCGACCCGCTCGACGGCCACGAAGCGGCCGTTGAACTCGTCCCATTCGGTCACCGGGCGGTTGACCACCTCGGCGACATTGACCGGGGTCGGCGGCATCTGCATGCCGCCCTCGGGCGGGCCGCCGCTCCCGCCGCAGGCGGCGAGCAATGATGCGGCGATCAGGACAGCGGGTTTCAGGATCCGGGTCATGGTGTGTTCTTCGTGGTATGCGTGTCGATTGGAAAGGGTTGCGCCGAGGGGCTCAGCGGCGTGCGCGCGCCCGCGGCGCGGGGACCGGTGCGAGCGGCGCGGACGCGGCGGGCACCCACGCCAGGGCCAGTGCCTCCAGCTCCGCGATCACGCGCGGACGCTGTTCGGACGGCACTTCGCTGCAGCCGAAGAATTCGCTCCAGAACATGCCCGCAGCCGCCAGCTTGAGGATGGCGACGCGGATGCCGGCCGCGTCCCAGGTGCGGCCCGCGCACTCGGCCTGATGATGGCAGCGGATCGGGTCGAGCAATCCCGGATCGTGCGCGACTGCGCTCAGCATGCCGGCAACAAAGCGCTTGCGATCGGCGTCCGGCTGGCTCCAGGCGCGGATCTGGGCGATCAGCTCGGCGGCTGGCCCGTCGCCCGCGGCGGTACGGAACCTCGCTTCCTCGGCCTTGCCCTGCTCCAGGTCGCGCTCGATCAGCGCGCGCAGCAATTCGTCCTTGGTGGCGAAGTGGTAGGTGATGCCGCCGCGCGAGATTCCGCTCTCCTGGACCAGTTCCTCGAAGGTCAGGTTGGCTGCTCCGCGCGCCTTGACGATGCGTTCGGCGGCATCGAGTACCTTCTTGCGCGCTCTCGGTGGCCTGGACATGGCTATTTCTATACAGAACGCTCTGTATCGGAATACTGCTCCGCGTCGACTTGCAGGACAAGCTGCCGAAAGTCATCCGTCGCGGCGACATCGCCACGGCGTGGCAATTCGTCAAGTCACACTTTCGATAGCTGGTGTGGAATCGCAAACAGGTTATGCTCGGGGCAACCGCCTGTCGCCGTACCCGACAGGCATGCCTGATCGCCATGCGGATTCGGGGGGTTGCGCCATGCTGCAAGGTCGCGTCGCACGCTGGATGGTATTGGGCTCGCTGCTGGCGAGCACTCCGCTGCTCGCGGACGAGATCCGCATCCGCGCAGATCCCTGGCTGCCCTACAGTGGCGGCTCCGAGATGAACCCCGGCGGCTACATGGTCGACATGGCCAAGGCGATCGCCGAGGCCAACGGCCACACGATTCAGTACCGCACCATGCCCTGGGCCAATGCGCTCGACGTGGTGCGCTCCGGCAGCGCCGACTGCGTGGTCGGCGCCTACAAGTCCGATGCCGAGGGATTCGAGTTCCCCGATGTGGGCTGGGGCCCGTCGGGCAACGTGTTCTGGGGCCTGGCCGAGCAGAAATGGCGCTTCGACGGCGTCGCCAGCCTGGACACGGTCAAGATCGGCATCCTCGAGGAATACAGCTACGGCGATGAGCTGGATGCCTACATCGAGCAGCACAAGGGAGACGCGAACCGGCTCGAGGTGGTCCCGGCGGTGGGTCGCGGCATCGTGCGCCTGCTCGCCCGCCTGATCGGGCGGCGAGTGGACACCATCATCGAAGACCGCAATGTGCTCGCCTACGCGCTGGAGCAGGCCAAGATGGAACCCGGCCGGGTGATCTCGCTGGGCGAGACCGGCGAGCCCGAGGAGGTCTACATCGCCTGCACCCCGGCGGATCCGCGCGGACGCGCCTATGCCGACATGTTCGGCAAGGGCACCGCGCAACTGCGCGCCAGCGGCAAGCTCGCTGAGATCCTGAAGAACTACAACCTGAAGGATTGGGAAGGCGCGGAGCGCTAGGGAACCTCTGAAGTGTTCCCTGGGCCGCGCGCCGGGACCCACCTCAACGCAGCTCCACTCGCTTGCGATTGTCCGCAGGCACCCGGTCGATCAGCTTGTTGTAGGGGTCGATACCGGCCTCGTAGGGCAGTTCGTCGACCACCAGCTCGACCTTGAGCTCGCCCTCGCGCACGCGCCTGCGCTCGAGCAGCAGGACCTTTTCGTCGGACTCATCCGCGCCGGGCTCGCGGGCGAACACACCGATCTCGATCCAGTCATCGAGCGCGCCCGCGGTCTCCTTGCCGAGGCCGTCGGAGTACAGCTTGGAGGCCTTGAGTTCCAGGTTGAGCACGTACTTGCCATCGCCGCGTCGGCTCGCGGTCGCTGCCAGGACGCGGTTGTCGTAGAAGCTGATCTTCTCGAACAGGTCGGCGATCAGCTCCGCATGCTGCGGGCCCGCCTCGGCACGGATGTAGTCGAGCAATTCCAACGAGTTGGTGTAGGGCGGCTGCTGGAAGGCCTTGTCCCGGAGGAGGCGCGCCAGCGCCCGGTTCAGCGCGGCCTCGCCGATCTCCTCGCGCAGGCGGTAGAACACCAGCGAGCCCTTGCGGTAATGAATGTAGGGCTGGTTCTCGACGCGGTACAACGGCAGCTCCTCGACCACCTCGCCGCCGCGGTTGGACAGGTAGTTGTCGAGTTCGTAGCGCAGGAACTTGCGCATCTTCGCGCGCCCGTACTTGCGCTCCATCACCATCAGCGCCGAATACTGTGAGAGCGATTCGCTGAGCATGGTGGAGCCCTGCTGGTTGGCGCCGATCACCTGGTGCGCCCACCACTGGTGCGCGACTTCGTGTGCGGTGACGTAGTAGACGTAGTCCAGTGCCTGCGCATCGCGCAAATCGGCAATGAACCCGCTCGATTCGGAGAACGGGATGGTGTTGGCGAAGCTCTGCGCGAAGCGCGCGTAGCGCGGGAACTCGAGGATGCGCACCTGGCGGTGCTGGTAGGGCGAGAACTCAGCGGTGAAATAGTCCAGCGAGTCCTTGACCCCTTCGATCATGCGCTCCACGTTGTAGGGGTGCGCGGCGTCGTAATAGACCTCGATCGGTATGCCCTTCCAGGCATCGCGGCGCACCTGCCAATGCGCCGAGAGATATGCGAAGAAGGGCAGCATCGGCCGGTCCATCGCGTACTCGAAGCAGCGCCGGCCGTCGCGCTGGAACTCGCGCACCAGGTAGCCCGGCGCCAGCGCGATCTGGTCTGGCGCGGTGCATACGCTGGTGGCGAATTCGATCCAGTCGGCATCGTCGCTGATGTAGGTGCTGCCGCGCGCAGCGACGTCCTCCAGCTTCGGCATGCGCCGGGGTTCGCCCAGGCCGCGCTTGCGCCGTTCGTTGCGGTCCACGATCTGCCGCCGGTGATCGTAGCCGAAGCCCGGGAACACGCTGGAGTTGAAGAAGCTGCCGTTGTCGACGATGGCGGTCTGCAGGATGTTGTTGCCGAAGCCGCGCTCGCCCCCGGCGATGGTGAAGCCCATCGCGAGTTCCGCGCCCGGCTGCAGAGGATCGGCGAGGCGGTAGATGCGATAGCCGAGCGGCTGGTCGAACTTGAGCAGCTGCGCGCCAGGCAGCCGCAGCTCGGTCAGCCTGATCTGTTCGGGCAGCACGATGTGCAACTCGGCGATCGGCGCGGCATGCGGGTTATGCAAGCGGTATTCGCCACGAATGGTCGCCTGGCGCGACTCGGGGCGCAGGTCGACATCCGCGCGGACCGCACGGATGCGCGGTTGCGCCAAGTCCTGGAACTGCGCGTACTCGCGCTCATAGCGCGCCTGCAGGTCGAGCGCTTCATCGCCCGGGCGATAGGTGTTCAGGACGTTGGTGTTGTAGCCAATCCAGGTGCCGCTGGCGGCCCACGCGACGCCGGTCAGGGCCAGCGCAACCCCCAACGGCCCGCGCAACTGGCGTCCGGCCAGGCGCAGGCGTTCGCGCCAGGTCGCCACCTGTCCGCGGGTCCACAGCGCCGCAGCCAGCCACAGCAACATCAGGGTGAACAGCACCCAGTAGCCCGAGAACCAGGCCCAGCCGGTCAGGTAATGACCCCAGCCGTTCATCGCCGAGTACGGTGTGCCTGGGGCACCTGCGAAGTTGTACAGGTTGTGGTCGTAGTTGAGCAGGCCGAGCACGGTCTGCGCCAGGAACACCAGGATCACCACCAGGTAGCCGACGAACTTGTGCTGGGTGTAGACCATCAGCGCCAGCGAGAGCAGCCCGATGAGCACGAACGGCACCACGCCAATCGCCAGCGCCGAGAGGTACAGGCCGGGCTCCAGCCGGGTGTAGCCATTGACCAGTTGGAACAGCATGCCGCAGGCCGCGTTGACCAGCGCGAACACCAGCACCACGGCCAGCAAGGCGCCGCACTTGGCGGCCAGTGGCACGAAGTTCGGCACCGGCATGGCATCGACCACGTCCGCCAACCGCGCCTGGCGTTCCTTGAAGATCAGCTCGCCGGCATAGAACACGACGATCAGGAACAGGAACAGGCTCATGTTGCCGCGCATCACGTCGAGCATGATGTAGGTGACCGGGTACACCTCGGTCTCGAACATGCGCTCGGTGAAGCGGGCGTTGTTGAGGAACAGGATCACCGCGAACAGCAACATCACCAGGAAAGGCACGCTGCGCAGCACGCCGAGGGTGTCGAACACCAATTGCTGGCGGAACATCGCGAAGGCGCTGCGGGCATCGAAACGTGGCGCCGCTGAGGACATGGCCGGCAGAGCCGCCATTGGCGCCGGCGAAGCTGTCGCCGGGGCGACGGGCCTGGTGGGCTTGCGCGCGCGCCCGGTGCCACTGCGGGTGGGCGAGAACAGGCGCAGCATGGCGTACACCATGGCCAGCGCGAGCGCGCCCCACAGCGCGCGGTTGGCGAGCACGAATCCAAGCAGCTCCGGCAACCGCGTGTTGCGCTCCTCGGTGCTCCAGTAGCGCATCGCGCGGCCCATCGCGCGCAGGCCGAAGGGATCCACCAGCGCCGCCATCCAGACATTGTCCAGCCCCTGGGTCAGTGCACCGGCCATGATCCACAGCACGAAAAAGGCCAGCAGGCCGAGGTAGACCGCCAGCAGGCTGCGGGTCAGCGCCGCCAGCAAGGCCAGCAGTGCGCCGGCGAACAACAGGTTCGGCAGCACGATGACGCCCAGCGCCCAGGCATAGGGCTGCAGCGAGAAGGGGCCGAGCCGCTGCGGGTCGATCCAGGGCATCGCCTGGCCGAGCATCATGCCGGCCGCGACCGCGAGGTAGATCAGCAGGCAGGCCGCGCTGCCCGCCACGAAGCGCCCGAGCAGGTAGTCGCGCGCCTTGACCGGGCTGGCGAAGAACAGGTCAGCGGTGCCGAGTTCGTAATCGCGCAGCATCGCCCCGGCGATGAACATCGCGATCAGGAACATTCCGAGCAGCGAGAACACGCCCATCGTGGTGACGATGGTGGACGGCGCATTGCGCCAGACATTGCCGATGGCGCCACCGACCTGCACCGCATCGGACGCGGTGGCGCCGAAGGCCAGCAGGCCGAAGACGCCGGCGACCACCCACAGCAGCGGCTGGCGCAACTGGAAGCGCAGCTCGAAGCGGAAGAACTCTGCGAACATGCCTCAGGCTGCCTTCTGGTGGGCGCGCAGCCGCTGGAAATAGACGTCTTCCAGGTCGGGCTCGATCTGCTCGAAGCCTTCCTCCGGCTGGGACTCGCTGTAGACATGGATCACCGGGCGTCCGCCGACCAGCCGGGTGGACAGCACGTTGTGCGCGGCCTGGTAGCCTGCCAGTGCGTCCTTCGCGACCACCTTGCGCCAGACCCGCGCCCGCAAGGCCTCGATCGCCTTCAGCGGCTCGCCGGTCTGCAGCACCTCGCCGCGCGAGATGATCGCCATGCGCGGGCAGAGGTCGGTGACATCCTCGACGATATGGGTGGACAGGATCACCACCACCTGCTCGCCGATTTCGGCGAGGAGGTTGAGGAAGCGGTTGCGCTCCTCCGGATCAAGACCGGCGGTCGGCTCGTCGACGATGACCAGCCTGGGCTGCCCGAGCAGCGCCTGGGCGATGCCGAAACGCTGGCGCATGCCGCCCGAGAAGGTCCCGAGCTTGCGCTTGCGCGCCTCGTACAGGTTCACCTGGCGCAGCAGCGCGTCCACCACTTCGCGACGCTCGCGCCGGTTGGGGTAGCCCTTGAGCACTGCGAAATGGTCCAGCAGATCCTCGGCGCTGACTTTCGGGTAGACCCCGAAATCCTGCGGCAGGTAACCGAGCAGGCGGCGCACCTCGTCCTTCTGCTTGAGGACATCCAGGGTGCCCAACTGCACGCTGCCGCTGTCCGCCTCCTGCAACGTCGCCAGCGTACGCATCAGCGAGGACTTGCCGGCACCGTTCGGTCCGAGCAGCCCGAACATGCCGGTGGGAATATCCAGGCTGACCTGCTTGAGTGCCTGCACACCGTTCGGGTAGGTCTTGCAGAGTTCGCGGATCCGGAGCACGCGGATTCCTTGGCGGTTTCACATCCGGCCAAGACTGCGCCGGTCCGGCGCCGGGCAAATGGGCATCAAGTCATGACCTGCCGGAGGTCATGCCGTGGATTGCGGGCGCCGGTTCTGGCGCCACCTCGGCAAGCCGATTCAGCCAAGCTGGCAGGACCCTGGGAACCTCTGAACAAGTCTCGCGGCTCGCGATACTGGTTCAGAGGTTCCCTTGGCGAATACGCACACCTGATTCGTACCAATCCTCATCGCCGATGGACCGGCGATGCGAAAAGCGTTCGGACAAGGTCCGAACCCACAGATGCCGCGAGCTTGCTGTGCGTGGGTTTGGACCTTGTCCAAACGCTGTTGCTCTTGGGGCGCTCCCGCGATGAGGATTGGTACGAATCAGGTACGCACGAAACCGGATCGCAGAAACGACAAGGCCCGCGGTTGCGGGCCTTGTCGCTTGCAGCGTTGACGCGGGCGATCAGATCGCCATCGATTCCAGCGACTTGCCGGCGGCAATCGCGTCGCGCACCCACACCGGCTGCTTGCCACGACCGGTCCAGGTCTGGCTGGCATTCTCCGGGTTGCGATACTTCGGGGCCACCGCCTTCTTGTCGCCGCCCGCAGCGCGCGGCGCGCGCGCGCCGCCAGCGAACAGTTCGTAGATATCGAAACCGGCGTCGCGCGCCTGCGCTTCGAGGGTGCGGCGCAGTTCGGCGAACTGCTGCTTCTTCACCACTTCGATGCGCGCCTTCGCGTCGACGATCAGCTTTTCGAGTTCGGCGACGTTGAGGCCGCTCAGATCAATTGCCATGTTTCACCTCGTATTCGAGAAATTGGTTGGGGCTCACGCCGGAGCGGATATTGCGCCTGATTAATCCGAATGAAAAGGGTATTTACAATGAGTCACTCCAAGTCCCCTGGGCATCGATTCAGATTCGCCCGCCGAGGACCGTGCGGACTTCCAGAAGTTCCGGGAAGAATGTGAGATCCAGTGCGCGCTTGAGGAAAGCCACGCCGGAGGAACCACCGGTTCCGCGCTTATAGCCAATCACGCGCTCCACCGTTTTCATGTGGCGGAAACGCCAGAGCTGGAAGCTCTCCTCGACATCGACCAGCTGCTCGCACAGGTGATACTCGGACCAGAACTGGTCCGGGTCCTGGTAGATCCGCTGGAGCACCGGGATCAGCATCGGCTCGCGCTGGTGCGGGCGCGCGACATCGCGCTCGATGCAATGTGCCGGGATCGCATGGCCCGCACGCGCGAGGTGGCGCAGGAATTCATCGTACAGGCTGGGCGATTGCAAAACCGCGCGCAGGCGTTCGCGCTGGGCCGGGGCGTAATCGAATACCGGCAGCATGTCCGCATTCTTGTTTCCCAGCAGGAATTCGATGATGCGGTACTGCAAGGACTGGAAGCCGCTCGCCGGGCCCAGCACGTGCCGGAACTGCATGTACTCCGAAGGCGTGAGCGTTTCCAGCACTGCCCATTGCTCGAACAACTGCTTCTGGATGTGCTTGACCCGCGCGAGGATCTTGAGGCAGGGGCCGAGATCGTCGCCGCGCAGGCGTGCGATCGCCTGCTCGAGTTCGTGAATGACCAGTTTCATCCACAATTCGGAGGTCTGGTGCTGGATGATGAACAGCATTTCGTCGTGGTGCGGCGGTTGCGACAGGGGCTGCTGTGCATCCAGCAGGCGATCGAGCAGCAGGTAGCCGTCGTAGGTCACGCGATTGGTCAGGTCGCGGGTGATCCCGCTTTCCAGCGGGCGCAGGTTGTCGGAAGCGCTCATGGCAGGGGCCGGGTAATGGGGTGGCGCGAGGCTGCGCTCGCGCCAGCGGCGCGTCAACGAATCTCGCGGATCAGGCGGAATCCACGATCGACCGCGGCGCTCTCTTCGCTTTCAACGCTGGCAGCGCGATCCAGTTCGCCATCGCGCCAGCCGCTGCCCAGCGCCAGCCGGCCGACACAAACCAGCTTGCTGGCGTCCTTGTCGTCCTTGCGGAACAGGTTGCCGATCGAAGTGCCGAGGCGTTTGACCGCACCGACTTTCTGGTATTCGCAATCGCTGGTCCATTCGCGGACATTTCCGGCGAGGTCCGCCGGCATTCCCGGCGCACTGGCGAAATGCCCGCCCGGCGCGGTATGGCGATAGCTGTCGCCGCAGTTCGGATTCTCGCCGCGCAGGTTGGCGCAGTTGTCCACCCGTGCCGCTGCATTCAGACCGCGCCACTCGGCGGCCGTCGGCAGGCGATATCGACGGCCCGTGCGCTGGCTCAGCCAGGCTGCAAAGGCCACCGAGTCCGCGTGGCTGACGCAGACCACCGGATCATTGCCTGCCTGCTGAAATCCCGGCTCGCGCCAGTTCACGTTGCGCCCGCCCTCGCGACAACTGGCGGGGCGACGTCCGCTGGACTCGACGAACTTCAGATAATCGCTGCGCGCGATCTCGAAACGAGTCACGGCGAAGGGGTCAGCGATTCCAGCCACGCGCCCCCCAGGAATCAGCAGCAGTTCCGGCCCGTCGCCGTCGCGGAAGGGCACGCCACTGGCGGGAAAGCCAGCGACCAGATCGACCACTTCGGCGAAAGCCGGCGAGCGCACCGGCAGCATCGCCGCCAGCTCCACCTCGTGCGCCGCACGCGCCCGATCGCGCGCGGCGCGCGCCGCCTCCAGCGCCGGCTTCCAGCGCGCCTCGAGTGTTGCCATCAGCGCCTGCACCGGCGGCAGCTGGGTCGCCTGGCTGCCGCGCACGAAAGCGCTCCAGTGCGGCAGTTGCGCCGCCAGGCTCGCGTCGTCAACCGCGCCGAGCGCCGCACTCGCCTGCTCCAGCAGGCGATCGCGCAGGTCCACGGCCGCAGCGTCCACCGGTTCGCTGGCGAATAGAGGCAACAGCAGGGCGTCGGCACTGTCCGCGCTGCCGTCGAACCAGCGGCGTGCGGCGATCGCTGCGTCTGCGCGACCCAGTGCCGTGTCCGCATCCAGCGCGACCACTCCGTCGACTGCCTGCACCGGCAGGGTCTCCTGCGGAGTGCGCAAGATCCACCAAACGCCGACGCCGAGCGCCACCAGCAGCGCCGCCGCAATCCCCAGCAATGCCGGCGAAGGGGCGGCCAGACGGGGGGTGGATCGTGCCGGGGCCTGTGCGATCTGTTCCAGGGCCGCACTCATCGCCGCGGCGTCGGCGTAGCGCTGTTCCGGCGCCTTCGCCAGCGCGCGATCGATGAGCGCCTGCCAGTGCGACAGCCGCGGAGGCAGCCGCGGCACCGGTTCCTGCTGGTGGCGCAGCGCCACCTGGAGGAAATCGTCGCCAGTGAACGGCGGGTAGCCGGTCAGCAGTTCGTAGGCCAGGCAGCCGACGCTGTAAAGGTCGCTGCGGCCATCGACCGGATCGCCGCGCGCCTGCTCCGGGCTCATGGTTTCCGAGCTGCCGACGGTGCGCCCGTGCGAGGTCAGGCGCTCGCGATTCGCGACCTTCAGGGCTACGCCGAAATCGGCCAGCAGTGGCTTGCCGCGCGCATCGAACAGCACATTCGCCGGCTTGACGTCGCGGTGCACCACGCCCTTGGCATGCGCGTGGCCGAGCGCATCCAGCACCGCCGCCAGCACCCGGCGGATCTCGCTCTCCGCCATCGGCTTTGGCCGGCTGGCCAGATCGCCGTGCTCGAACAGCGGCATCACGTAGCAGGCATCGCCCTCTTCGGTTCGCGTGACCTCGTAGATCGCGACGATATTGGGGTGGTCGAGCGCCGCGATCAGCTTGGCTTCCT
>WBZL01004427.1_pt1 | contig 12178 bp, 13 predicted proteins | sample 5204291 | NCBI WGS metagenome assembly WBZL01 (sample SAMN12344345, study PRJNA552823) | activated sludge metagenome | biome: Activated sludge suspended growth; feature: Nitrification reactor; material: Wastewater; isolation source: activated sludge from nitrification reactor of wastewater...
GTTCGGTACGCGACACGCCGTCAGGCGCCCGTCCCGCCTGCGTGTTGCTGGTTGGCGGAAGGACCTGCGGCAGCGGCATCAACCAGTTCGGTACGGAACCCGGGTGGCACTGCCAGTGCGACTACGCCGTCGGCTGCGGGGTCCAGCGAAGGTACGGCTTGATCTCTTCGACCTCTCCGAACTTCACCTTGGCGTCCTCGGTGGAGATCGTGGGCGCGACGATGACGCGCTCACCCGGCTCCCAGTCGACCGGCGTGGACACCGGTACCAGGTCGGTGAGCTGCAGCGCGTCGATGACCCGCAGGATCTCGTCGAAGTTCCGGCCGACCGACTTGGGGTAGGTCAAGGTCAACCGCACCTTGTTCGACGGGTCGATGATGAAGACCGAACGCACGGTCGAGGTGTCGCCCTCGCCGGGGTGGATCATGTCGTAGGTCTCGGAGACCGACTTGTCAGGGTCGGCGATGATCGGGAAGTTGAGGTCGGTGCCTCCGACATCCCCGATGTCCCCGGCCCACTGCTGGTGGGACTCCAGCGGGTCGACCGAGATCGCGATGGGCTTCACACCGCGTCGGTCGAACTCCGCCTGCAGCGCCGCGGTGCGGCCGAGTTCGGTGGTGCAGACGGGCGTGAAGTCGGCGGGGTGGCTGAAGAAGACCGCCCAGCTGCCGGCCTTCCAATCGTGGAAACTGATCGGTCCGTCGGTGGTCTCAGCGGTGAAGTCGGGGGCGATGTCGCCCAAACGGATGGACATTGAGTTACTCCTTGTGTGAATTGGGATTGGCACAGAACGCGGGGCCGCCTGACCCGAACAGATCAGATCAGGCGCACAGACACGACGCGCTGCGCACGCACATGTGGCCGATCTCCCGGCAGGAGCTCAAGACCACGTGGCGGCGCATGCACGTGAGGCTAACACGGGCGATCAGGCGGATGATCACACCCCCGCTAGGCTCGGATGCCATGCGAGCAGCACAGGTTCTCACCCTCGACGGACCCGGATCGGTGGCGGTCGGCGAGGTCGCCGAGCCACCGGGCGGACAGGTGGTCATCGACGTCGACTACGCCGGGGTCACGTTCCCCGACGTCCTCCTCACCCGCGGCGAGTATCAGATCAAGCCCCCGCCCCCGTTCATCCCGGGCAGCGAGGTGTCCGGGATCGTCCGCTCGGCACCGGAGGGCACGCTGTTCACGGCAGGTGACCGGGTGGCGGCCTTCCCGGGCCTCGGCGGTTTCGCCGAAGTGGTGACCGCCGATCCCAGGATGGTCTTCGCCCTCCCGTCCCAGGTGAGCCTCGAGGCTGGCGCCGGACTACCCATGAACTACCTCACCGTCGACTTCGCCCTCGTCCGCCGCGGGCAGTTGCAGGCCGGCGAGACCGTGCTCGTCCAGGGCGCCGCCGGGGGTGTGGGGACTGCCGCCATCCAGATGGCGAAGGCCCTCGGGGCCCGGGTGATCGCGGTGGTGTCCGACGACACGAAAGCGGCGGTGGCCACCCGTGCCGGGGCCGATGAGACGGTACCCGCCGATGGGTTCCGCGCGGCGGTCGGCGACCTCACCTCCGGTCGCGGCGCCGATCTGGTCGTCGATCCGGTGGGTGGGGACAGGTTCACCGACTCGCTGCGCTGCCTGGCCCCGGAGGGCCGGTTGCTGGTCATCGGTTTCACCGCCGGTGAGATCCCCACCGTGAAGGTGAACCGCCTCCTGCTCAACAACATCTCGGTCGTCGGGGTCGGGTGGGGCGCCTACTGGCTGGCCCGGCCGGAGTACCTGCAGGAACAGTGGAGCCGCCTGCTGCCGATGCTGCGGGACGGGGCGCTGCAACCTCTCATCGGGGCGGTTCACCCGCTCGAGGAGGTCAGCGAGGCACTCGCCGCGCTCGACGGACGCACCGCGACCGGCAAAGTGCTGCTGAAGATGCGCTGACTACAGAGACCCGGAGCCCAGCGCGGCCACGAAGCCGGAGATCAGGCAGAGCACGACGAGTGTGACGGCGGACTTAGCAGCCTCGGCACCCTTGCCGAACTCCCCTGCCCAGATCACGATCGCTCCGACGATGATGAGCAACAGTACGGTCGCCAGGATCAGTGCGTTCACCCCAGTGCCTCCTTCGCGTTGATGCCCACTCTAGTTCGCGCGGGTACGGCACACTGCGCCGGTCAAGCAAGCAACATCGGGCAACTCGCGGAATACTCAGCCACGTGACCACAGTCGTCTCCGTGCACTCGTTCCGCGGCGGAACGGGCAAGAGCAACACCACCGCCAATGTCGCGGCAAATCTCGCTGCCAATGGTGCGCGGGTGGCCGTGATCGACACCGACGTCCAGAGCCCCGGGATCCACACCCTCTTCGGATTCGACCAGTCCGTCGACCACACCCTCGACGACTACCTGTGGGGCAACATCGACATCGCAGGGGCCGTTCACGACGTCACAGACCGGATCGGCGCCAACGGCGGCGGTGGGCAGTTGCTCCTCGTGCCCGCGAGCATGCAGGCCTCCGACATCGCACGGATCCTGCGCGACGGCTACGACGTCGTGAAGCTCAACGAGGGGTTCCGAGACCTGTCGGAGAAGTTCGACCTCGACTACCTGTTCATCGACACCCACCCGGGGCTCAACGAGGAGACGATGCTGTCGATCACTGTCAGCGACGTCCTGCTCCTACTGCTGCGCCCCGATAACCAGGACTTCCAGGGCACCGCCGTCACGGTGGACATCGCCCGCCGACTGTCGGTGCCGAACCTCCTGCTGGTCATCAACAAAGTGCCCGACACCGTCGACGCCGAGGATCTGCGCGCCCAGATGGACGTCGCCTACGGGGCACCGACCGCGGCGGTTCTGCCGCTGTCGACGCAGGTGGTCATCAACGCCTCCGGCGCCCTGTTCAGCCTCACCCACCCCGATCACCCGTGGTCGCAGGGCATCCGCGGGATCGCCGAGCGCCTGCAGGACGGGTCCACAACCGGGTAGCCCATGACCGAGCAGGCAGCCACGCGGCGCTCCCCGCGTTTTCCGATGCGGTGGAAACTGCTGACGGCGTTCGCGGCCGCCTTCACCCTGGTCTTCGCCTTCATCGCCATCTGGGTCGTCAACTACGCCAGCAACAACGCCATGAAGCGGATGACCGGCCAGTTGCTGGAGATCAGTGAAGGTGCCGCGCGCGACCTGTCCGCGAAACGCGTCGCGGAGGTGGCCGCATTGCCGGCCGACAAGGACCCCACGGGCAACACCTCCTATCAACGCATCGCCGACGACCTCGAATCTGTCCGTGCCACGAACCCCTCCGTGCAGCCGTACATCTACATGCTCGACGACGGCGAACTCGCCTTCCTCGTGAGCAGCACGGACTTCAAGCAGCCCGCGGCCAAGACCGTGCCTCCCGAGACGCTCGAGTACATGGACAAAGGGCTGCGCGGCACGACATTCGAACCCGAGAACACCGACGCGTTCGGGACCTGGATCTCGGCCTACAGCCCGATCGTCAACAGCCGCGGGGACACGATTGCGGCGGTCGGCATGGACTATTCGATCGCATACGTGCAGCAGGTCCAACGGGAGGCGCGCTCACAGGTCTTCCCGGTTCTGGCGGTCAGCTACGTGCTTCTGATCCTGCTCGTCCTGCTCGTGTCCACTCTGCTTGTGCGTCCGATCCGCCGCTTGACCCTGGCCACGCGCAGGATCGCCGACGGGGAGTACGACCTCGACCTCAGCAACGTCGGTCCGCACAGCCGCTTCTCCGACGAGATGTCCGACCTTGCCGACTCGTTCAAGGTGATGGCACAGAAGGTCGCCGAGCGCGAACGGGCTTTGACCCGCGAGGTGAAGCGGCTGCGCGTCCAGATCGACAACACCCAGCGCGAACAGACCGTGCGAGAGATCACCGAGACCGACTTCTTCGCCGACCTCGCCGCGAAGGCCGAGGACCTCCGCGGCCGCATGCACAAGAAGTAGGCGGTACGGCGCCCCGCCCCCGTCACCGTTTGCGACGTCAGGTCAGGATGAACGTCGGCGCCACGCTGGCGCCTCCCCCAGTGACGTTGGTGATCCCCGAACTCTCCGGAGCCAGTCGCACGTAGTAGCCGGCGACCGTGCCGCCGCACAACAGCGGGTTGTGATCGCCGTTGAAGCGCCGGATCGGGAACCCCTCCTCAAGCACGGTGTACTCCTCGGTGATGATCGGAACCCGCTGCTGGACCACGTGACCGCCGGCGGCCGCGCGTTCGATGACAGCGGCCCAGGCCTCGGCGGTCTGCGTCCAGCCCAGTTCGACACCCGCTCCCCCGTACCCCTCGGTCGGTTTGATCACCAGGTTCTCGCGGTCCGCGGCGATGTGTGACAGCAGGTCGATCGTGCTGCCACCCGGGTCGGTCGACGGGCCATCGGCCACGATCCGGGTCCACGGAAGATGTGCCTGCGCCAGAGCCAATTGCTCGGCGGGCACGTCGAGATCGAGCGCTGGGTCGGTGGCCATCGCGAACAAGGACTTCAGCCCGAACAGGCCGGACTGCAGGCTCGTGATCATGCACAGCGACCCTGCGCGCAAAGCGGCCTTGATTCCGTCGAGACGCTCCCCGAGGTACGAGAGCATGGGCGTGAAGAAGGCCCGCACCATGACGTCCACCGGCCGGCCCCCGTTACGCAAACGCCCGTCAGAGAACACCAGGTCACCTGGATCCGCGACCTCGATCTCGATCCCACGCGCGTGGGCGAGCCCGGTCAAGTAGGTGATGGCCGGTGTGGCGATCTCCTTGAGTTCGCTGGGCATCGCCACCACGGTGTAGGGAAGCCCGGTCCCGCCGAAGTCGTGCCAGGTCTTCACCATCGCGTCGAGCACGGCGTCACCGGCAGAGGTGATCCGGAACGGATGACGCTGGCCGAAGCGGTCGGCGATGTCGGTGCCGGCCATGAGCGTGGCGCTGGCATCCGCCGGGAGGATGCCGCCAGGTAGCCCGCCGTTGAACTCCAGGACCCGCAGACCGTCCGGAGTGCGCACCCCGTCCAGCCGGCCGAACACGATGGGATCGGGGTAGCCGGCGGGGATGCTGAACAGGTCCGCGTCCGGCACCCCGTCGAGCCACCCGGGCGTGTAGCGGTTCTGCAGCACAGGGTCGGCGAGCAACTGCCGGCCGGCGGCCACCAGCGTGGCGACCACCGCAGTGGCCACCGCCTGATCCTCGGCGAGTTCGGATTCGGTCAGCAACTGCGGTTCTGCGACCAGCATCGCCGCCTTGCCCTGGTACTGCAGACCGCGCTGCATCTCCAGGTCGAGGACGCCGCGCGTCCACTCGGCGCTGTCCGCCACATCCGCCTGCAGGGCCCGCCAATACGCCAGTGCCTCGTTCATGCCGCCACCTCCGGGTTGTCACTGCTGCCACTGTCCAGTCGGGCGGGCAGTACCCGCCACACGATCACGGCGAGCACCACGAGCACGATGGCCGCCACGATCAATGTCAATTGGAAACCGCTCACGTACGCGTCCCGCGCGGCGTCCGCCAATCCGGTCGCATCCGTGCGCTGCGCCACGTTCAGCGCACCTCCGAGGCTCTCCGTCGCGTCGTACTGGTCCTGCGCAGGCAGGCCCTGGGTGGCACCCGAGACCTGCGACTTGTACCGGATCGCCAGCAATGTGCCATAGGCGGCCACCCCGAACGCGAGACCGAACCTCACCGCCATGCTGTTGATCGCGGAACCGACACTGCGGCGTTCCTCGGGGTAGTTGCTCACCGATGTGTGCGTCATCAGCGCCGGCGCCACACCCATGACGCCGGTGAGCACGAGGCCCAGGATGAGTACCGGGTAGAACGGGTTGCGACCACCGGAACTGGTGAGCACCAGTCCGACCCCCGTGATCACCAGAGCGATGGCGGTGACGTTGCGTGCACCGAACCGCTTCGCCGTGATCCCCGCCGTCGCAGAACTTGCCGTCCACATCAACAACGCAGGCATCAGGAACAGACCCGCCGCCAGGGCCGAGAAGCCGAGCACGAGTTGCACGTACTGGGTGTTCAGGAAGAGCAGACCGCCCAAGGTGAATTGCACGAGGAACACCGTGAGGGTCGGGATGAGGAACGTGCGGCGCTTCACGATCGCGGGGTCGAAGAGCGGCTGCTCCACGCGCCGCTCCCACCACACCAGGGCCACGCTGGCCACGATCCCGACGACCAGCGCCACCCAGACCCAGACGTCCGGGGAGGAGGCGGCGCTCACCGCGGCGTACAGGAACGCCACACCGGCCACCGCCGTCAGAGTCGCCCCGCCGTTGTCCATCGAGCGGCGTTCGGTGGGCACATCCTTGGGCAGCCAGATGATGTTCATGATGAGTGCCAGTGCGAGCATCGGCGCCACGGACCAGAAGGCGGCGTGCCAGCCGAACGTGACGAGGGCGGCCCCCCCGACCAACGGACCGAGCAGGGCACCGATGGCCTGCGTGCCGCCCATGATGCCCACCGCCGTGCGCTGGCTCGTGCCCGCGGTGACGTCGAAGGTGAGTGCCATCGCCGATGGCATGGCCAGCGCCGACCCCAGGCCGGTGAGCGCCCGCAGCAGGATCAGGATCTCGACACTGTTCGTCATCCCGGAGAGAAGTGCAGAGACGAGGAAGATGACATTGCCGATCAGCAGCATGCGTTTGCGTCCGAGCCGGTCGCTCCATGCCCCAGCGAAGAGGATGAACGCGGCCGACGTCATCGGCGTCGCGTTGACGATCCATGCCAACTGATCGGCGGTGGCCGACAGCTCAGTGGAGATGGTCGGCAGCGCGACGCTGGCGATCGTCATGTTCAGCGCCACCGCCAGGTAGGTCAGCGACAGCGGCAGAACGGGTAACGGCAACCGGCCGCTCCCCTTCGCTTCCGTGTCCGTCACGTCAGTCGAGCGCTTCGTAGATGCGGGCCATGTGCGCACGCGACCGCTCGCGCTGCGCGACGCGCTCACCGGCACGTCGGTAGTCCTCCAGCACGAAGTCGCGGAGGAAGGTGCCCATGTCGGAGGCGACGTTGATCTCCTCCGGGCGGATCTCGACGTTGTTGAGGTTCTGCAGCACGAGTACGTCACCGTCGGCGTACTCGGGGTAGATCCCGCTGAAGGACAGACCGATCTCCTGCAAACCTGAGCCGAAGTAACTGGTCGCCGGGTCGCGCAGTGGCAACACGACGAGGATGAGTTCGAACCGGTTCAGGCGTAGTTGCTTCACCTGTTCCTGCAGGCTCTCCAGGAAGTCCTCACCGTAGGCGTCAACATGGATGAAGCCGACCCCGGTCTCGTGGCGCAGGTTCAGCCGGAACCGCGACGGCCCGCTTGAGACGTCCGGGTGGCGTTCGAACTCCGCGACCACCTCGCGCGGGAGATTGCCCACCGAGTAGATCCGCTCGACGACCTCCCGGTAGATCGGAGGCACGTAACTGGTCCGCTGCGGAGTCTTTCCGAACGATCCGTAGAACAACATCACGGCCTTGCGGATCTTGTCATCGGAGTCGAAGCCCCGGAAGTCCAAGTCGTTGGACTGCCCGGCCAGCAGCAGACCGGACTCATGGCCGCCACCGGTCAGCGCGGCCTTCTGGCTGCCGAGGTGAACGGTGACGGCCTCGGTGTACTGCCCGACGAATCCGAGTTCCAGCAGCCGGCTGATGTGGGTGAAGCCGATGCGCAGGGACAGGCCGTGCCGTCGGTACACCGGATCCACCGCGAGCAGGCCGATCTTGCCGGTCGTGGCGTTCGGGTCGTGGACCTCGCTGCTGAGGTGGCCGACGATGTGCCCCTCCGGCGACACGGCGACCGTGGCCAGGTGCTGTCCGCTCTCGACGAGCTCGGCCAGTCGCTCGGGCTCGTAGACCACCGGGGCGTAGGAGACGGTGTAGCCGTAGCAGCGGTAGAACAGGCGGGCCACGCCCACCACGTCCTCGGGGGTCATCGGCCGGATGTCGACCACGACCTGCCCGTCCTCACCGACCGTGGGCGCCGGGATCATGTCCGCCTCGGTCTCGGCGATGAACTCCTGGTCCTCGCTGACCGTGTTGTAGGTGAGGTGCTTGGAGATCTCAGTACGGTTGCCTGCGCGACCCTCGTTGGCGAAGGTCAGGCCGTCGGCGAAGCCGAGCCGGATCAAGTCCGCGATCCGTGGCGGGTAGGACGCCCCGAAGTCGAGCGGGGCGCCACGGTCACGCACGATGAGCTTCATGTCCCCCGGCTCGCGCAGCACCTCGAGATCGAGGTCTACGGGATCCTCCGGACCGAAAGCGTCCTGCATCACCGCCTCGAGGACCTCGACGGTCAGCACCCGCAACCGCGCCCTGTCCGACGGGGAGAGCCCGAGCATGTCGGCGCTGCCCTCCACCAGTCCGGGCGCGAGCGTGACCGCATCGCGGGATTGCACGTGCAACCGGCACAGCGGTTCGGACACAGGACCTCCTCAGCGCTCCTCTTGAGGCTAGCGGCAGGTCATGGATGATGGACGGGTGTCCGAGGCCGCCCAGTCCAATCCGCTGCACGATCTGCTCGGTGGACGCCGCGGCGCGTTGGAGTCCGCACTTCCCAGCGTCGTGTTCGTGGTGGTCTATCTGGTCAGCGGGTCGAAACTCGGGACCGCACTCGCCGCCGCCTTGCTCACCGCCGCTGTGCTCGCCGCCGCACGCCTGGCACGACGGGAGAAGCCGGTGCGGGTCGTCGGAGGCCTGGCCGGCGTGGCGATCGCAGCGGTCGTGGCCGCGCGCACCGGCAACGCCGCCGACTACTTCCTGCCCAGTCTGCTGGCGAACATCGCGTCAGCATTGATCTGGGCGGCGTCGATCCTCGCGCGCTGGCCGCTACTGGGCGTGATCGTGGGTATCGCGGTCGGGCAGAAGACGGCCTGGCGGCAGGACCCCGACCTGGTGCGCGCCTACAGCCGGGCGTCCTGGATCTGGGCGGGGTCGTTCCTGGTCCGCGCAGGCGTCAACACCCCGCTGTACCTGACCGACAACGTCCTGGGCCTCGGGATCTCACGAGTCCTGCTGGGCTGGCCCATGGTGCTGCTGGTCATCGCCGCGAGTTGGTGGATGATCCGGCGCAGCCTCCCCGCCGACCACCCCGGGATCATGCACCCCCGGATCCACCGGGAGGAGTGCGGCTGAGCCGTTGTCGCTAGCCGTTGGTCTGCTTCGGAAGCTTCGGGATCAGCCAGCCCAGGAAGGCCTCCGGGCTGCGGCTCTGGGTGTAGATCATGCCCGGGCCGGTGAGGTCGACGACCAGACCCTCGCCGGACAGCATCGTCGACTTCCAGCCGCCGACCTTGCGCACCTGGTAAGTCACACCCTCCGACCACGCCACGACGTGACCGGTGTCCACAGTGATCTGCTCACCTGCCTGGAGTTCCCGCGATTCGATCGCGCCGTACGAGGCGACGAGAACATCGCCCTGTCCGCTGACCTTCAGCACGATCAGACCCTCACCGCTGAAGAAGGTCTTGGCCCCGCCCCACTTGGAGTCGACCTCGACGCCCATCGCCGATGCGAGGTACGCGCCGGACTGGAGGAACACCGTTTGGCCGGACAATGTCCAGGTGACGATGTCGCCGGCCAGCGTCGGGGCCACCGCCATCTGCCCACCCTGAGCACCGGCGGTGAACGTGTTCATGAAGAACGATTCCCCGCCCAGGGACCGCTTGAGTCCCTTCATGAATCCGCCTTGTGTGCTCGTCTGGATGTCGATGCTGGGGGTCTTCCAGACCATCGCCCCCGCCTCGGCCTTGATCTGCTCGTTGGGGGCAAGGGTGAGAGTGGCGCTTGCGAACGCTGGGGAGTGCTTGATCTCGATCTGCATGGTCCGAAGGTACCGCGAAGGACTGGACAGCGCTCTTTACAAAAGGTACTCTCCTGTAAACTCCGGAGGAGGGCATCGCATGCAGCAGTGGACCGATCGCAAGCGCTACCTGTGGCTCTTCGGCCTGCTGGTGCCTCTCTTCCCGTTCATGGGTGGCGCCCTGGCCACGGCCACGGGATGGGGGATCTTCTGGTACATCGGGCCGATCCTGATCCTGGGCATCATCCCCCTGATCGATCTGCTCGCCGGCCTCGACCGCTCGAACCCGCCGGACGACCTGATCGCCGCGCTCGAGGCGGACAAGTACTACCGCTGGATCACCTACCTCTACCTGCCCCTGCAGTACACGGCACTGGTGTGGGCCTGCTGGCTGTGGGCCGGCGACAGCCTCAGCGTCTCGGACAAGATCGGGCTGGCGTTGACCGTTGGCATCGTCGCCGGCATCGGCATCAACACCGCACACGAGCTCGGCCACAAGAAGGAGAAGGTCGAGCGCTGGCTGGCCAAGATCGCGTTGGCTCAGTCCTTCTACGGGCACTTCTACATCGAGCACAACCGTGGCCACCATGTCCGTGTGGCGACTCCGGTGGACCCTGCCAGCAGCCGGGTGGGCGAGAGCCTCTACGCGTTCCTGCCCAGGACGGTGGTGGGCAGCCTGCAGAACGCCTGGCGCCTTGAGCAGCCGCGGTTCAAACGTCGCAACGAGAGCCACTGGTCCATCCGCAACGACGTGCTCAACGCCTGGTTGATGTCCGTGGTCCTGTGGGCCGTGCTGCTGGTCGTGTTCGGCCTCGCGATCCTGCCCTACCTGGTGTTGCAGGCCGCCATCGGGATCACGCTGCTCGAGATCGTCAACTACCTCGAGCACTACGGGATGCTGCGTCAGAAGGAACACACCGGACGGTACGAGCGGGTGCGGCCCAGTCACAGCTGGAACAGCAACAACATCGCGACCAACGTTCTGCTGTACCACCTGCAACGCCACAGCGACCACCACGCGAATCCGACCCGGCGCTACCAGGCTCTGCGCGACATGGACGAGGCCCCGGTACTGCCGACCGGCTACGCGGGCATGATCCTGCTCGCCCTGTTCCCGCCGATCTGGTACCGCGTTATGGATCCGCGGGTGTTGGCGCACTTCGACGGTGACATGACCCGGGCGAACATCCAACCCGGCAAGCGCGACAAGGTGCTGGCCCGGTATCCGGTGCCGGAGGCGGCGTGAGCCGCTGCCTCGACTCGGTAACGTCGGCATCATGAGCCGGTACCGCTGCGACAGTTGTGACTACGTCTACGACGAGCAGGACGGCGACCCGCGCGAGGGCTTCCCACCCGGCACGGCGTGGACCGACGTCCCGGACGACTGGGCGTGCCCCGATTGCGGAGTGCGCGAGAAGATCGACTTCGTCGAAGCGTGAGCACGCGCGACCGCATCCTCGACGCAGCCTGGCGGATCACCTCTGAGCAGGGCTGGTCGGCGATCACGATGAGCCGGCTCGGGGACGCGGCGGGCGTGAGCCGGCAGAGTGTCTACAACGAGTTCGGCAGCAAGCAGCAGGTGGCCGAGGCGCTGATCGCCCGGGAGTTGCAGCGCTTCCTCGCCGCCGTCGACGCCGGTCTGGCTGCTGGGGCCACGCCGGGTGAGTCGGTGCAGCGCGGCGGCGAGGCGGTTCTGCGGCTGGCGGCCGACAACCCGATGCTCAAGGCGACCCTGAGCGCGGCTGCCGGATCGCCGTCCCCCTTGCTCCCTTTGCTCACCTCGCAGTCGCTTCCCCTGATTCAGACCGCCACCGCGCGGGTGGAGACTGGACTGCTGGCAGCCCACCCGCAGGTCGCCGGGCCACACCTGGGGAGCGCGGTCGATGCGATTGTGCGGGTGGTGCTCAGTCACGTGGTCCAGCCCGGTCCCCCACCGGATCTGCAGTGGCTCGGCGAACGGCTACTGGGGTGACCGGTGGGCCGTCCCAGGTCCATCCGTTAGTCCCCGGCCCATCCGTTAGTCCCAGAACGCCTGCCAACCTCTAACCGGAGTCCACAACATCTAACCAATGGACCAACCTCTCACCGGAGCAGGTCCCCGGCCCATCCGTTAGTCCCAGAACGGCAGTCAACCTCTAACCGGAGTGCACAACCTCTCACCGGAGCCCTCAGCGCCCCGGACAATCGCGCTATCCGCCGGTCGAGCCGTCAACTCGCGCTCGGCGACACCTCCGCGACTGCAGCACACCGGCACCCCGCCACTCGGGCCATCAACTCGTCGATCGCCCCGGTCGCCGTCCACACACTCACGTCGTTGGTCATCACCGCGTAGGTCAACAATTTTCCGTCCCGGTCGCTGACCAGACCGGCCAGCGTCGAGGTCCCCGTCAGCGTCCCGGTCT
>WBZL01004429.1_pt1 | contig 12173 bp, 16 predicted proteins | sample 5204291 | NCBI WGS metagenome assembly WBZL01 (sample SAMN12344345, study PRJNA552823) | activated sludge metagenome | biome: Activated sludge suspended growth; feature: Nitrification reactor; material: Wastewater; isolation source: activated sludge from nitrification reactor of wastewater...
TGGCGTACGTGTACCCGTAGCTGGGCTCTTCGTTGTTGGCCTCAGCGCCGCTGCCGGCAGCGACATAGGCCAGCACCACGTCATTGCCCCAGACGTCGCTGAGCGCGTCGCTGGCATCCGCGGACGTGGCAGCGCCCACCACGATGTTCTCGATGCCGAACACCGCCTTGAGGGTCTCCATCGTGACCACGCGCACGCCGTTGTTGGCCGTGGCGCCGATCAGGTCCGGATGACTGCAAAGAGCGCTCTTGGCGCGCGGGCTCAGGACCATCGTGTTCGGGTAAACGCCGATGGTCGAGCGGATCGCCTCCTTGCCCGCCTCGACGTCCGCAATCGGAGTCGAACTGGAGTGCGTCCAGCGGTCCGTGCTCGTCAGCGCCACCTTGTGGTCGTTGTCGTAGTTGGCGGCTGCGCGGGCCAACACGGCCGAGTCGTACTCGTGCTCCAGCAGCATCGCGCGCAGCACCAGGTTCACTGCGCGGCTGGCCAGATTGATACCGGGCACCGCCGCGGCATCCACACCCAGCTCGCGCGGGACGGTGGCCTCCAACGCACTCGGCACGATGGCGTACGGGCGGCCCTGGTAGCCAAAGCGGATGCGCTTGGTGGCGGCGCCTGGTGCACGCTTGCTGTTGTACAGGCGGAAAGACTCTTTCCCGAACTCGATCACGTTGCCGCCGTAGGACGGCACGTACGCGATCGGGAACAGCGACGTCGCAACCAGCGCATTCTGGCGATAGCCGCGCGCGTGCTCGGACAGGATGGGATCGACCACGCGAGCCTGAGCGGGGGTTTGCTGACCAGACATTTAATGCTCCTCGGACGGCCGCGGCCGATCAGTGGTTGAACAGCAGGACTTCGATGAACTTGCCGGCGCCGCTGGCCGCCTGGAGCGCGCGGCCGCGGACGGGCTGTGCGGTCTCCCAGATCACCTGGAGCGCGTCGCCCGTGGTGGCCGTACCGCCCGCGTTGTTGATGGTGTTCGCCGCGGTGATGGAGAACTCGCTGGTGAGCGAGTCGATGTTCACGTTCGCGGCGGTGGCGTCCCGGTTGAGCCGGGTGACGGCGACCAGGCGGTCGCTGGTGGTGATGCCGGTGACGGTCAAGTCACCCGCAGAGCCGCCCGCGATGACGGCCTGCTTGATGTTCGAGGCAGCGGCAGTGATCGCGCGGCCGGTGGAGTCGCTCTGGACCAGAGCGCCTTCAGCGACAGCCGCTCCGGATTCCACCACCGCGGTGCCGATCACATCGACCGGGACGTACGCGCCCACGGCCGCAGCGGAGCGGGCAACACCAAGGGCGGCACCGGCGACACCGGCGTGCGCGCCGGCAGAGGTGACGAAGCGGCACGCGGCGATGATCGCCGTGGCCAAGACGCTCAGGGTCAAGATGGAGTTGTTCTGCGTGCCCATGGGATCTCCCGGTTAGGCGGTAACGGCCTGGACGGCCTGGACGAGGGTGTTTCCGGGGTGCTCGGCCATCCACGCGCGAGCCCGGCTCAGTACTTCCAGTTGCGTGGGGTCGACGAAGGTTCCCGGCGGCGCGGAGAAAGCCGCAGATGCGGGAGCCGGCTCGGCGGCCGACTTCTCGACGTAATCGACGCGCTTGGGGAGCGCGGCCAGGAATGTGCGCAGGGCGGCGGCGGGCTGCAGCTGCTGCTCGCCATCGGGCGAGGCAAAGGCCGCCACCGGCTGCGCATCGAGCAGGACCAGGAGACCGGCGACGACGCCGGCATCGCGCGGCAGCAGTAGGCCACCATCGACCAGGCTGGAAGCGAACGCGGCCGCGGACTGCTCGCGCGCCTGCTGCTGTTCCGCCACGGCGGCCTGCTCGCGCTCCAGCTGCTGCGCCTCACGGGCCGCGATGGCGGCCTCGCGCTGCGCCAGCTCACTCTCGCGCTGGGCGATGGCGTCGACGGCGGGATCGCGGTCAGCCGCGGGAGTGACGTCCGGCGCGGCAAACGCGGGAGCCGCATCGATGTCCGGATGCGCCGCCTCGATCAGCGAGTCGATCTGCCAGGTGGGCAGGATCTCGTCGGCACCCTCGGTGCCCTCGCGGCTGACCAACCAGTCGCGCAGCCGGCGGAACATGTCGGCGACGCCCCGGAAGGCCCAACGGCGATCGGTGGCGAACTCCGCCACCTGCGCATTCGCCGCGAACTGGACGTCGCGCAGGCCCTTTACGGCGGGAGCTTGCGCGCCCAGGAACCCGACATGGTTGAGGTAGAAGTGGCCGGGCGTGGGATTGCCCGGCGAATCCGGCAGCAGGAACGCAGCGCTGCGCTTCTTCCAGCGGCCAGCCTTGACGGCCTCCGCAAACGCAGGCTCCAGCTGCCCGACATCGGCGATCAGCAGATCGCCTTCGGCACGCAGGCCATGTACCCAGCCATAGGCCGGCGCATTGGTCTTCGGGTGCCCGATGACACAGGGCGCCTCATGCTTCGACGGGTCGTAGCCGCGCGCAGCCTGTGCCAGGTGATCGGCCGTGATGTTGTACTCGACACCGTGCATGTCGATGTGCCGGCCGGCCTTGAAGATCTCGATGGGGGTAGCGTGTTTGGCGTCCATGGGGCCATCATCGAATCCGGCCCCGCCTGCATCATCTGTCCCCGGTTCCACGCGCCAGCGCGGGAATTCCTCGGGCGAATCCTCCCTTGCACCGCCACCCAGCTTTCAGACCGAGCGTTTAACGCCGGGAAACGGCCCTGGGCGCGATTTTTCAGCCCTCGGCCGTAGTCGTAGGGCGGGTCAGGGCCTCGCGCGCGTCAGCGGGCTCCTGTGCGGAGGCTCCCTGCAGGATGGAAATTGCCTCCGCGCCGTCCCGTTCCGGATCCGTCGTGAGGATGGTCAGCACCGCCGCACCGGAATCGTCCAGGACGTCCAGGACCGAGCACACAGACCCGGCGTAGAGCGCCTGGACGCGGAAAGCGACAACCTTACGCATCGACATCGAACCAGGCGATCGCGAGGCGGCCGATCAAGTCCTCATCCTCAGCCGAGATGCCGATGAATGGCCGCGCCGGCAGACCGGGATGGTTGACGCGCGCCACGACGTGACCGCCAAACGCCAGCGCCTTCTTGTTCACCGGCAGGATGATGAACGGCCCGGTGCCCTCCTGGTGCCAACGCGCCTGCTTGGCCCCAGCGCGGATCTCCACCCAGTCCGGGCCCGAATCGGGACTGATGTCGTCGCGCATCGCGCCGGTGTCGAGCAGCGGTGTGCGCCCGCTGCCATCCCGCAACGGCACCCACGCCGTGCCGTCTGGCGCCACGCCATCACGGAAACGATCCTGGGTGCTCTCGGTCAGGTCCTCGCCGATTTGCTGCATCAGCCCGGACAGGTCTCTCCCGCGGCGCAGCAGTTCGCCGAACCAGCGCTCTGCGCGGGCAGCGTCGACATCGATCACCAGTCTATCGGTCATGGCCCGCGTAGCCCCGCCTGGCCTACGTGGTACGCCCACTCCGGCGGCGGATCTCCTGACAGCTCCGGCGGTGGCCGATCAGGCTGTTTGCCATCCACCCGCAGGCGCGCGGCGGACACTCCAATCGCGGTGCAGCGGCATCCCCAGCCGTTGGGCGGATAGTGCGTCTGCCACCACGGATCCGATGTGGCGATGACCAGGCCGTTCCACGCCTTATGAGATTCGCGCGGGTTGGCCACGGTGTTGTGCTTGTATTTGAGGTAGGGGAATCCCTGCAGCGTCTCCCAGCGGCCGGCCTGGTACGCCACCCGCACGTTGGTGTGATAGATCACCGCGGTGCGCCAGGCCACACCGCGCACGGTGCCGGATCCGGTCCAGCCCACCCAACCGTTGCGCTTCACGATCTCGGCAAACCGCGCGCGGAAGTCCTCCAGGGTCTCGCCCGCGCTGATGGCCGCGTCCACCGCCTGGCGCAGGTCTTCCAGCAATGCTTCCCGCGTTGCACCAGCCACCGTGAAGGCCCGCGCGTGGGCAGCCTGCCAGAGATCATCCCAGCGCCAGGTGGGCACATTGAGCTTGCGCCGGAAGTAAGCCTCCGCCTCCGGCATCGAGCGGAATCCGCCGCGGATCTCAGGCATCGCCAGTTCCCCGTTCGATGGGCGTTACCGCCCAGAACATCCACTGCGGCTCGTAGTCATGATCCAGTCGCGAGAGCACCCAGATGGCCGCGGACTGGATGACACCCGCCGCCCAGAAGAGCAGCGCAAACCAGCGAGAGCGCTCCCAGACAATCGGGCCGTCCGAGTCCACATCTGCCAGGTAGACAGGGCAGAAGAGGAACCAGCCAGCGTGCGTTGGTGCAGGCTCAATCATTGCTGGACTCCAGCCGACGAATCAGAGCGTTCACCTGGCCGAGCACACTGATCATGCAGGACAGCACGAAAAGCATTGACGGCGCGGAAACAATGATCCAGGCAAACACGACACCCGGCGGCAGGATCTTTGAAACGATCGTGAGGACAAGCGCCAGCAGCAGCAAGAGGAACACAACCCAGCAGCCACCGCGGCTCTGCGCTATTCATCGCCCGCTACCTCAGCGTCATCCACTGCATCGCTCTGCCCAGCCACGCCGGCCACCGCCAGCGCGTGCTGCATCGCCGCGGCGAACGCGGCCGCGTCCAGGTCAGGGCCGATCAGATCCAGACGCGCGCGAAGATCCGCCAGAGACGTTGCCTGACCAGCTGTTCGCTCCAGCTGCCCAACCCAATCGGCAACGGCTGCATTCGCGGGTGCGGCCAGCAATGCGACCAGCTGGTCTTCGCGATCGGGCGGCCGGGGCGAAGGTGCTGCGAATGCGGCGCCCGGATTGGCTGGCGCGGCCGGACCGGCGGCAGGCGCCGCCAACGGCTCGTATCCCTCTCCATAGATCTCCTCGACCTTCTGCAGCGTTGGGCGGTAGCCGATGTCGCGCAGGGTCTTGTCGCGCGTGGCGCGCGCGGTCAGGTCCTCGGGCTGCTCGGTCACGCGGTAGACGCGCGGGATCGCCGCGCCAGGGAAATTCCACTCGGTCAGCCAGCGCGCTGGCCCCATGTTGAATGACTCGCACACCAGGTCCGCGTCAGCTTTCACGATGTCGGAGCGCACGTCGGCCTGGAGCTGATCGGAGCCCAGCCGGCCAGCCGTGCCCTGCGTGCTGGCCGTCTGTCCGAGCACCACCTTCTGAATGGTCTCGTTCATGGTGTCGTGCAGGGTCTTGTAATCCGCCGTGCCACTGCGCTGCGTCTGCAGTAGCTCAATGGCCATGCCCTCCGGCAGGATGACGCCACTGTCGGTCTGAACTGCGCGGCAAGCCGCCAGCAACTTCGACCGCTCTCCACCGTCAGCGTCCGGCCCGTACTTGCCCACAGCGGTGGGCATGCCAAACTTCTCCAGGAAGATCAGCCAGAACTTGATGCCATTGCGCTTGAACAGCACCGGCCAGTAGAGCCAGTGCGCCAGACCCAGGCCGTAGGGCTCGTCGTCGTGATCCGCGCCGGCACAAAAATCCCAGAAGTAGGGGCGCTCGCACGGCACGCCGTGGGTCATGTTGTGCAGGGTCAGCATGCGCAGCCCGCCGTCCTTGCCGTAGCGGAAGCGGCGCCGATCGCGCACTTTGATCGCCTCCAACCCCACGCGCGCGCCGTCGCGGCGATACACGATCTCGGCCACTGCATAGCCGTAGGCCACGCCGTAGAGCATCTTGGTGGTCACGTTGTCCCAGCCGATGCGGTGCAACTGCTCGCGCAGATAGTCCGCCGCCTGCCTATCCACGCGCTTATCGCCGCCCGGTTCCACCTGCCACTCGCAGCGTGTCACCGCCAGCTGCCGCTGGCCGAGCGTGCCCTTGACCTCGGTGTCGCTGAGCACCTGCTGATAGATCAGAAGATCATTGCCACCACGCGCGCGCAGCACGGTGTCGAGCGGCGTCAGCAATGGGCCGCTATACCCGCGTGTGATGTCGATGCCATCCGCCGTGGTGGCGATCTCGCGCTGCAACTCAGGCGTGCGCATCAGCCGTACCCTCCAAAGTCATTGCCGCCCGCGACAGTGCCGAAGCCGGTGTCGGTGAAGCCGCCGGCACCGCCGCCGAGGCGAGGGCCGGTGGACGCGAAATCGATCGGGATGCGGCGATTCCCAAGCAACTGGTTGTAGGCGCCGCTCAGCGCGTCGACCTGGTCATCGTGTGCGCCCTTCGGGAAGCTCTCCAGCTCATCGAGCAGCGCTTCATTCCAAAGGCCGCGCACCAGCTTGACCCGCCCGTTTTCCGCCGCTGCGGAGACTGGCGTGGCGCGTGTTTCCTTGTCGCCCTGCGGAGGCACGACAAAAGTGACAAACCCGGCGAGGAGTCGCACGTAGGTTTCCGCCTCGAACTTGCCGGCCTGGCCGGGATCTTGCTCGATCCCCACGGCCACTGTTCGACCGTCCTGCTCCGCCATCGCACGGACCGTGCGGGCGACCTTGCCAGGTGTCCGGCGGAGGCGCTCCACATGCTCGATGTAGACGAAGCCATCGTCGGCGAGCATGGCGCGCAGCCCGACCGTCCAGTCCGGATCCGGATTCGACTCGCTGGGCTCGGTGCCGGCACGGTCCCAGTAGCGGATGCGGCGGCCCAAGGTCGGCGCACGGTCAACGATCTCGAAATGCCCGCGTCGGAAGTAGTCGCCTGCGGAAGGTTTTACCTTCCAGTTGCCCATCTTGAGCCGCTCGCGCTCGACAGTTGGCAGCGCCTCAAGGTTGGCCAGATAGCCGGGGTCGCGCTCCAGGCCGAGTTTGTTGTCGGCAAAGGACGAGGCGATGAACGTGCAGCTCTTCGGCGTGGCGGTCGGCAACTGCGCCAACAGATCCTCGGGCGTGTCTGCCCACACCAACTGGTTGTGGTGACGCGCAAACCAGCGCACCACGCCAGAGCGTTCAGGGATGGCGTAGCCCGTGTCCTGGTCGATCCACCAGGCGATGAAATTGGCCACCCAGCTGTCAGGGTCCGGGTTGCACGTGGCACGCACATAGGGGCGCACGCCGCAAGTGGAGCGATTTCGGCTGAGCAGATAGAAGAACTGGCCCTCGGAGAAGTGCGTCACCTCGTCGAAGCCAATGAAGGCGATCTGGGAGCCCTGCCAATCCAGCTTGTTCTTCTCGTGCTCGAGGTGCGCAAAGGTGATCGTTGCGCCGCTCGGGAATTGCCACCGCAAGCGCGATTGATTCGGGGTGGCGCCTTGCGATGGGTAGATCTCCGCGCTGGTATCCCACAGGCCGCCCTCGGCGACGACCTGCTTAATCATACGGCGGAAGATCACGCCGCCGAATCGCGGATTGTCCGTGTGCCTGACGGCCTCCAGCAGCAACGCGTAGGTCTTTCCGCCAAATGCCGCGCCGCCGTAGAAGACGATGTCCGCAGACGAGGCCAGGAATGCCTCCTGCGGGCCAGGCTGCGGCCGGATGGCGAGCGCCTGATTCATCGGCCGTTGGCGGGCAGGTAGATCTGGATGCGGCGGTCTGCCTCCTCCAACGTCGCGCCGTCAAAGCCCTCACGCTTCATCGCAGCGAGCACAGCGGCGAGCTTCTCCTTCACTTCGCTCGCCCACTTGTTGCGGGCAACCGACGCGCGCGTGAGTGTGGCGATGTTCTTCGCCGCCTTGCCGTAGAGCAGGATGCGCTCCGCCGGCTTGAGGGCGTCGCTGTCGGACTCCTGCGCTTCCTGAAACTCCACCAGCGCCTCGAACAGGTCGCTCTGGATCAGGCTGATGATCGCGTTGCTGCGATCATCGGATTCATCGGGCGCCGCTTGTGCGATCAGCTTGGCCGCCTCGGTGCTGGCAGTGACCGCAGCGAGCCGGCGCTTGAGGCGCTGGCTGTGCACGCCCACCGTCGTCTTGCTGATCTCGAAGCCGTGTTCATTCAGCCACTCAGAGAGCGCAACAAGATTGCCGAACCCGGATGCGATCAGGCGCCGATCCAGCTCGGCGCGAATGTCCGGCGGCAATAGGTCAACCTTCGACGGCGCTGGCATGGCTCACCAGTACTTCGGCGGCCGGGCGATGCCGGGCTCGCATTGGATGGTGTACTCGGCGATGTCTACGCCGTAGCGCGTCAGCTCCCCGTGCCACGGGCCGGAGGGCGCACGCTGGATGTCCACCAGGCGGCGGTTCTCCAGGTAGTCCAGCTCGCGCCGGACCTCGAGGGCGGTGGCATCGGGGTAGACGCCCTGGGCCGTGCCCAGGAGCACAGCTTCCTGGAGGCCGTACGGCCGGGCGTGGTTGAGTGCCAGCAGCAGGATCCAGCGCAGCTGCTCGCGGCGCTGCTTTTCCATGTCAATGTTCACGTCGGGCTCCTTGCATCTGCACCACTTCCAGCTTGGCCGCCACGGCGTCCAGCTTGGCTTCCACCACGCTCTGCCCGCGGATGTAGTCCTCTCGCCTGACGTACCGCTCCGGCAGCTCGGCGCGCAGCGCCATCAGGTCGCGCTCCACCGTTCGCCATGCCTGGCTCTCTGCCGCCAGTAGCGTGAACCGGTCATCCACGCGTCGCTGGAACTGTGTGAGCAGCCAGCGGCCGACGCCGACGAACGCACTGATGGCCGCCATCAGCAGGCCCAGCAACCACCAGATGTGGATCGGTTCGATGATCAGCGTCACTGCTGCGGCTCCTTGTCCTTATGCCCTTCTTGCTTGTCCTTAAGGACAAGGACAGGCAACGCAGCCGTGGCCGCCTTGTCTGCATTGCACTCGGCCAGCGCGCGGTCGCCATCGGTCAGCCGGGCAGCAACCTGGTCTGTGCAGAGCACGGCGTATCCGTGCTCGTCAAGGCACTTCGGTGATGGCATAGGCGGCACCGGCGTCGGCTCGGTGAACTCGGCCGGTACCGGGATGTAGCGGGTTGCACCAGGCACGCGAACGATCTGCGGATCAGCGATCTGCATCCGAGGCGCGGTCGCGGAGCAGCTCATCAGACAGAGCCCGGCACACAGGGCGGCGGCAATCCTCATGGTTCCTCGCAATGGCCTCGATGGCCTCATGTCGCATGCGCGCCTCGCCATCGGCGGCGCGTCGGGCGCGCTCGCGCTGGCGCACTGCCAGGTCGCGCTGCTCGGTGATCTTCTGTTCCTGGCCGCGGCAAGCGTGCAGCTCGTCCCCGAGCACCTGCACCGTGGCCACCGCGTTGCGATTGGCGCCCTCGCAGGCGCGCAGGTCAGATTCCGCGCCGGCCTTGATCTCCGCCAGCTTGGCCTCGACCTGGCCGACCGCCTTCGCTTTGGCGCTCACCTGCCAGATGTTGACCGCCACGGAGATCGCGAGCAGTCCCGCGAGCACCACGCAGATCGGCAGCAATTTGGCTGCGCCAACGTTCAATACGCGATCAGCCAACATGGAGTACTCCGTGGCAAGGATTGGGCATGGTCAAACCGAGCAGCGCTTGGCGCGCGCCACCGCCTCACGGAGCAACTTCTGTTGCTCTTTGATGCCCTCGAAGAGCCCGCCATTGGCGCTGCGACAGACCTGGAACGCACGCAACGCGCCGTCCTTGCTGGACTCCAGCGCGCGGATGGTGGCGTGAGCCGCGCTCAACTGCTGGTTGAGCTGACGCACCGTTGCGCCGTCGCGCCGGAACTGCGCCTCGGCAACTTCCCGCGCATGGTCAGCCAGCCCGAGGATGGCAAAGATGGTGCAGAACGCTATGAGCGCGACGACCCCGAGGGCGCGCGCAGCGCGGCGCCAGGAGCCAAGCAGCAATTCCGACCGCTCCGCCCGCAGGCGCAGGGCTTCGGCATCGAGGTAGGCGATGGGATCATTCATGGCCGGCGCTCCTGGGGAGTGAGTTCACGGCCCTCGCAGAGCGCTTGCTCGGCAGCCCGGCGCCGCTCCAGGCCGCGCAGGCGCTTCCCGCGCGCGGACACCCAGTACTGCAGCTGCGCGCACGCCTCTGGCCATCGCCCCTGGTTGGCGTACTGCCGGATGCGCGGTTGCGCACCGGATTTCAGGGTGCAAAGCCCGTCCTTGGTGCCCGCAGCGCCGGGGCCAACGTTGTATGCAAAGGACACCAGCGCTGCCGCCTGGTAGGGCGTCATGGGTGCAGTGACACAGCGCTGCACCACCTGCCACGCCTTGCCCAGGTCGGACTGCAGGAGCTGCTCGCACTCGGCCTGCGTGTATGTGCGCGCCTCGATGTTGCCCGTGTGCCCGTAGCACACCGTGAGCACGCCCACCGCGTCCCGATACGGACGCGACGAATAGCCCTCCCACGGCATCACCAGCGCCACCGCGAGCAGCAACATGCCCACGATGGAGCCGCCAACGATTTGGCCGGTGTGCGAGTTGGGTTGCGGATCGGACATGGCTGGTTCCATCCCTCAGCACGAGGGGCGGAGCCAGTCTCTAATCAGGGCGTTCGCGGTTCATCTGTCCGCGGTTCCATGTCGGGCGCCGGACCATCATATCGGTCCCTCAGCGGCAGCGCGAAGCCTAGCGCATCACATGGAACCGTGGGCAGATGACGCGATCAGCCAGGCGCGAAACCATGCAACCGCCATCGGATGGAATTCCGTGATGAATCCTGAAATCGAGCTTGTTAGCGCAGCGATCGCTAGCTCACCCTTCGCTATGCCGGCCGAAGCATCGCCGAACAAGCTCCGGCGCCTGCAGCGCTTACTGGCTCGCGCAATCAGGAACCATTGGTCAATCGAGCGCTGGAAAGCCCTCGCATTAATGGTTGTCCAAGGCCGCTCGCAGACGAGCCATCGAGGTCCCCCTTCGGGAAGTGAAACGGGGGCTGCAGACCAAGCATGACGATTGCAGCCTGCAGGATTTCGTACAGCGCCCGCTGGTGCGCAGCTGGCCAGGCCGCGACAGCCGCCGGCGTCAAAGCGGCCGACTCCCGCAAGCAGTCCCTGACCCAGCTCAGGGCGTCCGGCGTCATGACTTCGGCGGGCACCCCTTGAACGAAGCACCTCTGCGTGAATTCGAAAACCACCTGCTGTACGTCGTCTTTGTGGGGACCTTTCATATTTGCTTGTCGGTCAGGGTTACAATCCACGCGCGCCACTCGGAAGCCCAATCCCTTGCGGGACCCGGCGACCGGGGTTCACTGTCGCGAAGCTATGCCGAGTGGCGCACTCTCGAATCAGTTCAAAAGCCGGATCAGAGGGCGTCTCTTGACGTCCTTCGCCAGCGCGATGACGTCCCGCGAAAGTTGCTCGGAAGAATTAGGGGCCGTCATTTCGCGCTGCCAGGAAGCTGCTGCGCGTCGCAGTAGCCAAGGATCCGCTTCAATAGAGCAAGACGAGCCTCCAACTCTTTCATCCTTGCGTACTTCTCGCCCAACGTGCCACTGATGGACGTGTCCGGACTGGTCGTTGGCTGGATCAGAATGGCTCCGGTGTCCTCGACGGCGAACATCGTGTATCCAACGTATGCGCCGTATCGGTTCTTCGCGTTGACGAACCCACACACGGCACCCTTGACCACCCGAACCTCCCGAAAAGTTGCGGAACCGGGATCAAGCATCTGGTCTGCAACCATCTTCTGAGCGCGCCAAATTGGGTAGCGAAGCCATCCAAAGACTGCGGCGACGACTGCGGCGGCGGTGATGAAGACAACGAGACCTTCGCGCCGCTTCATGCGGCCTCCGACGGGTTGGGTTCGGGTGGTTTGCGACGGCCGTACCGTTTGGATGTGCAGATCGCGCAGCGATCACATCGGAAGTCCGCTCGCACACGTCTCCATGCCATAGGCCTTCCTGTCATGCGGGCTTACCGGGTTTCGCCTTGGTGGGCTTCGGGAACTCAGGCGTGATCTCGTGGACTGCGCTAGTTGGTGACACCTGCGCTGGCGAGTAACGGCGCCTAATTCCAGCAGCACGATCCGAGGCAACGGCAATCGTAAATAGGGCGCCCAGAGTGCGCCGAATCGCAGCGCGGTCATCCGCCGGCAGGCGGATGTACCGATCCGCAATCTCGCGCAACTCGTCAGCTAGGGCCGCATCCCCAGCGTGCGTGATCGCACGAACGCCGGTGAGCACATAGATCACATCCACGCCAGCGCTTGCCATCAAGGCGAGCACCAATGCGCCAGGCATGGCGCCCCCCTCGTACTTCGCCCACATCTCACGACGGATGCCGGCTGCAGAGGCCGCCCGCTCCTGCGACAACCCGAGGCGATCCCGCTCCTCTCGGAGCCGCTCGGATATCCGTATCTCATCGTGCACAAAACACCCCTTGACT
>WBZL01004430.1_pt1 | contig 12167 bp, 13 predicted proteins | sample 5204291 | NCBI WGS metagenome assembly WBZL01 (sample SAMN12344345, study PRJNA552823) | activated sludge metagenome | biome: Activated sludge suspended growth; feature: Nitrification reactor; material: Wastewater; isolation source: activated sludge from nitrification reactor of wastewater...
GGGCTGTGACGATCGAGTGTACCCAGTCCGGTAATGGGTACTGGTTGATGTTCAACTCTGGTCACATTGCAGCATACGGTGATGCAATCAATCAAGGAACAGCGTTCATCTATGAGGGGAACTCTCAGTTGAGTGCCCTTCCTATCTCTTCGGCTGATCAGGATTGGAGCTTCTTCCGTGCGTTGGCGTGGAATATTGCTCGTGACCCTGACGGTTCAGGTTTCTGGGTTCTTATCGCTGACGGTTCAGTGATGGGATACAACGCCGACTTTTGGGGGCAGCCTTCGTGGAAGAACCGTGTCGGTTATCGTTGGCATGACGGTAACGCCAAGGATCGATCAGAGATCGTGAAAGACCTTCTAGCTTGGTCCGGGTTTACGTATTACGATTCTAGTGATCCGGGTAGTTCTGGAACGTACGCAACGATGGCTTCAGGAGCAACAGGGTCGGCCCCTTGGAACATTTCTTCGGGGGTATACACTCTTGCCCTTCAATTGGATGGCAATCTCGTTCTGTATAAGGGCCTGTTGGCTGTGTATGATTCCAATACAGCCGGTCATACTACTCAAGTAACGATGAAAACCAACGGTGATCTGGTTGTTACTGAGGGTGGTGTGACGCTATGGAGTTCTGGAACTTGGATGTATCCGGGCGCTTCTTTGAGACTGTATGCGGCAGGCCAGTTGGCTATTGCTGATTCCGACGGTGAGATTATCCGGGTTCTGTATTCATCGGAGGAAGAGGATGCCCGTCCCCCTGTTCTTGGGAACATCGAGTCCACGGGTGTTCCCACAACAACCGTGTTGCAAGGTGATAAATGGGATAAACGTACAGTCATCGATTGCATCAATGAACTCAAGCAATCGGTAGGATACGACTTCAGGATTGATGAAGAGGGCCTTCCCCAGTTCCATAGCCCTAACTTTTGGCAGGCAGGAAACAACTCTATTGCTGGGACCAGACTGTTCGCGAAGTACGAAGTAGATGGTTCTTGGAGTATGGTGAACGAAGGGGACGCTGGCGCTGAACCATTCATTCCTGAGTTGCATGAGGCTGTGAACCTAATCAACTATCAGGCATCCCTTGATGGGGAAGCGTTGCGGTCTGAGATTATTATCGGGTCCGATCTTCCCGACAAGAATGATCCGTCCAAAACCAAGTATGTGCGTTTCATTCCTCCGTCAGCTACTGAAGAGGTGCGTCCAGGTATCCCGGCGTTACGGGGAATCAATCGTCCCGCTGCGTGGGTAAACACGTCTTTCGACAAGGAAACCGAGAACCTTCTGATGGCAGAGTTGATTTCTCTGCGGATATGGTTCAGTCAACGGATCGGGTCAGCTACGATTGCTGGTAATCCGGGGCTCTCGTTGGGCGATCAGGTTCGCATGATTGAACGCAACACGTCAGAAACCTATATCCATCTCATCAATTCGATTTCATCTACGTTAGATCTAGATAGTGGTTCGTATCAGATGCAGATCAATACGTCATGGTTAGGCGATGCCAACGATTGGGTTATCACATCCAATAACACCTACAATCCTATAACTCATATCGGAGTGTCTGAACGGGTTGACAGGTGGCAGTTAGCTTTGGAACGTGGTTTAACGTTCCACGGTGACGGGACAAGTATCGCTACTTTGAACGGGGGGTTCAACTGATGCCCCGTTTAGATGGTTCATATCCTTCGTTGGGCGTCGAGTACGTTCCGAGCATCGATTTTGATGCCCAGGTTCTACCTCAGGTAGAGTGTGATTTTTCGGTGATGACAGCTTCTCAGGCGCTTGAGGGTGGAGCCACACCGATCACATCTAATGGTTCTCGGGGGCTAGACCCTTCAGCTTTCATTGATATCTCTGATGGGTTGGTGGGAGGGTCTTATGCGTACCTCAATGGGGGGACCGTTTACAATTTCACCGATGACGATCCTTGTGCTTTTACTTGTGCCGGGCTGATTGTTCGTTCTGGTGGATCAGGGATTCGTGTGCGTTATCGTCCCCGAAATCTTCAGGGGGTGGATGAGTATATTGAGTTGAGGATGTTGAATGGCAGTGACGACGGCTATTTGGCTCGTCTCAAAAATGATGGGACGGTAGCTATCTGTCTAGTGTCAGGGGGCAATGCTGTAACGCTACGTTCCATTTCGACTTCGACTTCCTCAGAGAACGATTTCTCCTTCATCTGGGATGGTGGATCAAGATTCAAGGCTTCGTGGGGGGACAGTTTCACGGCTGAAGTTGATGACACGTTTGATGTCAAGGGCTTTACTTTGAGCGTCGTACTCTCCAATGCTCGGATCACAAGCTTTCTGGCAGGAGTCACGGCTGGGGCGAGCGGTTTTGATGTGACGGCTCCTGACCGTGAGGCGATCTATGCGAACGCTCTTTTCTGGGATGGAGTCGATTTCCCGTGGCCGATCGAGGGGGCAACCCCGGTAGCCGGGGCAGACGACAGTGTCTTTAGTGGGTTTATGACAGCCTGTAGCGGCGCAAGCCTGATACCTGCTGTTACCTTGGCTTACTGTCCCCCTGAATATGTGGTTGTTGATGCTACACCTGGCGGGGCTCCAGACCCTGCTGTAGCAACAACGCTAAGTTACGGCTGGGCAGACATCTTGGACAACCATCCCAACATCAACGATTTTATTGTATGGAAAGACAACTACGGGATGCGTTGTGGGGTTGATTCGGGGTCCAGTAGTGCTTGGGCTACCCCCGGCTGCACGGGAGACGAATGGGATTATCCTCGCTATGCAGATCTTTACCTAAAGGCCCACACGGTCTTTACAGAGGCCAAGCCGGGAGTACGTCTATATGGCCCAAACTGTCATCTAGCAGCCCGCTCAGAGGGATATGACGCCTCCTACGGGGGCTGTACGGTTGATTCCCGTGACATCGATTTCCTACAGGCGTTTCTTGATGATCTGAACGCAGCTTCACCGCCCTTTACAGCGGCAGGCATAGCTGTGTCAGGAGACTTCACCATCATCGAGTGGGGAAAGATCATCCCGTACCTGAAGACGATGTGTGCAGGATATCCTCTAGTCATCACGTCTCCGCCACGTCAAGCCACTCCTGTTCAGGCTGATGTTGAAGCGTATTTTGTGGCCGGTAACGACGACTTGGATGCTGGGGACATCCTGTTTGGTGATTTCACTGGACTCACTTTCAACTCCCCTAGGACCACGCTCACCTACTATGACTGGGTGTTCAGCGCCACTTTGAACGTTCCGTACGAAATGAAGAACGCTAAGTTGAAAGTCGCAGCGATTTCAGACAAGATTCTTCTGAATCCTGGGGTGCGTATCACTAACGATGCAGCAACATCGTATGTGTTAGCAGACGAACTACCGAGTGGTAACGGGTACCTGCTATTAGGGAACCTTCAGGAGGGAACGTACTCTATCTCTATCTTTGGGGATAAAGGCGAGGCGGGTACAGCAACTTTGAGGATTGGGATTTACAGCGATAACTTTGACGTTCTAACATTAGCTGATACCAAGTTCTTGGGGGCCTAATGCCAGGGGAGATTGAACGTTTTCGCCGTAGATCAAATCAACTTCGAATGGATCAAGACGGCTTTTCAGCTATGGCCGCTGGGCCTACCCGCTGTTCAGGACAGTTTCTGTTGGACGGTATGGGCGAGGCCGAGGTTCAGGTGTCGTTTCCTGTCAAGTTCTCTCAGAAGCCGCTTCTGTCCTTTGCTGCTGAAATTCGTGACGGGGACATGTTGATCACCACTCAGATGCCTACGGTGTCTATGGTTGTGTTGAGATGGATCATTGAGGATCGCCCCCCGTACAGCAACATGTACACTGGGGCGGTGTTAGGGATTGTGACTGAGGGACCTGTCGGATCACGGGTGTTTGCGATCTGGCATATGGACGGGATTGCGTTCAGCAACCCTGTGTGAGGTGGAAGATGGGACGACAATTTACTCGGATGGTGCAAACAACTGATTCAAACATCGTTGTTGCCAATACTCGTGTTCAAGAGGAAGAGATTCAACTTTTTGACTTGTCGGGACCAGCGTACGCTATTGATTCTGGCCCGTGGCTCCCTAAACGGAGAGCGGTTCTCACTTCGTGGTACGCCGCTTCTTCTACAGTTGGAACCTCTGATTTGTGGGTCGTCCTTCATGTTGGTGACATGTTGTTCAATCAAGAGGGTGAACAGGTGGGGTTGCTGATTCTTCCGGCAGCTAGCAAAGTTGTTTCTGGCCCCATCACGTATGGCGATCAAATCTACAACTATCCGACGATCTCGCCCAATCAGTGGATGTCTGTGTCTTTATCTGGATCTTCTGGGCATACTGATGTTGCTGTCCAATTCTACGGGAAGTACATGTAATGTCTAGAGTAGCGTGGACTTTAACAGATAACGAGCAGGCTACCCCGGTGGTTTATCACTTTGAGGTGAATCCTAAAGTAGATCAGGGTTCTTTTGGCGTGCAGAAAGGCATTCATTACGGGGTTTCTGCTGGACCGGGTGGGGCGACTGTGGTTCATGAGGGTCCCGATGATGCCATGAAGGTGTCGTATATGGGTATTCTTTTATCTGAGTCTCAGTATAACGATATGGTGACGTGGATGAATAAGGAGTATCCTGTCACTCTTACCGATGATTTAGGTCAAGCATCTCTCGTGTATCTGGAGTCTTTAGAGTATTCTCGTGCCCCTAAGCGCCATCGTCAGTTTCGTCACGAGTACACGTTGACTGCGTTCGTTTTGGAGAGGTTGTAATGGCTCTAGTTGTTACAGATCAGTGGGAGGATGCTTCTAATCCTGGGGTAGCGATCTCGACAGCAAGTGTCGGGGATCAGGTCTGTATGGTCTTCTACGCTGAGCTTGATCCAAGCGGAACAGATGATGATTGGGAATTTGCCACTTTCGGTGGTTCCCCTGAGGGCTTTCTTCCTCCATTTGCGTACACGTATGATGGCTGGTTTACGACCGGGCACGATGCCTCATCTATGGAGGCGTCACCCTTTCCGTCTGGGTCTTGGGCTTCTATTGCTCCTGACGGTAGTGGGTCTGCCTATATCGGGTTTGTTTACACAATCACGTTTGCAAGTGTAGCTACGATCGACGATAAAAGTTCATTCCACTTCAGGACACTTGGGGTTGCCACTACTTCTCATGATGGTAGCGGGGCTGTTTTAACTCCGAGCGGTTGGGGCAGTTTTGGAATGCTGGCATCTATTTTCCGCGGTCTGGACCCATCGAGCGTGATGCTTGGTGAATACGTAGTAGTGGGAGCGGGTGCAGGTGGCGTTTCTGACTCTATTGAGGTTGAGGCAACCACTTGGACCCCAGACCTTTCGTATCCACTAGCTTTTCTTGGACTTTCGGGGAGCGCTGGCGTAGCGACAGACCCGAATGGCTTCGACTTTACTGATTGGACATTTAGCGGACTTGGGTCAACATATGATTTTGGTAGCTTAACCTTCCCACCAGACGTTGGTGTTGTTTATGTTGGATTAAGTTCGAATACGGCAGGATCAAAAACTACTGAGTTCACTTTCACGTCAGGATCGCACCCGACGGAGGTTGTCTCTAGAACCATCTCTTTTGATAATGAGCGGTTTCCGGTAGGGGTAGGCGAGTCGTTTATTTTCTATGATGCTGGCTTTAGTTCGATTTCTACCGTAGCCGTAGATGACCCGATCTATGTTGTTTGCGACTATAGGGGGATGACCGAGCATCTTACCGCTGGGGTCGTCGTCATTCCCGAGAACTTCACTGTTCTCGGGGCAGAGTACACAGATATGGATGGGTGGACCTGGAACAACTGGACCGGATTCTCGGGGGCCGGATCAAGTCACGACTTTGGTGACGGTTGGTCAACTATGGATACCGCCGTCCAAGTTCGTCTCTACGGTAAGTTTACCTCTAGTGGTACGGGGACATTTGTTTTTTCTGGCGAGGGAACAACTCTTCGCAAGGTGCAGATAGCACAATCTATTGAGGTGACAGGGACCCCTTCAGGGTCCCCATCTTTGTATCCTACTGTAGTGTCACAGTGGTACGAAGCTGATGGGGTGACCCCTATTTCTGAAGCAAGTGATGGGGATACGGTTATCTGCAAAATTGGAGTTTTGGCCGCTGCCTCAGACCTGCGTCTTGAAGTTGATTCGATTACTTCAGGTCTGGCGGTCAATAGTGCCAAGGTCTGGACGCAGCACCTGAACGGGACCTACACATCGGCAACGTGGTCGGGGTTCAGTGGCGTAGGTAGTACCTACAGCGTCGGGAAACTCGGATCTAGTGGAATGAGTCCATCTGATGTTGATGACGGGTACATTGTTGTTGAGTTCAACGTTACCGTATCTTCCCCGTCACTGAATAAAACAATTTCTCTTTCGTTCGAGGATCTCGATCCACAGGAATCGGATGGGGTAGCTCTTGCCGGTGGCCCTGGATTTCAGAAGACGACACTAGCTCCCGAACTTGATGTCATAGCGGCGCTTTCAGGTCCCACGGCAGTTATTACTGCGACGGGTACCGCCACGTACGGTGTAGCAAAATCGTTCTCATCAGCTAGTTCATCAGATGCTGATGGAGTCATCGTTTCCTACGCCTGGAACTTTGGTGACGGGAATACCTCTGCGGCCCCTAACCCTACTCACACTTACACATCCGTGGGTGTCAAAACGGTAACTTTGACGGTTACTGATAATGACGGGCTTACTGACACCGACACTTTGAGCGTTACAGTTACTGCAACTAATCCTGTTGCAGTAATAACTGCGCCTAGTTCAGCATTCAACAATACGCCTGTCAGCTTTTCGTCAGCTAGCTCTACAGGATCTATCTCATCTTACGCGTGGGATTTTGGTGACGGTGGTACCTCAACGTCAGCTAATCCTACTCACACGTATACGACTGCTGGGACGTATACTGTCACGCTCACATTGACAGACCCGGACGGGGACACCGACACTGACACTCACAACATTACGATCAATTCTGATCTTCCTGTAGCTGTGATCGGTGGACCTACTTCCGGGTACGTGGGGTACGCTGTAGGTTTTACGAGTACTAGTTCGTATGATCCGAACGGGTCGATCGTGTCTCGTTCATGGAACTTCGGTGATGGGGGAACTTCGTCAGTGACGAACCCTACCCACACTTATGCAGCAGTCGGATCGTACACGGTTACGCTGATCGTCACTGATAACGATGGGAAAACAGCTTCAGACACTCATGGTGTCACAATATCGGAAATAAGTGGTGGTGGAGATGATGACGCAATGAGAACTCCGTGGACCCTCTATAACCCTGCTACGAGCGTAGGGTACGACTGGGAGATAAACCCTCAAACGTTCAAGGTGACGAAGGTTAAGAAGTCGATCAACACTGACCCGACGGCTGCGGGGCAACGCCTCTACTATGAGGGCCGTCCACAACCTGTGGCGTTATCTTTTTCTGGGGTCGTCTTAACTCAAGCTCAGCTTCAGCAACTGTATGCTGCGGCTGATACTCGCAACCAGATTATGGTAATGGATGATTTGGGTCATACGTACTGGTTTTACATCACGAATCTTCAAGTGAGTCGCCAGTTGAAACGTTACAGCGAGTGGTATCACACGTTTTCTGTTGATGCCATTGTTTTAGATTGGACGTGATGTGGGGATCTTACCAGTTCAATTTTCGGGGTTAGGGTGGATGATGGAGTCATTTACTCGCGACTCAGCTACGGGGATAGACGGAGAGTACGTACCATCACCCGGGTCGAGCCCGATTCGCTACAGGAACCCTGATTCCTATAGATGGATACTCCCATACAGTCCGGGGCCAGGCAAGCCTGCTCCGCTCTTTGAGCAGGCTGCTTTCGATTATGGCGTTGCGAGCGTATCGGGAGGTTTCTTTCACGTCGATAGCCCTACTTATTCCGAATTGGGGGGTTACAGCCTTATTCCATTCCTTTTTGTCGGACCTGAATCAGGTACGTCATTAGAGCTTATAATTAGGAGCTCGGGAATCTACTTAAGATATGCTGACCGAGCCTATTGGGCCAATGAATCAGGGGGGACACTAAATGTGTCCGCGGCTAACCTTCCCTTAAATAAGGGGCACTTAGGGAGGATCAGCTCCAGGTTCAGCTTCCCTTATTATGGGATTATTTTTGGATACCTTCTTCCCTTTCGACAAGCTCATCCTGACGCAACAACTGAGGAAGAGAATGCGTACTTATCAACCATTATCCCTGACTCCGACTTTAAGCAAGAGATATTCTACCATACGTGCGAGATAGACGCATTTAAATACACTAGTACTGATCAACTCAGTGTTGATGTATCTGCGTTGAACGAAGTCGGAGAGCATATGGGACACCCTGGCTTTGGTTACGAAGTCTACTCTGGCACAAGCCCAGGAGATGTTTTAGTTAGGACTGTCTCTAAGGTCCTATTCAGGGGTGGGGGCCGGGATCTGGAAATAGATGCTGAGATGGTCGCAGTGAACCTATATAATGTTGGTCCAGGGATTGAGCCTTTCCCTTATCAGATGTGTAGTTACGAAGACGAAGTGCAAAATCCGATATTGGGGTCCAACCTAGACCCTAATGATTGCATTCTGGGACTTCGTATTACGGACGACTATATTGGTCCATACAACAAAATATCGACACAACCACTCCAACTTGACCTTCGAGATTTGTACCCGATTTATTCTGTTGCTCCACCATCATCACCGCTTATTTCATCGCTTACGTTTGATGTCATAGCGGCTGCTGGAACGACATTAGGAAATAAGATTGATTATTGGAATTCTGGGTCGGTAAGTCGTGGTGGCGGCTTCCGTCGTGGCAAAATGGGTCTAGGGTAAATATCCGTTCTTTGAGTAACCCTCTAGAACGGATGCTCTATGCGTACATTCATTGTGACCATTCTTCTTTCTGTACTTTGTGCGTGCGGACCGATCTCGACACCGCCGACAGCAACATCGACACCTCGGCCAAAAACGCCTACACAAGCCACAGATACCCAGTCCTTACAAGCTGAACTGAACGCCGAGGGACACATCTATATTACCCGCGTAATCACTTCTAATGGTACCCTGAAGCCCCCAGCAGGTTCTACGATCACTTTCAGCGAGACAGGCAAACTGAAACGTGACGACTCATCTACAGGCGCTGCTGTAGACGTTTCCCAACCGAATGTAACGATCAACAATCTGCGTGTACAGGGAAGCGATCCCTGCTACTGGACCAATACTTTGCCGTATAATCCCAACTCTGTTGGTGAGAAGTATTCCCAATACAATCCGAGGCGAGAAGAACAAGCTGCGCTTTACACCCGTGACGGGGCAGATCATCTCACAGTCAGGGGTTTAGAGGCTTATGACGTGTGGGGTGACGGGATCACGTTCTTGGGCGGCAACGACATTGTTGTCGAGAATGTAAAGGTTCGTTGCACGGGACGTTCAGGCATCTCCAATGTCAAGTCCAGCAACGTAACAGTTACTGGCGGGGAGATCTCTGGGGCATTCTGGTGGGGTTTGAATATCGAACCGTTCGGAACTAATACTGTGTCAAACTATCGGGTGAGTGGCATTTCTGTTGGATATACTCGTTACCCGTGGTTATTTGCTGGTGGCCCGAACTTCAACTGCCGAGTCTACAATGTTGACGCTACAGGGAACACGGCACTTCCGACATCTACCCGCCCTGCTGATATCGCTCCTTGTGCTCAAGTGAGGTTCTGATGCCTAAACCTGCCTCATATGCGTGGACTGGACTTGTTGGTTATGTGATTGTGGCAGACGTGGTGCTGGTAACGTTCGAACGCAAAGGCTTGGAAGGATTCGGTACCATGTCTTCAGCGTTTCGGGATTCTCTCGCTCATCCTGTCAAGCGGTGGCCGGTGATTGTCGCCTGGGGGCTGTTGACGTTCCACTTGTTCGATTTCTTTTTCCCTGAACGGGTGCGTAGAGTTGAGCCCGGCCGAGCGTGTGTTAGGTTGATCGAGCAGATCTTGACGGCTCTAGGGGATGAGAATGCAGACGACGGACAGGTTCGCCGGGATGGACCCGAATCTGGCGCAAGCGACGAAAGGGTTTCTTGAGAGGTATCAGCCGGAGTTAGATGTTGAGAGAAACTTCTCTCCGCATGGTTGGTTGTTTCATGACGAGAACAAGAACACGGTAGCGATCCTGTCAGCGACATTACGTGAAGGTATGTTGTACACATCGGAACCGTATGCTGACGTAACCGTATTTGAACGCAACGGTATGATGTTGGGCTGGATTCAGTCCGATAAGATCATTACTACCGGAGATCTCTGGTTCACCCCTAAGGGTGCGCTTGAAGCAATGCCATCAAAGTTGCGGTTCGCTGTGACGTGTCCGCATTTGTCGGTGTACGGTGGATGGCTGGATCAGGACCACGAGTTTTGGACGTGTTTTGGTTGTGGAAAACGCATTGTATTCCCAGATCATCGAAAGTGAACGGTACTCCCTGGGTTCCCTGTTCAGGTTCATGAGGGAACGCCAAGGATTATCCTCTCGGGCTTTAGCTGAACGTGTTGGTTGTTCTTCGAGTTACGTGTCTAAACTGGAGACTCAGGGGATGGTCCCGGCAGCGAACGTGTTCGCTAGGCTCGTGAATGTGTTGGAGTGTTCAGATGCTGAGATCCAGTTTCTGTTGATTCTTTTGGAGAAGATGTGACGAAGATTTTAGTAAGTACAGGCTATGGTGCTGGATGGTCAACGTGGGCACCAGATGATAAGCGGAAAGAGATCGCTGAGTATCAGCCTATCATCAACTTCATTGAGGCGGGTGGTAATCCAAGGGATCTAGACCAAAGGGGTGGCCCCAACCATGATCTTATCATCCAGATGATGGTTGATTTGGGTTTGGATCGCTTTTACACAGGCGGAGCCGATGGTCTAGAGGTAGTGGAAGTTGACGGGCCTTATCTCATTTCTGAATACGATGGATGGGAATCAGTTATCACAGCGAGGGGTTTTTGGTGAAGTTCAATCCGTCGCTACTCAAAAAGTTTCAGGAATGCAACCTACAGTACAAGCTGGCACAAGAGCATCCTGACGTTGTAGAACTCCAATCGGCAGCAGCATCGTTTGGTACCCTCGTACACAAGTGTATAGAGATGTACCTTCAGGGGCGTTCTGTTGATGATTGTGTAGATTTCTTCAAGTTGGTGTGGGATGACCCATCAGTGATGGGTATCGCCCCTGACTATTACCACAACAACACTTCTCATGAGTCGTACCGGGAGAAGGGCATCAAAGCCATCACGGAGTACCATGAGGAATTCAAGTGGTCTTCTCGCGAAGTGATCGGTACAGAAGTCAGGTTTTGTATCCCGTTCGGGAATCATCTTCTGAGCGGGATTATTGACAATCTTCTGTACGATAAATCTCAGGACATCCTTCTCATCTGCGATCTGAAAACTGGTGCTCGTCCCAACAAGGACAACCTTCACGCCTCTCTCCAGTTCACAAGCTACGATTGGGCGACACGCAAAGACGAGTTCTGGACAGGGTACCCTCCCGAAATCGACAAGTATTGGGGAGTTTCTGGCGGATCTGAGCGCCTTGAGCAGTTCAGGGACACAAAACGTCTAGGCGTTTGGTTTGACTTACGAAATGCGAAAGAGTATCCTGTCGGACAGCGAACTGAGCAGGACTTTCTGCGGATGCTTCGACTGTGTGATCAGATCGAATTGGCGATCGAACGGGACGTGTATGTTCCCACTATCACGGGTGATACATGCAAGTTTTGTGCCTACAAGGACGTGTGTTCGGTGTATGTTTCTTCAGATCTTTCAGGGGAAGAGGTTGAGTTATGATCTGGGCTGGGGTTGCTTTCTTTGTTGGGTGCATAGCCCTGGGTTTATCTGTGGCTGAGATAATAGGGATCATAACCGAACGAAACGATAATGATGGGAATGGATGTGACTGACGTGCAGACTCATGATCCGATTCTAGCTATCGGATATGCTAAGACGAATGCTGAGTTGATGGTTGCGTGCCGTGACCTCGGTTACATCTCCGGTGCAGTGTTTGAGCCGACGTTTGGGTTGGGCTTACGGGGTTGCTGATAAAGTCAAGTGGCAGGACCGCATGAGCTTGTGCATCAGGGGGATCGGGGAGTGTGTCAGGGTCCTCCGTCCTGGTGGGCACCTACTCGTAAAGTGTCAGGATC
>WBZL01004431.1_pt1 | contig 12167 bp, 8 predicted proteins | sample 5204291 | NCBI WGS metagenome assembly WBZL01 (sample SAMN12344345, study PRJNA552823) | activated sludge metagenome | biome: Activated sludge suspended growth; feature: Nitrification reactor; material: Wastewater; isolation source: activated sludge from nitrification reactor of wastewater treatment...
AGAAACAGAACGTCGCCAATGGAGTCATTGGGCGGCGTGGTCAGAGCGTATTGCTTGGCCAGGCCAAGGATATCGATCAACTCGACATGACGGTCCCTGGTGTCCTGGCAGGCGACTCGAAACGCCCCGAACTGGGCCGGGTGGGCGAGGACGAGAGTCTGCAGTGGCGCGTCGCGGGAGATCAATCGCTGTCCGGCCAGATACTGGAAGATCTTCGTCGTCTCGGTGGCGCAGGCTGTCGCGACTTCCGCGCTGTTGCCCGTGGCCATGGGCGTGAGGCGCGAGAAGCGCAGCCGACCCTTGTCCAGGAAGGTTTGACGCACACCGGCCCGACTGATCGACATGACCAGCAAGCTGGCGTCGCCGGCCGTTTTGGCCATCAGCCCGGCGATTACCTGGGGCAGGGAAAAAATGCCGACCAACCGGCTTCCGGCCTGGCGCATGGCCTGCAACCAGGGTTCGAAGACGGCGTAGCCGGTCAGTCCGGCGAGCAGCAGGCGTTCGTCGCGCCGCCCTTCCTTCAGACGCCCCTGCGATACGGCCAGCGAGAGCGGCGAGCCGTAGAAGTACTGGGCCAGCTTGCGCTTGATGATTTCCTGCCGGTCGGTCCCCTGAACGTTGGGGATGTCCTCGATTTGAAAGCCCTCGTCGGCGACATCGGCCAGGATGTAATAGAGGCTATTCACCTCCTGCCGCAGATACTCGCCAAAGGCCGCGATACCGGCCTCATCGGCCGAGAAGCGCGCCTCCTCATGCGGCCCGGGCAATTGCCAGCGGTAGGCGGTCAGGCTTGATGCGTCGAGAAAGAGCAGGCGGCGGCTGGCCATGGCGGCTACATCTTCATCTTGGTGATGGTGTCGTAGATCGGGCCAAGCACCGAGAGCATGACCCAGCCGAGGATCAGGCCAAGAATGATCGTCATGGTCGGTTCGATCATGGCTTGCACGCGGCCGATCGATTCCCGGACGTCACGGCCGTAGAAGTAGCTGACGTTGGTCAGGGCGGTATCGAGGCCACCGGTGTTTTCACCGACGCGCAGCATGCGGACGACCAGTGGCGAGAACATGCCGACGTTCTGGAAGGCGACGGTAATGCTCTGGCCTTCGGCGATCATTTCACCCACCCGTTCGAGGCCGCGCCGGATGACCAGATTGCCGACCACGCCTTCGGTGGCGCTCAGGGAATCGAGAATCGAGATGCCCGATGCGTACATCATGGAGAACACGCCGGCGAAGCGTGACAGGATGATCTTGCGCAGGATGCCACCGACCACCGGCAGGCGCAATTTCAACTCGTCGAATCGGTAGCGGGCGGCGGCGTTGGATCGGATCAGGACGGCGCTGGCGACCACCGCGAAGAGCGGCAGCCCCAGCGCGATATACCAGTAGTTGACGAAAAAGCCGGAGGTGGCGATCAGTATCTTCGTGTGCGTCGGCAACTCATGGCCGGTGTTCTTGATGAAACCAACCATCTTCGGCACCAGATAGATCATCATGAACAGCACGACGCCGATGACCACCGTGCCCATGAAGGCCGGATACATGATCAGCTTCTTGGTCTGGGCGGCCAGTTCGTCCTGCCATTTGAGCGTTTCGACCAGATTCTTCAGCACTTCCTGGAGTTTGCCGGTGCCTTCGCCGGCGCTGATCAGGCTGACGAAAACGTTGTCGAAGACCTGCGGATGTTCGCCCATCGCCTGCGACAGCGTCTTGCCGCCATCGATGCTTTCGATCATGCTGGCAATGACCTCGCGAAACTGCGGATTTTCCAGGCTGTCCCGCAAGTCGGTGAGGCCATCCAGAATGGGCACGCCCGCCTGGGCCAGCTGTTCCAGATGGAAGCAGAAGTTGATGAGTTCGCGCCGGGTAACGCCTTGGCCGCCGAATCGGCCGCCCTGGCGCACCGTGTTGCCGCGGATGAAATCGAGTTCCATGCGCTTGAGGCGCATTTCGAGATCCACCGCGTTGATGGCGTCAAGACGGCCGGTCACCAGACGGCCGTCGGCGTTCATGGCTTTGTAGGCGTACAGCGTCATGGCGAGCCGGAAGCGCCGCGGGACGTCATGGCAGCATGCGCTCGGTCAGATCGACCACGCGGGCGACTTCCTCCAGGGAAGTCGAGCCGTCCAGAGCACGCCGCAGGCCGTCTTGCGCCAGCGGCCGAAAGCCTTTGGCGATGGCCGCCTGGCGAATTTCGCGCGCAGTCGAGCGGCGGGCGATCAGATCGTCAATGTCGCCGTCGATGCGCAGCAATTCCATGATCGCCAGCCGGCCGCGATATCCCTGGAAGTCGCAGAAATGGCAGCCGCCGGGTCGGTACAGCAGGGGCGTGGCGCCACCCTGATCCAGGCCCAGCAGGCGGCGTTCGTGGGGTTGCGCGGTATAGGACTTGCGGCAATGCGGGCAGAGCCGGCGCAGCAGCCGCTGGGCGATCACACCGATGATGTTGCCGGCCATGATGTCGGGCAGGATGCCGATATCGAGCAGGCGTGGCACGGCGCCGATGGCGGAGTTGGTATGCAAGGTTGAGTAGACCTGATGGCCGGTCATGGCGGCGCGGAACGCCATGTCGGCCGTGTCGGTGTCGCGAATCTCGCCGACCAGAATGACGTCCGGATCCTGACGCATCATCGAGCGGATGCCGTTGGCGAAATCGAGCTTGGCCGCTTCGGCGATCGAGGTCTGGCGGATCATGGCCATCGGGTACTCGACCGGGTCTTCGAGGGTCATGATGTTCTGGCCCTCTTCGTTGATATGGTTGAGTATCGAATAGAGGGTCGTGGTCTTGCCGCTGCCGGTCGGGCCAGTAACCAGAATGATGCCCTCGGGGCGGGCAATCATCAGCTTGACCAATTCCAGTTGGTGGACGTCGAGACCTAGGTGGTCGAGCGGCACAATCCCTTTCTGCCGGTCGAGAATCCGCAGAACGATGTTTTCGCCGTGGATGGTGGGTTGCGCGGCGACGCGGAAGTCCACCAGACGGCCGCTGATATTGAGCGAAATGCGGCCATCCTGGGGTGCGCGCGTTTCCGCGATGTTCATGCCGCTCATGACCTTGATGCGCACCGCCATCGCCGCCCAGTAGGACTTGTGCAAGGCGCGGATCTGCCGCAACAGGCCGTCGATCCGGTAACGGATGCGCAGGAAGCTGGCCTCCGGCTCGAAGTGGATATCGGACGCTTCGCGCTTGACCGCGTCGGTGAGCAGGGCGTCGACCAGCCGCACCACTGGCTGGCTGTATTCGTCCATCGAGGCAGCCAGCGAGCGGTAGTCGATCTCACCGGTTTCGATCTCGTTGAGGATGCCGTCGATGGACAGTTCATGGCCGTAGTACTGGTCGATGGCGCGGGCAATCTCGGATTCGCCGGCCAGCATCGTTTCGATCAACAGCTCGTGCGGTACGAGCGAGCGCAGTTTGTCCAGCGCGACGATGTCATTGACGTCGGCGATGGCGATGGTCAGGCGGCGTTGTTCAGGCGCATAGTCCATCGGTAGCAGGCCATGGCGCTTCGCCAGTTCGCGCGGGACCAGGCGCAACGCCGCCGGATCGACGATGGCGTGCCCAAGGTCTACCGACCGCTGGCCAAGGGATTCGCCCAAGGCGTCGCGCAGCGTTGCTTCCGAGACGAAGCCGAGCGACACTAGCAGGCGACCCACCGGCTGGTTGGACTTCATCTGATCCAGCAGCGCAATGCGCAACTGGTCTTCGCTGATGACGCCTTGCGAAATCAGCAGCTGACCGATCGGACGACGATGGGGAATGGGTGAGTTCATTGTCTGATGGCCATGTGCCGGCGACCGCGATAGGCTTGACCTGCCTAGCGTTGCAGCTCGCTCAGCCGGTCGGCGGCTTGCCGAAGGTCGAAGGCGGCGGGCCGGTTCTCCGCCGCCGCCAGTGCCCGTGTGTAGTACTGCCCGGCAAGTTTCGCCTGGTGCAACTGATCGAGACTGACGGCAAGGTTGAACAGGTAGTCGGGGTTTCCGGTATCGCCGGCCAAGGCCTGGAAATAGGCCTGCTGGGCATCGCTCCAGCGGTTTTGCCGGGCATAGAGGTTGCCGAGGGCGAATTGCAGCGCCGCCGAATCGGGTTGCGTCGCGAGTAGCGATTTGATGCGGCTTTCCGCCAGCACCGGGTCTCCCAGTCCCCGCTGCGCGCCGATGCCGAGCAGGCCGGCGTGCGCCTGGGCGTCGTGCGGATCTGCTTCGAGAATCCGCGCGTACAGGGTCTCGGCATCGCCGGCCCGCCCTTCGCGCTGAGCGATTGCCGCCAGGCCGTGCAGGGCGTCGCGGTTCCACGGTTCGGTCAGCAGCAGGCGTTCATAGGCGGTCTTGGCCCCGCCGAGGTTGCCGGCCTGGAAGGCTTCGTAACCTTCAATGGCACTCGGGTTGACCTTGACTTGCCCGCTGGTGATGCGGATTGGCGCGGTGGTCGGGGTCGCGCTGGTGGCGGGTTGTGTTCGCGCCGGACGTTGGATCTCTCTGGTCGAGGCCGACGCCGCTTCTTCAGTGGTGATTCTGTTCCCCGCCTGGCCAGGCGTGATGGTGGCGGGTATCGCTGGCGGGACGGCAGGAGGTATTGCTTGTGGGCCGGCGTCCTGGGTAACGGCGACCTGAACCGGGGCGCTCGCGCGACCTGCCACGATCAACCCCGGGGCGGGTTTCAGTTGCAGCCAGAAATAAATGCCGATTCCGGCAATCGCGATGAGGCTTAGCGCGCCGATCGCGAGCGCAAAGTGGTTCTTCGCCGGTGCCCGCTTGACCGCGAAGGCATTGCGAATCACTTGGCGATCGGCCGGCTGCGCGCCCGGGATGCCGCCATTGGACCGCGCTTGTCCGCTGGGCGGCGGCCCCGAAACCGGTCCGGACGAGGCGGGCGACGCTGCCGCCCCCCTGGCGGCGGGGCGATTGGCGGGCGCGGTCGGGGGGGCGGTCCGGTCCGTTGGCGCGGTTTGGCCACGCGGTGCGGCCGGCGCCTGTCGGGCGTGGGCCAGGAATTCGTCGTCCAGATCTTCCAGCTTGGGCAATTCCGGCAAGCTGGGTGGCGATTCTTGCGGCAGCGGCTCGGCATGGCTGGGCTCGGCCGGCTGACTGGATGCCTCGGGTTCCAGGGCCAGCTCCCGCGTGGCGGCGGGCTGCAGCTCGGCCTGCGCCAGCTGCTTGGCCTGTTCTGCTTTCTTAAGGGCGTCCATCAGTAGGCTCACCGATGATCCCCGTCCATCCCGATGCGCTCGTTCGGCCCGAGGCTCTTGTCGAAGAAGTTCTGGCCGGGAAGCTTGCCCCTGAAGCTGGCGTAGTCGCCTTCGATGCTGGCGTCCTTGACGATAATTGGCCGCAGGAAGATGACCAGTTCGGTCTTGCGCCGGGTGTCGTCACGATTCTGGAAAAAGCTGCCCAGGATCGGAACTCGGGCAATGCCGGGAATGGTGTGGTCGTTGTTCTCGAGCGAATCTTCCATGAGACCGCCCATGACGGCGATGTTGCCGTTCTCGACCCGGATCATCGATTCCATTTCGCGAGTGCGGATGACCGGTATCGCGTTCTTTACACCCAGTCGCTGCAGGTCGGGATTGGGGTCGATGACTTCGCCGAACTTGCGGGAAATGCTCGGCCGGATGTTGAGCAGCACCGCGTCGTTCTCGCTGACTTGCGGGGTGACGTTCATCACGAGACCAACCGGGACCGAGTTGACGTTCGTGGTGTATGTGGTCGTGGTGGTCGTCTGGTTGGCTGTCGTATCGGCCTTGATGGTGAAGTAGACCAGATTGTCCACCACCTTGAGCACGGCGGTCTGGTTGTTCAACACCGACAGCTTGGGGCTGGACAGCACTTTTACCGTACCGAAGGCGTCAAGCAACTTGACCGTCCCGGAGATGTTGCCGACGCGTGATGTGGCGTTGGTGTAACCGAGTTCGAGGAGGCTCGATGCCGGGGCGGTGATACCGCCGGCGGCTTGCTGAATCAAGCGGAAACCGGTGCTGCCCAACGGTAGCGCCGCCCAGTTGATGCCCTGTTGGAAGTTGTCCGACAGCGAAACTTCGGCGACGGTGGCTTCGATCAGCACTTGGCGACGGGCGGAGGCCATCACTTGACTGAGAAACTCCTGCACCTTCTCGTGCTGACGCGATGTGGCACGCACCGTGAGAATGCCGGATTCGGGATTGACGATCACCGCGGCGGCTTCGCGGAAGGTGGTGCGCTTGACGACGGTAGTGCCGGTTTGTTGCAAGGTGGCGGCGTTCGGGCTGCCAGCGATGCCTGCCGGGGCCGTCGCTCCCGGGCGTCCGCCGGGCGCCGCCGCGCCGGTGCCAGTGGTGGCCTGCTGGTCCATGCGTTCAATGGTGGTTTCAGAAGATCCGTCGGGCAGGATCTTGTCGGTCTCGCGCAGCAGGTCCTTGATATTCCTTTCCAGGGTTTCCCAGAAGTGGTGCTGGACCTTGTTTTCAATCTTGGTTTGCGAGTTGTTGCCGCCGCCGCCGGAGGCCGTCGCCGCACCGCCGGCGCCGGCGCCGGTCGAGGCTACCTGGGTCGTAATGGTCACCGTGCCGTTGGTGTCCCGCGACATATTGACGTAGTCGACCTTATAGGTGTGCAGATAGGGTGTGTCGGGCATAACGGCCAGATTCGGTCCTTCCAGTTCCCAGCGCATATCGACCTGCCTGGCGATCCGCGTCAGGATCTGCTGGAGTGTCTGGTCGATCGCGTTCAAGGTTACGACGCCGTTGATGCCCGGGTGCACGTCGACATTGACCTTGGCATCGCGCGCCAAGGCAAAGAGCAGATCCTGCACCCTGACGTTATTGACCACGACGCTGTACGTTTCGACCTTGGGCGCTGGCCTTGGTTTGGCCAGTGTCGGCGTGCTCTGCACGGGCTGGGGAATGTTTGCCTTGGCCGCGGCAACCGACGCTGCGGTATCGCCCTGCAAGTGTCCGGCGGATGGCGGTGCCACCGGCGCGGTGCCGCACGCGGCCAAAATCAGCGCCATCATCGGCGCGGCAAGAAATCGTGGCGTCATCGTGGTCTCGGTGTCTTATGAAGGCGAAATGTTCAAAATGTTGAATTGATTCACATTGACCAGCCCGCTATTCTCATATTACATAATAAAGCGTATGTATGTAATTGATTTCGTAACTCTAGCTATCTTGTATCGGTGATCGGCAAGATTACTTTAAGCGTAGCAATTGCCGCGGAAACGGGCTGTTGACGCGCAACTCGGCGGGTAATCGCCCGATCGCCTCGCTTGCCGCCCGGCGACTGGCGAAGTCACCATATATGATGCCGATGCGCTGCTCCTTGCCGGTGCTGGCAACGTACAGGCCGGCATGATCGGGACTGAGCAGGGCGTCGGCTCTGGCCAGATACTGCTCAGCGTAGGCCAACTGAGTGGCATTGGTAGCGACCAACTGGATGAACCAGCGGTCATCGGCGGTGGCGGTGATCCATTGCTTCGTCTCGTCCAGCCTGTCTTGGGCCGTTGCCCCGAGCCGGAGCGGGTTGGCCGGCAGCGGTGGGGTAACTTGCGCGCCGACGGTGGGTGATCGTTCGGGCGGTGGAGCGGATGGGGCTGACGGAGCGACGGGTGTGATCGGGGCGGTGGTCGCGGGCGGTTGTACCACGGGTTGTGGGGCGTGATTGCCGGGCATCCACGCCAGGATCGCTGCCGTGGCCGCGGCGGCCGCAATAGCGGCGCCGACGGCGATCGGCAGCGCTTTGCGCAGGCGCCCGGGGAGAGCGTCGTACTGGGAGTCGCGGATAGCCGCTTCGACTTGCTTCGGGGTGATCTGGTGGCTGCCTTCGGCGAACGCGGCAAGCAAGGATTTCTCGGCGAGGATATTGACCCGCCGGGTCAGACCCTGCGAGGCAACGGCAATTTGCTTGATGGCGGCCGGCGTAAATACTTCGGGTCCGCGGTAGCCGGCCGTGCGCATGCGGAAGTCCACGTACTGGGCAATGTCGTCGCGGCGGAGCGGCTCGAGCAAAAAATTCTGGGTAATGCGCTCCCGCAATTGGCGTATGTCGGGCCGGGCCAGAATCTCATCCAGTTCCGGCTGACCGAACAGGACCAGTTGGAGCAGCTTGTGCTGGCTGGTCTCGAGATTGGACAGCAGGCGGATTTCCTCAAGTGTTTCCAACGGCATGGCATGGGCTTCGTCAATCAGCGCGATGACCTGGCGACCGTTGCCGTGCAGCTCGATCAAGCGCGCTTGCAACGCGCGGATGGCCGCGTTGGGCCGGGCATCCTGCGGGATCGCCAATTCGAGTTCGTCGGCAATGGCGAACACGATGTCATCGCGCGACAGGGTCGGATTGGCCAGATATACCACTGTCACGTGGGCCGGCAATCTCTCCATGAGCACGCGGCAGAGCATGGTCTTGCCGCTGCCCACTTCGCCGCTGACCTTGACGATGCCTTCATTGTGGACGATAGAGTAAATGAGCGCATCCAGCGTGGCGCCGCGATTGGCGCCCGCAAAGAAGAACTCGGTGTGCGGTGTGATGCGGAAAGGCGGCTCGGCAAGTCCAAAGTGTTCGAGGTACATGGTCTATCCGTTTCCGGCTTCGTTCGCTTCGCCTTGGGCGCGGGCGAGCACTTCGAGGCGGTTGTACAAAGTCGTACGATTGACCCCGAGCAGCTTCGCCGCCTGGCTGATGTTGCCGTGGGTAAGCTGCTGCGCGGCGGCAATGTAGGCAGATTCCCAGCGGCGCAGGGTTTCGTCGAGACTGAAGCTTCCCGCCTCGCGGAGATGGCGCAAGGCGAGGCTGGCCAGTTGTTCGTCGTCACGCGGCATGGCTGCCGGCCGGGTGACCGCCATATCGGAATCGAGCTCGGCCTCCAGATCGGCAAGTCCGATCGTGCGACCGTCGTGTTTGGCGATAAGACGGATGGCGATGTTGCGCAACTCGCGCACGTTGCCGGGGAACTGGTAGCTCGCCCAGCGGGATTCGGCGTCCGCCGTCAGCGTCAGCGAGGCCCCACCTTTGCCGTAGAGCCGACGGAAGTGGTCAAGCAGGAGGAAACGATCGGATCCCATGTCCCGAAGCGGCGGCACCGAGATCGTGAACACGGATAGCCGATGGTACAGGTCGGTGCGGAATCGGCCTTCGCGAACTTCCCTTTTCAGATCGCGGTTGGTTGCCGCGATAACTCGTGCCTGAGAGATGCGCTGCTGCGTTTCACCGACCCGCTGGTATTGACCGTTTTCCAGGACGCGCAACAGCTTGGGTTGCAGGTCGAGCGGTAGTTCGCCGATTTCATCGAGGAACAACGTTCCGCCAGCCGCTTCCTCGAAGTACCCGGCGTGGCTGCCGATGGCACCGGTGAAGGCCCCCTTGGCGTGACCAAACAACGTCGGTTCGACGAGATTTGGCGATATTGCCGCGCAATTCACCGCCAGATAGGGCCGGGCAGCCCGATTCGACAGGCGATGCAACGCGTCGGCAACCAGTTCCTTGCCGCTGCCCGATTCTCCTTCTATCAGTACCGGGAAGGGAGAGGAGGCGAATTGCCGCATCTGGGCCCGCAGCTTTTCCGTCGCCGGACTGCGCCCTATCATTTCGATACCGCTGCTCGCCGTCCGGGTCGCATTGCCCAGCATGTCGAGCAACGTCCGGCGGAGGTGGTCCGGATCGGCCGGCTTGGCGATAAAGTCGGTGGCGCCCAACGCCCGCGCGTGCCGGGCATTGGCTTCGTCGTTCTGGCCGGACAGAACGACTATGAGCATGGCCGGTGCCAGTGCCAGCAATTCGGTGACCAACGCGAATCCCTCATCGGGTCGATGGGGTGTGGGTGGCAGGCCGAGGTCGACCAGGGCCAGGGTCGGTGGTTTCGCCTGCTGCCGTACCTTGGCCAAGGCTTCGCCCCGGCTGGCGGCCGGCAGGATGCGAAAATCGCGACGGAGAAAATAGGAAAGTGAATCGGCGATCAGCGGATCGTCGTCCACCAAGAGCAATGTGGGCTGGTCAGCGACTATGGGCACGGTCGTGAGAGGCGGGGGATCTTGAGTGGCGATCTTAGAGATTTTGCCCGGCGGCAAAACCCGGGTCAGATGGTGGATTCATTGCAATATCATCCCATGAGAAGCGGGGGCTTCGGGGACGAAGCGGCGATTTTGCTAGAATTACGAGGTTTTTCTCCTGTCACCACCCATGCTTGCCGAACCGCTCGTCGAACTTGCCGATGTCAATTTTGCCTATGGCCGTCGCCCCGTTCTGACGGGGATCAACATGACGATCCCCCGAGGCAAGGTGGTGGCCATCATGGGCATCTCGGGTGGTGGCAAGACCACGACCTTGCGGCTGATCGGCGGTCAGCTCAAAGCGACTTCGGGATCGGTACGTGTCGCCGGACAGGAGGTGGGTGCGCTGAACAGTCGCGAGCTCTACGAACTGCGCCGACGCATGGGCATGCTGTTCCAGTTTGGCGCCCTGTTTACCGATATTTCGGTGTTCGACAACGTCGCCTTTCAGATGCGCGAGCATACCGACCTGCCCGAGGATATGATCCGCGATCTGGTGATGATGAAGCTGCACGCCGTTGGTTTGCGCGGCGTTCATCAGTTGCTGCCGTCGGAGCTGTCGGGGGGAATGGCGCGCCGGGTGGCACTGGCTCGCGCGACTGCCCTCGATCCGATGCTCATCATGTACGACGAGCCCTTTGCCGGCCTGGATCCGATTTCCTTGTCCATCATCGGGGAATTGATCCGCAGTCTGAACGACGCGCTTGGCGCCAGTTCGATCATCGTTACGCACGACGTGCAGGAGTCGCTGAAGATCGTCGACTATATCTACTTCGTATCCAGTGGTCGTATCGTTGCCGAAGGCACGGCGGACGATATCCGCAATTCGACGGCGCCCTACGTGCATCAGTTTGTCTGGGGCGAGGCGGATGGCCCTGTGGCTTTTCACTACCCTGCGCCGCCCTATGGCGAGGACATTCAGCGGGAGGCCTACCGTGCTTGATGGACTGACCGCTTTGCTGCGCAAGCTGGGCAAGCAGGTAAACGATCGGCTCTGGCGCCTGGGATTCGCCAGCCGTTTCTTCCTGCTGACGCTGCTGTATTCGGGCACCGCGCTGCGTCGCTTCTTCCTTACCGTGCGCGAGATCTATTTCACGGGTGTCTTGTCGCTGGTCATCATCCTGGTGTCAGGACTGTTCGTTGGCATGGTGCTCGGCCTGCAGGGTTACGACACCCTGCAACGCTACGGCTCGGCCGAGGCGCTCGGTGTGCTGGTGGCGCTCTCGCTGGTACGTGAATTGGGTCCGGTAGTGGCGGCCCTGCTGTTTGCCAGTCGCGCCGGTTCGGCCATCACGGCCGAGATCGGACTGATGAAGGCGACTGAGCAGCTTTCGGCCATGGAGATGATGGCGGTCAATCCCATCGCCCGGGTGGTTGCGCCGCGCTTCTGGGCGGGAGTGATTTCGATGCCCATGCTTGCCGCGCTGTTTTCCGCCATGGGGGTGTTTGGCGGCTATCTAGTCGGCGTCCGCCTCATCGGTGTCGATGAGGGCTCTTTCTGGTCGCAGATGCAGGCATCCGTCGATTTTGGCGAGGACATCATGAACGGCGTCATCAAGAGCTTCGTGTTCGGCGTGATCGTCAGCTGGATCGCTGTCTTCGAGGGCTATGACGCCGAGCCGACCGCCGAGGGAGTTTCCGGTGCCACCACCCGTACCGTGGTGACATCGTCGCTGGCGATCCTCGCCGCCGATTTCATTCTTACCGCGTTTATGTTCCGGGGTGCCTGATGAACCGCTTGACACTAGATCTCTGGGTTGGTCTTTTCGTGGCCATCGGCCTCGCATCGCTGGGCTTTCTTGCCCTCAAGGTGGGCAATCTGAGCGCGGCCGGTATGGGCGAGGCATATCGCCTGGAGGCCAAATTTGATAACATCGGCGGCCTGAAAGTACGAGCCCCAATCAAGAGCGCGGGCGTGGTGGTCGGTCGCGTGACGGAAATCCGGTTCGATCCGGAAAACTACGTCGCCGTGGTCGGGATGCAGGTCGATGGCCGCTATAAGTTCCCTCGCGATACCTTTGCCACTATCAATACCTCCGGTCTCTTGGGCGAGCAGTACATCGGCTTCGAAGTCGGCGGCGACCCGGAGATGCTGAAAGCGGGCGACGTCATCAAGAAGACCCAGTCGGCCGTTGTGCTGGAGAAGCTGATC
>WBZL01004433.1_pt1 | contig 12163 bp, 9 predicted proteins | sample 5204291 | NCBI WGS metagenome assembly WBZL01 (sample SAMN12344345, study PRJNA552823) | activated sludge metagenome | biome: Activated sludge suspended growth; feature: Nitrification reactor; material: Wastewater; isolation source: activated sludge from nitrification reactor of wastewater treatment...
CATCCAGCATCCAGCCCCCAGTATCCAGCCCCCAGTATCAAGTATCAAGTATCAAGCATCCAGCATCAAACCTCCCCCCTCCAAACCCTCCCTTCCCACGCCCGCAGCGGCGCCACCGGTGATCCAACCGGACCATAATTCCCGGTCAGCCAGGAATATTCCCCTTCCCCCGGATGCGGCAGGTCAGCCAGTATCTCATCCGAAAAATTAAGGTATACGGCATAAACGCCGTTTTCATCCCATCGCTTGTAGGCGAAAAGGCGTTCATGGTCCATAGCCATCGGCTCGAAATCCCCGTAAATAAGGGTAGGATGCTGCTTGCGCAAGGCCAGCAGTTTTTGGTAGAAATAGAAGGTGGAATCCGGATCTTTCAGTACCGCATCGGCGTTGATGTGCGGATAGTTCGGGTTGACCTTGATCCAGGGCGCCTGCCCGGCAGTGAATCCCGCATTGGGGCTGTCTGTCCATTGCATGGGGGTGCGCACGTTATCCCGGCCCTGCCGGTGGATGCCTTTCATGAGCTGATCCAGGTCGGCGCCGGCCGTGGCTGCAGCCTTCCAGGCATTGAGGGTTTCGATATCCCGGTAATCTTCAATAGTTGAAAATGCAACATTGGTCATCCCGATTTCGGTGCCCTGGTAAAGGCTGGGCGTTCCGCGAAGGGTCAGCAGCAGGATGGCCAGCATCTTGGCCGATTCTACCCGGTACCGGTCATCATTGCCCCACCGCGATACCACCCGGGGGAAGTCGTGGTTGTCCAGGAAAATGCTGATCCAGCCTTCCTCACCCACGGCCCGGTGCCAATCCAGAAAAACCTGCTTGAATTCCGGCAGGCTCCAGGGCCGTACATCGAACTTGCTCTTGGGGCCCCAATCCAGGAACATATGGCCGAAATGGAAGATCATGCTGAGCTCTTTCCGGGACTCGCCGACGTACAGATTGGCCAATCCGGGCGGTACCCCGGGCGCTTCCCCCACCGTCATCACATCGTAATCCGCCAGGGCCTCCCGGTACATTTCCTGCAGGAATTCGTGCAGGCGCGGCCCATTGGCATACACCTCCTCCACCACTTTCCCAAAATCGGAAAAATCGGCGTCCGGGAAATCCAGTCGCTTTGAAATGAAAGGGATCACATCCATCCGGAACCCGTCGATGCCCTTGTCCAGCCAGAAACGCATCATTTTGTAGATTTCCTGCCTGACCCCGGGGTTCTCCCAGTTCAGGTCGGGTTGCCGCCTGGAAAACAAATGGAGGTAATACTCGCCCGTGGCCGGATCAAGCGTCCAGGCATCTCCGCTGAAGAACGACTGCCAGTTGTTGGGTTTTTCCGGTTTCCAGATATAGAAATCCCGGTACGGATTGTCCCTGGATTGGCGCGATGCCCTAAACCAGTCGTGTTCGTCAGAGGTATGATTCACCACCAGGTCCATCACCAGTTTCATACCGCGATCGTGGATGCCGGCCAACAGCTCATCAAAATCATCCATATTGCCGAATTCGGGCATGATGCTGTAATAGTCGCTGATATCGTACCCGTTATCGTCATTGGGTGAAGCGTAAATGGGCGAAAGCCAGAGAATGTCAACGCCGAGCTCCTTAAGGTAGTCCAGCTTTTCGATGATGCCGCGCAGGTCGCCGATCCCGTCGCCGTTGCTGTCCTTAAAACTGCGGGGGTAGATCTGATAAATCACGGATTCTTTCCACCAGGTTTGGGTCATGTTCCAGATTTTGGACAAAGTTGTGCAATTTGGCACTAAACCCGCAAACACAGCGTTTTTTTTTCGACCTTATTCGGTAATACTGCCGGAAGATGTACCTTTAAACCTAAATCCAAAACCAAATGCGAAATTGCTTGTTGCCCCTGTGCCTGGCGGTTATCATCACCTCCTGCAGAACCGGCCCGGAAGGACAAACAAATGGGACAGGGGTCTACTATTGGAAAACCTCCCTCGATTTTGACCGAAATGATCAGCGCCTGGCCGATTCCCTGGGCATCACCCGTTTCTATTTGCGCTATTTTGATGTGGACTGGAGCCCGACCCTCGGCATGGCAGTCCCCGTAGGCGAATTGCAGACGGGATGGGATCAACCCGTGGCGGGCATTGAAGATTTCCAGACGATCCCCGTTGTCTACATCGCCAACCGGGTGTTTACCCACGATCAGGACGTCGACGAACTGGCCGGCAAGATTTCGGACAAGCTGAAGCGGATGAATGATAACGTTTCCTACAGCGTTTATGCATCAGCCTGGCAGGAAGGACGACCCGATCTGGCTGAATTGCCTGCCGAACAGCTTTCCCAGGAAGTCGACTCCCTCCAGGATCACTTCCTCCGCCAGGTCCGGGAAATTCAGATCGATTGCGACTGGACGCCCGAGTCACGCGAGGCCTACTTTCGTTTCCTGAACGCGATGAAGGAAAAAAATCCCGGCCTCGAAATCTCCTTTACCCTCAGGCTTCACCAATTCCGCGACCCCGACGGCGCCGGCGTACCCCCGCTGAAAAAAGCGGTATTGATGTGCTATAATGTGGCGCCGGTCCATGAAAAGGAAACAGTCAACGCCATCTTTGACCCGGCCCTGATCGAGGGATACCTCAAACGCGGGGACTACCCGTTGGAAATGGATGCGGCCTTGCCGCTGTTTACCTGGGGCGCACTTTTTCACGAAGACCGGTTCAAAGGCCTGGCAAGCGGATTGTCTCCGGAAGACGTAACCGATAATCCGCTGTTTGAAAAAGCCGGCGAAAACAGGTATCGCTTCCTGAAGGATACCGTTTTTTATGATCAATTCATGCGCGAAGGCGATATTGTCCGGATGGACGGCCCGACCGTGGAAGGACTCAAATCCGTAACCGATCGCCTGGCTGGGATCAGCAAGGTGCATTCCCTCCTTTTTTTTGAATGGAACCCCGTAAAAATCAGAACTTATCATGCAAAAGAAATCAAGGATGCTTTTCAGGCTCGCCGCTAGCCTGAGCCTTTTGGCGCTTGCCCTCAAAGCCCTGCCCTGCGGAATCTTCTTTTTCGGAGAGGACTACCGCATCTCCTTTTTGAATCCTTATGTGATCGGAGAGGATTATTCGCCGTTTTTCTATTCTGCCGATTTACTGCACAGCTATCAGGGACCTGCTTACGGGGCCGACCGGAGCCGGAACTGCCGGGAATGGGCAAATGCCGTCGGTAGCCGAATCGATGAACAGGAAGTCAGAGAGGTCCTCTATCAAGGATCCCTGGACGACCTGCTGAACGCCGTGGAAGAAGGCGCAGCCACCCGGAAATTTCAAGGCAACGCCTTCTTTCAGACCTTGCTGAAACCGGAAAACAAAGATATCCTGGACTATCTGGTTTTCGCAAAACGCTATGAATATTATGCCAATTACTACGACCTGGACCCATGGGAAATGACCGACTATGAGTCAGCGCCCGAACCAAGCGCAGAGATCAAGGGCCTCAAAGACCTCGCCGGCGAGCGATTGAGCAATACCAGCAACCCTTTTTTGAAAAAACGGTATGCCTACCAATTGATGATCATGTGCCGGTATGATGGGGATGTCGCTCGGTTTATGGACCTCTATAGCCGCTATTTTGACAAAGACCCGTCCCCCGGCGTCCTGAACGATTGGGCCTTGCACCACCGGGCGGCTGTCGAAACGGATCCGGTCCGTAAAAATTTCCTCTACGGCCTGTCGTTCGCCCGCAATCCGGAAAAAGCCATCAATGCCTATATCCTTTTTGATAAGTACCTGCTGGATCGCATGCTCGGAATGGCGGCAAACAATAAGGAAAAGGCCGCACTATGCGCCCTGACTGAGGTGAAGAACCCAGGGCGTTCGCTGACCGGCATCCAACGGGTTTATGACCTGGATCCTCAAAGCAGCCTCCTGAGCCTGTTGCTCGTCCGGGAGATCAACAAGCTCGAAAACTGGGTATTGGGCGAAAAGTTGACGGGGTTCACACCGGTCGCAACGCCTTATGACGAGACCGCCGAAACCGGAGAAAACAGGGATTTTTACCGGGCTAAGAACCTGCAGAAAGACCTGGCTTACCTGAGCGAGGTCATGGCTTTCCTCCAACGGTTGGCGAAAGAAAAAAAGAGCGCCGTCTCAATGGATCTGCTGAACCTGTTTTGCGCACATACCGCCATGATGTTGGAAAAAGCAGACGAGGCCGGCGCGTATCTGTCCAGGATCGGCAGCCCCGGAAACTCCGTGATGGGGATCCAAAAGGCCAGAGAAGAGCTGCTGCTGCTGTTGTACGGTAAGGATATCAACGCCCCAGCCGTTCAGGGGAAAATGGCCGGCCTGCTTCAGTACCTGTCGGACCGCCTTGAAAACAGGCAGGAGGCAAAAAGGGATTTCAATTCGCTGCACCTGGCCATTTCCAAAAAATACGAAGATCAGGGAAATATTCCGCTGGCCTTCTTCTTTGCCAACCATGCGATCCACACCCCCCATGCTTTTGAGGAATCGATTTATTACGCATCCTCCTATTACACCCTGATCGAATACCTCGATTGGCGGGCTGCCCCCGGAGACATTGATGCGGTTTTGGCCGTTCTGGAAAAAAAGGATAAGACGCCCTTTGAACAATACCTGACCGCGGCATTCATGCCTTCCCGCAATGCTTTGCTGGACCTCAAGGGAACCATTCAGTTCAGAAGAAATGACCTGGCCGGCGCCGAAAAAGCTTTCGCCCGGGCAGACCAGGATTTTTGGAGTACGCGGTATGAATTTGCCCAATGGCTGCGCCGGGATCCTTTTTGGATAGTGGAACTGCCCAAAACCGGCGACAGTTTTCCGGATGCCAAAACCGAACTGGTCCGCCGAATGATCGAATTGGAAAAAACTGCGCAGGCCGACCAGTCCAAAGCGGGTGAAAATTACTTCAAGCTGGCCGTAGCCTGGTATAACTTCGCCTACTTCGGAAACAGTTGGATGATGTTCCGCTACTGGCGAGGCACCGATGACAGTCCGGAAAATTTTCCGTCCGGTGATCAGGACCTGGCCCAGGTTTATTTTTCCGGAAAACGTGTGAAGGAATACCTTGAGAAGGCCGCCGCAGCGGCAACAGATCCTGAATTGAAAGCCCGGATCGCGCTGTTGGACCGTAAAATCCAGGAAAACAGCATCTTTCTCGCCAACGATTACAGCAACATGTGGTGGTGGGAAAAAGAGGAAAAGGCTGCTGCCCGCCGAAAACTGAAAGCGCCCTATGATCAATGGCAGGATCAATACAAAGGTACAGCCTACTACCAATGGCTCATAGGTTCCTGTGATGAACTGGCAACTTATTTCGGCGGGAAATAGATCAATTCCGGCAGGTTATTCCCGTACGCGGGGCTTCAGCGTCAATATGGCCGAAACTACGTGCGAGTACCGGTTCTGCCCGTCGCCGATATCGGTAAAGGCGTAATCCACACGCAAGGCAGCCAGCGAAAAACCGACGCCCATGCTCGGTCGCATGCCCAGCCTTTCCGTGCCGTCAAAATCAGTCTCCGTCTGGAATTGGCCGATGCCGAGGCGCAGGAATAGAAAATCATTGTAAACCCCCTCCAACCCGAAAGCCGGGTCGACGCTGAACGGATTCCCCGAGATCAGGGTATTCCGTTTACCATCGGTTGTGACGATCAGGTCCAGTTCCGGCCGCAGAGAGGTTTTGGAGCCCAATGCAAATTTCCGGGAAGCTCCGAGGATCAGCTGCGGTTTGGTGATCTCTACGCTGTTGATCGGCACTTCGTTGTTGGTCAGCTCAAGCGTTTCCTTTTCCTCTTCTGTGAAATTGAACGACCATGCGTTGAACGTAGTGGTAATATCCCGGGCCAGCGCCCCGAATTGCCAGTCCCCCTTTTGGTATTGCAACCCGAGATCCACGCCGAAACCCCACGAAGTTGCAAAAGGACCGATTCGCCTGTGAACGACTTTTACGTTTCCTCCCAGGCTCAACCCCGGCCTGATCTCCCGGCCGTATGAGAATAGAAATGCATAATCAGCCGCCGAAAATTCCTTGATATTGTCGAAATTAACCGTCCCGTCATCCTCATAAAGGCTGAGGGTATTGGGTATGCCGTCGATCCCGAAGCGGATCAGGGAAACAGCCATCCTTCTTCCCGGATTATGGGTGGGCAGGGCTATCCCCAGATAATCGAACTTGCCCACACCGGCAAACCATTCCGCATGCATGGCCCCCAATTGAAGACCGGCCTCCGGCGATAAGCGGCTCAAGCCCGCAGGATTCCAATACCCCGATGTAACATCATCCACACCGGCGACTACCGCATTCCCCATCGCCTGCGCCTTCGCACTCACCCCGATAGAGAGGAATTCATTGCTGTATTTCTGACCGTAACCCGGCATCCCCATCTGCCAGACGAAAAAAGAGAGCAGCAAAAACCGAAACAAACCCGACGGTAAATATCTTTTCACCATTTCATCATTTTATTGGATCAAAACGCCCGATTCTCATTTTAAGTGTGCAAACCGCAATCCTCAGGAATCGAGGAATCGAGGAATTGAAGAATCGAGGAATCGAAGAATCGAGGAATCGAGGAATCCTACCCCCGATAATAAAAAATATAATCCGACGCCGGCGGTGCAATCCCCCGTTGCCGCAGCAGGATCGCAATCTGCGCCCGGTGGTGGGTCGAATGATTCAAAACATGCTGAAGGATTTCGGAAACCGTATTTTCAAAATCCTCTCCGCGGCTGTTTTTATACGCTATTGCAGCCTCGGGGTCACAATGGTCCAACACCTCAAGGGTTGCCCGGTTCAATTCGGCATCATAATCCCTTAATTCGTGCACGGGCCGCACCGCCCAGGCGTCAAATGGCTTTTGTTGCCCGTTGATCCGCTCCAGCCAGATGCGGTGTGCGTTCAGAATATGGCTCATGAAGCGGATTTCCTCCGCTCCGCCGTTCTCCAGCAGCGCATCTATGAACACGCCGTTTGCCCATTGGTTATAACCGAGGACTTTGGTAAAGTGCATTTTGATCTCCATAGTCGGCTTTTTTCATAATTTCGCAAAAGTAATACCCCGGCGCCGGATTTCCTCGGGCCGCCGGATATCCGGCAATTTCGCCAAACAAATTTCCCACATGAAAAAATTAACCGCCGTCCTCATTTCAGCTCTGGCATTCCTCCCCGTTTTCGGACAAATGCCCCTTATCCTCCCGCTCAGAGACCAGGCCGCCGTACGCGATCAATGGCTCTCCGAAAAAATCCACAGCGTGCTGCCTGACCTGATGCGGCGGGAAAATATCGATATGTGGGTGCTGATCTCCCGGGAATACAACGAAGATCCCGTACTCAAGACCATGCTGCCCGCACTTTGGCTTGCCGCCCGCCGGACAACCATGCTGGTGATCTATGATACAGGCTCGGAACTCGAAACCCTGGCCTGCGCCCGTTATGACATCGGGGATACCTTTAAAAAATCCTGGGACCCCGACCGGCAACCCGATCAGTGGCAAAGGCTGGCGGAGATCATCGCCGAAAGGAATCCTGAAAAGATCGCCGTCAACAGGTCCGATCACTTCGGTCTGGCGGATGGCATTTCATCCTGGCATTACGACCGCTTGAAGGCCGTCCTCCCGCCGGACTTGCAAAACAGGGTCACCTCCGCCGAAAAACTGGCGATTGGCTGGCTCGAAACCCGCATCCCCGCAGAGATGACGGTCTATCAGCAAATCGTTCGGATTGCCCACGAAATCATAAGAGAGGGGTTTTCGGATGAAGCCGTTCAACCGGGCGTTACGACGACCGAGGATCTGGTCTGGTGGTTTCGCGAGCGAATTCGCGGACTGGGCCTCGAAACCTGGTTCCATCCCACCGTGGATATCCAACGAGCCGACCCCGAAAATTTTGACCACCTGCGCGCTTTTTCCAAACGTCCGGACGAACAGGTTATCCAGCCCGGCGATCTGATCCATGTCGACTTCGGCATCACTTATCTCGGACTGAACACGGATACCCAGGAAAACGCCTATATCCTGAAACCAGGTGAAACGGATGCCCCGGATGAACTGAAAAACGCCTTTGGAAAAGGCCTCCGCCTGATGGATATCCTGACACAGGAATTCCGCCCGGGCCGCACCGGCAACGAGATACTGGCCGCCGCCCGCGCAAAAGCCGTGGAAGAAGGGCTTAAGCCTTCTATTTATACCCACCCGATCGGCTACCACGGGCACGCCGCTGGCCCAACCATCGGAATGTGGGACCAACAGGGCGGCGTACCCCACACCGGCGATTACCCGATGTACCCCAATACCGCTTACTCCATCGAACTGAACACAGCCGTATTCCTCGAAGCCTGGAAAAAAGAGATCCGCATCATGATGGAAGAGGATGCCTTCTTTGACGGCAGCTCGGTCAGGTATATTGACGGACGCCAAACAAGGCTGTTCCTCATCCCAAAACCAGCCGACGAACCCGGAAAGTAATTTTTGGGCCTCCAACCGTCAACTTTGCCCGGCAGATCCGGCAATAATATTGTCCGGTCTTTTGTAAATGCCAAACTTTATTTCTGATACCGTTTTCCGGGACGGGCCGCACAATTTTTAGTACGGGGGACGGGCCGCAACAAAACCAAATATTTTTTTTATTCAGCCATTGTTTTTCGGATCAAAAGCTATACCTTTGCATTCGCTTTTCGGGGAGGGGTATGTTATGCCGCCGTTAAAACCCTTTAAAGGCAAGGTTTACAAGAGTTTTTAATCGAAAAAATTATGCCAACCATTAATCAGCTTGTTCGCCACGGGCGGCGGAAAGTAGAAGTAAAAAGCAAATCGCGCGCATTGGATGCATGCCCCCAGAAACGTGGCGTATGTACCCGTGTATACACTACTACGCCGAAAAAACCCAACTCGGCCTTGCGCAAGGTGGCTAAGGTTCGTCTGACCAACCAGATCGAGGTGATCGCCTACATTCCTGGCGAGGGTCACAACCTCCAGGAGCACTCCATCGTGCTTATCCGCGGAGGCAGGGTGAAAGACCTTCCCGGTGTTCGCTACACCATCGTTCGCGGCGCTTTGGATACGGCAGGTGTAAACGATCGCAAACAAAGCCGCTCGCGGTACGGAACCAAGAGACCTAAAAAATAATAATTATGTTTTGGTACCTGCCCCCGGCAGGCGAAACCGCTAATTGACAACCATGAGGAAAAGAAAACCCAAATTGAGATTCATCGCACCAGATCCTCGCTATCAGGATCCGATGGTCACCCAATTTGTCAACAACATGATGTGGGAAGGCAAAAAAGGAACCGCCTTCCGTATTTTCTATGATGCAATGGACATCGTCAAAGAGCGCACCGCTCAGGATGAACACGGCATCTGGAAAAAAGCCCTTAACAACGTAATGCCTCAGGTGGAGGTTCGCAGCCGCCGTATCGGTGGCGCTACCTTCCAGATCCCGACCGAGATCCGCGCAAAGCGCAAGGTTTCCATCGGGATGAAATGGCTGATCCGCTTCTCCCGCGCCCGCAGCGGCAAGGGAATGGCCGAAAAACTGGCCGCCGAAGTGATCGCAGCCAGCAAAGGCGAAGGCGCAGCAGTCAAACGTAAGGAGGATACCCACAAAATGGCCGAATCCAACCGCGCGTTCGCTCACTTCCGTGTTTAATTTGATTTCGTATTTATAAATCCCGTGAAGGATTAATATCATGGCAAAGGATTTAAAATTCACCAGAAACATTGGTATCGCGGCGCACATCGACGCCGGTAAAACGACCACAACCGAGCGCGTACTCTATTATACCGGTCTTAGCCACAAGATCGGCGAAGTACACGACGGCGCAGCTACCATGGACTGGATGGAGCAAGAACAGGAACGCGGTATCACCATCACCTCCGCCGCCACCAAAACCAGCTGGCGTTGGAAAGACCAGGAATACACCGTTAACATCATCGATACTCCGGGCCACGTGGATTTCACGGTTGAGGTTAACCGCTCCCTCCGCGTTCTGGACGGGCTGGTGTTCCTCTTCTGCGCCGTCAGTGGCGTAGAGCCGCAGTCGGAAACCAACTGGCGCCTGGCTGATAACTATAAAGTGCCCCGTATCGGTTTCGTCAACAAAATGGACCGCTCAGGCGCCGACTTCTTTTCCGTCGTCAATGACGTGAAAGAAAAACTCGGCTCCGTAGCTATCCCGCTCCAGGTGCCCATCGGCGCCGAAGAGCGCTTCAAAGGCGTTGTCGATCTGATCACCAACCAGGCAATCGTTTGGAACGAACACGACCAGGGAATGACCTATGAGGTCATCGAAACCCCGGAAGACCTCGTCGAAACCGTTGCCGAATGGCGTGAAAAACTGCTTGAGGCCGTCGCTGAATACGACGAGACCCTCATGGAGAAATATTTCGAAGATCCCGATTCCATCTCTCCGGATGAAATGCGGGCCGCTATCCGCTCTGCGGTTTGCGATATGAAATTCGTACCCATGATGTGCGGTACGGCGTTCAAAAACAAAGGCGTACAGGCAGTACTCGACGCAGTTTGCGCTTTCCTGCCTTCTCCGCTGGATGTGGACGCCGTCAAAGGGACCAACCCGGATACGGAAGCGGAAGAAATCCGCCGCCCATCCGTTGACGATCCCTTTGCAGCCCTCGCATTCAAGATCGCTACCGACCCCTATGTAGGCCGTCTGGCTTTCATGCGCGTCTATTCCGGCGCACTGGATGCAGGTTCCTACGTGCTCAATACGCGTTCGGATTCCAAAGAACGGATCTCGCGCTTGTATCAGATGCACGCCAATAAGCAGAACCCGATCGACCGGGTAGAAGCCGGCGATATCGCCGCAGCCGTTGGTTTCAAGGACATCCGCACCGGTGATACGCTTTGCGCACTCGACAAACCCATCGTTCTGGAAAGTATGGTCTTCCCCGAGCCCGTTATCGGTATCGCCGTGGAACCCAAATCCCAGAAAGATATGGATAAACTTGGCCTGGCCCTCGCCAAACTGGCTGAAGAGGACCCGACCTTCCGCGTGCGTTACGACGAAGATACCAACCAGACCGTTATCAGCGGTATGGGTGAATTGCACCTCGAAATCATCGTCGACCGCCTCCGCCGCGAGTTCAAACTCGAGGTCAACCAGGGCGCCCCGCAGGTGAACTACAAGGAAACCCTCACCCAGATGGTTACCCACCGCGAACGCCTCAAGAAACAGTCCGGTGGCGCCGGCTTGTTCGCCGATATGGAATTCGAACTCGGCCCGGCCGACAAGGAATTCCTGGAATCAGAAGACTTCAAGAGCGGCAAACTCAAACTCCAGTTCGTCTGGGGTATTGTCGGCGGCTCTATCGATAAGAACTACATGAAGCCGATCCAGGATGGTTTCAAAGCCATGATGGACGGCGGTATTCTGGCCGGTTACAATATCGACAGCATGAAAGTCCGCGTTTTTGACGGTTCTATGCACGCTGTGGACTCCAAACCGATCGCCTTCGAACTTTGCGCCAAGGACGGCTTCCGCGCCGCCGCGCCCAAAGCCAAGCCGGTGATCCTGGAACCGATCATGAAACTGGAAGTCGTTACGCCCGATGATTACGTCGGCGCCGTGATCGGTGACCTCAACCGCCGCCGCGGTTTGCCGAAAGGGCAGGATTCCCGCCCGGGCGGCGCCGTAGCCATCCAGGCTGAAGTGCCCCTGGCAGAAATGTTCGGCTATGTCACCTCCCTGCGGACCATCACCTCGGGCCGGGCCAGCTCCAGCATGGAGTTCTCCCACTACAACCCGGCGCCGGAAGGTATCGCCAAGGAAGTTATTGAAAAAGCAAAAGGCTTGGTTAAAGCCTGAATTAAATAAGGTCCAGGGGGAGTCCGGGACAAAAGCGTCAAGGCTCCCCCTGGATTAACAACCTAAAAATTTGACATAATAATTCGTTGAAGGCATGAATCAGAAGATCAGAATCAAACTCCGTTCTTATGATCACAATCTGGTGGATAAATCTACCGAGAAAATCGTAAAAACGGTCCGTAACAGTGGAGCTATTGTAGCTGGACCGATTCCGCTGCCCACCGAGAAGAATATTTATACCGTGCTCCGTTCACCGCACGTCAATAAGAAGTCTCGGGAGCAGTTCCAGTTGCGTACCCACAAGCGCCTCATCGAGATCTACACGCCCACCCAGAAAACGGTAGATGCCCTTTCTAAATTGGAACTGCCGAG
>WBZL01004435.1_pt1 | contig 12162 bp, 9 predicted proteins | sample 5204291 | NCBI WGS metagenome assembly WBZL01 (sample SAMN12344345, study PRJNA552823) | activated sludge metagenome | biome: Activated sludge suspended growth; feature: Nitrification reactor; material: Wastewater; isolation source: activated sludge from nitrification reactor of wastewater treatment...
CCAGTCCGCCGCACGGGTCGATCGTGTCGCGAGCCGGGTCCCCTGCCCCTCGCCCCTTGACCCACTGTTGATACCCGACAGCTGAGGCGGCACGGATGGTGCACCCACCACAACCCACCACCTGCCTCATGAGCCCCGACCGCAACTGGCTCTGCCTCGCCCTGCCCCGCCTCGCGCTGGACCTGATCGATCGCGCACAGGCGCAGGCGCCGGCGGCTGCACCGCGGGTGGTGATCGATGGGCCCGAGCAGCGCGCCGAGGTGCACCTGGCGGATGCCGCAGCGGCAGCCTGCGGGGTGCGCGCCGGGCAGCGGCTGGCGGCGGCACAGGCGCTGGCGCCGCTGGCAATCCATCGCCGCGACCGCCTGGCCGAGCGCCAGATGCTGGAACACCTGGCCGGCTGGGCGTATCGCTACACCAGCCGCGTCTGCCTCGAAGGCCAGGACGCCCTGCTGCTGGAACTCGGCGGCAGCGCGCGCCTGTTCGGTGGCGACGATGCCCTGCGCGGGCTGATCGAGGCCGACCTGGCGCAGCTCGGTTTCCTCGGATTGCTGGGCTACGGCGCCACGCCGGCCGCCGCGCGGCTGCGTGCCGAGGTGGCGCGGCGGGATCCAGCGCGTTCCGGCCTGTTGTACCCGCTGGCACCGGTCGCGCTCGGCGACAGCGCGCTCGACAGTCGCACCGTGGCCACGCTGGCGGCCACCGGCGTGCGCACCCTGGGCGAACTGGCGAAACTGCCGCGCGCCGGCGTGGCACGTCGCTTCGGCCAGCCGGTGCTGGATTACCTCGGCCGTTTGCGCGGCGAACTGCCTGAGGCGCTGGAACTCTACCGCCCGCCCGACAGCTACCACGCCTGGCTGGAGCTGCCGGCCCCCTGCGCCAGCACCGAGGCGCTGGCCTTCCCGCTCAAGCGCATGCTCGGCGACCTCGCTGCGGTGCTGGTCGCGCGCGATGGCGGCGTGCAGCACTTCCTGCTGCGCTTCGCGCTGGAATCGGCATGCCGCAGCGACGAGCTGCGCCCCGGCATCGGCGACATCTGCCAGTTGCAAGTGGGCCTGATCGAACCCAGCCGCGATGCCGCGCACCTGTACGGACTGACCCGCGCGCGGCTGGAGCGGATGCGCTTCCCGCGCCCGGTGCTCGGCATCCACCTGGAAGTGGCGTGTCTGCCGACGCTCGCGCCGAAGCCCCAGGACCTGTTCGGCGACGAAAACCAGTCCGGCGCGCTGGCACCATTGATCGAGCGGCTGACCGCGCGCCTGGGCGAGGCTGTGCTGTTGCGCCCGCAGTGGATTGCCGATCACCGTCCGGAATACGCCAGCCGCTGGCGCCCGAATGCCGACGGGCCGCCGCAGATCCGACCCGGCGCAGGCGCGTCGCCCGATGCCCCGCGCCCGACCTTCCTGCTGCCCGAGCCGCTGCCGATCGATGTCACCGCGGTGATGCTGATCTCCGGCGCCGAGCGCATCGAGTCCGGCTGGTGGGACGACGACGATGTGCGCCGCGACTACTACCTCGCCGAGGTCATCGACGCCACCCGCATGTGCGCACCGGGCGCGGCGCGACAGGCGCTGGCGGCGTCCGTGTCCGGCGGCGCCCGGGCAGACCCGCACGCCCGCGACAGCTTCCAGCCCAGCCCCGGCGCCCGCGCCTGGGTCTACCAGGACCTGCGCCAACCGGAGTGCTGGTACCTGCACGGGTGGTTTGCCTGAGCTGAGGGTGAAAGCGAAAAGGCGGGGCAAGGGTCAAGGGGCAAGGGACCAACTCCTGAGCACATTTGGGAAGTGACGCAAGGCCGAGTCCACCGCGTGGCATCCGCGTGCCGCATGGCTGGTCCCCTGTCCGCTAGCCCCCTGTCCCGCTTCTGCGACCAACCCCGGAGCACATTCGCGAAGTGACGCAAGGCCCAGCCCGCCGCATGGCGGGTCCCCTGCCCCTCGCCCCCTGCCCCGCTTCTCCGGCACCCACACGTCTACCGTTCAGGTCCGCTTCGGCAGGATGAGTCGGCCGCTGCTGGAGAGCCATCGATGAGCCAACCAAATCGCGCGCTGGTGTGGATGCTGGGCTTCCTCGGGCTGGTCGCACTCGCCTGCGCTGCCCTGTTTCAGCCGCTGCTGACCGCTTTCGGCGCGACGCCGATCTTCAACGGCGTGATCCTGCTGGTGTTCCTGGTCGGCGTGCTGGCCAATGTGCGCCAGGTCTCGCGGCTGCAGCACGAGGTCAACTGGATCACCCACTTCCGCCGCTCGAACCCTGAGCGTGCGCATGCGCCGCCGGTGTTGCTGGCGCCGATGGCGCAGATGCTGGCACGCAGCGAGCGCCGGCCGCTGACGCTGAACACCGCGTCGATGCGCTCGATCCTCGACAGCGTGCACCTGCGACTGGAGGAACAGCGCGATTTGTCGCGCTACCTGGTCGGCCTGCTGATCTTCCTCGGCCTGCTCGGCACCTTCTGGGGCCTGCTCAAGACCATCGGCTCGGTCGGCGAGATCATCGGCGGCATGACTGCCGGCGCCGATGCGGTGGCGATGTTCGAGACCCTGAAAACCCGCTTGCAGGCCCCGCTGTCCGGCATGGCGACCAGCTTCTCGACCTCGCTGTTCGGCCTCGCCGGCTCGCTGGTGCTGGGCTTCCTCGACCTGCAGGCCGCGCGCACCGCCAATCGTTTCTACACCGAGCTGGAAGACTGGCTTTCCGGCATGACCAAGCTGAGTGGCAGCAGCGGCATGGCGGTCGAGAGCGACACCTCGGTACCAGCCTATGTGCAGGCGCTGCTGGAGCAGACCGCCGATGGCCTGGAGCGGATGCAGCGCGCGATCGTCGACAGCGAACGCGAGCGGCGCGCCAGCGCCGAGCAACTGGTCGAGCTGAATGCGCAACTGGGCAAGCTCGGTGAGTTGCTCGGACGCGAGTCTCGCGGGCTGAGCGAGCTGGCGCAGTCGCAGCAGGAGTTGCGCGGCGTGCTCAAGGCGATGGCCCAGGCGCAAGGCGGCGGCCACCAGCTGAGCGAGGAACTGCGTTCCGAGTTCCGCCTGCTGACGCGCACCATCGCCGCGGCGATGGAGCACAAGCGGCCGGCCGCCTGAGGCCGCCGCGATGAGCACCCTCGCCTCGCGCCGCCGACGCTCGATCGACTTCTGGCCGGGCTTCGTCGATGCCCTCAGCTCGCTGCTGATGGTGCTGGTGTTCGTGCTGCTGATCTTCACGGTCGGCCAGTTCGTGCTTTCCGACGCGCTGTCCGGCCGCGACAAGGCGCTCGCCGCGCTGAATGCCGAGCTGGCCGAACTGGCGCGCAGCCTGTCGATGGAGCGCGAAGCCAAGCTCAAGGCGGAATCACGGGTGGGCGAGCTGTCCGCCTCGCTCGCCAGCACCGCCGGCGAACGCGATACCCTGCGGTTGTCGCTGGACCAGACCCAGGCCACGCTGACCCAGACCCAGGCACAACTGGAGGGCAGCGAGTCGGAAGTCGCACGCCTGACCGCCGACATCAACGCGCTGGCCGAGCTGAAGAAGCAACTCGAGAGCGAAGTTGCATCGCGCCTGGCGGAGCTGGAGGAAAACCAGGAAAAGCTCGCGGTGCAGACCGACCTCAGCGCCAAGTCCGCAGCGCAGGTGGAACTGCTGAACCGCCAGGTGGCCGCCTTGCGCCAGCAACTCGCCGAGCTGTCGGCCTCACTTGACCTGGCGAAGGCCCAGAGCAAGGCGAAGGATGTGCGCATCGAGGAGCTGGGCAAGGAGCTGAACCTGGCGCTGGCCAACAGGGTCAACGAGTTGCAGCGCTACCGTTCGGACTTCTTCGGCCGATTGCGCGAGGTGCTGGGCAACCGCGCCGACATCCAGATCGTCGGCGATCGCTTCGTGGTTCCCTCGGAGCTGCTGTTTGCCTCTGGCACCGACGAACTGACGCCCGCGGCGCAGGCGCAGCTCGACCAGTTGGCGCAGACGCTGCTGGAAGTCACCGCGGAAATCCCGCCGGAGATCGACTGGGTGCTGCGCATCGACGGACACACCGACAAGCGCCCGATCCGCACCGCGCGCTTCCCGTCCAACTGGGAACTGTCGACCGCGCGCGCGATCGCCATCGTCAAGCACCTGGTGGTGTCCGGCATCCAGGCCAACCGACTGGCGGCGAACGGCTTCGGCGAGTTCCGTCCGCTGGACCCGGCGGAAACCCCGGCGGCCTACGCCATCAACCGGCGCATCGAGATCCAGCTGACCAATCGCTGAGCCGCGCTATCGGTTCCCCCATCGCAGACGCCCGCGAAAAAGTAGCTCAGTCGTCGACCAGGGTGCAGGCGTGTACCTGCTGGGGTTTTCGCGGGGGATACCAGCCGTCGTCGCGCGCCAGCGCGGCGGCGGCCTCGATCGTCGCGTAGTGAATGTCGACGATGTCGCCGACCTGTGGGGCGTAGCCGCCGGCCATGCTCACCGCTACCGGCAGCGTGTGCCGACGGCAATGGTCGAACACCATCTGGTCGCGTTGGCGCAGGCCTTCCTTGCTGAGTTCGAGGTAGCCCAGCGCATCGCCCGCAAAAGGGTCCGCACCCGCGAGGTAAATCACTGCATCCGGTCGTGACTGCGCCTGGACGTAGGCCAGGTTGCGTTCCAGCACGGCGAGGTATTCGGCATCGCCGGTGCCCGCCGGTAGCGCCACGTCCAGGTCGCCCTGCGGCTTGACCGCCGGGTAGTTGCGCGCGCAATGGATCGAGAAGGTGTAGATGCTCGGGTCGTCGCGACAGATCCTGGCGGTGCCATCGCCCTGGTGCACATCGAGGTCGATCACCAGCACGCGGCGCGCCAGTCCGAGCGCCTGCACATGGCGCGCGGCGACCACGCTGTCGTTGAAGATGCAGTAGCCCGCGCCGTGCCCGGCGGCGGCGTGGTGCGTGCCACCTGCCAGGTTCACTCCAACGCCGCAGCCCTCGATGGCGCTGCCCAGTGCCGCCATCATCGCGCCGGACACCCGCCGTGTGCGTTCGGCCATCTCCGGGGACCATGGAAAGCCGATGCGCCGTTGCTCGGCGGCGCTGAGTGTCCCGTCGCGCACCTTGGCCATGTAGTCGGCGGTGTGCGCGCGCAGTACCGCGGTGTCATCCGCGCGCGGCGCCTCCAGCAGGCGGGCGCCCAAGGACGGGAGACTGGCCTGCACCCGCTCGTGCAGCAGGCGGTATTTCGCCATCGGAAACCGGTGCCCGGCGGGCAAGGGCAGCACGAAGCGGTCGCTGGTATAGATGTTCATGAACGCGCAACCGGGCATGCGGCACGGGGTGCGGGAAGAGTGCTTGCGCGAGCTGCCGCTCGCATCCCCCAGGTCACCTCGCCGGCAGCAGCGGCAAGGGATCGACCGGTTTGCCGTTCTTGCGCACTTCGAAATGCAGCAGCACGCGGTTGGCGGCGTTCTTGCCCATCTCGGCAATCTTCTGACCGGACTTGACCTTGTCGCCTTCCTTGACCAGGCGCACGCGGTTGTGGCCGTAGGCCGAGAGCAGCTCCGGCGAGTGCTTGACGATGATGAGCTCGCCGTAGCCGATCAGTCCGGCGCCGCTGTAGACCACCTCGCCATCGCGCGCGGCGCGCACCGGCTGGCCGGCCTCACCGGCGATGTCGATGCCCTGCCGCGTGGGATCACCGGCGGCATAGGTGCCGACGACCTTGCCGGGCGTCGGCCAGATCCAGCCGGCGGCGCTCGGCTTGCTGCCGGCGATGTCCGTGGCGCCGGTGACCGGGGCTGCGGTGGAGGGAGCAGTCACCGTGGCCGGGGCGGTCGGTGGATTGGCGGGTGCCGGAGTCGGAGCTGCCGTCGTCGTGGCAGGCGTTGTTGCCGCCGCGGGGCGCGCGGGTTGCGTCGTTGCCGCACCAGCGGCGACCGTCGGCAAGGGCGCATCGGGTTCGAACACCGGCGCAGCTGAAGTGGACGCGGTCGACGGGCCCGCCGAAATCGGCTGCGCGCCTTCCGGCAGGGTCACGCCCAGGTTCGGATCGTAGCCGGGACCCGGGGCGGGCCTGCTGGCAGCGGCCGGCGCGCCGGCGGTTGCCGCAGGCGTCGCTGCGGCGCCTACGCGCTCGGCGTTGGCCGGCGGCGGTGCGGCTGCGACCGCCGTTGCCGTGGCGGAGGCGGCCGGACGCGCCGGTGATGCCGCCGGGGCCTTGCGCTCGCTGACTCGCAGGCGTTGTTTGGGATAAATGGTGTATGGCGCCTCGATGCCGTTCCAGGCAGCGAGATCGCGGTAGTCCACGCCGTATTGCAGCGAGATCTTGTACAGCGTGTCGCCCGGCTGCACGGTATAGCTGTCGCCTGCCGTCGCGCTGGGTGTGGGGCGGTGCACCGGCGGCGGGGCTGATTCGTCGGCCGGTTGCACCATGACCGAGCGGGTGCAGCCAGCCAGGGCCACGGCGGCCGCCAGCAGAGACAGGCGCAAGGCGCTCAAAGCACGCCCCGAACCAGCGGAACGAAGCTCACCGCACCCAGATTCTCCCGCGACCATCCGTCCGTCCCCCGAACCATGCGTATCAATGTCTGTTGCCCGGCCGGCCCGAGCGGCGCGACGGCGACACCGCCGACCGCCACCTGGTCCAGCAGCGCCGGATCCAGCGAATCGCGCGCGGCGGTGACGATCAATGCGTCGAACGGCGCATGTTCGCGCCAGCCGATATTGCCATCATCGTGCTTCGAGCGGATGTTCTTGTAGCCGAGCTGGCGAAAGCGCTTGCGCGCCTGACGCAGAAGCTCGTCGATGCGTTCGACGGTGTGCACTTCGCCGACCAGTTGCGACAACACCGCCGCCTGGTAGCCAGAGCCGGTTCCAATCTCGAGCACCTTCGTCGGCACCCGGTCGCGCAGCAGCGTGGCGGTCATCAGCGCCACCACATAGGGTTGCGAAATGGTCTGGCCCATGCCAATCGGCAATGCGGTGTCCTCGTAGGCGCGACTGGCCAGCGCCTCATCGACGAACAAATGACGCGGCACGCGGCCGATGACTTCGAGCACGCGTGGATCGCCGATGCCCTGGGCCTTCAGCCGCTCGACCAGTCGGTCGCGCGCGCGCTGCGAGGTCATCCCGGTCCCCTGGGCAACCACCGGTGGCGGCGCGTGGAAGCGGGTCATCGCAGCGTGGCGACCCAACTGGCGACCTTGTCGAGCGCGGTGTAGCGCGTCAGGTCGACGGTGATCGGAGTGATCGAGATGTAGCCTGCACGCACGGCGTGGAAATCAGTGCCGGGACCCGCGTCCTGTTCCGGGCCCGCCGGTCCGATCCACCAGATCGGCCGGCCGCGCGGATCGGCCTGCGGAATGCAGGGCTCCGAACGGTGGCGATGTCCGAGCCGGGTGACCTCGAAGCCGCGGATCTCGTCCCATGGGCGGTCGGGGACATTCACGTTGAGGATGGTGTCGGCCGGCAGCGGGTCTTCCAGCAGCCGCGCAACCAGCCGCAGCGCGGCGCGGGCGGCGGTCTCGTAGTGCTGGCCCGTGTGGTCGCGCGTGACCAGCGACACGGCGATTGCCGGCAGGCCCAGGAAGCGCCCTTCCATCGCGGCCGCCACCGTGCCCGAATACAGCACGTCGTCACCCAGGTTGGCCGAATTGTTGATCCCGGAGACCACGATTGACGGCTCCGAGTCGAGCAGGCCAGCCAGCGCCAGGTGGACGCAGTCGGTCGGGGTGCCGGCCACCCGGTGGCGTCCGTTCGCGAGCGCCGTCACCCGGATCGGCTGGTCCAAGGTCAGCGAGTTGCTGGCGCCGCTGCGGTCGCGGTCGGGCGCCACCACGCTGACTCGGCCCAATTGGGCCATGTGCGCGGCAAGCACCTGGATCCCCGGCGCATCGACCCCGTCATCGTTGCTGATCAGTACGTGCATACAAACTCTCGCAGGCCAGCCGGCGATAATAGCAATGCCATGCCGCCACAGACTCCCGGCGCCCGATGAAGCGTGTCCCGCAACCGTCATGACGACTGCGCCACCCGCATTGTGATATTCCCTGGTGGTGACCGGGGCCAAGCGTTCCTGCCTGCCCCTCCCCGGCCCTTCCCGACATCGGGGAGGGAACTACCGCCCAGTCGAGCTTCCCTTGCCTGAACGACGTTTACCGCAGCCCAGCGCAGAGGATCGCGAGTTGTTCCGCGACGCGATCGGGCCGGTGCGTGTGATCGCGACCGAGTCCGACCCGCGCGCGCAGACACGCCCTGCGCCGGCGCCTGAGCCGCGCCAGTCGCTGGCCGACGAGCGCCAGGTGCTGGCGGAGTTGTTGGCGCAGGACGAGGTGCTGGTGGGCCTGGCCAGCGGCGATGCGCTGTCGCACCTGCAGGACGGCTACCCGCCCAAGTTGCTGCGCCAGCTGCGCCGCGGGCAATTCGTGATCGAAGACGAACTCGACCTGCACCACCTGCGGCTGCACGAGGCACGCGCCCTGCTGTCGCAGTTCCTCGCCGAGTGCCGCAAGGGTGGCCGCCGCTGCGTGCGCATCGTTCACGGGAAGGCGCGCGGTTCCGACCAGGGCAGCGTGATCAAGGCGATGACCGACCGGGTTCTGCGCCAGCGCGCGGATGTGATCGGCTACACCTCGGCCCGCCCCCAGGAGGGCGGCACTGGCGCCGTGCTGGTCCTGCTGAAAGACGCCTGATCAGCTCCCGACGACGCGACTGGTCAGCGCGCTGACCCGGGCCGTGGCAAGCAGCATGTTCAGACGGTCGAGCAGCACCGGCTTGGTGAGCCACTCGTCGACACCGGGCGGCAGCACCTTGGGTGCGAGGTGACCGGAAATGATCGCCACGCGAGTGCCCTCCATATTGGCTTCGGTGGCGCGCAAGGAACGCGCCAGGTCGGGGCCGTTGCCATCCGGGAGCTCCACATCCAGCAGCACCAGGTCGTAGTGCGCAGCGGCCACGCGGGCACGCGCCTCCTTGGCCGACGCGGCCTGATCGACCTCACACTCGAGTACTTCAAGCTGGCTGCGCAGCGCCAGTGCGACATCCTCGTCGTCGTCGACCATCAGCACGTGCAGGCCGGTGCCCTGCGCGCGCTCCAGACGTTCAGTGGTGTCGAGGTTGGCCGCACAGGCCTCAAGCGTCAGCTCGAAGCGGAACTGCGCCCCCTTGCCTGGGGCGCTGTCGACCTGGATCTGGCCGCCCATCAGACGCACCAGGTCGGCCGAGATGGCAAGGCCAAGACCGGCGCCTGCTCGATGGCGCTGTCCCGCGCGGCCCTTGGCGAAGGGCTCGAACAGGCGTTCGATGTCGTCCGGGTCGATGCCGGGGCCGGTGTCGCGTACCGCGAAGCTGACGCGCACGCGGTTGTCGCTGGAGCGTGCGCGTACCCGCAAGCTGAGGTTGATCGCACCGCGCTCGGTGAACTTCAGGCTGTTGCCCAGCAGGTTGCCAAGCACCTGCTGCAGGCGTTCGGCGTCCGCCAGCACCAGGTCAGGCAGGTCCGGGCCGAGATCCAGCTGGAGAGTGAGCCCCTTTTCGCGGGCTCGCGGCAGGTGCAGCTGGTACAGGCTCTCGGCGAGCAGTCGCAGCGAAGCTGGCTGCAGCGACAAGCTCAGCCGACCCGACTCAATGCGTCCGCGGTCCAGCAGGTCCTGGGCGAGTTTCTCGATGGTGGCTCCGGCTGCCCTGATGGCTTCGACCATACTGCGCTGAGCGGCGTTGATCGGCGTCTTCAGCAGCAGCTCCGACAATCCAAGCACGCCGCCGATGGGGTTGCGCAGCTCATGGCTGGTCTGGGTCAGAGCGCGCAGGCGTGCGTCCAGTGATTGCTGCAATCGCGCATTGGAGCGCCGCTGGGCGGCGAAGTAGACCGCCATCACCAGCACCACGGCGATCGACAGCAGCACCAGGAAGATCGTCAACTGGTTGCGTTGTGACAGCGCGCGTTCGCGCTCGCGTGCCAACGTGGCCTCGCCTTCCAGGCGCATCATTTCCAGTGCCTGCTCGGCATAAGTCAGGCGCGCGTCGAAGTCGTCCGAGGCCGATGCGCGGTCGCTCCTGGAGACGTCTGACTCGAGCGTCAGCAGGCGGTTGAGCATCTGCGCCCATTCGCTGTCCCTGGGCTCGGACATGAGCTTGACCGAAACCTGCTCGCGCACCACTCGCAGTTCGTCGCGAGCCAGCCCGAGGTCACGAAAGGACCGAAGGGCAATGGCCATCTCCCGCTCCGCTGTTTCGCGGTCACCGGCGTCCATGGCCGCCAGACCGAGCAGCTCGTGCGCCAGCCCGGAGAGCTGCGAATTCTTCAATTGGGCGGCGAGTTCCAGCGCGCGCGCGGTATTCACCTGCACCCCCTTGCGATCGCCGCGCGTGCGCGCGAGGCGCGCCGCCTCCAGGTGCAGTTCCGAGTGCAGTTTGGGATCCACCACCACTTCGACGATGCTGAGCGCCTCCTCCAGCGCGTCGCGGGCCTGGTCCAGTTGTTCCGTCAATGTCAGTGCGCGGGCCAGGTTGCGCAGCAGGCGCACGCGCATGGGCAGTGCCTTGCCGGGAGCCAGTGCAGCGATCCCTTCTTCGGCATACCTGCGCGCCAGATCGTGCTTGCCCAGGGAATTGCTCAGCGTCGAATAGGCCAGCTTGACGTCGGCGACCAGCTCTCCGGAGGGGCTGCTCTTGAGCAACAGCTCAGCTTCGACCAGCAGTTGCTCGGAGCGCGAGTAGTCCTGCAACGACATCCCTGCGCGCGCCTCGGCGATCAACCCACGGATGACGAGGATCGGATCCTCGGCCTCCTCGGCGAATCGGCGAGCCTGCGCGCCGGCGCTGCGCTGGCATGTCCAGTCCGCCACCATCCGGCAGGCGTTGGCATGTGCCAGGTGCAGCAACGCAATCACGCGCTCGTCGCGCTGTAGATTCGCCTGCTCCAGCGCCTGCGGAATCACCCGCAACACCTGGTCGGGATCGGTCAGTGCCTGGATTTCCAGCGGGTGGCGCGGCAGTTCCGAATCGGCCGCATCGGCAGCTGAGGCGCGGTCTGTCGCGGCCGCGAGCGGGTTGGCGCATGCCCAGAAGGCAACCCAGACGATCAGCCAGAGGCCAATGCCATTGCCTTTGGGAATGCGACGACTCACTCGTTCCTGCCTGCAACCGCGGAGGTGCGGAGTACCTGGCGAATTCTACCGAAATGCAACCGATTGTTCATCCGTATTGAGACCTGTTCACTACACCATTGGTCGTGTCTCCGCGTCGCCGGACAGCCCTGCGGTGGCCACGTTGGCTGGGCGATAATCGCGCGATGCCCGACATCCTGCTTTCCACCCTCAACGCCCGCTATTCGCATGCCTCGCTCGGCCTGCGCTGCCTGCGCGCCAACCTCGGCCCCTTGCGCGCGCGCAGCGCAATCGCGGAATTCGTGATCGGGCAGAAGACCGAGGAAATCGTCGAACGTCTGCTGGCCGCTTCCCCCAGGGTGATCGGACTGGGCGTCTACATCTGGAACGTGGAGGAGACCACGCGGCTGGTCGCCCAGCTCAAGTTGCTCGCCCCTGGGATCGTGATCGTGCTCGGCGGGCCCGAGGTCAGTCATGAGGTCGACCAGCAGCGGTTCCGCGCGCTCGCCGACTTTGTCATCACCGGGTGGGGCGACATCAGTTTTGCGGCGCTCGCGCAGCGGATTCTCGACGGCGATCCGCCTGCGACGCGCGTGATCGCTGGGGTGCAGCCTCCGCTGGATACGCTGGCCATGCCTTATGGCGAGTACACCGACGAAGACATCCGCCAGCGGCACCTGTACGTCGAGGCCTCGCGCGGCTGCCCCTTCAAGTGCGAGTTCTGCCTGTCGGCGCTGGACCAGACCGCGTGGCCGTTCCCCTTGCAGCCCTTCCTGGATGCCCTGGAGCATCTGTACCAGCGCGGCGCGCGCCAGTTCAAGTTCGTCGACCGCACCTTCAACCTGAAGGTGGATGCCTCGCTGGCCGTGCTGGACTTCTTCCTCGGCAAGATCGCAGAGCATCCGGAGGATCCGCCATTCGCCCACTTCGAGCTGATCCCGGACCACCTCCCGGAACGGCTCAAACTGGCAATCGCGCGCTTTCCGCCAGGTACGCTGCAGTTCGAGATCGGCATCCAGACCTTCGATCCGGCGGTGCAGAAGCGCATTTCGCGGCGGCAGAAGAACGGCGTGGCCGAAGACAATCTGCGCTGGCTGCGCCAGCACAGCGGCGCGCACCTGCACGTG
>WBZL01004436.1_pt1 | contig 12155 bp, 4 predicted proteins | sample 5204291 | NCBI WGS metagenome assembly WBZL01 (sample SAMN12344345, study PRJNA552823) | activated sludge metagenome | biome: Activated sludge suspended growth; feature: Nitrification reactor; material: Wastewater; isolation source: activated sludge from nitrification reactor of wastewater treatment...
GTATTGAAAAATGAATTGGGCTTTCCGTTCTTATACAGGTGTTCACTTTTAATTACCTGCGAAAGCACTCCTTCATAAAGCAGGATTTCTTTGATTTTGTAGTAGATGTTCTTTCTTGTTTCGTCCTTCTCTAACTTGGGCACAGGGTTTACAAACAAAGCCATATACTGTGTATCAGGAAGCCACTCTGCATTTTTAACTGCATTCTTAATTGTGGCAACTGCGTTTTCTACTGTATCAAATTCAACATTCTTTGAAATATCTAACTCGAATGGAACTTTGATGTAGTCCTGCATTTTGGGGAAAGGGAACCGGTCATCTTTATAGCCACTATGCAGGTAGCGGTATAATTCTGTAACAGCGGTTGCCTTGTCAGCAGCCTGGTATATGAAGAAGAATTTAAAGTTGCTCGGCTTTTTGGGTAACTGATAAGGCCCTTTGGATTTAAAGTCTTTCTTTGGCTCTTTGCCTGTTTTGCCGCCAGCATACAGCAAATCGTTTGAGGTTGAATTAATCACCCTGAACTGGTCGGCTTTGGGTTTATAAAAGCCTTCATCCGTTATGGGTATGATGCTGCGGAAAGCATCGTTGTTTAAATACTTGCTGTAAAAATCGTGTAGAAAGCCGAGGTACTTTGGATAACGGTTTTTTAAGTCCGGTACATCAAAGGCTATTTCCAAATGTGGTTTGAGTTCATTACTTAAAATCGGATAACAATTCTCCGGCTGGTTAATTACTTCTGCCGGTCTGTATTTCCATTTATAGATGACACCGTTGCAAACAATCCAATTGTACAGGTTTGTATTAAAATTGTAAATCTCTGAAACAGCCTTTGCAAATACTTTGGTAGTGCCATCATAAGAAAGCACTAATTCGGGTTTATCACTCACTCTGCCGAACTGCACCTTTATTGTAAACTGATTGTACACTTTGTATTTGGCTGTGCTTTTATCGGGGTTATGAAACCATACTTCTGTTTCACTGGTGAAATTTTCGTGCATGATGTCTGCAATACCTTCAAAGTAATTTCTAATGAGGTAACGGTAATAGTGGTTGGCAAACCTTGTAGAAACTGACAAATCAATATCCAATTCTATTGCATCGTCTTTTGCCGGTTGAAAATCGGTGTACAGCTTTTGAAACTCCAGCAATTCTAATGGAGTGAACTTATCATCAAGAAGCCCTTGCAAATCATCTTTGAACACAGGAAAATAACCTTCCTGCTTTTGCTTGTAAAAGGCAAATGTTTGTTTCCCTGCTGGCGGGTTAAACGGGATGATATTTAAGAGTAATTCTTGCTGCATTTATCTGTACATTTTATAACTAATATTTATGATTGTGTTTCCTCAGTGATTTTTTGACGGGATGCAATTAATGATGATGTATCTATTTGTAACACTTCCGCCACTTCATCACAAAACCATTGCCACCTGTCACGGATGGCATCTTCATTCCATTCCTGATTATATTTATTGTTGTCGAAATCGGCAACGATTTTTTGAGTGATGTTGAAGCCTGTAACTTTTGTGTTTTTATTTTCATACAAGCCTTTGCCTTTGTAAACATTCATTTTGTCTTTAAAGGGGTTGTCGCTTGCTTCAATGTTTTTTGAACCACCCAACAAAGTAAGGTTGGCTCCTGAACTTCCCCAGTATTCAAACATCTCATCAGTAATGTGATCCCATTCTGTAAAGTTTTTATGTGCAGTTGGCACGATATGTTCTAAATGTAAATCCTTTGCAAGTGGAATCCAGGTGAGTTTGCTTTTGTCCGTTGCATTGTATTCCAATATGCAGAAAAGAGGCTTACACCAAGGCTCTGAATACATGTTGTTGTTAAGGGCAGCGATAGTTGAACCGATGATTTTATCATCATCAATTTTCTTTTGCAGTATTGCTTCAATGTCGGCAATGGGCTTTTGGTCTTTTACATAGCCGATTAAATTGAATGATGTTTGTTTAATGGCTGTAAGCGTTTTCCCTGCAATCCAATAGATGTAATAAAATCTTTTGAGTGCTGCTGTTAGTTTTGCAATATCTGCATAGCCTGTATGGTGGGCTGTAAGCAAGATACTTTTCCAGTAGAAATTCCAACGTAAATACCATAGTGCATATACATCTGAATCGTCAGCATCCCAAAGAAACGTATTGTAATTCTCTACAAACTTTTTGAAATCCTTAATGATGTCCAATGATTTCTTGTCTTTAAATTTTGCAACCAATTCATCATACAAAGATTTTTTAGGATTTGAACCTAACAAGTGGTATTCGTAAAGGATAAAGACATCGTTTAAACTATCATCAAACTTTTTAATGATTTGCTCTGTTGAAACCCACTCCTGCATAAAGTGATTTTCCTTTATGGTTCTCAGGTTTTCATCAGCTTTAAATTCTTCTTCTATTTTTTGAATGAGGTAACTCTTTATTAAATCTGCATTGGTTAGGTCAAGCCCTCTGTCATTTAATACCTGAAAAAGCTTGATGGCAAATTCTTTACTGGTGCAATCAATACGAATGAGCCTGACGCTATTGAATAAATAATTCATAAACTTGCTTACATAATCCTCACCCTTAGCTGTCAATTTTTCATTAAACATTGCTGCTGTGTTAAGGAACTTGTACCTGGGTTCTTCATCACTTTCAATTTGCTTTTTCTTTGGCTTAACAATTTGGGTTGTATCTGCATTAATTATCAGGTTCTCAAAATCTGTTTGGTGGTTAATATGGGTGTAGAGTTTAAGGCGGTTAAATTCATCATCAGCCAATATGGAACTCTTGATTGTTTTGCTGGTAATATTTGAAGGATCGGGATTTGCTGGGTTTCGGTTTAGACTGGGAAACAAATCACGAACCACTGCAAACAAAATCATTAAGGTTGTTATTCTCTGCTGTCCATCTACAATATCTAAATAAGAACTGGTATCCTTTGGTGCTGCTGTAATTACAGAACCTAAGAAGTAGCTCTCCGTTTGATTTTCGTATGCCTCAGTTAAATCATCCCACAATTTATCAATCTGTTCATCACCCCATTTGTATGGTCGCTGGTATCGTGGTATTTGATACAGGGAATCGGAGTTGTTAAACAGTTGCTTAACTGTAAGTGATGCCGGTGTAAATATGTCTTGTGGTGCTGCCATTTTATTTTTCTTATTTTATTTCTCTTTTGATTGAACTAATATTTTTTATTCCTGATTAAACAAATTCCCTCCATACCCCGCCTGCGGCTCATTTACCACATTTGATTTTTTGCTTACTGTTTTCTTCTTATCAAACAACCCATCTGCTTTTTCCTCCTCATGTATTTTATGATTCAGCTCCAATAACCTTTTCAACACCTCTTTCCTGGCATCAGGATGGATGGTAAAACGAATACGGTCATTCTCCGGCAAGTAATCTACTTCGTAGAAATCATGGCGGAGGGTAATATCATTCCAGCCATAAGCATCCAGCACCGCCTCATCCATTTGCACATGCAGCTTACGAAGTTTGAGGATGCCTTGTATGGCTTCGTTGAAGGAAACGGTATTGGGCGTTTTTTCTAAATGCTTTTGCAGGGCGGCTACTTGCTTGTCTTTCTCATTAACTCCTTGGGCCGTGATGGCCTTGCTGTGAAACAAATTATAGGTTTTGGTAAGCCCCAATTGCATGCCCAACATAAGTTTCCTGCGGTGTTCGTGGTAGGCTTCGCCAATGGTTTCTAATTGCTTTATTTGCTGCAAGCTCAGGTTTCGAGGGAATGGAAAAGTAGCTAAGGCAGAACTTGGTGTGTACCGCAATGTATTACCCCCCATTGTTGAGCTTTGGAGCCACGCCCATTGTTCATGGAAAGTGTTGCTAATTAATGCAAAGGACTTAAAGTCTTCAAAAGCAATTGCACCACCAGCATGTGAAATAACAATATTCCCAGTTTTAAAGGTGAATGTTAAATATTTAGTTGTAAATGGAACAACGAGGTACTGTTTTAAAGGCTTAATTGCCTTATATAGATTAATTGCTTTCTCTGCATAATGCCACCAGTTTTCTCTATAAGTTGCTCTATTAACCTTATCTCTTTCTGGTTTTACCCTTTCTCTTAATATGTTGAGACAGTCGGGGTATTCTTTTTCGCAATACTCAAGACTCCAGTCAGAAAAGTTGATAATATTACGACTTGGTGATTGAGCTGGTGAATTGTTTATATCATCAGCATTGAGAAAAGCATATATAACATCTTGATTTTTGGGGTTGCTCCTAATTAGCCTATTTGATTCTTCAAAATCTAAAATAAAACCGCTTCCTAAAACATTGCTTCCCATAAATCCAATGTTCTGTGAAGATGATAACACTTGAGCAGACAGTGTATTTACTGAATTTTCCAAGTATGAGTTAATCACATCAACAGGCTTACTGTTAAGCCAGATTGGAATATTCATTTTTGACTTGCAGACAGTAAGCAGAGAAACTTCAACTGCCGCTAATCCAGGCCATTTAGTTGATTTTATTGCAAAGTTTATATACCCATCATTATTAAGAATATACTCCAATCCACCTACTCTTGAATCTCCTTGACAAATTGTATTTGTGGAAATAAGTGATTGGAATCCTTTCACTTTTATTATATCAAAAATTCTTCTGAAAAAATATGTTACAAAATCAAGACCTCCATTTGAAGGTTCATAATTGACCTTGATAAAATTCAAGTAGTCATCACCAAAAGAGCTACTTATCTTTTTCCCACCTAAAAATGGAGGATTTCCTAAAATGCAATCAAATCCGCCTTCACTAAACACTTCAGGAAACTCTATAAACCAATGGAAGAATCGCTGCTCATGGGCTATGGCTGTGGCCTTCGCTACTTTTCTATCCTGCCAGCCTTTGTATCCGCTTAGTATCAGGCGGTAGTCGGCATCGGTCATCAGGTAATCTTTATTGGCTTCGGTTTTAGGAATAAAGAATTGAGCTACCTGTGTATCGGCCATCGCCTTTAAAAAAGTAAAGCCTTTGCCATCAATAAACTTTTTATAGGCCTTGGCCTTGCGTTCTATTTCTTCCGATGTGGTTTCGGGCAATTGGCTAAAAGTTTTGTATTCGGCCATGGCTTCCTGCACAGAGTTCTCCGTACTTTTTTCAAACTCCGCTTTTAGCTGCAAGGCTTTTGCGGCTCTTTCCTTGCGTTCTTTTACGTTTTTATCCCGCCATGTTTTGGCAATGTCTTTATCATCACCTGGCAGGGTTTTAAAGGCCTCATCGGCTATGCCGTTTTCCAGTTCGCTGCGGTGTGCCAGTCCTACAATGGCATCGCCACATTTAATGTGGTGGTCTAAAAAGTTCAGTGGTTCTCCGGGGTTGTAGGCTTCCAGCCATAAGGCAATCTTACACAACTCAACCGCCAATGGGTTTTTATCCACCCCATAAATGCAATTCCTCACCACATCCTTCATGGCCTTGCGTATGGCTAACGGGTTGGGTTGTTCTTCCTCGGTTTGTACACGGGCAATTTCCAACGATAGCCTGCGGGCTGCACTCAACAAAATGTGGCCACTACCGCAGGCTACGTCTGCAATTTTTAAGCTGAGTAGCGATTGCACGGTAGCTTCCTTGCTGGCTTTCTTTTGCTGATAAGGTTTTATTCTGTCCTCAATTAAATACTCTAAAGAATGTTTAATGAGGGGCTGCACCAATTCTTCGGGTGTATAATGGCTGCCGCTTTTTCCCCGTTCGTTGCTGGTATCAAAACTGCAACTGTATTGGTCGCTGCCTTCAATCTTTTTTACCTCCAGTTTCAGCTCCAGTAAGCCTTCGTACACCGAGCCAAATTCTTCTACATCCAACCCACCATAATTAACTGCTATCAGTACGCCATTGTCGTTTTCAAAGTAGCTGAGGGATTTGATGATGTTGAGCAAAACGGCATTGCTGAGGTAGCACTGGTGCAGGTCGTATCCATTGCCACTGATGGCATGGTAGCCAAACAAATCACCTTGCAAAGCCATGATGCCCAACTTTTCGCCAATTTCCTTTTTCTCAAACAAAGAGAAGGTGCTGATTAAGCCCTGCCATAAATCGTAATGTCGGCCGGCTTCGGGTGGCAATAATTTCTTAGCCAGTTTGCGTAAGCGAAGCAGGCTGTAATAATTGAAATATATTTGGTTGAATCGTTTGGCTTCGGGTGTTTTATTATCGGCATACACCAGGTTGCGTTCTTCAATGACAAACAGAAATAGCAGCCTGTAAATGATGCGTAACTGGTGACGGTAATATTCGTCTGCATTGAAGTTGCCTGAAGTAACGGCTTCTCTTAATGCGGTGTTATTAGGATGGTTGATAAAGCCATTGGCTAAGTTCTTAATTGCCTCTTTTACTGCTTCGCCTAATTTATTGCGGATGGTACTGCCAGCCTCCAACCCTTCCTGATGGTATTTTTCAATGATGCTTTCTGCCCCGCTATCTATCTTTTTGGGCATACGGCTGGCGTGCAGCACCCGGTAAAGAATCACGAAATCGGAATACAGATCCTCTTCCATCATCTTCTCGAGGTTAAACTCTACATAGCTTAACCGGGTAATGCGGCTGGCATCACGAAGCAAACGCAACTGGCGGCCATTGGTAACCATGCCATAAAGGTGCTCACTGTAATTGAGGTATTCCTGCACCATCGCATGTGGCGAAACCCGAAGCTGTTTGTTTTCGGGTCTTTTATCCAATGATTCGTGGTAACCGCCTACGTACAAAGGAAAATTATCTAAGCTGCTATCTCTGTAACCAATAGGAAATGATTTGCCGTTCAATTCCTCCGATTGGCGGTTGAAAGTGAGATTGTACCCCAGATTGGTAAGCAAAGGAGAAATCCAGAAATTACGGGTTTCCGTGGTTCCGGTTTCACCCTCTTTCAGTCGGGCCAGCTTGCTTTTATAGATGGTCCATTGTCCCTTGGCTTCCTGCCATGCCAGGCTTATTTCATCCTTGAGTTTGGCATTGGTCAAATCAGGATTGAAATCTTTGCCCTGCTGAAAGGTTGCCTGCTCACTGCGGATTTTGGCCAGCAAGTCAGTGGATAGAATGGAACCTTGTATGTCTATTGATGGGAAATTCATGTCAATTACGAGTTGTCAATTACGAATTACGAGATTTTAAAGTGACCTGAATTTTGCCTAATATTTTGCATAGTTCTTCGGCATCGGTGAGCATACTTTCAGCTTCTGACTGAGTTAAGTAATCTGTGGCTTGAAGAAGTCGCAACCAATACATGGTTTCTCTGGCTTCTTTGTATGCAATGGAAAGCTTTGAAAGGAAATCTTTATCTGATTGACCACCGATGCTTTCTTCCACGTTTGCTCCAATAGATGTTGCACATCTTAGAAACTGTTTTGATAAAACAAATTCTCTTTTCTCCTCTTGTAAATATTTAAACAGCTTTACAGCTCTGACTGCAAAAGCAAATGATTTTTCCTGTATGATATTATTTCCCTTCATCCCTATCGTAATTCGTAATTGAAGATTTTTAATTGAATTTTGGGTTAGGAATTAAAACATAGACCCCTAAAATATCAGGAGGCAAAACAGGAGTGACTGCTTCAAACCTTTTAGCACCGATGTACTTTGCAAAACGGGTATGTGCATTCACCAATTCATCAGAACGCTTCGCAACTACCGCAATAAAGTCAGGATGCAATTCTTCAAAATGTTGCAGTTCCTTTTCAAAAATGATTTCCTGCCTTTCGGTGCTAATGTCTAATGCACTTGAAGTATGCAATAGTGTTTTACATTGGTCAATATCCAGAGCATGAATACCATCAGCTGTTTGCTCGTAGCCCCAAAGAAACATTTCTTCAGAAACCATTTCGTGTTGCTTGCTCACTTCACGTATCACATTGCGAACTCGGAATTGAATTAAAGTGGTTTGCGTATTAACCGCATCTGTGCGGAATACGGATGCCCTTGCAGCTTTATTTCCTTTTCTTTCTTTATCAAGAGAGTTGGCAATAATGCGATGACATAGCTGCTCTACAAAACGATGGTTGCGGCCTATGTAACGGAAGCCTTGCGGAGTAGGTGACTGGAATGAAATATGAATTTTGTCGCCCTGACCCAGTGCAGATGCCATCCAATCATCCATATTCAATTTCTTAAAAATGTAGCCGCCTTGTGTTTTATCAAAGTTTGCACCTAATAGTTTAGCCGCTGCAAGCACAAACGCTTCTAAGGTGGCCACATCGCCAATGGCTTCATCTACTTCGTGTAAGTCTTTTTTAACCTCATCCGGCATAATGCTTTCATGGGCAAAAATGGAACGGATTTTTTCGGCCTTTTCCCTTGCTGCTTCAATCTCGTTGGTAATTTCAACATCCAATTCGTCTAACTCAGGGCTTGCTCCAAAATCAATGCGTATTTGTTTTGAGAATCTGTTTTGGGCTTTATCAGGATTTAGTAATACCTCTTTCAAAACCTTGTCCATCACAGAACGGTTATCATCGGCTAACGCAATGCTTACACCTGATGTGCTTTGTATGCGTTGTATTTTTTCAATGATGATTTTAAGTACCACCACATCCATAGGATTATCTTCGCCAAATAGCACCTTTACATCAATGGTGTTTTGATGATTTCCGTTTTTATCAATCCATCCCGGTTGGCCATAGCGGTCAACACGACCTTCTCTTTGTTCCAAACGGTTAGGGTTCCAGGGTAAATCGTAATGCAGGATAGCATTGAACTTATCTTGAAGGTTAATACCCTCACTTAAACAATCGGTAGCCACTAAAACCCTTTTGGGGCTTTTAGCCATTTCATCAATCTTCTCTCTGCGTTCTTCATCACTCAGTTCGCTGGTGATGGCTCGAACATCCACATCCTTTGGTAAATATTCTTTTAGAATTTTAGCCACATATTGAGCTGTAGCGATAAAGCGACAGAATACAATTGGGCTTTGCCCTTTATTAATCCAAAGTTTGATTTGCTCTGCACCAAGTTTCACCTTTTGGTCTTTCTCAATTTTGGTTAACTCCGCAGCCTTTTGAGCAAGCCTATGTAAAATATTCCATTCGCTTTCCGAAAGACCGGCACGGTCAATAATTTCAATCTGCTCTGAATCGCTTTGCTCATCCCACTTTTCTACAATTGGATTGTCTTTTACCTCATCTGCTGTAATCTCATCAGGTTCCGCAATTTTGGATTTTCGCTTTTGTAACATTTCAAACCCTGCTGCCGGACTACTCATTACACCTCTCAATAATGACAGAGCAGCAAAGTATTTTATACGTGCCTTGTTTTCTGTAACACCTTCGGTGCTTATACCTCTTGCAAATTTTAATATATCCTGATAGAGTTTGTAATAATCTGAAGATGCAGAAAGGGTATAGGGTAATTCTTCTGTTGTTCGCTTTGGAAAAGGTGTTTCTTCATCCAACCACTTTTCAATGTTCTTTCTTTTACGTTGTATGAAGTGAGCAGCAACTTTTCTTTTTTCTGATGTTTCTAAATCTGCAAAATCGTATGTTTCAAATTCAGGATTAACTAAGCCTAACAGCGACTTAAATTCTCCATCTTTTCCACTGTGTGGCGTTGCTGTGAGTAATAGTAAATGCTGCTGCTCGTTTTTTGAAATCTTCTCCAACAGTTCATATCGTTGTTGGCTCTGACCGGCTTTTTTAAAAGCAAGATTTTTGGTACAGGTATGAGCTTCATCTACAATCACCAAATCAGGAACATCTTTTAAAAAGGCAGGCATTTTGGCCGAGCCATTTTTTACATAGTCAATGGATACCACCTGGTAGGGATAATAGTTGAATACATTCAGCGTATCATCTCCAACAATCTTTCTCTCCAATCCAGCAACTGTACTTGAACGAATGATTACAGCATCAATATCTAATTTATCAGATAATTCCTTTTGCCACTGTTCGCATAAATGCGGAGGACATAAAACAGCAAAGGATTTTATTGTACCACGTTCCAACAGCTCACGAAGAATCAAGATGGCTTCAATGGTTTTACCAACCCCCACATCATCTGCCACTAATAAACGAGTAACAGATTGCTTTAATGCCATTATTAGCGGAACCAATTGATATGATCTTGGACGAAACGATAGTTTACCCATGCAACGAAACGGACCGCTTACCTGACGGAAAGAAAGCCTTGCTGCATCGTATAAAAGTTTTGCTGTAAGAAAACTGTCTAAGTCTGATTTATCAGGTAATTCAAACTGGTCGTCTTCCAATTTATCAAAGGCTTGCAATACGGGTTCAAATACTAAAATCATTTCATCATCAGAACCACCAAGCGGTTTGAGCAATACTATTTCATTGTCAGAAGATGGTTGTACAACACACCTTCTTCCTCTGAACTTAACGAGCTTACCCGGCTTTTTTAATTTACTGTCTATCATATTGCTTAGCGTACTTTTCTAAAAATGTCTTGTCTCCTTGTTACAAATGCTGCAACTGGTTCTGAAGTGTCATCCCAAACCAATACATCAAAACCGGCTAACTCAATCGTTTTTCGTTTTTTCTCATCATCAGCTTTATTTAGGGCTTTCTTATGAATCCCTCCATCAACAAATACTAAAGCCTTTTCTTTCTCATATACAAAATCAGGTTGCACATAAAACTGCTCCATATTGTGGTTGGTAAAATCAGGTAATCTGTATCCATTTTCAAACAGATAATCCAACAGTGCTTTTTCGCCTGGGCTGCGGTGGTGTAATCCTTTTTTTAGCTCCTCGTATTTCTCTTCATAAGTTCCGCCCACCGTATCATCAGGATTGGAAACGATTAATAATTCTAAGGCTTTAATAATGGAATGACGGTCTATTTTTGTATGATCCATTTGATTGTAGTAAGACAACAAATCATCATAGCTTGCTTTAGGCCGTGTAGGAAATAGGTCTTCTTTTGTAGCATAGTCATAGCCGCATATTTCATACGCCTTTAAAAATATTCCTCGAAGTTTTGCAGGATTACGGGCAATGTCTTTTAATACACCAATACTTCCTTCGGCAGATTCATACAGCATGATGTTTTTATATTCATCGCTGCCCATCAATCGTGCATCAATTTCCACAGGTTCAATATTGTATAATTGTTCAATCGCTTTCTCTAAAGCGTATTGCATTGTTACAACCCCTTCTTCTGTTAAACCCAATGATTTTATTGGCTGCACATACAATACATCAGAAGTATCATAAGTGTACAACATGATGTTTTGAATTGGGTCTTCTGGATTAGGTTTCTCCAATTGTTTTTTGGTTTTGAAAAAGCCTGTCTTAGTTCCAATATCAAAACCATCATCACGGCCTCGCTTCCATTTTTTGTTTAGCAAAATCAGCTTTGCTGCTGGTGCGTAAAACAATTTCATCAATTCATCGCCATCAACTGTCAGTTTAATTTTTGTGGCATCAAGCAAACTATCTGCTGAGTTTAAATAAAGTTCTGTTACATACCCTTCGGAGGTTCGTACTTCTTCCATGCAAGAAATGCGTTCAGAGTTTTCAGACTGAGCTTCTTCTAATTCGAGCAGGTTCTGATGTAACTCAATATTGCTTGCAGTGAATTGTGTTCCGGTAATTGGGTCTTGATTTTTGCCTTTCCCTTCATCTTTACCAAGAAAAGCATAATTGGTTTCCTTTGATATTTTTATTTCCATCAAGTCCAGCGAAACATCATTTGGCGTAATGCGATTTACCTTATACTTACCACCATTGTGATAAATAAGATTGTTAGGGCCAAACTCTTTCAGCCCAATAAATCGTGGTCTTGAAATAGATTCGTTCCTATCCTTGCCACCTAAGAAAACACGAATTGGCAAACGGGTAAAATTGTATCCTGGCAGAAAGCCTTCAGAAGCCAAATAACGGAAAGTGTAGAACTCCGATAAGGTTGAATTTTTGTTTTTATCAGATTGGTTTTCCAAGAGGCTTTTTCTATCCTTTGCCCTCATGTAAGAAATGTTGGCCAGTTTTTTTAACTCTGCATCTTTTATTACCGGGCTGATATGCGTTTCGTGTGCTTCGTTCATTTGACGCAAAGCATCCAAATACATTTTACGCCAACGTAGCAAGGCATGTTCTAATTTATCTGGAACTGTTCTGATTTGCGTTTCTAACCATGCATCGTTAAACCAACGAATGCCTCTAAAATCAATACTGGCAACTACCCTTAAAACTAAATTCTTTATGTC
>WBZL01004438.1_pt1 | contig 12152 bp, 11 predicted proteins | sample 5204291 | NCBI WGS metagenome assembly WBZL01 (sample SAMN12344345, study PRJNA552823) | activated sludge metagenome | biome: Activated sludge suspended growth; feature: Nitrification reactor; material: Wastewater; isolation source: activated sludge from nitrification reactor of wastewater...
TGGGGGAGCAGCTTCGAGAACTGCAGTGGCAAGTCAAATCGAAAGTAAATCAAATGGTGTGATTCAATATTCAAACTCTATCCGTTATGTAAAAAATTCTCGTAATGAATTAATTATTATTTCGCGGAGTGGTGAAGTGATCATTTCTGATGATAATGGTCGTGAGAAAGAACGCCATAAAATTCCTTATGGAGCTACATTACTCGTTCATGATGGTGATGCCGTGAAAATTGGTAAGGTACTTGCGTCATGGGATCCACATACACGGCCGATCATTACTGAGTATAGTGGGAAGGTTCGTTTCGAGAATGTAGAAGAAGGTGTAACAGTAGCTAAGCAAATTGATGATATCACCGGTTTGTCCACACTTGTGGTTATTGATCCGAAACGCCGGAGTACTTCAAGCCAATCCAAAGGATTGCGACCGTTAGTTAAATTCTTGGATGAAAATGAGAAAGAAATTAAAGTGGCCGGTACTGACGTATCAGTAAGTATTACATTCCAAATTGGATCTATTATTACGGTACGTAATGGTCAGCAAGTATCAGTTGGTGAAGTTCTAGCACGAATTCCGCAAGAAACTTCAAAAACGCGTGATATTACTGGTGGTTTACCACGTGTTGCTGAACTATTTGAAGCTCGTTCGCCCAAAGATGCTGGCTTGCTGGCGGAAGTGACTGGTGTTGTGTCCTTTGGTAAAGATACCAAAGGTAAGCAACGCCTGGTTATTACAGATCTTGATAACGTTTCTCATGAGTACTTGATCCCTAAAGATAAGCATGTCATGGCTCATGATGGTCAAGTCGTAAATAAAGGTGAAATCATTGTGGATGGTCCGGCTGATCCGCAAGATATTTTACGATTACAGGGTGTAGAGGTATTAGCGCGCTATATTACGGATGAAGTACAGGATGTTTATCGATTACAAGGTGTAAAAATTAACGATAAGCATATTGAAGTAATCGTTAGACAAATGCTACGTCGCGTCCAGATTACTGAAGCGGGGGATACTTCATTTATTCCTGGGGAGCAAGTTGAAAGAGCGGATGTATTGATTGAGAATGAAAAAGTATTGGCTGAAGGGAAAATTCCTGCAGCTTATAACTATATACTACTAGGTATCACTAAAGCTTCGCTTTCGACTGATTCATTCATTTCGGCAGCTTCCTTCCAAGAAACGACTCGTGTATTGACTGAAGCCGCAATTATGGGTAAACGGGATGAGTTGCGAGGTTTAAAAGAGAATGTGATCGTTGGTAGGCTTATCCCTGGTGGAACAGGATTGTCTTTCCATAATATTCGTAAGAAACAAAAAGCAAAATCTTCTACCGAGTCTAATTTATTAGCAGAAAAGAGTAATGGAGAAGTTGATAATGTTACTCCAATTAACGATAACATGGCCTAAGTAAATTTTTGACTATTATCTGCGGTAGTTTTTTAAGTTGTACATAGCAAATCAATAAAATTCCACCCATATTTTCATTAGAAAAATTTTTAATGAAAATATGGGTTTGCTCCAAAAAATCTGCGATCTTCCATTAATGACAGGTTACCAATATACCTTGTCAGTTTTCGCAGCTATCTTTAATAAATTCCCTTTTTTTGAATGATCATCTAACATGATCAAAAAGAATATTGCAGTGCTATCAAGGATTGGTAACTCTCTGTCATGGTTCAGTAAAATAAATCTCATAAAATTTTGCAGATGAGCTTGCGGGAAATTTCACAATCTAATTTTTTTCAAAAAGTTAAAATTGATCGAGCGCATATTGATGTACTTTTTCAATCGTTAAAGAATCGTGGTTATTCTTTGGTTGGCCCAAAGATCAGTGAAGGTGCAATTATTTACGATTTCCTGGATGTTGTTGATGAGCTGCCGATCGGATGGACAGACGAGCAAGAAGCTGGAACTTATCGTATTAAGCAACGAGAAGATCAAACTTTATTTGGCTATAACTTAGGTCCCCATTCTTGGAAGCAGTTTTTATTTTCTGCGCGCAAAAGAGTCTGGCAAGGACAGAAAACATCTGAGGGTAGTTTCAAAACGGTACAGGAAATAGCGACGCAATCTCAGCGCTATGCATTTATTGGTGTTCGATCTTGTGAATTACATGCGATCCAAATCCAGGATCGGGTTTTTATGAACAGTCAGTATCAGGATACTGAATATAAGCAGAAACGGGCAGATAATTTCATTGTAGCGGTTAATTGCGGGCAAGCCGGAAAGACTTGTTTTTGTACTTCCCTAAATACCGGCCCTAGAGTAAGTCAAGGTTATGATCTTGCATTAACCGAAATTCTTGATAGTGGTACACATTATTTTGTGGTGGAATCTGGCAGTGAGCGAGGATTAGCCGTGTTGCAGGAATTACCCTGTCAATCTGTCAGTAATAACGATTTAGAAGCGGTTGATAAATGTATCGAGAAAGCGGTCGGGCAAATGGGTCGTGCTATCGATACCACGGATATCAAAGCGTTTCTTTATCGAAATTACGATAACAAACACTGGCAGAAATTAGAAGAAAGATGCCTGACTTGTGCAAACTGTACCATGGTTTGTCCTACTTGCTTTTGTTCAAAAATTGAAGATACGACGGATTTGACCGGAGAATATGCCGAACGGTGGCAAACCTGGGATTCTTGTTTTACGATGGATTTTTCATATACTCATGGTGGCGCTGTGCGCGCTTCAACTCAATCACGTTATCGTCAATGGTTAGTGCACAAACTCGCAAGTTGGATTGATCAGTTTGGGACATCAGGCTGTGTTGGTTGTGGTCGTTGCATTACGTGGTGTCCAGTTGGGATCGATTTAACGGAAGAAATAAAAGCACTGAAACAAGCTGAGCGTGAAGCGAAAAATGGTGAAAATTAGAAATATAGAAGCATTATTGCTGGAATCGCCTTTTTTTCAATCCTTTCCACAGGATCATCTCAGATTACTCGCTGAATGCAGTGAAATCGTTCATTTCAATGAAAATGAATTGTTATTGACCGAGGGAGAGAAAGCAGATTATTGCTATCTCATTTTGAGTGGAGGTGTTGCGATCGAGAGTCATTACCCAGGCCGGGAAGCGCTGGTTGTTTCAAAAGTGACGACACAGGGTATCGTTGGTTTTTCATGGTTGTTTCCTCCTTTTCGTAATCAATTCGATGCGCGTGCTGTGACTCGCGGGTCTGCAATAAGGCTCAATGGGTCCTGCTTGTTGCCTATCATCGAAAGTGATCATGCATTGGGATATCATTTATTAAAAGGCTTTTCAGCGATCATGCTGCAGCGAATGCAATCGGCTCGTCGGCAAATGCTGGACGTTTTTGGTCAATCAAAAAACTAGCTCGATGTCACTACAAGCTTTACTCAATAATCCAATGGAGCCGACTCCATTCCGAATTCTACGAGTAAAGCAAGAATTAAAGGATTGTTTTACGCTTATATTGGATTGTAAACAAACACCTTTTCACTTTGCACCCGGTCAATTCAATATGCTTTATATATTTGGCCATGGTGAAGTTCCGATTTCCATGAGTGGAGATCCTAATCAACCCGAGTTACTTGTGCATACCATCCGGAATGTAGGGTCGATTACTGCAGCGTTAGAACAGCTAAGGGAAGGTGATTTTGTTGGGGTTCGGGGTCCCTTTGGGAGTCCATGGCCACTTTCTGAGGCCAAAGGAAAAGATATCGTTATTTTAGCGGGTGGATTGGGTCTTGCACCTTTGCGGCCAGTTATTTATCACACCCTGGAACATCAGCGTGATTATAAAAAAATAACGCTATGCTATGGTGCACGTAATCCTGAAGCGATATTATTTTCGGATGAGCTTGAACAATGGACCCATCGAATCGCGGTGGAGTTAACGGTTGATAGCGCTGGACCAGGATGGTCGGGGCATGTAGGGGTGATTACCGATAGATTGCAACAACAGGTAACTGCTTTAACGAATGCCATCGCCTTTATTTGTGGCCCAGAAATTATGATGCGTTATAGTGCTTATGCTTTAATGGATAGCGGACTTAGTGCAGATCGAATTTATATTTCGATGGAACGTAATATGAAATGTGCAGTGGGGCTCTGTGGTCGCTGTCAATTTGGACCTTATTTTATCTGTCAGGATGGACCGGTGTTCTCATTTGATAAAGTAGAACGATTACTTAAAATTCGGGAAGTATAGGCTTAGCTTATTTTCCTTGGGCTCTTGATAGTTCAAATCGCCGGAGAAAACGTTGAATGGAAGCGGTCGAAAGAAACAAGCCAAAACTCGCAGTTTGGAAATTTGCTTCGTGTGATGGCTGCCAGCTATCGTTACTGGATTGTGAAGATGAGTTGCTCGCACTGACGGAAAACATTCAAATTGCGAATTTTGTTGAAGCTTCCCGTGAAGTGCTGCCGGGACCTTATAACTTGTCCTTAGTAGAAGGATCGATTACTACAGCGCAAGATTTAACACGAATTCAGCAAATTCGCGCGCAGTCGAACTACTTGGTGGCGATCGGTGCTTGTGCAACAGCCGGCGGAATTCAAGCGCTGCGTAATTTCAAAGATGTAAAAGAGTTTATCAATATCGTTTACGCACATCCATCCTATATTGACACCTTGGCGACTTCCACTGCCATTGCTGAACATGTCAATGTCGATTTTGAGCTTCGTGGTTGCCCCATTAACAAACAACAATTGCTGGAAGTAATTAAGGCGTTTCTGCATCGACGAAAACCCAATATTCCCAGTTATAGTGTTTGTATCGAATGCAAACGGCGAGGGAATCCTTGTGTGATGGTGATGGGTAAGCCCTGTCTTGGGCCGGTTACTCACGCAGGGTGTGGTGCAATCTGTCCTTCTTATCAGCGTGGTTGCTATGGTTGCTTTGGGCCAATGGAAACACCGAATATGAGCGCGCTGGGCGACTGGTTATTACAAAAAGGGATGCCCCAGAAGGATTGGGTGCGCTCACTTCGCGCTTTCAATGTAAATTCGCCTGCTTTCAAAGAAGAAAGCGATAAACATGAATCCAGAGAATAAAACCAGAACCATTAAAGTCGATTATCTGGCGCGGGTGGAAGGGGAAGGTGCGCTGTACCTGAAGATACAAGAAGGAAAACTGGAAGAAGTTCAGCTCAAAATTTTTGAGCCCCCTCGGTTTTTTGAAGGATTCTTGCGAGGTCGTCATTTTAGTGAAGCACCCGACATTACAGCGAGAATCTGTGGAATCTGCCCGATTGCCTATCAGATGAGTGCTGTGCATGCTATCGAAAATGCCTTCAATATTACAATTGGGGGCGCTTTGCGTGATTTGCGCCGACTGGTTTATTGCGGGGAGTGGATTTCCAGTCATGCACTACATATTTTTATGCTTCATGCCCCTGACTTTTTAGGTTATGAGAGTGCCATTCATATGGCAAAGGATTTTCCAGAAAAAGTTGAGCAAGGACTACAGCTAAAGAAAGTGGGTGGCATGCTGATGAGTCTTGTGGGGGGGAGGGAAATTCACCCCATCAATATTCGGGTGGGTGGTTTTTACCGTGCTCCCAGTAAACAAGAATTACAAACGCTCGTGCCAGCATTAAAGCAAGCACGCGAGGATGCGCTTGAAACCGTGCGATGGGTCTCCTCGTTTAATTTTCCCGATTTCGAGCAGCATTATACGTTTATATCATTACGCCATGAAAACGAGTACCCAATGAACGAAGGGCGGATTGTTTCAAACCATGGTCTTAGCATTTCAGCATCCGAGTTTGATGATTATTTTGAGGAAATTCACGTCGCGCATACCAATGCGTTGCACTGCGTGTTAAAAGTAGATCATCATCCCTACCATGTGGGGCCCATGGCGCGTTATGCACTGAATTTTGATCGTTTGCCAGAGCCTATCCAGTGGGAAGCGAAACAAGCAGGGTTGGAGCGTATTTGTCGCAATCCTTTCAAAAGTATTATCGTACGGGCCATTGAAGTTCTCTATGCCTGTGAAGAAGCCTTACGCATCATTGATACCTATACAGCGCCGGCTGTGTCATTTGTTGAAATTGAACCCAAACCAGCAATCGGTTACGCAGTAACGGAAGCGCCGAGAGGCATTCTTTATCATCGCTATCAAATTGACGGTGAAGGGGATATCGTAGATTGCGACATTATTCCGCCTACTTCTCAGAATCAGAAAATGATCGAGAAAGATTTAAAGCAGTTCGTGCCGCGCTATCTAAAGCTATCCGATGAACGCTTGCAATGGTATGCTGAACAAGCGATCCGTAATTACGATCCGTGCATATCGTGTGCAACGCATTTTTTAAAATTGAACGTTGATCGATCATGACTGCAAAAATACTCATCGTTGGGATCGGTAATCGTTACCGGGGCGATGATGGGTTAGGCTGTTTTATCGTCGATGAGCTTAAAAAACAGGCTACCCACGATGTGGAAGTCATCGAACATAACGGCGATCCTGCATCGCTGATTGATTTATGGCAAGGACGATCGCAGGTTATTCTGATCGATGCAGTTTCTTCGGGCGCTGAAATCGGAACCATCCATTATGTTGATTTGCGTCAGCAAGCGTTGCCTGATACGTTCCAGCGCTATTCGACCCATGCATTGGGTGTTGCTGAAGCGGTTGAGTTAGCGCGAGTCCTCGGCAAGTTACCTCCCTACATTATTTTTTGGGGGATTGAAGGTGAAAATTTTGAGACCGATGCCCAGCAATCTGTCCGATTGCGGCAGGCAATAACAGCGCTGCAAGATCGTGTATTGAAAGCAATCAACACTGAAATAGGAGAGAGTCAGCGTGCATGAATTTTCACTGATGGCAGATTTGTTCCGAAAAATGAGTGAAATTTCTAATCGTAACGGTAATCGCAAGATTGTTACGGTACGTGTGAAGCTGGGCGCGTTATCACATATTACCCCGCATCATTTTGAAGAACATTTCATTGATTTTTCAAAAGGCACGCCTGCTGATGGCGCCAAATTAGAAATCGTTCAACTCGACGATCGTAATGATCCGAATGCACAGTCTATTTTGCTAGAAAGTGTCGATCTTGACGTGCAATGAAATCATTCGTCGCCGTTATGCCCTAAAAGGCGCAGTTCAGGGCGTTGGATTTCGACCCTTTGTCTATCACCTGGCGAATGAACTGGGTTTGAAGGGATGGGTTAGAAATGACAGTGCAGGGCTTATTATCGAAGTGGAAGGTGGTGAAGCTAAAATCGCTGATTTTGAAAAACAACTCCAAGACCATAAACCGCAGAATTCCATAGTCAGCCATATCGAATCGTTTAATCTAACGCCGCAGTTCGAGGCAGATTTTAGGATTCTTTTAAGTGACAATCATCCTGAAATCACCACACTGATGCTGCCGGATCTAGCGATTTGCCAGGATTGTATTCGGGAAATGAACGATGCTGCAGATCGTCGCTATCGATACCCTTTTATCAATTGTACGCAGTGTGGCCCACGCTTCTCGATTACGACCGCACTGCCTTATGATCGTCCCAATACGAGCATGGCAGCGTTTGAGATGTGCCCGGAATGTGAGCGTGAATATCAGAATCCGCTGAGTCGTCGCTTCCATGCGCAACCGATTGCTTGTGCCCATTGTGGTCCACAGCTTGAGCTTTGGGATCAGCAGGGTAATCGTGTAGCGTATGGTGAAAGCGCGTTGAGCCAGGCAATCATGCAAATCGAACAAGGTAACATCATTGCCTTAAAAGGGCTGGGAGGATTCCATCTCGTTGCCGACGCAACGCATGATCTTGCCGTGCAAACACTCCGCACGCGTAAACATCGCAAAACGAAGCCCTTTGCAGTCATGTATCCTTGTTTGGAGGCAATACAAGCCGATTGCGTTATCGCTTCCGAAGAGAAAGCGTTGTTATGTTCTGCTGCGGCACCGATTGTCTTGGTGTTACGTAAACCAGGCGCGGTACTTTCACCGTGGATCGCTCCAAATAATCCCTATCTGGGCGTTATGTTGCCTTACACGCCCTTGCATCATCTGCTGCTGCATGCATTAAAGCGCCCGATTATCGCGACCAGTGGTAATCGCGCAAGTGAACCCATCTGTATCGATAATCAGGAAGCGCTCGAGCAACTGCGGGATTGTGCAGATTCTTTTCTAGTCCATAATCGCCCGATTATAAATCGAGCCGATGATTCGATTGTGCGCATCATGGTAGGGCAAACAACCTTACTGCGCAGGAGTCGAGGCTATGCACCTTTGCCTATTGAGCTGAACGAAGCGACGCAGCAGCCGATTCTAGCCGTGGGTGGGCACCTAAAAAATACGGTCGCTTATATGCAAGGGAACCAGTTAATGCTGAGCCCCCATATTGGCGATCTTTCAACCTCAAAAGCGATGGCGGCCCATGAGCAGGCGATTGCAGCCTTTACTGACCTTTATCGAAATTCACCCGAGCAAGTCGTCCATGATGCCCATCCCGATTACTGTTCGACTCGAATAGCCCAAGCCAAGCAGATCGATTGCTTATCGGTGCAGCACCACTACGCGCATGCATTAGCCTGTATGGCAGATAATCGCATCAAGGCGCCGTGTTTTGCTGTGGTTTGGGATGGTACGGGTTATGGTGACGATGGTAGGGTCTGGGGAGGAGAGTTTTTGCAAATAACCGCTGAAGGTTACCAGCGTTTACTGCATTTCCTACCGTTTCCGCTGCCAGGGGGGGATGCGGCGATTCGTGAACCACGCAGATCGGCACTAGGAATTCTCTATACACTGCAAGTCGATCCCGGTTGTCTGACGTTTCCAACAGCGATGTTGGCGCTTTTATGGCAAGCGTTACAACAGCAGATCAATACTCCCCAAACTTCAAGTGTCGGAAGATTATTTGATGCCGTTGCAGCCTTGCTCGGGTTATGCGATCAGAATCAATTTGAAGGGGAGGCTGCGATGTTAGTTGAATTTACCGCGATGCAATCGGATCATAAATTAGTATATCCTTATCATCTTGAACAAGGGATGGTTGATTGGAGGCCAATGTTGCGGGCGATGTTGAATGAACGAGAAAAAGATAAAGCGTGGATGGCACGTCAGTTTCACAATACGCTGGCAGCGATCATCGTAGCGGCTGCGCGCTTGCAGGATCAGCACCATGTTTTGCTGACAGGTGGGTGTTTTCAAAACAAGCTATTGCTTGAAACAGCGCAATTCGAATTACGCCAAGCTGGTTTTGAACCCTACTGGCATCATCGTATTCCACCCAATGATGGTGGGCTCGCAGCAGGCCAGATCATGGCTGCATTGAGGGTAAATCAATCATGTGCCTAGCCGTGCCGGGGGAAATATTACGGATCGAAGGGGCGTCGCCTCTGGAGCAAATGGCGCAAGTGCGGTTTGGCGCCGTTGAAAAATCGGTTTGTCTGGCGTTTGTACCGCAAGCGCAAGTCGGAGACTATGTGTTGGTCCATGCAGGCATCGCGATCAGTATCGTGCAGCAGGATGAAGTGCAGCGTATTTTTACCTACTTAGATGAGATCGGGGAATTGGATCCATGAAATTTGTCGATGAGTTTCGAGACGCGCAGGCAGCCAAAAAATACACGGATGCCATTCACAATCTAGTCACGCGACCTTGGACGATCATGGAGATTTGCGGCGGTCAAACGCATTCCATCGTGCGCTTTGGTATTTTGGATTTATTGCCGACGGGGATCAATCTCGTGCATGGCCCCGGTTGCCCCGTATGTGTGACGCCGCTTGAGACGATTGATAAAGCGCTCGCCATTGCAGCAAAACCGAATGTGATTTTTTGTTCGTTTGGCGATATGCTGCGGGTTCCTGGATCGCACAGCGATCTTCAATCGATCCGAGCCGCGGGTGGCGATGTGCGCATTGTTTATTCACCGCTCGATTGCTTAGCGATTGCACAAAACAATCCAGAACACGCGGTTGTTTTCTTTGCTATTGGTTTCGAAACGACGGCACCCGGTAATGCGATGCTAGTGAAACGCGCTGAACAATTGGGTTTGCGTAATTTGTTCGTGCTCGTATCGCATGTATTAGTACCCCCAGCGATTGAAGCCATTCTTTCATCCCCACAGAATAACGTTCAGGGTTTCTTAGCGGCTGGACATGTCTGTACCATTATGGGAATGCAAGATTATGAGGTGCTCGCGCAGAAGTACCAAGTACCGATCGTGGTCACCGGCTTCGAACCCTTGGACATTCTGCAAGGACTTTATATGTGTATCAAACAACTGGAGCAGGGCACCGTGCGCGCTGAAAATCAATATAGTCGTTCCGTGCTTGTGCAAGGTAACCATCCTGCACAGCAAATCATCGCTGAAGTTTTTCAGGTATTACCGCGTAAATGGCGTGGAATGGGTGAGATTCCGCAGAGTGGCTGGGGGCTGAGCGAAAAATATCGAGCCTTTGATGCCGAACAACATTTTGGACTTGGCGCGATGCAAGTCAATGAACCTCCCGACTGTATCAGTGGGCAAGTGCTGCGCGGGCTGAAAAAACCTAATGAGTGTGCAGCGTTCGGCAAGCGCTGCACGCCGGACCACCCGCTGGGTGCAACCATGGTATCCGGTGAAGGCGCCTGTGCTGCCTATTATAAATATCGCAGGGAGGAAATTGCGTGAGTCAGACATCGTTTGTGGATATGGCCTGTCCATTGCCGATTACCACGCATCCGAGAGTATTGATGGCGCATGGTGGCGGTGGACGCCTCATGAATCAGCTCATCAATGCCATGTTCCGTGCGATATTTACCGAAGTGCAGCCGCACGATGGTGCAGTCATGGCATTTCCACAGGATAAATTGGTGATGACGACCGATTCCTTCGTGGTGCGCCCGCTCTTTTTTCCAGGGGGTGATATCGGCATGATGGCTGTCAACGGCACCATCAATGATTTGGCCATGTGTGGCGCCAAACCCCTTTATCTTTCGGTTGCTTTTATCCTAGAGGAAGGCTTGGAAATGGCTACCTTGTGGCGTGTCATTCAATCCATGCGTCAGGCAGCGGATGCAGCCGATGTGAAGATCGTGACCGGTGATACCAAAGTTGTGGAACGCGGCCATGGGGATGGAATTTACATCAATACCACTGGAATCGGGGTTTTGCAAAGTGAACAATCAATCAACCCTTCCCAAGTGCAATTATCCGATGTTGTGCTGGTTTCAGGGGATATTGGTCGCCATGGTATGGCGGTGTTGATGCAGCGTGAGCATTTATCATTTTCCAGTCCAATCGCGAGCGATTGCGCCCCATTAACGCGTCCAGTCATGGCATTGCTGGAAGCCGGTATCGCAGTGCATTGCTTACGCGATGCTACCCGGGGTGGGCTTGCCGCGGTACTCAATGAAGTTGCGACTGTTTCAGGTTTCCAAATCGATTGTAGCGAAACCGCTATTCCAGTGGATAGCACCGTACAAAGCCTTTGCGAGCTGCTAGGATTCGATCCCTTGCAAATTGCTAATGAAGGACGGTTTGCTTGCTTTGTCGCCGCAAAGGATGCCACACCAGCATTGGAAATATTGCGGCGCTTTGATCCGCGTGCTGCGCAAATTGGTACCGTGGTCGACGGTCGACCGGGTCTAGTTAGCTTACAAACTGCGATTGGGGGTTCGCGCATTTTGGATATGCCATCGGGAGAGTTGTTGCCCCGTATTTGTTGATTACTCGCGTTGATATTGAGATTGAAAAATGAATGAAATGCTGACACCGCAACCTACTCTGCAACGCATTACTCCCGACACGTTGGATGCTATTTTGGCAGAAGTTGCACAGCAGAAAATAACCAGCTTAGCGTTAATTGGCCCTGATGTTGATGTTGATATACGAGGCCAATACAGGGCGGTGAAGCGTTTGAATTTTTATCCTCGTGTTTATCAACTTTCAGTACCCGTTAGCAATTTAGGTGAGAAACTCAAGCGCCTATCCTATTTATCATCACTACTACTTTGGGGAATCTCACTAGAAGTTACGGGAGTCAAGCACCTTGCAAATTTGGTTAATTTGACCACACTTGATCTGATGGAGAGTCGAATTGGAGACGAGGGAGCGAAACACTTTGCAAATTTGGTTAATTTGACTGAGCTTAATCTATATGGTAATGAAATTGGAGACGAGGGAGCGAAACACCTTGCAAATTTGGTTAATTTGACCACGCTTGATCTGGGGTGGAATCGAATTGGAGCC